>Ga0307486_1002178_pt1 | contig 13981 bp, 13 predicted proteins | sample CBIW02metaG_FD_203663 | JGI IMG/M metagenome (GOLD analysis project Ga0307486, IMG submission 203663) | Sea-ice brine microbial communities from Beaufort Sea near Barrow, Alaska, United States - CBIW 0.2 | ecosystem: Environmental > Aquatic > Marine > Coastal | place: USA: Alaska | collected... | reverse complement strand
AACGCGCCCGGCAAGCCCGGGGCCAAATCAACTTGCTATTCCCATTCGGGGCCGATCTTGCTCTAGAGGCTGCGGCGCACATTATCAGCACGCTTGAGCGTCTCGTCCGACGTCACGTCGACGAGGAGGCGGCGCGCTGCCACGGGTGTGAGTTAAACCGACTTGGCGAGGACACCGAACACGATGAGCGCCGACAAGGCTTCGATGCATCAACCGTCTGCGCGGTATGTGAGCGGCCTTCGGAACGCGAATTCACAAGTGGAGTGACTCTCTGGAGGGATCTCGTCTTGGGGAGTACCTCGCTGAACCCGGCACAGTAATATCCGTCCAACTAAATCGGTGGGATAAAAAGGATGCGCCAAAGACGGTGTCAGAACCCCCGCGAAAACGACGGTCTTTCGGCAGATTCGATTCTGAACAGAGTCCTGGACCGCAATCCTGACCAGTCGGTGAATAACCACGATCCGACAAGTCCGCAGCCGGTATTGATCGAACGTCACTGGTCTCCCCCACTCAATCTCGCCCCGTTCAGAGGACGAAGCCCTTCGCGTCGAAGTCGCTTGATCAGGCGCGTCTCACGTTCGTATGTGTGGCGGCGACAGCCGATGAAATTTCGAGCAGATCTATCTACGGCTGCCACTCGGCTTCACTGAGCGCCCGGGCTCAATCCCACTCTCGGTATTCCCTGGCTTTCGCGGATGGTCAAGCGTGCAGCATCCCAGAGTGACCGCAGTTTGGCCGACGTAATGAGCAACATCGGTATCGGGGTCAATCAGGGCATACATCAGGTAGGGCTTCTACCCGGTAGATGAGAGGGGCACCTGAGCCCTCGATCCTTAAAAAGGATCCGCCCATCAAGCGCAGCCGCTAACACGGCGCTTCCACCGGCCGGAGAACGTCGGTCACAGGCCTACTCTTCCACCAGCGTCGACCATCGATCACTTGCGGTTACCACTGGTGGTTTGAAAGTTCTTGACATTTGTACGAACCGGTCTCAACCACAAGATCCCAGCGAAACTTCGACCTTGCCCAAAGGAATGCCTCGCGTTCCGCAATCCAAGTCGATGACAAATCTGTTGACGAATCTCCTGCGAGATACACCTTTCAGTCGAACAATTCGTGATCGTTCTGTGGTTCGCCGTTGCAGCGGTGGCCGAAGAGGTCAGACTTATACAACCTTCGGGCTATGGAGAGAATACGCCGTCAGATTTCCACAGGTATCGTAACGAGGATAGCAAAGCGGCCCCGGGATATCTCCCGGGACCGCCGTATCTAAGTGTGACCTTGTACTTACTGGACTATCAAGGTGGAGTAATCCAGATTAGCGTCGAATGAAGTCACTGCGCGCATAGGGGCGTCCCACTGTTTTACAGAATCGACGCTCATCTCGGTACTAAAGGTTGACAACGGGGCATCGCCAATGACGGCACGGTCGAGACCTGTGAAATCGGAGAGCAGCTCGCGTGCTTTGCTGTCGTTGTCGGTGATCCACTGAATAGCCTTGTCGAGTGCACCTCTGTACTTCTTGATGGTTTCAGGGTTGGCGTCGGCCCACGAACGTGCGGACTGCCACGATGACATCGCAGTAGGGTCGCTCACTGCGCCCAGCGCGTAGCCTGCCTCCACCATGCCCGCTTGACGGGCCATCTCGATAAACGGCTGCTGCATCTCAGCAGCGTCAATAAGCCCGGCCTTGAGCTGATCCACCATCGTCGGCGTGGGCACCTGGAGAGAGTTTACGGAGTTGAGGTCGACTCCGTTCTGCTGGAGCCAGTAAAGCGTGCCAGTATGAATATTGCCATTGAGCGTGGGTGAGCCGAGCGTTTTACCGGCGAAATCTTCTGGTCCGTTAATTCCCGCATCGGGACGAGCCATGATGAGATATTCAGGCTTCTCCTCAGACGTGATGGCGTTACCTGAAACCATCACAATGTCGATGCCCTTGCTCGCCGCAAAAATGAGCATTGGTTGCACACCGAAACCGATGTCGTACTGCTTGCCGAGTGTCGGCGGCACCTTTGAGATGTCAGCAACTGTTGACATCTCGACAATGAGTCCTTCATCTTCGAAGTACCCATATTCATCGGCGACGACAGCTGGAAGTGACGCAACGGTGGTGTTGATTGCGAGTCGAATTTTCCCCGACTCGGCTCCGCTGCCGCCGATTTCGCTGCCTCCCGAAGAGGAACAGGCAGCGAGTGCTGAAAGCGCAAGTAGTGATGCTGTCGCCAGCGAGACTTTCCGGACCGTTGATAATTTCATGTAGTAATCTCCTGATTATGTAGGGTGAACAAGGACGTTTCTTAGAGATCATGAGGGTGGTAGGTGCCGTGTGAAGAACGCCTCGATTGCTGCGATGCAGAAATTGAATGCCAACGCAATGACGCCGATTAGTACGAGCAGCGCAAAGGTGCCTGCGCTGTTGTACTGCTGTTGACTCTGCGCGAGCAGCGCTCCCATTCCGGTCACTCCCGTAAGGATCTCGATGAGGACCGTAACGATTATTGCTACGGGAGCACCGACGCGGATACCCAAGAGGATCGCCGTCGATACCGCCGGCATGATGATGGTGCGTACTTTACGGAACCAGCTCATTTTGAACACTGCGGCGACATCGAGAAGCGTTGGGTTGAATTCCCGCATCGCAGCTCGGGTATTCAAAAGAATCGGCCACATCGCAGCAAGCACGGTCAATGAAAGTTTCATGGTTAGCGTATATCCGAGGAGAAGCACACCGAGTGGAACCATTGCAGACGACGGCGTCGCCCTGAAGAATTCGAGAGTCGGGCCGAGAGCGCGATCAAAGAACCGCGAGGCACCAACTAGGATTCCGAGGATAGTGCCAATGATCGTCGCAATGAGCAGCGACAGCAATAGACTCCGCATCGTTGCGCCTAGGGCTGGCAATAGTGCACCGCTGCCGTAGAAGTCAACGATCTGTTCGACCCAAGTTGACGGGCGCGGAAAGTAAGGAGAATCCACTGCACCGAAGATCTGCCAAAGCGCGAGTCCAAGGACAAGTGGTGTGAGACCCCGAAGTGGTGCGGAATTGCCGCGCTTGACGCGCGATTTAGGCTTGAAGCGCTTTCCTGGCGAATTGGTTGTTGCGGTTGACGGTGACATTAGGACTTCTGACCCCTCTCTGCGGCAGCAGTGATACCTGGAAGTGCACGCGAGATGATCAGCTGCAGAATTGCATTAAGGAAGATTCCGAGCAATCCGACTGAAATGAAGTAGACAAACATGCGTTCTGGTTGGAGTGCTTGCTGCTCGACCATAAGCCCATAGCCCAGACCGGCAGGGTTTCCCACGACCTCAGCGGCCACGGCAAGAATGAGCGCAAGATTAAGACCCAAGCGGAGGCCGACAATGATCTTTGAGGCCGCGGCCGGGAGAATAACTGTGGTGATGTTGCGCAGGGGGCTGAGGCGGAACGTGCGGGCTACGTCACGAAGGCCAGGGCTTACCGTATGCACTCCCTCCAACGTGTTGACGAGGACCTGCCATGTCGCGGCGTAGACGACTACGACGAGTTCCATTGCCGAAGAGAATCCAAAGAGCAGTACAGCAAGTGGAACGAAGGTAATAGACGGAAACGATCTCAGCACTTCAACGGATGCCGCAGTCCAACGCCAAATCGTACGCGAGATTCCAAGGATCGTTCCGAGCACGACCCCTATGACGCAGGCGATGAGCCAGCCGATGAGAGCGACTCCCGCAGTGTGTCCGATCGCGGACTGTAGGGACCCCTCTCGCAGGAGTTCTACCGCCCCACCGATCATGTCACTCGGTGCAGGAATGAAATTAAATTGAATTGCCCCCGCGCGATCCAAAACTTCCCAGAGCAGGAGTAACAACGTGAGTGTGGCCGCTCCTGTCCAGTTCAATCGGGAGATCCAGCTCTTCTTTTTCGCTGGAGAACGCGCGATATGAATTGCGAGCGTCTCGGTCACTCTTCGCTCCGTAGCCGAAGTTCGGCCTCAACCACCGACTCGTAGGCGCGGTGTCTGAGACGCAAGAACTCTGGCAGCTCTTTGGTATAGATCTGGTGACGAGGCCTCGGTAAATCGACGTCAAGGACCTCAATAATGCGTCCGGGAATGCCCCCGAGCGCAAGCACTCTGTCGCCGAGATACACAGCCTCTTCAACGTCGTGCGTAATAAAGATGATCGTTGCGCCGGTCTGTTCTTGGACTCGAAGCAGTTCGTCCTGGAGTGAGTTCTTAGTAATAGCATCGAGGGCGCCGAATGGCTCATCCATAAGAAGCACAGAGGGCTCCATAGCGAGCGCCCGGGCTATTTGGACGCGCTGCTGCATACCGCCTGAAAGACGCCACGGGTACTCATCTGCGCGTTTGCGCAATCCGACTAGATCGAGAGCGCTTTCCACGCGCTTTTGAAGTTCTTTCCCGCGGTACTGAGTCTCGAGTCCGAGCGCTACGTTTTTGCGGATAGTCCGCCACGGCAGCAGTGATGAAGCGTAATCTTGGAATACCATGAGCACGCGGTCGGGGGGGCCCTGAATTGGGACGCCGTCCGCGAGCACCTCAGAGTTCTCCGTGGTGGGAATGAGCCCACCGAGTGCGCGAAGCAATGTGGTCTTTCCGGCTCCGGAGGTCCCAATTATGGAGAGTATTTCTCCTTTTCGGACGGAGAAATCAATAGGGTCGAGAAGCCGTTTAACGCCTTCCTTGGTAGTCACCTCGACTGAGAGGTTTTGACAGGAGAACGCGAGATCGGATTGCATTGTTGGCTGCGTACGTTGAGGCTCCATTGACGCTCCTTTGCGTTTTTCTATGTTCAATAGACCTGACACACAAAGCATGCCTTAGGTTACATACCTACGTCAAGTTTTATCGCAATTTCGTCGCCCACCGTGCAGAGTCCCGGATCCGATCCGTCAGAATCGCGTCACCATCGATCCCTACGTATGCGGCGAACACTAGCAACGCGCTGTACTTTCCTTCATCGTCGAGCTCCTCCTGGAAGAGTTGAACCTTCCGATAGATCTCGCGATCGATAGAGCGCAGTAGTTCGACCCCGCTCTCGGATGCAGAGATGATTGACACGCGGCGATCGTGGGAGTGACGGCGGCGCTCAATCAAGCCGAGTCGCTGCAATTGGCTCACCAAGCGAGAGCCGAATGCGGCCACGATGCCCAGACGGTCAGCGACTTTCCCTACCGTCATTTCCTCATCAGCCCCAAATACTTGCAGCAGCACTTGATGTTGCAGGGGCTCGAGTCCTTGCTCCCGGGGTTGCTCGTCGAGAATCTGCATTACTCGACGCAGCACGAACCGGCCGTGGGCGACGGCTTGTATATAACCGTGAAAGCTTTGTTCGCGCGCGGTGGCTGCGCCCTGCAAAGCGGCCATCGCACTATCCGGGGAGCCTCCGAGGGAGTGAAGATTCCCTCGCTTCGTGTCCTCTGGCATTAAATTCTCCTCTCAGCGCTGCAGTCTCATTGCCCCGTTAGGGTTGCGCTGCGGTATTATTAACGCTAACACTAGTATGGTATCTAAGTAATATACTTCGAGTCGTAAACATGCGCTTACGAAGCGTCCCGGAAAGGACAGGCGATGAAGCCAACTAAATCCTACGCGCACCTTTTGACAGGCCTTGACGGCTTTAACCAGACTATTGAAGGGCAATGGGGGCTCCGAAAAATTGTTGTGCAGCAAACGGAGACGCATAGCGAAGGTGGATCGAAGCTGCCGAAACCAATCACCCAGGTGACGGCATTAGCCGTCATCCAGAACCCGTGGATCGGACATGGCACGGATTGCGAACTCATCAACAGCCCGCAGCGTATTGCTGCTCGGCTTGCCAAGCTGCTGAGCGAAAGAATACTCGCAGTTACGGGGGGCGCCGGAGCCATTCAAGCATTTGGCAAGGGAGCGATCATCGGTGAATCCGGTGAGCTTGAACACGGAGCGGCGATAATCCACACCCCATACTTCGCTAGCAACCTTCGATCAGTATTTGAAGGAGACGCGGTCATCTCGTTCGCAGACACCCGTGGACCAGCTGGCGAGATCCTCGTTGTTCCCTTATGCGAGAAACGCACGGGTGTCGTGCGCGATTACTACCAAACGGTACGGGTGAGCATCCCAGATGCGCCTCGGCCAGAAGAAATCGTTCTCGTCGCGGCCGCTTCCACTGGCCAACGACCGTTCCCACGAGTCGGAGACCGAACCACAGACCGATTAATTGATACATCGCTGATGAATGGAGCAACCGAATGAAACTGCGCAAGGTATTTACACTCGTGGAGGAGACGCTGGAGGAAGGCGGCGAGGCTGTCGACCCGGTTGCCCGCATCGCGGTTGTGGCAGCCGTTATCGAGAATCCGTGGGCGGGGAAGGGGTTCGTCGAGGATCTCACGCCCGGTATTGATTCCGTTGCTGGCGAACTTGGTTTACTGCTTTCTGCACGTGTCGCTGCTGCGCTGGACGCGCCAATCGAGGCATATGGGAAGGCTGGCATTGTGGGCCTGAATGGAGAGATCGAACACGCCTCCGGGCTCATTCACACCCTCCAGTTCGGCAACCCCTTTCGGGACATCGCTTCGGCGACAACCCTGCTTCCTGCGGTCGAGAAGAGATCAGGTGCGGGTAGAGGCTTTGACATTCCGCTGAAGCACATCACCGACATGAAGCTTCGATCACACCATCAGACCATCGAAGTTAGTTTCGCAGATGCCCCGCACGCCGACGAGATTCTTATCGCGCTTGCGGCGGCGGCTCAGGGCCGCCCTAAGCAGCGACTGCGCACGTTTGGTACGGATCCAGGGGCAACAGTATGAGTCTCGCGATCATCAATATCGGTGATTCCCACGATGGCGGTCTGGCTGGCAGATCCATCTTGGGCGATGCGGTCGTGGCTAACGAGGGTGTCATCACCTGGATCGGCGCGACGGCAGATGTGGACTTGGACGCGCACGGCAGCGTGCTCGATGTTGCGGGAGCCACGGTCGTACCCGGCCTCATCGACAGCCACGTACACACGACGTTTGGCGACTACACCCCCCGCCAGCAAACGGTAGGTTTCCTCGAAAGCTACCTGCATGGAGGTACGACTCGTGTGCTTTCGGCAAGCGAAGTCCATGTTCCCGGGCGACCGACCGATGTGGTCGGCGTGAAAGCGCTCGCTATTGCTGCATTCAAGTGCTTTGAGCACTACCGCCCTTCTGGAATGGCGGTGCACGGCGGGTCGGTGATTCTTGAACCAGGGCTCACCCGTGCGGACTTTGACGAGCTATATTCCACCGGAGTTCGCATGGCCAAGGGCGGGTTTGGCGCATTTTCCAACGCCGATGACTACATTCCCGTCGTTCAGGACGCTCGCGCAGCCGGGATCACTGTGATGTGCCACAGTGGCGGGGGATCGATCCCGGGGAGCAAGTCCAAAATTAGCGCCGAACTGTTGCTAAAGATGCGGCCGAACGTTGCGGGCCACATCAATGGTGGGCCGACGTCGCTCACAAACGAAGAGAACTGCCGGATGGTTAACGAGGGCGGAGACATCGCGATGCAGCTCGTGCACGCGGGTAATCTGCGCTCGGCGATCCACCTGTCTGAACTGCTGCTCGAGCGTGACGAACTCGACCGAATTCTTCTCGCCACCGACACACCGACAGGCACCGGCGTAATCCCGCTCGGCATGATTCGAATCATTGCCGAGCTCGCTTCTCTCGGTCCCTTGACTCCGCGTCAGGCAATCAGCGCCGCTACTGGCACGGTAGCTACGATGTATCAAATTCCTGGCGGCTTCATCCGTGAAGGGGCCGTTGCGGATTTCACGGTGATCGACGCGCCTCTAGGGTCAGCTGCGACCACAGCGTTTGATTCGATTGCGCGTGGCGACTTACCGTCGATCTCGGCCGTCGTGACAGACGGTGTCGTCCGCTTCACGAAAAGCCGGAACTCTCCGCCAGCTCAAAGGCCCGCCATTCTGCACACGACCTCCTCTTCGGAAGGAGTCCGCTCATGACCCGGGGCATGCTTTTTTCACAAATGGTCCCGCAGCCGAATGAAATCGACCGGTTCAACGCTTGGTATAGCGAGGATCATGTACCGGCCCGCATGGTGCTTCCGCATTTTGTGAAAGCCACACGATTCTCTCCGGTTGAGGGAACCGAAACTCCTGATTACCTCGCCGTCTACGAGGTTGATGACCTCGCCGCATTTCAGACTGCAGGGTATCGTCAATTGAAATCGGCACCGAGCGTCGAAACCGAGTACATGCTCGGACGTGTTAGCGGATTCACCCGGTACCTCTCGGAAGAAATTGGCGACTCGGGGGAAGTGTCAAGAGAGACGAAGTACCTTTCGGTTGTTGCATTTGCTGTTCCTGAACAGGATGAAGAACAGTTCAACACTTGGTATGGATCTGAACACGTTCCGATGCTGCTCGAAGCCGCGGATTGGCTAAGGGTCCGTCGCTACAAAGTGGTGGACGGTGCGGGCGGGCCGTGGACGCATATCGCGCTCCACGAATTAGCTTCGCTAGAAGTGATGGGCTCTCCCGCGCGGGCCTTGGCACGAAAAGGGCCTCGGAGAGAAGAACTCGTGAATCGACCTTGGTTTGGAAATTCGGGTCGATGGCTATATCGCAACCTCGGTGCACAACACGCTGTCGACTTTCAGCTCAACAAAGCCTAAGGAATATCAATGAAACAAGAAACTGTAATCGTTTCTGGCGCGGGTCCCGTTGGTGCCATCACAGCCCTGGCCGCGGTTCAGGCGGGCTACCGAGTCGAACTCATCGAGACTGACGCGCAAGTCAGCACAGATCCGCGCGCAGCAACTTTCCACCCGTCAACAATCGAGATGATTGAGGGGCTGGGAATTGGCAAAGACTTCATCAAACTCGGCTTGGTGTCTCGGTACTTCGACTTCTGGGACAAGCCAGCGCGACGCCTAGTAGCACGCATGGATCATCAGATACTTGCGGATGAAACAAAATTTCCGTTTGTGGTCCAGGTCGAACAGCATAAGCTCGCCAACTTAGTTCTCGACCGGCTCAATGAGCATCCAAGTGCCACCGTGCGCATGGGGACGACCTGCGTCGGTTTCGAACAAAACGCAGACGGAGTGTCAGTTGCCGTCACGACCGCAGCTGGAGCCGAGACAATCCGTGGAAATTGGTTCGTTGCGGCCGATGGTGGCCGCAGCTTTGTTCGTAAGTCTTTGGATATTGAGTTCGAGGGGTACACCTGGCCCGAGCGTTTTCTTGTGCTCACCACGCTGCACGACTTTGAGGAAACCTATGGTTGTAGCTATCGCAGCTATCTCGCGGACCCTGATGCTTGGACGAACCTGTTCAAGGTCGCCGGAGATGACTTCAAGGGGCGTTGGCGCGCGGTTTTCCCCATCCCGGAACACGAAACAGACGAAGAGGCCGTTAGCGACAGTTCGGTAGCCACCCGTCTTGGCCCCCTGCTCGACGGTCACGACTCTCAAGTGGTGCACCGCAACTTGTACCGCGTGCACCAGCGTGTGGCTAAGACGTGGCGTGACGGTCGAGTATTTCTCGCCGGCGATGCAGCTCACGTCAATAACCCGATTGGAGGCCTTGGCCTGAATTGTGGTGTGCATGATGCCATTGAGCTCATTCGTACTCTTAGTGAATTTGATTCGGGCGGAGGCGGAGAAAACTTACTCGATCGATACGAACGCCGACGGAAGAAGCTCAACATCGATTTTGTGCAGCAGCAGACCATTGACAATAAAAAGCGTCTTGAGGAAACCGATGAAAGCTCCCGTCAAGCGAAGCTGAACGACCTCACAGCGATAGCTGCTGACCCTGATCGGATGAAGGCGTTCTTGCGTCGCACATCGTTGCTCGACAGCGTGAAGCAGGCGAGCCAAATCGCGTAGTTGCTCTAAGGGGTGGCCGGTCAGAAATGCAGTCGGGTAAACCATCAAAAATCTGTGTTCAGGTTAGGAAGAATTCAAGTTGAGGTCATTTACCGATATATCTGCTCAGTTTCGTGCAGGGGGAAGCTCTCCTGTCTCGTTTTTGCACGAGTGTATGAAGCAAATCGAAGATAAGGAGCACGAGGTCCAAGCATTTGTAGTTCTTAAGACCGACGGCGCACTGGATCTAGCAGCGGAGTCTGAGCAGCGTTGGCGCGTCGGAGAACAGTTGTCTTCGATCGATGGCATGCCGGTCGGCATTAAAGACATCATTGAGACGCGAGATATGGCGACGCAGTGCGGCTCCCCCTTTTACCGGGATTACTTCTCTGGCCGAGACAGTGCCTCCGTCTCCGCCTTGAGGAGAGCCGGAGCGATTATCTTGGGCAAGACAGTTACGACCGAGTTCGCCGGTCCCTTTGCTAGCAAGACTCGTAATCCGTGGAACACCGCGCATACGCCAGGTGGATCGAGTAGTGGCTCCGCGGCTGCGGTGGCAAGCGGGATGTTACCAGTCGCGCTCGGGACTCAGGTCATCGGGTCGATCATCCGTCCGGCCAGCTATTGCGGTACATTCGCAATCAAGCCGAGTGTCGGCGCCATCAACCGTGGCGGGTCGCACGATAATCTTAGCCAAAGCTCACACGGAGTTCTCAGCGCAAGCCTAGAAGATGGATGGAACGTACTTAGAGAGATCGCTGCGCGGGTGGGTGGCGATCCTGGGAGTCCCGCCCTGAACATGCATAAACATTTGCTACTCACGCGGCGTCCTGTGCGTATCGGTGTGTTAAACACCAGCGGATACGCAGACGCAGAGCCATACGCAAAAAAGCTTTTCGAGAACTTCACTCGTTCGCTCGCAAGGATGAATATAGAAGTGGTTGGACCGCACGAGCATCCACTGCTCGAAAAAATCGAGAGGACAATCAGCGATGCACAAGGCCAATCCCTTGAAATCGTCGGGTACGAGAGCATCTGGCCTCTTCGACCATATCTAGATCAGGATGCGTCAAAGCTGAGCCTGTTACTGCGAGATCGTGTCATACGCGCTGAGCAGCAAAGTCCCGAATACTACGATGAGCTCCTGCAGACTCGCGAGGTTGCACGCGCCCTCTACGTGACTGGCAGAGAAACTTTCGATGCCTACATCACGTTATCGGCTACGGGAGTGGCTCCGGTCGGCCTCGAGTCGACCGGAAGTACCGTGTTTAATACGCCCGCGTCGTACCTTGGTGTTCCAGCAGTAAACTTGCCGGTCTTTGTAGAAAATGGTCTGCCGATTGGCCTGCAAGTAATGGGCTACGCCGGATCGGATTTCGAGCTGGTGGGAGTCGCTCGAGGAATTCAAGAGTTGCAGAGGCAGATGTAGGGCGCACAGTCTCATGCCGGCCTTCCCGAGAGAAGTGCGGCGCAAATTTTTTTGCCCCGGACCACACCTGTCAGTTTAGGTGTGCGGAGTCAATTAGCTGATCGGCGACGTCGAACATGCTCGGGTCGAGCTGGCCCACCCTTCCGAACAATTTGAAACAAGACAGACAAAAGGACAGCTATGGCTATCGCCACAATCAATCCCGCGACCGGCGCCACCGTGAAGACTTTCGAGCCGCACGATGCCGCCGAGATCGATCGTCGTACCGAGATAGCCCACTCCGCCTACCGAGCTTTGCGCTTCACCTCGTTCGCGGAGCGCGGGGCATGGATGCGCGCAGCAGCGGACCTCATCGAAACCGAGGTCGACGAGGTTGCCCAAATCGTAACCCTCGAAATGGGCAAGCCGATCGGGCAGGCCAAAAGCGAGACGCTGAAATGTGCGAGGAGTATGCGCTTTTACGCCTCAAATGCTGAAGGTTTTTTGGCATACGAGCCCCTTGATGACCCGTCCTCCGTGAACGCGTCGAGAGCCGGCACACGCTATGAGCCGCTCGGGGTGGTACTAGCTGTCATGCCGTGGAACTACCCGCTCTGGCAGGTGGTGCGCTTCGCTGCTCCTGCACTCATGGCTGGCAATACCGGGTTGCTAAAGCACGCCTCGAACGTCCCCCAATCGGCTCTGTATTTGGACTCGCTTTTTAAACGGGCAGGCTTTCCCGCAGGCGCCTTCCAAGCGCTGCTCATCGGCTCGGCACAGGTCGAAGCAGTACTTAACGACGAGCGGGTTAGAGCGGTCACGCTGACTGGCTCCGAAGCGGCCGGGCGTTCGGTCGCCTCGATCGCCGGGCACAACATTAAAAAGGCCGTGCTCGAACTGGGTGGCTCCGACCCATTCATCATCATGCCAACCGCCAACCTCGAAAAAGCTGTGACCACGGCGGTCACTGCGCGCACACAAAACAACGGGCAGTCGTGCATCGCGGGCAAAAGATTTATCATCCATGCCGATGTCTACGATCAATTCGCTCGGCTGTTCACCCAGAAGATGGAGGCGCTCGTTCTCGGCGACCCCTCCGACGTCGCGACGCAGGTCGGGCCGCTAGCCACCGAATCGGGGCGAAGCGATCTTGCCGAACTCGTCAACGATGCGAAGCTGCAGGGCGCGACGATTCTAACTGGGGGGTCGATCCCCGACGGTCCTGGATGGTTCTATCCGCCCACAGTGATCACTGACCTGCACGACGGAATGCGCCTCGTTCTAGAAGAGGCATTCGGCCCCGTCGCCACCCTTTACCGCGCCGAGTCGCGTGAAGAAGCAGTGCACATCGCCAACCAAACGACGTTTGGCCTCAGTTCCTCTATCTGGACGACTGATCAGGGCGACGAGGATTACTTCGTCGATACCCTCGATGTCGGAGCCGTCTTCATTAACGGAATGACGGTGTCGTACCCCGAGCTACCGTTCGGTGGAATCAAGGACTCCGGATACGGGCGAGAACTTGCGGCAGCTGGCATCCGCGAATTCTGCAACCTCAAGACCATCTGGAATGCGTAAATTCTCCAGTTATGGCATCAAACTCGCCAACAGCGGCGTCCGCGAGGCAAAGTCGACTTTAGAGATACGGAATGGTTCCCTAGGGTGCTTTCTCGTCCAGTAGCGGCGTCCATCGGTCACGTCCCGCTACGTGGTGGATTCGGCCGGCGATGCGTCTAAATAAACGATGTCGGGATGCTCACTAGTCACGCTTGCTCGCAGTCTTGTTCCCCTGTGTTGCGTCGAACTCCTCGGTAGTCGGGTTAAAAAGCGATTAGGGTGCGCAACTCGGCCATTCCCGCACCTCGCTTCTGCGCCCGAACTGCATTGGTGCTGCCTTGCCTTCCTGCGTCTTTGGTCGTGGAATACAGCGTCTTTTGAGGCTGGGCTCGATCGACGGCGACCTTTAGCCTTCCCGTTCGCCTTTCCGGAAAACAATCGATCGATTGTGCCGAGCGCCTCGACCTGCCGCGCGTCGTCCTGATCTCCGGCGCTGACGCGTACACAGCCGACCACACACCACGTGTGTCTGCTCCTATCCAGACCCTCCGTCCTCCGTGATTTGTGTCGAATCTCAACAGAAACCAGCCTTCGGACGTTGTTCTGGGAGACTTTTGCCGTGTTCACCGAGGTAGACCTGATTGGACGCTGCCGTGATCAGCGAACCCAGTCACCTCCAAGCTCCGGAAGACGCGCCTACGTCAACGGGGCGTGAGCCGCACCACTTGTCGACGAACTTCTTGCGCAGATTCTCCTCAGGGGCTGAGGCCGCCCAGATGTACTGCTGGCACCCTCACCACCGAGAGGATCGTCCAGACGGCGCCCGTCGGGCCGTTTAGCTTGGGGACGTATCGCGTGAGCGTCATCAGGAGGCGGGGTTGTAGCTGTTGAAGTTCGATAACTGCGAGTTGTACGGCATCGGCTTCGGGGCCTCAAGGTGACATGGTGTATTGGGGAGGGCGCTTCTGTTCGAGCTGCGCCGTCGCTACTCCAGTCGCCGACTGGACACGGACCTCCTCGATTCCGTTGGCAGAGTCGGTCTCCAGTCATCGACATCTGTGCACTCGGAGAGGCGAGCCACTCGTGTTCCTAGATAAACGAGGCTCCTGATCTGGCGACCCATATGCGGAATGTCAAAGTGTCTGCGGTGGATCGG
>Ga0307486_1002176_pt1 | contig 13983 bp, 12 predicted proteins | sample CBIW02metaG_FD_203663 | JGI IMG/M metagenome (GOLD analysis project Ga0307486, IMG submission 203663) | Sea-ice brine microbial communities from Beaufort Sea near Barrow, Alaska, United States - CBIW 0.2 | ecosystem: Environmental > Aquatic > Marine > Coastal | place: USA: Alaska | collected... | reverse complement strand
GCCACCACTCGTACCAGCAGGGCGACGGTGTAAATCGACAGGGCAACGATGATGTTGATGGGCGAGAGCACCTTCGTGCCAATGATTCCCGGGAGGATCAGGAACAGCGCCAGCGACGGGATCGCGTAAAGGAGGCTGCTCACGTTCACCAACGGGTAGTACAGCCCCTTGAACCGCACCGCCAGATAGCCAAGTGGCAGAGCGACGATCGCCCCGATCACAATGGGCACCAGCGCGAGCATCACATGCTGGTTGAACGCAGCGATGATGAGGTCCTGGTTGATCGAGATGTAGTCGATCATGCGGGTACCGCGGTGTGGTCACGACGCCTGGAGTCGAGCTGGCGAGCCAGGCTTTCGTGGCGGATGACTCCATCTACCGCACCTTCAGCGTTGACCCGGATGGCGATGCCGACCGGGGATCCGATCGCGAGGTCGGTCACGAGCCGCAGACTGTCGGAATCAGTGAAGGTTCCGCCGATGGCTGCCGGAGCTCCCGCGGTGCCGATGCCGGGCCCGGTCCAGCCGATCGGCTTGCCTGCCGAATCAAGCAGGAGGGTGTCCCTGCCCGCGAGTACGGAGGAGACAGGCTCGACGTCGAGTCCGGAGGCGCGCTCAAAGGAGAGGCTGCGGAATCCGCGGTCCTTCCCGACGAAGTCTGCGACGAAATCGTTCGACGGACGGGCGAGCAGTTCCTTTGGCGAGTCGTACTGCGCTAGGTGGCCGCCTTCACGGAAGATCGCCACCATGTCGCCGAGCTTGATGGCCTCGTCGATGTCGTGGGTGACGAAGGCGATGGTCTTACCTAGCTCGCTCTGTAGGCGGAGGAACTCGTCCTGCAGGCCGCCACGGACGATCGGGTCGACCGCGCTGAACGGCTCGTCCATGAGCATGACCGGCGGGTCCGCAGCCAAAGCACGAGCAACACCCACCCTCTGCTCCTGGCCGCCCGACAGCTGCGCGGGGTACTTCGAGGCCATCGACGCCGGAAGGCCAACCCGCTCGAGCAGTTCGAGCGCTGTCGCTTTCGTGTCCTTCTTTTTGATGCCGACCAGGTTCGGAACGGTCATGACGTTCTCGAGCACTGTGCGGTGCGGGAACAGCCCGGCGTGCTGGATCACGTAGCCGATGGAGCGTCGGAGCAATGCCGCGTCCTGCGACATGACATCGACCCCGTCGATCAAGATGCGGCCACCGGTCGGTTCGATCATCCGGTTGATCATCCGGAGAGAGGTTGTCTTGCCGCAGCCGGACGGCCCGACGAAGACGGTGATCTTGCCCGTCGGGAGTTTGAAGTTCAGGTTTTCGACGGCCATCGTGCCGTCGGGGAAAGTCTTGCTTACCCCATCGAAGGTAATCACGGTCGGCACTCCAGGTTCCAGCCGAGGGACTTCATTCGGCATTGATTCGTCATTGAATAATTTCATTCATAGTTTCAGGTTCTGAATAGAACGTCAACCTATTTGCGGTGATCCGCTGTCGAACCGCGCCTCTCGGTGCTACGGTTGCGGAGCATGACAGCGGAAAACGCACAACAGGTGACCATCGACGGTACTTCATTGACCATCGCCGAATTGAAGGCGATCGCCGAGGAGAAGGCCGAACTGCATCTGGAGGAGGCCGCACTCGACGTGATCGAACTGGCTCACTCGCGGCTCGTTGCCGCCCGTGTCAACGGCGCAGTCTATGGCGCCAACACCGGCGTCGGAGCGAACCGGGCGGTCAGCGTCGAGGGCTCGGCCTCGGAGAGCGGCGACGGCCACGCGAGACGTCTGCTGCGCAGCCACTGTGCTGCCGTGGGCGAGCCGGAATCCGCAGCCCTGGCGCGCGCGACCATGGTCGTGCGCCTCAACCAGATCGCCGCCGGGCATTCGGGAGTCAGCCGCCAACTGGCCGCCGCGCTGATTTCGGCGATCACCACCGGGTCATCACCCGCCATCCATGGACGGGGGCCGATCGGCACGGCCGACCTCTCTCCCCTCGCCGAGCTCGCACTGACACTGGCTGGTGAGCTTCCGTGGCAGGGCGGTGGCATACCCGCTGCGCGGATTGCGGACACCGATGCGCTTCCGTTCATCAGCTCCAGCGCCATGACGCTTGCACAGGCAGCGCTGGCCAGCAGCAAACTGGGGGCGGTGCTGGACGGTGCAGCCGTGGTCGCGTCGCTGTCGTTCCTTGCCCTCCAGGGTTCCCCACAGGCATACGACGAGACCGTCCAGGCCGCGCGAAGTCACCCCAAGCAGGGCGATATCGCCGGGCGGATGCGCTCCCTGATCACGTCAGGGTCTGGTGGCGGTACGGCACCGGCACGCATCCAGGACCCGTTCGGACTGCGGGTGGTCCCCCAGGTCCACGCCCCGGCCGTTGCCGCACTCGACCGACTCACGACCATTCTGGAGGCTGAGTTCAACGCGGGTGTCGAAAACCCGATGGTCACCGAAGCCGGTATCTACCACCACGGGCAGTTCCATCTCGCAACTCTGGCCGCGGCCATCGATCACTTCCGGACGAGCCTTGTTCCGGTACTCTCCCTGTCGTCCGCCAGGCTGGGTATGCTGCTCCGGACCGACATGACGGGGTTGCCAGCGTTCCTGGCGGCCGAGCAGCCCGGCAGCTCCGGAATGATGATCACCGAGTACCTGGTGCAAGACCTCCTTGCGGAGCTGCGGATGCTGGCGACCCCTTCGACAGGTGCCTCGGTGAGCATTTCCCTGGGCATGGAGGAGCATGCAAGCTTCGCTCCGCAAGGCGCCAGGGCGCTGCAAGGCATGGCTCAGCCGTCGTCGATTGTCGTCGCCGTCGAGGCGATTGCCGCCGTGCGGGCCCTGCGGCTTGCCCCGGAGCGGCTCGGGACCGCGCCGGGCCGCGAGGTGTTCGACTTCCTGGCTGGCGAGTTGAGCCCGGAAATAACCGATCGCCCGCTCGGTGAGGATCTCGAGCGGGCGACGCGGCTGGTGCCTCTACTCGGCGGCCTCTTCGGTGATGGCCTGTAGCTCCTTGAAGCGCTCGATCACGCTCTCGTCGTCCATCGGGCGCAACTCATCGGCGTAGCTCACCGACATGCGACGCATCACGCCGTTCCTGTCGATGGCGTACTGCCCCATCCGCCACAGCGGCGGTGAGTAGGCGTGGATCGAGACGGATCCGTCGACATGCCCTCCCATGCGATGAATGTGGTCGGAACCGAAGGAGAATGCCGTACCTGCCTCGATGACGCGCTTGACCGGCTCACCGCCCATCCTGGGGTTTGCCTCGCCGACGGCACCATGGGTGACCACAACGGCCCCCGATGAGACGTCGTGGTCGTGCCAGCCGGTGTCGTCGCGAGTGTTCCAGCACAGCAGCCAGACGTCGATGTTGCTGTCGCGGTACAGGGAGGCGTAGTGCCGTTCTCCGCCTTCGTGGCTGATGTGCTTCTCCCACAGTTCGGGCCGGGTCGCGATCTCCGTCACCCAGGCCTTGAGCTCAGCACGGGTCAGCGTGCGTCCCGGCAGGACGGGAACGTCAGCTTCGGTCAGAGCCACGTCGCGCGTTGTGTCATTGATGTTTGTCATCGTGGTGTTCCTTTCAGTAAGGCTTGGGGGTTGGTAGAGAACATGGCGTAGGTGAAGGCATGGCCGAGTCCCGGGTCCGTCGGATTCGCGTACGGGCGGTCTGATCCGTGAACGATCGGGTCGACGCCGACAACGCGGATGGTGGCGTCGATGGCTCGCGTCCCGTAGGACGACGTCTCGTAGAACACGTTGGGGTCGACCGCACCGAATGTGCCTCCGCGCGCAACGAGCCGCTCGTGGTGGAGCGGTGCTAGCCCGGCAAGGGCGGCGAAAACGACGCGCAGCCGGGGGTGCTGGCTGTTGCCGACAGCGTGCCAAGCCAGCCACGACGAGTGGAGCTGGGTTACGTACGGTACGAGTGCCGGCCACCAGGCTGGCACTTCTTCGGCGATCGGCGCCGGACCGGGATGGATCAGCAGGGGCATGCCGGCGTCCTGCAGCACGTCGAGCACCGGTTTCAGGCGGATGATCGCCTCCGGGGTGTCGAGGGCGGTGGCCGGGAGCTGCAGTCCGACGATGCGCTCGTGCCTGAGCACATCGCTGAGTCCGTCCAGGTCGAACTCGTTGAGCGGTGTTGCTGCCCAGACGAGGAACGGGTCTCCGAGGGCGATGGCTGATTCATGCCAGATGGAGATCAGGTCCCGCGCTTCGGCACTGGGCAGGTCTTCGATGCCCAAGGCGCTCGACAGGGACACTAGGACCTGGTCTTTTCCCTCGCGCAGTTCCTGGACGCGCCGCGCCTCGACATCGTGGTCGTCCGGGCGGATGTCGTACGGCGCCTCGTCGCGAAGCAGCAGGGTCCAGTGCTGCATCATCGGCATCGTGGTGCGGGCACGCAACGCGTCAACGAAGGCGACCGGCCACAGGTGCTGGTGACAGTCGGTGCGCATCGGTCCTCTTTTCTCCGGTTTGTGAACCGGTTCACTCATAAGTGAACCAGTTCACTTCGTCTTCTGTCAAGGACGATCTATGCTTGGCTTGTGAGAGAGTCCACCCGACGCACGCTTCAGGACATCGCTGACGCCGCCGGACTGTCCAAGGCCGCGACCTCATATGCCCTGCGCGGCCTTCGCGGTTCGGCAGCGACCCAAGCGAAAGTGCGGGAGATCGCCGACAGCCTCGGGTACACGGTCGACCCCATTGCGCGCGCACTGGCCAGCGGACGCACTGGAAACGTCGCCGTCATCGGCACGCTGCGTGACCTCTACCGTCAGGGATTGGCTGTGATGCTGTCGACCGCCCTCGGCAAGCAGGGCCTGACAGCGACCATCTTCGACGTCGACGCATCCCCGGAACGGGAGGAAAGCGCACTCCGCGCCCTCGCGGCGTCACGAGCGGATGCGGTGATCACGCTGCCGGTGGACCCGTCCGCCGCGTACTGGGCGGAGCTGCCTGCGGACATCCGCATCGTGTCGATCGGTGATGCACTGCCGACACGGCCGGATGCCGCCTGCGTGCTCTTCGACAACGCCTACGGAGTGTCGACTGCGCTGGAACACCTTGCTGGGCTCGGCCACCGTGCGATCGGTATTCTGGCTCCCTCCCTGCCCTCGACTCCGGGTCGCCCCGCCGAGGTGCTCGCGGAGACCATGGGCGCCGCCATGAACATCGACGTCACAGTCGCATCATCCCCGCCATTCGTTGCCGGGGCGGCTGGCGCAGCCCATCAGATGCTGTCAGTGACGCCCCGCCCGACGGCGCTCTTCTGCCTGAGCGACTCGATCGCGTTCGGCGCCTACCACGCGGCACGGGAGATGAACCTGACCATTCCCGACGACCTGTCCGTTCTCGGCTTCGATGACAGTGCGTTGGCGTCGCTGGTCTCCCCTGCGCTCACCACCTTCGGGTGGGACGAGCAGGCCATCGTCGACGCTGCAGTCGGCCATTTGGCTGCATCAGCCGATGACGACGCGGGGCCGACCACCACGTCGTTCCGGCCAGAGTTCATCGAGCGGGCATCCACCGCTTCGCCGCCAGCCTTCCGTTAGCCCGAAGTTACGTGTTCTGTTGACGTGTTTATGATGCTTGATCTGGTCTTTTGTGGTGGCTGTTGAGGGTGTTTCTGGCTACTTGAGTTTTGTTGGGAATGGGTTGGTCGATCAGGTCGAAGGCTCGGCGTTGGATTGGGGTGGGGGCGGCGATGAAGTCGAAGGTGATGGTGTCGTCCTGGCCGGTGATGTGCATGCGGTTGCGGTTGCGGGTGAGGGTGGCGAGGTGGTCGAGGAGTCCGGTGAAGCTGTAGGCGGCGGCGTCGCCGGACGGTGTGGTCTGGGTCGATGCCTCCATGGCGTCGGCGGGGATCGAGGTGCGGATGATGTAGATCCCGTCGAGGGCGGCTTCGGCATCGATGCTGGCAGTGTCGCGCGCGAAGGCGAACTGGCCGTCTTCGATGGTGAGGATGAAGTGTTTATTCATGTTGTAGCGGCTGATGACTTTCCCCACGCGCACGCCAATGCGTCCGGCTTTCTTGAGGCGTCCTGCGTCGACGGCTGCGACGATGAGGGTCAGGCTGGTTTCGGTGGCGGCGAGGAGCTCGCCGCGTTTGTAGGCGCGTTTGTCGGCCAGGGCGGGGTTGCGGCACGCGATCAACCGTTCGCCGGGGTGGTTGGCGTGGACGATTTCGAACAGGTTGGTGTCATCGAACAGGCTCTGTTGCACGGGGCCGTCCGGGGCGGTCAACGCTCGGATTTGCACGGATCTAAGCGCCGTCACCCAGCCCAACCCGCCGAGCTCGTGGAGCTGCTGAATGTGGGCACTGGTGATCATGCCGCGGTCGCCGACCACGCCCAGGTCGGCAACGCGGTCGTGACCGTGGCCTTTCTCGGCAGTGCCGTCACGCTCGATATCTTTGATGACGGGGTCGGCGGAGCCGCGGCCGTCATGGTGGCCTACGCGGAACGAATGAGCCGCCAGCGCTGATCAGGCAGTGGCGCGGTGCTGGACTCGACGGTCGTGATCGGCAAGCGCACACCCCGCACAATTGCTATCTAGTGAAATTGGTGTTTTACTGGGTGCACTAGATCAGGGGGGGGCCGTTGAAGACAGCGCCGGTCGACATAAGCACGAAGGCTGACAACACGACCCGCACGGCCGAGCGTGCGCTGACCCTGTTGAGCGTCGTTTGCGAGCGTGGCACGGTCACCCTCGGCGACGCAGCCAAGGCCGCGGGCCTGTCTCCGAGTACCGCCCTCCGCCTGTTGCGCACTCTCGAATCCACCGCGTTCGTGCGTCGAGACGATACGGGAATGTACCGGCCGGGAACGGCCATCGTGCAGCTCGGCGTACTGGCACTGAGCCAGGAATCGCTGGTTGCGCTGTGCCGGGACCCGATGAACCGCGTGGTCGAACAGACCGGGGAATCCGCATACCTGAGCGTTTCAGCCCCCGGGCGTCAGGGGCTCTACATCGCCATCGTCGAGGGAACGCACTCGGTGCGGCACGCGAACTGGGTCGGACGCAGATTTCTCGTCGATTCGAGTGCGTCCGGTCGGGTACTCGACGGCGGAACCGACGCGAGTGGATACTGCGTCGTCAGTGATGGCGTCGAGCAGGACGTGACCGCCATTGCCGTGCCGATCCGGGTCGGCGACAGCGTCGTCGGCGCCCTGAGCGTGGTCGTTCCAAGCTATCGCGTGACACCGGACACCATCCAGCGCATGGCGCAGGTACTGCTCGCGGAGAGCCGCGCGCTGTACCGCACCGACGCATCCGATTGACTCTGTAATTAAAGGGAGATACTAGTGACGAACACCACCCACACCGCGCGCCCCGTTCGCGCCGCCCGCGGCACCGAACTTACCGCGAAGAGCTGGCAGACCGAAGGCCCGCTGCGCATGCTGATGAACAACCTCGACCCCGAGGTCGCCGAACGCCCCGACGACCTCGTTGTGTACGGCGGAACGGGCAAGGCCGCACGCAACTGGGAGTGCTACGACGCGCTCGTGCGCACCCTCGAAATCCTCGAGAAAGACGAAACCCTGCTCGTGCAGTCGGGCAAACCGGTCGGCGTGTTTCGCACCCACGAATGGGCGCCGCGCGTGCTCATCGCCAACTCCAACCTCGTCGGAGACTGGGCCACCTGGCCTGAGTTTCGTCGCCTCGAACACCTCGGTCTAACCATGTACGGGCAGATGACCGCCGGATCGTGGATCTACATCGGCACCCAGGGCATTCTGCAGGGCACCTACGAAACCTTCGGAGCTGTCGCGACGAAGCGATTCAACGGCACCCTGGCCGGCACGCTGACCTTGACCGGCGGAGCCGGCGGCATGGGCGGCGCGCAGCCGCTCGCCGTCACCATGAACGCCGGCGTCGTACTCATCGTCGATGTCGACCCGGCCCGGCTGCAGCGCCGCGTCGACCACGGATATCTCGACGATATGACCGACGATATCGACGACGCGATCGCACGCGTGCTCGCAGCCAAGACCGAACGTCGTGCCCTATCGGTGGGCCTGGTCGGCAATGCCGCGACCGTGTTCGCCGAGTTGCTGGCGCGCCAGGTGCCGATCGACATCGTCACCGACCAGACCAGCGCCCACGATCCGCTCTCCTACCTGCCCGAGGGTGTCACCGTGGAGGAGTGGCACACGTACGCGGCCGAAAACCCGGAAGAGTTCACCGTGCGCGCCCGCGCCGCGATGGCCAAGCAGGTCAAGGCTATGGTCGAATTCCAGGATGCCGGCGCCGAAGTCTTCGACTACGGCAACTCCATTCGCGCCGAGGCCAAACTCGGCGGCTACGACCGGTCCTTCGAGTTTCCCGGATTCGTACCGGCCTACATTCGGCCGCTGTTCGCCGAGGGCAAGGGGCCGTTCCGCTGGGTGGCGCTCTCCGGCAACCCGGCCGACATCGCGGCCACCGATAGGGCCATTCTGGAGCTGTTTCCGAATGATGCCGGGCTACAGCGCTGGATCACCAAGGCTGAAGAGAAGGTGCAGTTCGAGGGCCTGCCGGCGCGCATCTGCTGGCTCGGCTATAAGGAACGTCACCTGGCCGGGCTGAAGTTCAACGAAATGGTCGCCTCCGGCGAACTCAGCGCACCGATCGTGATCGGCCGCGACCACCTCGACTCCGGCTCGGTGGCCTCGCCGTACCGCGAGACCGAAGGTATGTTGGACGGCTCGGACGCGATCGCCGACTGGCCGCTGCTGAACGCGCTGCTGAACACCGCCTCGGGCGCAACCTGGGTGTCGATTCACCACGGTGGCGGCGTGGGAATCGGCCGCAGCATCCACGCCGGGCAGGTCATCGTCGCCGACGGCACTGCTTTGGCCGCCGAGAAGATCGAGCGCGTGCTGACCAACGACCCCGGCACCGGCGTTATGCGGCACGTCGACGCCGGCTACGAGCGGGCCGACGAGGTCGCCCGTGAGCGCGGGCTCCGCGTGCCCATGTGGGAGAACTAGACGTGCTCACCGGCCTCGCCGAAATCAGCGATGTCGGCCGCGACCCCCGCCGTGGCGGCTACTCGCGCCACCTCTGGCAGGGCGCCGACCTCGAACTGCGCTCTTGGTTCGTCGAACGTGCCGAACGGCTCGGGCTCGATGTCGAAACCGACCGGAACGGCAACCTCTGGGCGTGGTGGGGACGACCGGGAGCGGATGCCGTCGTCACCGGCAGCCATCTCGACTCCGTTCCGGGCGGCGGCGCCTACGACGGGCCGCTCGGCGTGGTCTCGTCGCTCGAGGCAATCGGGCGACTGCAGGCGAGCGGGTTCGTTCCGAGGCGCCCCTGCGCGGTGCTCGTCTTCGCCGAAGAGGAGGGATCGCGCTTCGGCATCGCCTGCCTCGGTTCAAGGCTGCTCACCGGTGCGATCGACGCCGACCAGGCCCGCGCGCTGACCGACCGGGACGGCGTGACACTCGCCGAGGCCGCCGAGAAGGTCAGCCTGAACCCGGCCCACCTCGGAGCCGACCGTGACGCTCTCGCCCGCATCGGCCTATTCATCGAACTGCACGTTGAGCAGGGCCGTGGACTGATCGACCTCGGCCAGCCGATGGCCGTGGCATCGTCGATTCTCGCCCACGGCCGCTGGCGACTCACCGTCACCGGCCAAGGCAATCATGCGGGCGCGACCACCATGGCCGAGCGACGAGACCCGATGGTCGCCACCGCCCAGGCGATTGTGGGCGTGCAGGCAGCCGCCCATTCACTCCCGGGAACCCGGGCGACCGTCGGCCGTATCGAAGCTATCCCCGGTGGCACCAACGTCATCGCGAGCTCGGTGCACGCCTGGCTGGACGCCCGCGCCGAGACCGACACCGAAACCCGACTGCTCGTGGCCGATATCGCAGCCCGCGCCCAGCAGGCCGCCGAGCAGAACGGATGCTCCGCCACCCTCACCGAGGAGTCCTGGGCCGGCGCCGTGCAGTTCGACCTAGGGCTGCGCGAACGTTTTGCGCGGGCGCTCGGTCAGGTGCCGCAGCTATCGACCGGAGCCGGCCACGACGTCGGCGTGCTTGCCGCTCACGTGCCGAGCGCGATGCTGTTCGTGCGCAACCCCACCGGCATCTCACACGCCCCGGAGGAATTCGCCGAGGCCGCGGACTGCGTGGCCGGCATCGACGCGCTCGAGCTACTACTGAGAGATCTGCTGTGACCTCGTTCTGGTGCGAAACCCTGCTGATTGACGGGGTCGCTGATGCGGGGGTGCGGCTTGAGGTCGACGACGGTGGGCGCATCAAGCAAGTTCAGCGCGGGGTCGCGGCGGCTGCAGACATCCGTTTGGGAACGGTCATGCCCGGTTTCGGCAACGCCCATTCGCACGCCTTTCACCGCGCTCTACGGGGCCAGACCCATGGGGAGGGCGGCGATTTCTGGCTCTGGCGCGAGCGGATGTACCGGGTCGCCGCGCAACTTGACCCGTCGAAGTATCAGGCTCTGGCCACAGCGGTATTCGCCGAGATGCTCGTGAGCGGATACACCGCTGTCGGCGAATTCCACTATGTGCACCACCACGTGAATGGTGAGCCGTATGAGCAGGAGCACGCGATGGAGCTGGCGCTTGCGGCGGCGGCGCTGGCCGTCGGCATCCGTTTAGTGCTGCTCGACACGGTGTATCTGCAGGGCGGCATCGGGTGTGAGCCGGCACCCGAGCAGCGGGCTTTCGGCGACGGCAGCGCAGGCGGCTGGCTGGCTCGGTGGCAGTCCTTGCGTGCAGCTCTTGGCAGCGACGATTTGGTGACGCTCGGCGCGGCCCTGCATTCCGTTCGGGCGGTGACGCCCGTCGCGATGCGTGAGGTGCTCGACGGGCTGCCGCCGGAAATGCCCTTGCATATTCATCTCTCGGAGCAGCCGCAGGAAAACGCGGATTGTTTCGAGGCGTACGGCCTGACCCCTGCCGGCCTGCTCGATTCACTCGGGGCGCTCGCGCCGCGGCTGAGCGTGGTGCACGCGACGCACCTGAGCGACGCTGACCGGGCGCTGCTCGGCGACGCCGGGGTGACTGTCGTGATGTGCCCGACCACCGAGGCCGATCTCGGCGACGGAATCGGCCCGGCGTTCGAGCTGGCCACCGCGGGCTGCCCGATTGCGCTCGGCTCGGATCAGAACGCGGTCATCGACCCGTTTCTGGAGATGCGCGGGCTGGAAATGGGTGAGCGGCTCGCCTCGCAGCGGCGCGGACGCTTCGCCCCCGCCGCGCTGCTGGCCGCAGGCGGGGCCGTCGGCTATGCCGCCCTCGGGCTCGGCCGCCACCGGCTGCAGGCGGGCGACCCGTGCGATCTGGTCGAGATCAGCACGACGGGCGTGCGCACGGTCGGGTCGCTTGCCGGGCAGCTGCCGCTGACCGCAACGGCCTCCGACGTGCTGCGGGTTGTCGTCGGCGGGCAAATCGTGGCTGAGTGCGGTCAACTGGTCGGCGGGGCTCGCCCGGCAACGCTGATGGCCGACGCGCTGGCCGGGCTGGCACGATGACTGCCACCGAGCTGATCACGGGCATCGGCGAACTGACCACCCACGATGAATCGGGCGAGCGCGTGCACGATGCCGCCCTCGTGATCGGCGGCGGCCGAATTCTCTGGATCGGTCCGGCCGCGCAGGCTCCCGCAGCCGACCGTAAAACGGATGTCGACGGCCGCGCCGTGCTGCCCGGCTGGGTCGACGCCCACACGCATCTGGTGTTCGGTGGGGACCGTTCGGCGGGGTTCGAAGCCCGCATGACCGGCCAGGCCTACTCTGCCGGCGGCATCAACACGACCGTCGAGGCGACGCGAGCCGCATCGGAGAATCAGCTCGTGGCCACGGCTCGGAACTTGCGCCACGAGGCTGAAATGCAGGGCACCACCTTTCTCGAAACGAAGACCGGGTACGGGCTCGATGTGGCCAGCGAAACTCGGTTGGCACGGGCGGCGGCGCAGGTCGCCGACGTAGTGACCTTTCTCGGCGCTCACATCGTGCCGGCCGGGCTGGATCGTCGCGCCTACCTCGACCTGGTGACCGGGCCGATGCTTGCTGCCGTGCGACCCTACGTGCAGTTCATCGATGCGTTCTGCGAGCAGGGCGCGTTCGACGTCGAGGAAACCCGCGAGGTGCTTCGCGCCGGCAGTGCCGCCGGCTTGGGACTGCGCGTGCACGGCAATCAACTCGGATTCAGCGGTGGCGTACGGCTCGCCGCGGAGCTCGGCGCCGCAAGCGTCGACCACTGCAACTATCTGGAACCGGCCGACATCGACGCCTTGGCCGCCAGTACCACGGTCGCTACCCTGCTGCCGGCCTGCGACCTGTCGACCCGACAACCGTTTCCACCGGCCCGGCAGCTGCTCGACGCCGGAGTGACCATCGCCCTGGCGACCAACTGTAATCCGGGCACCTCGTATACGACGTCGATGCCGTTCTGCGTGGCGACCGCCGTGTTGCAGATGGGCCTGACCGTGGGTGAGGCCGTTTGGTCGGCCACCCGCGGTGCGGCCCGCTCGCTCGGCCGCGATCAGGGAGCGGATGCCGTCGGCTCGCTGTTCGTCGGCGGCCGCGCAGACCTGCAGGTTCTGAACGGTCCGTCGATTTCGCACCTGGCCTACCGTCCCGGTGTACCGCTGACCGCTGCTGTCTGGCGACAGGGGGTGCGCGGTGCTTCCTGAAGGGGCTGTGAGCATCCTGCGGGCGGCCGACGGTGCCGACGTGCCTGGTGATCGCAGGCATCCACCCTCCCTTGGTTCGTCTCGGGGACGGCGAGAGCAATGACGCCAATTCAAACAATGTCAGACGAATCGAGAGGGCAAAGCATGCGGATTTCGATGATCAGATATGCACCGGGACTTGTCGCCTGTGCCGTCGCCGTGATTTTGTCCTTTGCGATTCACTTCTTAGTTCCATCCATTCCGGCAATGACCACGGCCGTCGTGCTGGGGGTTCTGGCAGCCAATCTCCCGGTGACGCGTTCGCTGGTCAGCGGTCGATTGCAGCCCGGCTTGATCTTCGCCGGAAAACGCCTCATGAGGGCGGGGATCGTCGTTCTCGGGCTTAAGCTCAGCATCGTTGATATCCTTGAACTGGGTTGGGCGACTTTCGCAATCATCGTCGCGCTTGTCGCACTCGCGTTTGTTGGTACTTATGGATTGGGAAAGCTGTTCCGTCTGCCGGGGGATGTGCCGTTGCTTATCGCCGCGGGCTTCTCCATCTGTGGAGCGTCCGCAATTGGCGCGATGGCCGCAGCGCGCCGAAGTAAGCACGAAGAAACGGTGCTTCCCGTGGCTCTGGTCACGTTGTACGGGACCTTGGCGATTGGGCTTCTTCCCCTCCTCATGAATCCGCTCTCGCTAACACCCATCGCGTACGGGCAGTGGGTGGGCGCATCCGTTCACGATGTAGGGCAGGTCGTGGCTACCGCCCAAGTGGCAGGCGGCAGTGCGCTCGCGGCGGCCCTGGTCATCAAGCTCACGCGGGTTCTCCTTCTTGCACCAATCGTGTCGCTGACAGTGGTAGCCGGTCGCCGCAGTGCTCGCTCGCGATCCACAAGCCGGCGCTGAGGTGCCTCAGCTCCCGTCGCTGGTGCCGCTGTTTATCATCGGCTTTCTTTTGATGATCGGCATTCGTTCGCTTGGAGTGCTGAACGACAGCGCCCTTGACGCGGCTGCTGTGCTTCAAGACATCCTTCTGGGATCGGCTCTGTTCGGCCTCGGCTGCGGGGTCAATGTACGCGAACTCCTAACGTCCGGGGCGCGCGCCGGAGCGATGGCACTGTGCGCCTGGGTCCTCATTGGACTTTTGGGATATGGGGCGGTACAACTGATTTCACTGTAAAGACGACACACTGGGATTTGCGCCTGGTGATTTTTAGAACAAAAACATCGCCGACACGCCGAGAAGGGCGTTTTCTAGCCAACGTCGCAACACTCGATCAAATGTGGACTATTTCCTTGAGCCTATCGAAGTGCGTCCGGGATGGTTCCCAACTGCGTGATTCGCGAGGTCGAGCGTTGATCTTGGCG
>Ga0307486_1002175_pt1 | contig 13985 bp, 10 predicted proteins | sample CBIW02metaG_FD_203663 | JGI IMG/M metagenome (GOLD analysis project Ga0307486, IMG submission 203663) | Sea-ice brine microbial communities from Beaufort Sea near Barrow, Alaska, United States - CBIW 0.2 | ecosystem: Environmental > Aquatic > Marine > Coastal | place: USA: Alaska | collected... | reverse complement strand
AGCTACCGTGCTGAACTCGCTGATGACCATTACTGCAGCCGGAGGTGCCCTCGGAATTCCCGGGCTCTATGTCACGGGTGACCCGGGAGCAGCCGACAAAGCTGCCCAGGTGGGCTCGCTGTCGATTCGACTCGGCCTCGGCTGGGCCAAATCGTTGTCCTTCACTACTGGCCAGTGCCCGGTCATGAAGTACAACCGTCAACTCATGATGGCGATTCTGCATGACAAAATCCACATCGCCAAGGCTGTCAACGCGAAGGCCATCGGTCTCGAAGATGCCCCGCGTGGGTATGCCGAGTTCGACGCAGGTGCGGCGACGAAATACGTGCTTAACCCCAACGGCTACCTCAAGGGGTAACGGCCAGCCAGATACACCAGTGGTCCGGCTCGGGAATTCTCCCGGGCCGGACCACTGGCGTATCCGGGCATGCTGGGTGTATCTGGGCATGCTGGGCATGCTGGGCCGGACAGAATCAGAATCAGAACCCGGCATCCGCTTAGAACCGGCGTTCTGGTCAATCCAAATGGAGGTGCCGCGGTTAGGGTGGAAGTATGACCGGCGCCGACTTTGTAGAACCAGTTCCGCGCTTTTTTCAGGGGCGCTCAGATATTCCCGTGCGTTTAGAACAAGCGACCGGTGTGGTGACCGATCGGTTGGACCGCCCCCTGCATGACCTGCGTCTCAGCGTCACCGACCGCTGCAACTTTCGATGCGTTTACTGCATGCCCAAAGAAATCTTCGGCCGCGACTTTGCGTTCATGGAGCACGATGAGCTGCTCAGCTTCGAAGAACTGACCCGCCTAGCGCGCATTGCCGTTGCCCATGGCGTTGAGAAAATTCGCCTGACCGGCGGTGAGCCACTGCTGCGGAAGGGCCTGGAGAATCTCATCAGTATGCTCTCCGAACTGCGCACGCCAGATGGTCGCGAGATTGACATCGCCCTCACGACAAACGGGTCGGCGTTGGCGCTGAAGGCGCAATCGCTCAAGGATGCCGGCCTGAAGCGCGTTACCGTGTCGCTCGATTCGCTCGACGACGCCACCTTTCGCACCATGAATGACGTGAAATTTCCGGTGGCCAAGGTGCTGCACGGCATCGACGTGGCCGAAGAGGTTGGGCTGGGCCCGGTGAAGATCAATATGGTCGTGCAACGCGGCAAGAACGATCAGGACATCGTTGCCATGGCCCGGCATTTCAAAAACACCCCGTATATTTTGCGATTCATTGAGTTTATGGATGTCGGAACAAGCAACGGTTGGGAAATGGGGGCCGTTGTGCCTTCAGCCGATGTCATTGCGCGCATCCACGCCGAATTGCCGCTCGAAGAAATCGCTCCGAATTACAGTGGTGAAACCTCTAGGCGGTGGCGTTACCAAGACGGTGGCGGTGAAATTGGTGTTATCTCCAGTGTCACCCAATCGTTCTGCCAGACCTGCTCGCGTGCGCGGATCTCGACCGACGGCAAACTGTTCACCTGCCTATTCGCCACCGAGGGCCACGACCTGCGGGCGCTCATGAGGGAGGGATGCTCCGACGGCGAGCTCTCTACGGTTATGGCTCACCTCTGGCGTGAGCGCACCGACCGCTACTCGCAACTTCGGAGCGCGAAAACCCGCGAGTTGCGGGCATCGGGCGCGAAAAAGATCGAAATGTCGTATATCGGCGGCTGATTCCGCCTACCCCACCCGTATACATCCGACCGTGGCAGAATTTGCGTATGAGCAGAATAACCGCGCGACGTAAAATAACCCGGCTTACGGTCGGCGCTCTGGGCAAACGTGGTGAAGATCTGCTCGCGGTCGAGGAACCACTGGAAATTCGGGTCAATGGCCGCCGACTGGCCGTGACCATGCGTACTCCGGGAAACGATATCGACCTCGCGGCCGGCTATCTCGTGTCGGAGGGCGTCATAACCCGCGGCGACGACTTCAATACCGCGCGCTATTGCGCGGGCGCCACCGAAGACGGCGTGAACACCTACAACGTGCTTGACGTTACGCTCGGTGCCGGGGTCAGGCCGCCCGCACCCAGCCTGGAACGCTCGCTGCTCACCACCAGTTCCTGCGGACTGTGCGGCAAGGAAAGCATCGATGCCGTGCGCACCAAATCCGCCTTCGCTATAGCGGATGATCCCGTGCGCGTAGATGCCGAACTCCTCATCACCTTTCCAGACCAGCTGCGTGCCGGGCAGAACGTGTTCGAGAAGACCGGTGGAATTCATGCGGCCGGGCTCTTTGACGCCGCCACCGGGCAACTACTCGTCTTGCGCGAAGACGTGGGTCGGCATAATGCTGTCGACAAGGTGATCGGCTGGGCCGTGAAAGAAAACCGGTTACCGCTTGGTGGAACCGTGCTCATGGTCTCCAGCCGGGCCAGTTTTGAGCTCACCCAAAAAGCGTTGATGGCGGGCATCCCCATGCTGGCTGCAGTCTCGGCGCCGTCGTCTCTCGCCGCGGAATTCGCCGCCGAGGTGGGAATGACCCTCGTTGGATTCCTCCGCGGCAACTCCATGGTTATCTATGCCGGTGGTGAACGCATTGTGAGTGATCTGGCCAGGGAGCAGATCGCCTAGCGCAAACCGGGTGGTCAGGCCGGTGATCCGGCCGGCACGAAGCGCACCGTCATGGCCTTGTAGCCGGGGGTATTCGACTCGCGGGCGACGAGTTCACGGTGCATCAGGGCATTCGCCTCCGGAAAATAGGCGGCGGCGCAGCCGCGCGGAGTGGGATACACGACGAGGCGAAACGTATCGGCCCGACGTTCAACGCCCTGGAACGTGCTGATGACGTCGACCATGTCGCGGTCCTGAAAGCCCAGTTCGACCACGTCGTCTTCCTGAATGAGGATGACCCGGCGTCCGTTCTTTATGCCACGGTACCGGTCGTCGAGTCCATAGAACGTGGTGTTGTACTGGTCGTGGCTGCGGATGGTTTGCAAAATAAGGTGGCCTTCGGGTGCCGAGAGATATTCCATCGGGCTCACCGTGAACCGGGCCAGGCCAATGTCAGTGGCGAAGCTGCGGGTATCCCGAGGCGGGTTGGGCAGCACGAAACCGTTTTTGGTCTTCAAGCGAGTGTTGAAATCGGCGAATCCAGGGATAACGCGGGAGATGTGGTCGCGAATGACGTCGTAGTCCTCGGCCATTTCTTTCCAGTTGACCGAATGGTCATCGCCGAGAGTGGCCCGCGCCATACGCGCTACGATAACGGGTTCGGCAAGGAGATGATCAGAGACCGGCTCCAGGCGTCCCTGGGTGGTGCGCACGACCGACATCGAATCTTCTACCGACAGCACCTGCCGTCCGGAGGGATGCTTGTCATCGGTGTCCGTGCGGCCGAGTGTGGGCAGAATGAGCGAGATTTCGCCGTGCATCACGTGCGAGCGATTCGGTTTGGTTGAAACGTGCACGGTGAGGCCAACACGTTGCATGGCCTTTTCGAGCATGTCGGTGTCCGAGCAGGCGAGGGCGAAGTTGCCGCCCATCGACACGAACACGTCGACCCGATCGTGCACGAAGGCATTCACAGTACCGACCGAATCGAGGCCGTGCTCGCGCGGAGACACGATGCCAAATTCGGCATCCAGCGCGGCGAGCATAGCTTCCTTCGGCTTTTCCCACACGCCCATGGTGCGGTCGCCCTGCACGTTGGAGTGCCCGCGTACCGGGCAGGCACCAGCGCCCGGCTTACCGAAATTGCCCTGCAAGAGCAGCAGGTTGATGATCTCTTTCAGGGTGTTGACCGAGTGCGGCTGCTGGGTCAGTCCCAGCGCCCAGCAGATGATTGTGGCCTTGCTCGCTATGAGCAACTTGGCCACGGCTTCGATTCCAGCGCGTTCGAGCCCGGTGGCCTTTTTCGTTTCGTCCCAGTCGATCACCGATCGAGCGGCACGGTAGGCGTTGATTCCGTCGGTGTTGGCGGCGATGAATTCGTGATCGATCACCGAACCGGGCACGCGCGCCTCCTCTTCCAGCAGCAGATGTCCGAGCGCTTGAAACAGGGCAAGATCACCACCGACCTTGATCTGCAGGAACTCGTCGGCGAGGTTCGTACCCTTGCCCACCACTCCCTTAGGAGTTTGCGGATCCATGAAGTTGAATAGTCCGGCTTCGGGCAACGGATTGACCGCCACGATGCGACCGCCGTTGTCTTTGCATTCGGCCAGTGCCGATAGCATGCGCGGATGGTTGGTGCCCGGGTTCTGACCGACCACCATAATGAGCTCGGCCTGGTGGATATCCTCGAGCGACACGGTGCCCTTGCCGATGCCGATCGTGGGGTTGAGCGCAGAACCCGACGACTCGTGGCACATGTTGGAACAGTCCGGCAGGTTGTTGGTGCCGATAGAGCGCGCAAAAAGTTGGTACATGAACGCCGACTCGTTGGCCGTGCGTCCAGAGGTGTAGAAGACGGTGCGGTCGGGAACTGTGGCGCGAATCTGCTCACCGATGAGCTCAAAGGCCTCGTCCCAGGAAATCTGTGAGTAGTGGGTGTCTCCGGGGCGAATCACCACGGGATGCGTGATGCGTCCCTGATTGCCAAGCCAGTACTCGGTCTTCGTCGCGAGTTCGGCAATGGAGTGTTCGGCCCAGAACTCGGGTGTCACCGTGCGAAGGGTGCTCTCTTCGGCAACGGCTTTGGCGCCGTTCTCGCAGAATTCTGCTGTCTTACGGTGTCCCTGCGACTCCGGCCAGGCGCATCCGGGGCAGTCGGTGCCGTCGCGCTGATTCAAACGCATCAAAGAACGAGCGGTGCGTGCCAGGCCCGCCTGGGCAATGCCGCGGTCAAGGGCGACCACCACGGCCTCCACTCCCGCTGCGTGGGTCTTCGGCGCGGTGACGACGAGATCGTCTTCGTTGATATCTGCTTTCGGGGCGGGACGTGTCATATCTCTATCCTGCCCTGCCTTCGGGGGTAAATATCCCTATCGGCAAAATGGGTATGAACACGAAACACTATTCGGTGACATGTTCGGATAGTGTTTCGTACCGACAGCAACGTCGCTATCGCCATTTTGGCAGCAAGGACTACTCCATGAGTTGGCTCGATCGGGACCGCACCATAGCCCCACCCGGATTTAATCGCTGGTTGATTCCACCGGCTGCTCTCGCTGTGCACTTGTGCATCGGCCAGGCTTACGCAACAAGCGTGTATAAAACGGCCTTGGTCGCCCACTTTGATGCCAGCCTGGTGCAAATTGGCGTGATCTTTTCCATCGCCATCGTGATGCTTGGTCTCTCCGCTGCCGTCATGGGCACGTGGGTGGATACCCACGGGCCGCGAAAGGCGATGTTTTTTGCGGCGCTGTTCTGGTCTGGCGGCTTTCTCGTCGGTTCGTTGGGCATTTTCAGCAATCAGCTCTGGCTGGTCTATCTTGGCTACGGCTTCATTGGGGGAATCGGGCTGGGAATCGGCTATATCTCTCCCGTCTCCACCCTGATCAAATGGTTCCCGGACCGTCCAGGCCTTGCCACCGGCATGGCCATCATGGGCTTTGGTGGTGGTGCGCTGATCGCTAGCCCAGTTTCAACCGCTCTACTGGCTTTCTATGACCCGAACTCCGGCGTCGCGGGCTGGGTTCCCAGCGGCGATTCCGTGGGCAAACTATTTCTCACCCTGGCCGTGATCTATCTCGCGTACATGATGTTTGGCGCGTTCACGATCAAGGTGCCGGCCCCCGGCTGGACCCCGGCTGGATTCGATCCGTCTAAGGTTCGTGCCAAGGCTCTCGTTACCAACAACCATGTCTCGGCGAAGAATGCCATTCGAACCCGCCAGTTCTGGTCGCTCTGGGTCGTTTTGTTCTGCAACGTCACCGCCGGTATTGGCATTTTGGAGCAGGCCGCTCCCATGATCCAGGACTTCTTTAGGCAAAATGACGGCAACTCGTTGGTTTCGGCCACCGTTGCTGGTGGCTTTGTGGGTCTGTTGTCACTGGCCAATATGGGCGGACGCTTTATTTGGTCGGCCACGTCGGATAAGACAGGACGTAAGAACATCTACATGGTGTACCTCGGAGTTGGAACGGTCTTGTATCTCTTGCTGGCGCTCTTTGGCCCGAGCACGACGACACTGTACGTGATTTTGGCCTTTGTGATCATTTCTTTCTATGGCGGTGGTTTCGCCACCGCGCCGGCCTATCTGCGTGACCTGTTCGGAACGTTCCAGGTTGGGGCCATCCACGGTCGACTTTTGACCGCTTGGTCGGCAGCTGGAATAGCGGGACCACTGATTGTGAACTCCTTTCTCGATGCGCAGGGTGCGCCGGGCGAGTTGACTGCGGCTGCGTATCAGCCGGCACTGCTCACCATGGTCGGGCTGCTCATTGTTGGTTTTATTGCGAATCTGTTTGTTCGCCCGGTGCACTCCGACCACCATGAACCAGATCGTGCCCTTGTTGGGGCAGTGGCCAAGGAGGCACGAGCATGAAGAACATCCAGGTTTTCGTCGTGTGGGCATTGGTAGGAATTCCCCTAGCCTTTGGTATTTTTCAGACGCTGGCGAAGGTAACGGCTTTATTCGGCTAAGAAGTATCGTCGAAAAAAGTATCGTTGGAAAAAGTAACGTCGGAAAAAGTATCGTCAATTTGCGCCGTCTGAGAATTGAATGAACGAATAGAGCCACACCCCGATTGTTGGGGTGTGGCTCTATTTTTTTCACTGACGGTCCGGTCTCAAAGGAAAGGTCACCGCCACTTTTTTTACCGTCCCTATAACGGGTCACGGCATCTAGAACGGAACTCTCTCAGCCTCTGGTCTATTTTTCGTGCCATGATGGCGATTGCATGACTAGCTAGCCTAGTTAGGCAAACCCTTTTTACGCGTGGCAATCCAAAATTGTTGCGATCGATCCGCGGCCTGGTCGCGGAGAGGAGATGCCCGTGGCAACCCAGACCGCTCTCGATGAGCAGCGTGCCGCTGTCACGATTCTGGAAGGCATCCGGCGCGCCGATGACCTGTCGGTCGCCGCGTCCCGAGACGGTGGGGTTCGAGCCGTTCGATTGCTGGCGAAAGCGGCAATTGACTCGAGCGACCAACTTACTGCCATCGCCGCCGTGCACGCGCTGGCCCAAGTGCTTGACGACTCAGCCGACGAAGTTCTCGTGGCCCTACTGAGCCATGACTCCGCATTTTTGCGAGAACATGCGGCGTGGGCCTTTGGAACACGGCGGCCCCGTTACGACGCCATCGCCGGTTTGGTTGCGCTGGTGCGCGTGGGCGGATTCACCGGCATGCTGGCCCAGCGCACTTTGGAACAGTGGGGATCCTTCGCTTCAGATCAGGTAGGTCTTTTTCTTGAAGGTACCCTGCTCGGTACAACAGAGGCGGGGGCGCGTGCTCGCTTAGTGGAAACGATTGGCCTCATTCCCGGCCGTGTCCCGGAGCGATTGCTGCGGCGCGTAGCTGGCGACGGTGGGGAAGATCTGCACGCTCGAGTGGCCGCTGTTGCGGCACTCGGCGACCGGGCACCTAGCCCCGCCGTGCTGTCGCTGCTTAGTGCTCTTTCCCAAGCGGATGCCGGTTCAACCAGCGAAGAGTCCACGGACGCGATGAGTGACCCGGCCAGCGAACTCGCTGCGGTGGCCCGCCTGGCTTTGTTCGACCTCACGGCCACGACGCCTTCGCGCGCGCCCTGGCACGACGCCCCTCGCGAAAACGTTAATCCCGGTGCCACGATTGCGCAATTGTTTTTGCATGCCGACATTGACGGTGCGTTGTCCCAGGTGGGCGCTGGCGACAATGGCGGCATCGCCACCCTGCTCGTGCGGCTCGGTGATGCCCTCGTCGCTGGGCGGGGTGCAGTGCAGCCGGGCAGCGTCAGGGCCGTGGGCGTTGACGCCGGCCGTGACGCCGGTGAGGTTGATCGTGTCATCACGATCTCACGTGGCACTCATGAGTATGCCCTCAGCGCTCTGGCTGACGTGGGATCTGATCTCCGGGGACACTCGTTTGCGGCCGTGCCATTCGTCGGCGGACCGGTGCCATCCGTTGACGCCTGGCCACGTCGGATTGCGGTACAACGGGGCATTCGCCGAATCCTGCAATCAGCTGGCGAAGTGGACGCGATTCATCTTCGTATGGCCGACGTCGGTAGTCTCGCGGCCGCTACCGTTGCCCGTGACCTCGATATTCCGGTGGTGTTCACCGTGGCACCCGACCCGCACGGTGTGATTGACGCACTCGAAAAGGGGGGCACGCTGACGCGAAGCAACTTCGGTACCGTCGATGCGACTGAACACTTTTGGTTTCGTGCACGCCTGGTGCAGCGACTGGCGGCCGATGCTGCACACACCGTACTGTTCCCGAGGCCCGCTCTGCAGCAAGACATTGAACGACTCATCGGCATCGATATCAACGCCCATCCTGAACGGCATTCCGTTATTCCCGAAGGCATCGACCTATCCGTCATCGACCTTTCTCGCGCGGATGCGATCGCTGCTCTGGGCCATGACCGCAACAGCGATCTGGCCTCGCCATCCGCTGTGGCGTCGTCAGCTATTCCGGTCTCTTCATCCGTTTTGGGTGCTGGTTCTATCGAACACGCCGATCTACCGGTCGAAGTCGGCGCCGCCGCTTTCAAACAGCTTGACGCCCTTCTCGGCACCCTCCCGTCGAAGCGGCGCGGCCTGCCTTTGCTCATTAGCGTTGGCCGCATGCACCGCGTCAAGGGTATGGCTGCCCTGGTCGAGGCCTGGACGAAGGATGCTGGTCTGCAGGCACGCTGCAACCTACTAATTGTGGGGGGTGACTTGAAAAATCCGTCATCCGATGAGCGCAGTGAGCTGGAACGCATTGACCGCGCCATTGCTGTGGCGGGGAAAAATGATGCGGCGGGCCTCGGCGTGCTCCTGGCCGGACATCGCGCCAATGACACCGTCGCTCGCTGGCTTTCTGCTGCCCGATACGGACGGCCGGGGCTATCCGCTCCGTTCGGCGTGTACGTCTGTGCCAGCATGAAGGAGGAATTCGGCATTGCACTCCTGGAAGCAATGGCGACCGGACTTACGGTCGTCGCTCCGAACGGTGGCGGACCGGCCACCTACGTTGAACACGGCGTGACCGGTTTTCTCGTCGACACCGGTGACAGTGCGGCCCTGGCGCACGCGATCGCTGAGGCCCTGACCGTGGCGGGTGGAGAACACGGCGAAACCAACGCTGGAATGGCTCGAAGTATGGTCGCTAGCAAATTCACCATTCAGGCGATGGCCAGCACTCTCACAGCGGTGTACCGTGAAGTAGCCCTCGCCAATGAATCAGCCGTGTGGGAGTTGAGCGTCTCATGACCCTGCTTATCATCAGCCCCGACTATGCCTCGCATCTTTACCCGCTGGCAACCCTCGGAACTGCGTGGGCAGAAGCCGGAGAACGCGTGGTGGTGGCCAGCGGGCCGGCCACCGCCGGCATCGTGGCGGACTTTGGTTTCGAGCGGGAGAACCTTCAACTGGGCCGTGGCTCCAATCCGGGAACTATCCGCGCTGAGCAACAGCCCGCTGGTGAGGATGATGCACTGCGCGGATTCTTTGACGCGACCCGCCGCGGAATGGTGCCTACGCTGCTTTTTCAAGCCGAGGCACGCAGCAGCGACCTGCTCTATAACCCGGTCGTGATCGCCCGTGAGGTGCAACGTATAGTGGCGTTGGTGCGGCCCGACCACATTATTGTCGACCACCTCGCTTTCAGCGCCCGGCTCGGGTTGCTGGGCGCGGGAGTGCCATATGCCGATGTTGTCCTCGGACACCCGTCCGCACTTCCCCTGGGGCCTGAGGTTTATGGCTATCCGCCCGCCTGGCCCGCTGTGTTCTCGCCGTCTCCTAACGAACTGTCTCTGCTCGAATTGCAGTGCGAGGTTGTGCGTGATTCCTTCACCGCTTTATGGAACGACGCGCTGATGGAATTGAACCCCGCCCTTCCTAGAAGCTCCGATGCTTTTGGAGAATGTGGGGATTTGCTGCTCCTCAACTACCCGGAGGAGCTGCATTCGCCGGCCCGTACCCGGGCCCTGCCACCGCATGTTTTCTTGGGTTCGGCGGTGCGATCCGAGGCTGTCGACCCGCAAGTTGAAACGTGGTTGACGCAGGATTCCCGGCCGGTGGTGTACGTCAGTTTCGGCAGTTTCCTATCGGTTCGCGGCGATGTGCTGGCGCGCGTTGTGGCCGCCCTGCGAGCGCTGCCGGTGAGGGTGGCCATTGCTACCGGCGCGACCGAGGCTGCCGATCTCGGACAAATTCCCGATTCGTGGCTTGTTCGCGACTTTTTGCCTCAGGTGCGCCTGCTGCAGGAGGCCTCACTCTTGGTGACGCACGGCGGAAATAATTCGGTCACAGAGGCAATGACCGCCGGAGTGCCCCTCGTCGTACTTCCATTCTCCACTGACCAATTCGCTGGTGCGGCAGCTATCGACGCCGCGGGCTTCGGCGTTTCTTTACCGCCCAATACCGCCGATGTTCTTGATCTGCGGACAGCGTGCGAGCGCATGTTGCACCTCGCTGGTGAACCACGAATCCATCTGGATGCGCTGGCGGTGTCTTTGACCCTGCAGCCGGGGCGCGCGCGCGCGTATGCGGCCCTCACCCGGGCGCGGTCCGCCGTGTTCTCTGGGGCCTAGATTCGTTTGCGCGTGCGGCTTGGTTCGCATCCGCGGGTCGTTGTCACCTCGCAGTGAGCGATCGACGCCGATCGATATTTTGTCAATTCTGTAGCAATGTGAAAACCAATTATCGTGGGAGTTCGTCATGACCGCCGTCCCAACTTCCGTTTCGAACGTCGTGCCTGAAGTATCAGCCGACACTTCGGTTTTCGCGGGGGTGGAATCCACTCCCAAACATTTCGACGTGGTCGTAATCGGGGCGGGCCCTGCCGGTACCGCTGCCGCCCTGCGTGCCGCTGAACTCGGCGCGTCCGTGGCCGTCTGCGAGGCTGATCGCCTGGGAGGTACCTGCGTAAACACCGGTTGCGTGCCCACCCGCGTGCTCGCCAAAACAGCCCGACTCCTGAGAGAGATTCGAACGGCCGATGCTTATGGCATCTCCGTTATCGAACGCCCCATCGACTGGCCCGCCACCGTTTCCCGGGTTCAGGAAACGGTCGAACGGGTGCGTTCCCTCAAGAATGAAGCCACTCGGTTTGCCGACGCCGGAGTGGAGCTTATTCGTGAGGGCCGCGCCCGGTTTGTGGATGCGTTCACGCTCAGGCTTGACTCGGGACGCACAATTCGCGCTGACGCGATCATCGTGTGTGTGGGAGGCCATTCGCGTCGACTGCCGGTGCCGGGAGCCGATCTGGCGGTAGTACCCGAACACGTGCTCGACCTGCCGCGCGTTCCTGGCCGGTTGGCGGTCATCGGCGGCGGAAATACCGGCGCACAATTGGCCACGGTATTCAATGCGTTCGGCTCTTTCGTCACCCTCCTCGACGTTGCCGAGCGCGTGCTCACCGCCTCCGATGAGTCCGTTTCGCACGCCGTTGCCGCGGCTTTCGAGGAGCAGGGCGTGAGCCTACGCCTGGGCATCGAGGGTGTCGTGCGACTTGATCGTGACGCGGACGGTTCGATCACACTGACCTGGCGCGAAAACGGGCACGAGGTTCATGGCAGCTTCGACGCGGTCATCATGGCGACCGGCTGGCCAGCGGATGTTGACGACCTGGGGCTGGAGGCCGCCGGAGTTACCGCAAGTCGTTCCGCGATCGCCGTGGACGCATACTTTCGCAGTGTGGTGCCGCACATTTTTGCCGTGGGCGATGCCAACGGGCGCGACATGCTTGTGCAAGCCGCTCAGTTTGAGGGAGAGGCCGCTGCCGAGAATGCTGTTCTGGATGCCAACCGCCGCACGCCGCACCATTTGCTTCCGGCGGGTGGCTTTACCGATCCTGATTATGCCGGCGTGGGCCTGACTGAAACGGAGGCTCGGCGCCGTGACGAACTCTGCGTAGTCAGCACTGTGCCGTTTTCACGGCTGGACCGCGCGGTGATCGACGATCGTCAACGCGGGTTTCTGAAGCTCATTTCTGATCGACGACGTGAGCTAATTCTCGGCGCCCATGCCGTGGGAGAAAATGCCGTAGAGGTCATCCAATCGGTCACGACAGCAATGGCCGCTGGTATCGACGTGGCCACACTGGCCAACGTGCGTTTCGCATATCCCACCTACAGCGCGGTGATCGGGATTGCTGCCAGAGACCTGCTCGGGGAGTACGTCGATAACGCCGCCCGACGGCCGGGTCACACGTCAATGGCGTAAACGAGCTCCTCCTGCAGCATTCCGAGCCATTCGTAAAGTTCACGTAGAAATGGTGCATCGTCGCTTTGGAGATGTACGGCTCCGTCCGGTGACACCTGCAACCGATTGGCGAGAGTCAGCCGCAGGTCGGTAAGGCTGCGCAACCAGGCTTGCACAGCGTCCGGCGCTAGACTCACGGTCACGAGCCGGGAGTCGTGCGGCGGCGTCCCATCGTCTGAGTTTGTGTCGACTGCAGTGTCAGTGCTTACCCCTGTGCCTACCCCTGCGCCTGCGCCTGTGCCTGTGCCTGTGCCTGTGCCTGCCTCAGCCGGGTCTGATTCGAGTGCTTCTGTCTCAGTCGAGTCTGGCTGGACTGGGTCTGGCTCATTCAGTTCAGTGCCGAGGGAATGCAACAAAACTCTGGCGTTGTGCGCTTTACGTTCAAGCAGGCCGGTGGCCGTAAAACGGCGAAACTCGGCTGCAGCCTCGACGTCATCCCGGTAGGCATCCGGCAACAGCCGGCCGAAGACTCCGTCGCTGGAAGCGAGGGTCGGATCTTGGACTCCGGCACCCAGCATTTCAAGGAGTTGCCTCGTAGCTAAGCGCAGCAAATCAATCTCGATGGGCTCGAATCTAGCTAGGAGGGCTCCGGAGCCCAATGGGGTGAACCGTGCCAGAGTCATCATTCTTCGGCCTTCGCGAGAGTAGCCCAGAGGCCATAGTCGTGCATGGCCTCGACGTGGCGTTCCATCGATTCGCGGTTGCCTGTGGCCACGACGGCTCGGCCGTTGTTGTGCACCTGAAGCATCAGCCGTTCGGCCTGCTTCGGGGTGACTCCGAAGTAACTGCGAAAAACGTAGGACACATAGGACATCAAGTTGACCGGATCGTCCCAGACCAGCGTCACCCAGGGTCGATCGAGCAGTACGTGCTCGCGCAGTTCCGTGCGTTCGGCAGTTATCGTCACTCCCTAAGCCTCACACGCTGCCGCTGGGTTTTCTACTGGCCAGAAGAGCGCCCTGCGGAGATGGGGGTGGAGGTCGAGGCTGGTGTGGAGGCTGGTGTGGGTCTGGGGGGTGTGAGTGTGGTGGGCGTGAGTATGAGGGCGCGCGGTGCGGGTGTTCAGGGTGAGGCAATATCCTTGACGTATGACGTCCTCTGCACTATCGGCCGCCGCCGCATCCCACCCCGTGACCGCACGTGAATCTGCGCCAATAGAGACTGCGCCACTAGCGACTGCGCCGCTGGAGTTAGCGCCGCTGACCAACATTGACGTGGAACGCATCCGCAACGACTTTCCGGTGCTGCACCAGCTGGTGAACGGGCATCCGCTCACCTATCTCGACTCGGGCGCAACCTCGCAGAACCCAATCAGCGTCATGGAGGCCGAGCAGGAGTACTACGAGCAGCGCAACGCCGCCGTGCACCGCGGCGCCCACTCGCTTGCCGTTGAGGCGACCGAGGCGTTCGAAAACGCCCGCGAGACTGTCGCCGCGTTCGTCGGGGTTCACACCGACGAGATCGTCTGGACGTCCAACGCCACCGAGGCGATCAACCTGCTCGCCTACAGCTTCTCGAACGCCTCGCTCGGCCTCGGTGGTCCGGCTGCCCGGCAATTCAGCCTCGCTGCCGGCGACGAGATCGTCGTCACCGAAATGGAGCACCACGCCAACCTCATTCCCTGGCAACAACTCGCGCTGCGTACCGGGGCCACCCTGCGCTTCATCCCGGTGCTCGATGACGGCGCCCTGGACCTGGTAGCCGCTGC
>Ga0307486_1002174_pt1 | contig 13988 bp, 8 predicted proteins | sample CBIW02metaG_FD_203663 | JGI IMG/M metagenome (GOLD analysis project Ga0307486, IMG submission 203663) | Sea-ice brine microbial communities from Beaufort Sea near Barrow, Alaska, United States - CBIW 0.2 | ecosystem: Environmental > Aquatic > Marine > Coastal | place: USA: Alaska | collected... | reverse complement strand
GAGTCGCCCCAGCAACCAGCGGCGGTGGCCAAAACCGGCCAGGCCCAGTAGGCCCAAGGCAAGAATTTTTATCGAGAGCAGAAGTCCATACACCGTGGTGACGAGTTGCTGCGGGTACTCGAGCTGGAGAACCGCGATGATTGTCCCTGACACGGCGACGGTACCGAAGCAGATTAGAGCGATGCTGGAATATCGGGAGAGCATGGTGAACAAGACGCTGCGGCTCACCGTGCGGTGGATCGCTGCGAGTACCGCCAGCCCCCCGGTCCAGGTCGCTGCCGAGGCCACGTGCAGCCACAGGGCTGATGACGCCGCGCCGTGACTGCCGCCCCCGGCAGCGTGTCCCTGTAGAGCGAGCGGAACCAGGGCCAGAAACGCGAGAGTAGTGATTGCCATGATCCCGGTGGGCGATCGCACCGCAAAACACAGCACGGCGATGATGCCGGTGAGTAGCAGCGTGGCCAGCCACGCCTGCCCGAGCTCAATACTCGTCAGAAATTGGCCGAACACCATCGTGAACGCGTCACCGCTCAACGGCCCGACGATGCTGAGGAAGACGAGCACGACGCACCCCGCCGCGGCGACGGCCCACGCTGCTGCGCAGCCGGCAGCGATATCGAGCGCTGTATTGTGAGCCGGCGTTTGAGGGCGGATGGCGAAACAGGCCAGCACGAGAGCGCCGAGGGTTCCGGCGGAGGCGAGGTTGAGCAGCACTTTGAGGATCGGCAGCCCATAATCCACCACCGGACCGGCCGTGACGATGAGTTGCGGTTGGCCACGCTGGGTAACAATCGTGGCTCCGATGGTGACGATCATAGCCACTGCGAGGAGTATCGACGGGGCGAGGGCGCTGACAACGCGGCGTTGGTCGAGCGGTTTCGCGGCAGTCGGGTTGATCATGGGTACTCTCCAGGTAGGCAGCAGGGTAGTGCTCACCGCGGGCGCAACGCGCCAGCGGGTGAACGAGGTCGACAAGCCGGCCGGATTACGAAATGTGAAGCGGCCGGCTAGCTTCCTAGACCTGGCTGATGCAGAGGCGCGTGAGAGTGACAGGCAAACGGGGAGCGTGTGCAAGCAGGGCGGGCGGAGCCAACCGCACAAGCTGATCTACCCGGGGCCGGCCCAGCCGCTTGAGCAGCCGATAGAGCACGACCAGTATGGCCAGACCACAGGCAAGGCCCACGGAAGCGCACAAGGCAAATCCGATAGGGACCAAGCTCGTCGCCCCCGAAGTCCCTGTCACAACTTTGCCGCTGCTGCTGTCGCCGTCGGTCACCGCGATCGCTCCGAGATCGCTCAAGACGCTCAGTTCTGCAGAGTGTGCGACCTCGACGACGTTCGGGGAAGTGGATGCGTGCGCCAGCAGGAGCAAAACAGCCGTGACGCATGTGATCAAGGCGAAGAGTAAGAAACGCTTCAGCCGCAACAAGTGCGTCCTGCGCGTCGTGATCACCAGCTGGCCTCTCCTAAGTTTGGACGCCGTGGCTGGAACCGAATAAGCTAGCTGGCGCAGTGGACCGTGGTCTTCACACCGTGCGGCCCCGTCCAAAAATAGCAGATGGGCCCGCTCCTCGCCCGAACGAGGCTTTCAGGGATTGCGACCCGCACCAGCCGCCGCGCTGACCTGCCTCACCGCCGGAGAACGTCGGAGTGCGCATCCGATTGCCTGGAGCCGTTGAGCAGGACCTTTGCAGTTTATGGCGCGTTCTGCAATATCAGAAAGTGAACCCATGACTGCCCTGAGAATCGTTGTTTTATTCGTTCTCGCAGCGATCGCCGAGATCGGTGGGGCGTGGCTGATCTGGCAGACCATGCGCGATTCCAAGCCGTGGTGGTTCGCGGGCCTCGGAGTGCTCGCGCTGGCCGGATACGGATTAGCGGGTTATCAGGCAGTCGCCCTTCGCGCCGACCGACGCGACGGCCTCGGCCTCAGCGAGGCGTTCGGTGTAGCGGATGGCACGATATTGGCCTCGGCGGTCGGAGTTAAGCCGAACTCGGCCTAATCACGACCGTGGCTCTCAGTTCCGCTCGAACGCCTTCGTTCGTGTCCTGAAGAACAACGGCATCACCGGATCGATGGGCCGGGTCGGCGCATGCCTGGCGACAACGCCGCGATGGAGTCCTTCCTCGCGCTGCTGCAGAAGAACGTCCTGGATCGGCAGCGGTGGGCGACGAGGGAAGAACTACGCCTCGCGATCGTTGTCTGGATCGACCGGACCTACCACCGTAAGCGCCGGCAACGCCGCCTCGGTAAGCTCACCCCGATCGAGTTTGAGACAATAAACGTGGCCCTCACGGCCGCGTGAAACCACTAACCCACGGAACTCCCCCACGCACTTTCAGCCTATCAGCACTCGAAGCCATGTTCGATTGCGACAAGCGAAGCGCTTTTGCTTCACGAGGTTGCAGCCCGCACCCACACTCCCGCGTAATCATTGGCAGGGCTCAATTCTTCCCGGGTGGTGCGTTCATTAGTTGAAGCCGGCGTCACCTGCGGATGCGCTTCAATGGCGGCTCAGCTGCCGAGGCGTCAGTTCATCGAGCCGAGCAGTTGCGGCCTGGATGTACTTGTCCTCCTCGGAGTTAGGGGCGCGAAGGTCGATTTTCTCGACCGGGATGTTCATCCCCGGGTCGTTCTGCAAACGGAGGCGGCTCCCATGCTTCGTGCCTGGCGCTTTGCGCGCTTCTGAGAGGAGACTTTCGTAGGCCTTCCCGACCGCGGGACTCTCGAACTGCGTCCAAGCTCGGTAGTGGCTCAGCTTGCTCTGGACCGCATTGAGATCAGCGGCGGCTGTTGGCTTGCTCTTTGCATGTGCTCTTAGTCGTCGGTGGTGCTGTCTGGATCCTGCTCCTCGTTGAAATGTTCCACTTCAGCTTCCATACTCAAGGGGACTTCAAGTGAGATGTTAGCCAGTGAGCAGACCGAATTCATAGAGCTGGCGGCAAAGTCAAAGAGGAGCTGCAAAGCCGCTGAATTCTTGACTAGCACAATGAGATTTTCCACATCAGAGTCGTCAATCTCCCATAAAGGGCGAAAGGTCCCTCCAATTGTTACCGTGGCATTTCCATACTCATCGGCAATGTGCAGCGTCGCGATCACGACGTACGAGACGCCAGCGTCATCGTTGTCGACTCCGAAGGACGCGCTCCAGTATGCGTGTTCTTCGGCCGGTCCCCCACTCGCGGAATTACCTTCGACCGACAGCACTTGGGGGCGTTCCAAACCGAAGGCGTGGCGATCAATAATCTGCTCGCTCATCGTGACTTCCCACTAACGTACGTTGCAAAGTTCATCTTCTGGGAGATCTTTGCGTGCATCTCCCCTCTGTGTTTCTTGGCAAAATGCTGTTCCGATCGAACGCGCAACGTGTGTAGTCTTACCATTTGGGGTGGAGCAGATTCCATATGGAGTCTTTCACCGAGGACATGCAGAGTAGCTGCCAGTTTTCTCACAGTGATATTCCGCTCACCTCGCAATCGAGCCGTAACTTCGCTCCGGCTTATTCCGAGAGCTCGAGCCAAGTCTGCACGAGTCATGTCGCTCCGCTCAAGGGCTGCAGCGATGAGCTCACTCGCGTTCACCATCGCTCGTTCCTCAGCAAGAATCGCTTCATATGCCGGGTCATTTGTCGGAAACACGCCCATTTTCCAATCCCTTCTCATAATCGTGCCACTCGTAAAAAATTCCGAATGCTTTGGCGATTTCTGCTGGCACTCTGCTGTCCTTGACCTTCTTGACGCCATGAGTTGCGAACCATTTGTTGTCGAACTCAACCACGTAGATTCGCAATCCACCGTCTGAGTGGACCTTCAGCTCGTGGAGCTTGGCACCGTAGCGATCACTCTCCAGAAAACGCATGTTCTCAGGGCTCTTGACGTGATGACCATCGCGCAGGCGTTCAAAGTAGGACTGGAATTTTGCCCGGCTTTGCAACCTCAACCCAGCAATGAAATCTGAAACGTCGCAATTCCCATTTCCCCTCACGATTGCCAGCACAGTTCCGCTACCAGGAAGCAGCGACCTAACGTTGTGTACTGCCATAACTTAACACTTTCGCCCCTTCTCGTGCAATATGCGGCCCGCCCGTGCCCGGGATCCCCGCCTCACCCCGGCAGACACGCTACTCGGCGCCCCGACCGAAGAGGTATTCCATCCACGCTTGCCCGACTGATTCCACTCGGGAGCGGTGGATGGAATACCGCACACCGCGACCCTGGCGCTGGCTTGGCGAGGTCGGCAATGACGACGCTGTGTTCTTCCAGCGCGCGTAAGTAACGGTGCAGGGTGCTGTCGCGGATGCCGACGCGGTCACGGAGGTTTCCGTAGGATATCTGCTCTTCAGGCGCCGGCACGCGAATCATGTCGTTGAGGGCGCGATTCTCGAAAATCTGCTCGATCGCCGTCATATCACTGTTCCATTCGGGAGCTGACGATTCATTGTGCACCGTTCCCGCAACGCGAACGCTGAATGGACACGCGCGGAGTCGTCGTTGAGAGCGCTATCCGTTTCGTCGAGTCGAGTTTGCGACTTCGCGATAGTTCCAGCTGAGCCTGAGCGCTCCGACGTCTCTAATGCCGGCCCTTCTTAGCTTAACGTTCTAGCCTCGTTCGCCGACTTAGCCTTCTAATCGCAGCACTCCGAGGGGACTTCCGTCAGCGGCGAGGTACGCAGGATCCTCACTTGGCCGAGGTCGCCGCCCAAGGGGTCGGCGAAACCGCCATTCGGTTCGGGTAGCAGTTCGACCGCGAGCACACCGAGCGATGAACTGTGGCTGAGCCCAACACGGTCGAGCGCGATGTCGATGTCTGCTCGTGACCAGCCTCCCACGCCCTCGACGGCGAACCCAGCCCGATCTTCCGTGCCGCGTTTCGGTGGGGCGAGTCGACGCAGATCCACCTGGATGTTGCGCCTACTGGCCGCGTCGGCCTGAACGACGCGGGCGTACAGGATCGACCATATCTCGGTGTTGGGCGGCGCGGGAAGTGCCCGCTTCAGGCCGAAGTACGGCGTCGCGAACGGTGCGCGCACCGCGACGCCGCTGTCACCGGTCTTCAGCACGGAACAGACCAGTTCAGGAGCCGGATGCTGGACGCCCTCCAGCTCCAGTCGTTCGCCAAACCGTCCCTGCGCAGTGCACCACAGCGGATCGGTAGCGGGTCCGCGATCGTGGCCGACCCGAACCTCGTAGGTGTAGAACGCGAACAGCTGCGGCGATCGCGGATCCGTGTTCGGCGGGAGCGGCAGCAGGAAGTGGCGGTCGTTCGTCGGGCTCGGCTCTAGCCGTTGCATTGTCGCCAGGCCGGCCAGGTCGTTGACCTGACCCGGGGTGATCATCCGGGTCGACTCTGGGTCGAGCGGCAGTCCCTCGACGACGGTCGGGTCGGCCAGCGGTTCCGAGCCAGTGAGCAGCATCGGGTCCGGGGTCGAGTGCAGGGCCCGCACGAAATAGGCGTCGCGGCTGTCGGCCAGCGGCTCGGAGAACTCGATCCACAACCGCTTGGTCCGCGACGTCGTAGACGCGTAGTCGTCGTCATGGGAGTAAGCGGTCAGGGCGATGCCGGCCGCGACGACGACGGGCGCCTGGCGGGGTGGCGAGACGATCGGCAATTGTGTCGTCACCGACCGGGCGACGCTGGAGCCACCCTCCAGCCGGAGGAGCGCCGAATAGGTGACCTCGAGTTCGTACGGCAAGCCGTCCGTGGCTATCGGCGGCGGGAACGCATCGACAAATACGAGCCGGGTCACGCTCCGATCGGGCTGGCGCGTCGCCTGCACGTTGATCGTATTCATCAGCTCGATGCTGCCGACTTCGGTGGTTGTGACCGGAGTGGCGTTCGCACCGCGCTGCGTGAGAGTCCGGGTCACGACGAGGGTCGGCGATCCCGCCCCTCGCCATGTCCAGTCCCGGTCGAGGTCGAATCGCAAGACATTGATCCACTGCTCGGCTAGCTGAGCCGGATCTGCGATCTCGATGCTCGACCCGTCCGGCGCGATGTAGTGCCCGATGCCCGCGCAGCCGAAGACGACGCGTTGACCCTGCGGCCCCATAAGCGCCGGACCATCGCTGACAAGTTCCGCCGCTGCGGCGAGGCGACCCAGGAGAGCCGTCGACGGCGCGTTCTGTGTCACGACAGCGGCCGTCGCCACTCTGCCCTCAGGGCTGTCGGGGCGGAGGAATATGGAGCGGCAGACGTCGGCGTTGGGTAGGATGCGGAGCACGTCGGATTCGGCGGCCGCGTCGGCGACGGTGTGGAGGTCGAGATACTGGGGCAGACCGCGCCGCGCCGCGCTGGACCCGAAGTAGTTGAGGTCGTTGCGCCCCATTGGTCGCAACTCCAGCCGCAAATCGCGGGCGGTAGGCACCACGACGGGGCCGATCACGGTGCCCTCCGCGCCGAGCTGCGGAGCGAGATCGACGGTCGCGAGATCACCCGCATCGATCCACTGCAGCGAGAGATCGAGCGCCTGATCCGGGTTGGCCGACGGGAAGGAGCGCGAGGTGGCGTACCATTCGAAGTAGCCGTCTCTGTCGGCCAGCGGGTCGAAGGTCGGAGCCTTCACCAGCACCCGAATGGCGAGGAACACCGCATCCGGGTCGGCGATTGATGGGGGGATTGCGGGGGCAGGTGCAGCCAGATCGTTCGCCGCGATCTGCGCCAAGAGCTTGGCGCGAGCGCTGGGGCCGGCTGCGAATACTGCCTCGGGATAGCCGAGTCGAGGACGTCGCACCCGCACCGAGGCGACCCGGCCGTCGACTCCGGCGGCGATCGGGTCGAGCATGGCCGTCCGCGGTCGACGGTGCCGTTTCATGCTCAGCCGACTGATCGGAGACTCACCGACGGCAGGTGTCGACGCGTCGGAAGCGGGGCCGCCGCCGGTCGTGTCGACCAGTCGCACCCGGAACTCGTACTGCGCGCCGTACCGTAGGTCAACGGCGTCGACATCGACCGGCAGCACGGTCTGTTGCCGCCCCGGCATTACGTTCAGCAGCCGCTGTTCCTCATCCGTCGCTGTGACCAGCGAACCGCCCCGCCAGCGCGCGTACCAGGGGGGCAGCCAGGTCTGACCGCTGTGTGAGGTCGGCACGACCTCGGTCCAGCGCTCCTCGACCGCGACGCCGAGATCGACCCCAAGGTTCAGCGGGGCCGTAACCATCGACAGTGACGACCACGTCGTCGCGCCCGCCCTGCGTACGTCGACGCGGTAGCCGAAGACTCCCCGCGGAGCGATGACGGCGTCTTCGCCTGCGGGCGGTGCACCCAGTGACCGGTTCTGGCCTTCGACGATGTCTTCGTCGTCCCAGGCCAGCTGCACGCCTTCGTCGCGTACAATCGCCCCGCCGTCCCCCGACTCGTCGAGGATGTCGGAGCTGATGGGCTGCCGGGAGTGCACAATCTTGGAAAAACCGTCGTCGAACCGGATCGCCTCCACGAAAACTTTGTCGTAGTTGCCGAGCATCGACGCCTCGGTGGCATCTGCCGAGACCGGGAAAACGACCGGGGTGAACACGTCGCGGTCGATGGTGTCGCTCAGCGTGGGGACCCGGGTCGCGAAACTGCGCACGAATCCAGGAGTCGCCGCCAATGTGGCGTAGTCGCTGCCCTGCGCCAGATCCACCCAGAGCCATCCTCCGCGCTCGAATCTCGTTGGCGGCAGCACGACGTCGAGTGCGACAATCAGCCCGAGCGCCTCCGCCAGTCGCGGTTGCCGCAGCGCGAACGCCAGCGCCTCGCCCCATCCAATGACGGTGGCGGGGCGCGGAGGTGCGGGGTCGGGCGGACACTTCATCAGGCACCGATAGCTGTCGTCGGTGACTGCCAGCTCGGTGCGGGGGCGCACGAACGCGAACGACGTGCGGTAGCTCTCGGGCAAGTACTTCTTAATCTGCCGCGCGGCGTCGCGGGCCTGCGGTGCGAACGTGTCGGCCAGAGCAGTGTCCGGGATGGACAGGGCCGTCTTGATCGCGGTGAAGATCGTCCGCGAATGGGGATGACCGATGGTCGGCGGGACGCCGAGCGGGTCGGGCACGACCACCGAGTCGGTCACGGCCGCGCGTTCCGGTAGCGCGTCAACCACGTCCGACAGCGCTACATCGAAGGCGAACACGGCGTCCGCGAACGCCGGGATCCCTGCGGGTGCGGCGACCAACGGTTCGAGGGGATTCACCGTCGGCACGACGAGCATCCGTAGCGAGAGCGTCCTGCTCAACCGATCCCAGCGCTGGAGATAGGGAATAAGGGTGAGCTTATGCGGCGTGGCCATACGATGTCCTATCCCTAGATAGTGGTTGTTTCAGAGACTTCGTAGGTCGCCGAGATCGAGAAGAAGAGGAAGATGTCGACGTTGATCTCGACCGATCCGGCGTAGTCGCAGGTGGTCGTGCCCATGTTGTCGTAGACCAGGCCCTTGAGCTCAGCGCGGATGGTCACACTGACGATCTTCAGATCGACTCCGGCTTCCAAGGCGACGAGTCCCCCATACTTGGTCTGACCCGCGATGGCGTCGTACTGCAGCACGAAGCCGATACCGAGGAACGCGTAGGCCTCAAATGGTCCGATCTGACCTTCGACCCCCACGCCGGCGAAGGCGGTCAGTTCGAGTTCCTCCTCGGTGACCGTGCCCGACACCGAGATGATCGAAAACGCCACCTCCAACGACACGATGATGAAGACACTCGCGACCCCGACGGTCAGCACAGGGAACCGTCCCTCTGCCACGAGTCCGAGTTCTGCGCCGGTCGCGAATCCGCTGGTGGCCAGGTCGAGACCGCTCTTCGACTTCGCCGAGAGTTCGAGCGACAGTTCCGGATCGGCCGCCGAGACTGAGATTTCCACGAGCGGGATCTTGACCACGGTGCCGGCTTCGAACTTCAGTTCGTGTGTGGCGTTGCTGGCACCGAGGTCGATCGGCCCTTGCGTGCCCCGGGCGCCGACCAGTGGGATGTAGCTCAGAATCTGCTCGATCTCGTCGAGGAGCAACGAGCGCATGGTCGCTATCTGCGGCCGCTGATCCGTAGAGCCGACGATCCGCAGTTCGGTGCCGGTGACTTCCGACATCCCGACGATGTCCGACCACATGCGCAGACCTGTGAAATCCACCGCCCAGCGATCGTGTCCCAGTTCTACGTGAAGTGTCGACGAGTCGTAACGGAGCGTCGAGCCGTGTCCTGTGGTACCGGCGATGCGCAGCGGCGTGGGGTGTCCGACCACGTCGATCGGTGCGGAGAGCGCGAGCGATCCGGATGCCCCCACATCAAACGAGAACGCGTTCGGCGCCAGCTCAATTGTGTTCGGCGCGGGCGGGAATGCTCCCTTGGAACCCGAGCGCGCGATGACGTCGGCGATCGCCAGCCGGTGGCCACTCAGCAACCTCCCGGTGGAGCCGACCGGCGCGACGGGGCGTGGGAATAGCAGGGCGTGGCAGCTCGTGCTCTGCAGCAGCGCGTAGTCGTTCGCGGGAGCGTTCGGGGTCAGCAGGTCGGCGGCGTCGGCAAGTCGATGGTCGCCGCTGGCTCCAACGATCTGCGGCGAGTCATACGCGGTGAGGTCGCCGGCGACGTAACGCACCTCGTTACGCCGGATCAAGGGCACACCGCGGTCGGCACCCACTGGCACCGCCTCGCCGCCGCCGACCGGCACGCCGCTTACCGGCCTTCGCACTACGGACCAGGCGCCGGTCGTGGGTAACTTGGGCGCGCCGCGTACGGCTGCGACGAAGATGGGTGTGCCTGCGTCGTCGGCGAGACCGACCTCGATCCGTTGGGCGCGGAACGGCAGGCCGCTGCCGCCTACCGTCATTTCAACGTCGATCGGTCCGCCGATCGGGCCCTGCTGGAGGATGAGGTCGCGCAGTGCGGCTGCCGGAGCTGGCTCCCCGTTGGGCGTGGTTTGCAGGAAACCGAGCACGCCGATCGCTCGACTGCGCCCCGGCACGTTCTCGAGCGCAACATCTGCGTCGAAGTAGTACGGGAGCAGGGTCGACGCTCCAGAGGAGAACGGCGCACCGGGCGCGGGGCGGATGGTTCTGACGGCGAACAGACCTTGGAACACGCCGGCATCGAACTCATAGTCGGCGACCGCGAACACGTTGGCTGACTTGTCGAAGTAGCGGTAGTCGAACAGCCCTGGTGTGAACGCCTGCCATCCGCTGTCGCGGCGGATGACCCCACCTCCTGGCCGCCGTTCGACGGTCACCGAGCGCGTGACGCGGATCCCCCACGGGTGGAGCACAGTGTTGACCTTGATCACCTCGACGGCGGTGCGCCCCACCATGTAGCGGAACTGCACTTTGGCTGCCTCCGAGAATGCCGCGAACGGATTGTTCCAGTCACTGAAACTGGAGCCGCCATAACCCGATATGTCGACCCGCGTCACCGGCACCATCGGGTTGCTCGCCATATCGAGATTGAAGATGGTCTCGACGCTGCCGCCCGGGTCTCCGGTCGAGCCGAGCACAGAGACGCTGAGCGCCGATCCGCTCGCCAGATCGACGCCGTTCAGCAGCTGCCGCATAGCCCCGTTGAAGGTCGGCGAGACCCCTCCCGTGTCGGGACGCCCGCCCTCCGCCTTCGCGGTGAACTGGATGCCGCCGCGACTTCCCTCGGAGGGAAACGAGGGCCTCGTGATGTCGATAATGTCGCCCCGGCGGGTGGGCGTGTCGTCGGGTCGCACGTTGATGGCGGCGACCATGCCGAACGGGAACGTCGTGCGCACCCCGACCGGACTGCCGGATCGGAACGCCTCCACCGCACCGTCGAGCGCGTCGTCGGGGATGACCGGGCGCAGCTTCTGCGACCGCACGCCGATGTGCGTAGCCCCGCCGTCAGAGGCGGAGGCGAGCGGCGTGGGGAACCAGCCGAGAGTCACGATGTCTTGGTCAGAGTCCAGCGTGCGCACAGGCTCCCACTGCACCTGGGGCAGGGCGACGACTCGCAAATTCGACATGACGGTGGCGGCGGCCACATCATCGATCGTGAACTCGATGTCAGAGCCGGGTATCTCCGTCGCCCGCCCACTGGCCGCGATGCCGATGCCGAGCAGGTCCTGGTTGGTCGAGACGTCGAGCAGCAGCAGCGACGGAGGTCCGCCGACCGTCTCGCGCAGCACACCGTCGAGCTGGGCGAGGCTCTCATTGTTCTGCTCAATGGCTTGTCCGACGCGGGAGGCGAGCTCCTCCGCGGCGACCTTTTTGGCCTTGCTGACCTGGGCGGCCCCGGCGCGGTCGAGGCCTGCAGCGTGCTGCTCGACCTGGGTGAGCCCGACTGGGCTCTCACGGTGCTTGTGCGTCGGTCTCGACTCTCCCGGGGACGGTGCGGATCCGGAGACGGCGAGTCGTGTTCCGAGCGAGCCGTCGAACGACAGCGACACCTCGTCGGGGACCGTCCAGCGGATCCGCGCGGTCATCATCGTCTGAGCCTTCGGGTCGCCCTCCGCCTGACGGATCGAGACGTTTGCGTTAGACACGTAGGGATCGGGGAGGGTCGGCGCCCAGGCCACGACCGGCAGCGGGACCTGCGCGGCGGCGTTCTGCACGCTGCGGGCGCCGACGAGTTCGCCGTCGATGAGCACGAATACCGGTGATCGGGTCCAGACCAACGCATTGCGCAGCGCGAATTGGTGACGAACCGATGGCCCGACCAGGCCAGCGAGCAGGATCCGGGTCGTGCCGCCGAAGCTGCGTAGGTAGCTGATGCCGCGAGTGATCGGGGTCACCAAGGGGGCGCCGTCGACCGTGACCGGTCGGTCGAAGACCAGCTCGGCACCGCTCTCGACGATGAGCGACTCACCCTCTACGACATCGCAGCGGTAGAGCAGCCAGAACTCGCCGGAGTAATTGTTGCGCCATGGCAGGCGATGCTCGCCAACGGCCCAGAGATCGTAGGAATTCGTCAGCGCGGGCACCAGCGGCAGGATGCCCTCGGCGAGTACGAACGCGCCGCGACGCGAGATACCGACCCGTGCGATCGGCAGCGGATGCCGGCGCGCGTCGGCGTCGTACCACTCCGCGGCGAGTCCCGTCATCGACAACAGCCACTCTCCCGCGCGCGCCGCCGCACCGAGGATCGCCGGATCGGCGGCCGTCACAACAGGAAGGCTAAGCCCACCTCCCGTGATTGAACCCGTCCCACCGAACCGGATCAGACCGTCATCGATGGGCGACGGGTCGAAAGTTTCCGGATCCGCGGTAAACGGCATCGCGGCGCACCACAGCCGGGGTACGAAGGTCCACGGCTCTGGTGCGGTGGACGGTGTCATAGAGAACGACTGGCCCCACGTCGTCGCGACTCCCCCCGCGCCGGTGACCTGCCATCCGGAGGCCGTTGCGGCGAGGGTGAGAGTGGCTGGCAAAGTGATCGTGGCCTCGGCCGAGGTGCAGGCCCCGGCGACGGGCGCCGCCGCGTCGGCGGTGAGCGCGACCTCGATCACCGGGACGAACGGTGAGACGACGTCGACGAACGGCCCGGTGACCGTGGCCGACTGACCAAGCTTGATCGTGCCCCCGGTGTGATTGATCCCCACGTACGACCCGGCAGGGAATCCGGCGCCGACCAGATCGGATCGGATCCAGATGGTGCCCGGATCGAGTCGGATCGAGCGGCGCACGCCCCTCGACACGGTGAGACGGGCGTTGGTGAGCACGTAACCTGGCGAGGTGTCGCCGTCGATCCTGACCAGCAGTTGCTGAGCGGGGAAGTAGATGTCAAACCAGACGTCGATGCCCGTCCTCCCCGGGAAGGGACCGAGACGGGCGCCGGTTGCCACACCGCTAACACTGTCGAAGACCTCGCCCGACAGTAGTCGGATGCTCAGGTCACTCCGTGTTACCACCAGTGCGTCGGCCAGGTCCGGGCGAGTCAACTCGGCCGTCGCGGCTTGGTGACCGTTGTCGGCGATATCGTCGACCAGACGGGCGACCGACGCCCTCGTCAGCCGCTCGGCGGCGATGACTCGTACCTTTCGTCCGGACGCGGAATGGGTGCCGGGACGGCTCACGTGCGTCATGGCAATTGTTGGGGCCGGAGCATGCACGCTGCGCAGTTTGGTTTTGATATCACAACAAACCTCGATCCGAAGCAGGAGGATGATGCATCAACATACTCCCGGTCTACCTCTTCCGTCTATGGGTAAGCGCCCGGTTCGATGCCGCTCCTGTTTGAGTCCAGAAGAATTAGCCCCATGCCCAAGAAGATCGATGAAGAGTTGAAGGCGCGCGCTGTACGTCTAGACAGTGAAGCACCTTGGTAAGTACCCGTCGTTGACAGGCCCGGCGCCGCAACCGGCCGTTTGCCGGAAATCCGGCACCTGCTCGGCCGGCTGGTCTGGGACGAACGGCAGTGCCCGGAACACACCCCTAATCCGGTGTTCCGCAGATCGGACGACCAACGCGACAGATCTGCCGCCGATCCGCCCAGGGGCCGAGCGTGCCGATGCTGTGTCACTTGGGAACGGCGAATTCAACCGGTCGTTGCAACGATTGGTTGAATTCGCCGAACGCTAACCGGGCACTATCAACCGACGAGGTCCTTCGCTCGCCTGTGATTGCTAGCGCTTGGTGGCGGCGTTTTGTGATCGCTTTGTGGCGCTTGTTTCCGATGATGAGGATGCTGGCGGCGGCTTCGATGACGTCGTCGGTGATGGCTTCGAGTTGGTTGAACTTCAGGACGCGGTTGATTTGCATGAGGCCAGTGTGCTGCTCGTCTCCAGAACCCACCAAGTAGCATTATTATTCTGGAAACATTTGGACACACACCGAGAGGCGTTGACCGCAACTGTGGCACACCAGCCATGGCCCCACGGGGCCACAAACCGGCCAAGCACGACTTCACTCCGAACACGATGGTTCCCGGTACCCCGTGACGGGGTGACGTTCTCGTGATCGAGACCCTTTTGCTCCTTCTGCTCGGCATGATCGTCACACTGGTGATCATCGCGGCCAATGGCTATTTCGTCGCCCAGGAATTCGCCTACATGTCCGTGGACCGCAACC
>Ga0307486_1002173_pt1 | contig 13993 bp, 7 predicted proteins | sample CBIW02metaG_FD_203663 | JGI IMG/M metagenome (GOLD analysis project Ga0307486, IMG submission 203663) | Sea-ice brine microbial communities from Beaufort Sea near Barrow, Alaska, United States - CBIW 0.2 | ecosystem: Environmental > Aquatic > Marine > Coastal | place: USA: Alaska | collected... | reverse complement strand
GACCCGGCGAAGTGCCGTCAAACAGGTTGCGTCCGGCCGATTCGGTGTCACGAGCATGTACCTGACTCACGCCGACGACATTCAGATCAAACTCGCCCAGGGCGCCAAGCCCGGCGAGGGCGGTCAGTTGCCGCCGACCAAGGTCTACCCGTGGATCGCTCGCACTCGACATGCAACGGCAGGCGTCGGCCTCATCTCACCGCCGCCACACCACGACATTTATTCCATCGAAGACCTCAAGCAGCTCATCTTCGACCTGAAACGGGCCAACCCGAAGGCGCGCATCCACACCAAACTGGTCAGCCAGTCTGGGATCGGTGCCGTCGCGGCGGGTGTCGCGAAGGCGCTGTCCGACGTGATCCTGGTCAGCGGTCACGATGGCGGTACGGGCGCCAGTCCGGTCAACTCGCTCAAGCACGCCGGAACCCCGTGGGAACTCGGCCTGGCCGAGACCCAGCAGACGCTCATGCTCAACGGAATGCGCGACCGCGTAGTCGTGCAAGTCGACGGTCAGCTGAAGACGGGGCGTGACGTGCTCATCGGCGCCCTGCTTGGCGCCGAGGAGTTCGGCTTTGCCTCTGCACCGCTCGTCGTCTCCGGGTGCATCATGATGCGGGTGTGTCACCTCGACACCTGCCCGGTCGGCGTCGCCACCCAGAACCCTGAACTGCGTAAGCGCTACACCGGTCAGGCCGATCACGTGGTCAATTTCTTCGAGTTCATCGCGCAGGAAGTACGCGAATACCTGTCCGAACTTGGATTCCGCAGCCTCGACGAGGCTATCGGCCACCGTGAGGTGTTGGACGTGAACCGCGCTCTCCACCATTGGAAGGCGCAGGGGTTGGACCTCTCACCCATACTGAGCGGTCCGGACTTCTCAGTGTCCGAACCACGCAAGTGGGCGCGCGGTCAGGAACACGAACTCGACAAGCACTTCGATGTCGAACTGATCCGTCGCAGCAAGAGCGTGCTCGAGCACGGCGGAACGGTGAGTATCGACCTGCCGATCCGCAATACCGAACGTGCCGTCGGTACCATGCTCGGCCACGAGGTCACGCTCCGGCACGGCGAAAACGGTCTGCCGGCCGGGTCCATTGAGGTCACCCTCACCGGGGCTGCCGGGCAATCGTTCGGCGCGTTTCTGCCGAGCGGAATCACACTGCGTCTCGAGGGCGAATCGAACGACTACGTCGGCAAGGGACTGTCGGGCGGACAGATCGTTGTACGCCCCGACCGGGCCAGCCAATTCCCAGCCGAAGACAACGTCATCGCCGGGAATGTCATCGGCTACGGTGCCACGCAGGGCAGCATGTTCATTCGTGGCATCGTCGGCGAACGCTTCCTGGTGCGCAATTCGGGCGCAACTGCCGTCGTCGAGGGTGTGGGCGACCACGCACTGGAATACATGACCGGCGGACTCGCGGTCATCCTCGGCGAGACCGGGCGCAACCTGGGCGCCGGCATGAGTGGCGGAACCGCATACGTGTACGAGTTGACCGCCGAACGGGTCAACCGCGAAGCGGTGACATCAGGGGAGTTGCGGCTGCTTGGGCTCGATGGCGTCGACCGTGAGATCGTGCGTGACCTGCTGGAACAACACCGGGACCAGACCGACTCGGCACTCGCCGTGCGCATGCTGGAGAACCTGGAAGAAACCATGAACGCATTTGTCAAGGTGCTGCCGCGCGACTACGCGGCCGTGCTGGAAACCAGACAGACGGCAGTCGACGAGGGACTAGATCCCGACGGCGTCGTTGTCTGGAATCGAATTCTGGAGGTAACCAATGGCTGATCCGAAGGGATTCCTGAAGACCACGGAACGTGAGCTTCCCGCCCGCCGTCCCGTGGCCATTCGCTTGATGGACTGGAAAGAGGTCTACGAGCAGGGTGATGCTGCCGTGCTCAAACGGCAGGCCGGCCGGTGCATGGACTGTGGCGTGCCGTTCTGTCATCAGGGTTGCCCGCTCGGCAACCTCATTCCGGAGTGGAACGACCTGGTCTGGCGCGACGAGGGCCGAGCGGCCATCGAACGCCTGCACGAGACCAACAACTTTCCCGAGTTCACCGGTCGGCTCTGCCCGGCCCCGTGCGAGTCCTCGTGCGTGCTCGGCATCAACCAGCCGGCCGTGACCATCAAACAGGTCGAGGTATCGATCATCGACCAGGCCTTCGCCAAGGGCTGGGTGCAGCCGCACCCGCCCGGGCGTCTCACCGGCAAGACCGTCGCGGTCGTCGGTTCCGGCCCGGCCGGGCTGGCAGCAGCCCAGCAGCTCACGCGCGCCGGCCACACCGTCGCCGTGTTCGAACGTGACGACCGCATCGGCGGACTGTTGCGTTACGGCATTCCAGACTTCAAAATGGAGAAGAAGCACCTGGAGCTGCGCCTCGCGCAGATGACAGCGGAGGGAACTCGGTTCCGCGCCAACGTCAACATCGGTGCCGACATCACCTGGGACGATCTGCGCGCCCGCTACGACGCTGTCGTGGTGGCGACCGGTGCCATGGTGCCCCGCGACCTGCCGATTCCCGGGCGGGACCTGCCCGGCGTGCACTTCGCCATGGAATATCTGGTGCAGCAGAACAAGATTGGCGCTGGCGGGAGCATCGAGGCGCAGATCACCGCTGAGGGTAAGCACGTTGTGGTACTCGGCGGCGGTGACACCGGCGCCGACTGCATCGGCACCGCGCACCGCCAGCTGGCAGCATCCGTCACCAACCTGGCGATCGGCAAGCAGCCCGGCACGACACGCCCAGAGCATCAGCCGTGGCCGATGTCCCCGACCCTCTTCGAGGTCTCAAGCGCCCATGAAGAGGGCGGTACCAGGCAGTACCTCGCGTCGACGGTCGAGTTCTTGGCCAACGACTTCGGCGAGGTGCGGGCCATTCGAATCGCCGAGACCGAGTACCTCGACGGACGCCGCGTGCCCAAGGCTGGTACCGAGCGGGAGATTGAGGCTGACCTCGTTCTGCTCGCCCTGGGCTTCACCGGCCCGGAACCGGACGAACTCAGCCACCAGTTGAAGCTTCCCTTCGACGAGCGCGGCAACGTTGTACGCGACGACGATTACCAGACCAGTCACGAGGGTGTTTTCGTCGCCGGTGACGCCGGTCGTGGTCAGTCGCTCATCGTCTGGGCCATCGCCGAAGGCCGAGCCGCAGCAGCGTCAGTCGACCAGTTCCTGGAAGGCCAGACCCAACTGCCATCTCCAGTTAAGCCCACCGACCAATCCTTCGCCCTCTAACCCACTAGCCTTCCTGCACCACGTCTGAATGCGCCTGCAAAGCGCGGAAATCGGAGATTCACCAGAATGAGACGCGCAAAAATTGTCGCCACCCTTGGGCCGGCAGCTGCCAGCTACGAGCAGATCCGAGCGCTCATCGACGCGGGCGTTGACGTCTGCCGTATGAACCTGAGCCACGGCAATTACCAGGTCCACGAGGGTGTTTACGCCAACGTGCGTAAGGCCGCGAACGACTCCGGGCGGGCCATCGCCGTCATGGTCGACCTGCAGGGCCCTAAGATTCGCCTCGGCAAGTTCGAGGGCGGCCCGTACGAGCTCGCCGTCGACGACATTTTCAAGATCACCACCGAAGACGTTCTCGGTACCAAAGAACTGTGCGGAACCACCTTCAAGGGCTTGCCGCACGACGTGCACCCGGGTGACTTTCTGCTCATCGATGACGGCAAGGTCAAGGTACAGGTCGTCGAAACGGACGGCGTCGTCGTCACGACCAAGGTCATCGTCGCCGGCCCGGTTTCCAATAACAAGGGGATCAACCTGCCGGGCGTTGCCGTCAACGTGCCAGCCCTGTCGGAGAAGGACGAAGCAGACCTGCGCTGGGGCCTCCGTCTCGGAACAGACCTCATCGCGCTCTCCTTCGTGCGCAGCGCCGACGACATCACCCGGGTGCACGAAATCATGGCCGAAGAGGGCCGTCGTGTCCCCGTGATCGCCAAGATCGAAAAGCCGCAGGCTGTCGACAACCTCGAAGAAATTGTCGACGCCTTCGACGCCATCATGGTCGCCCGCGGTGACCTCGGCGTCGAGCTTCCGCTTGAAGCCGTCCCGATCGTGCAGAAGCAGGCCGTAGAGATCGCTCGCCGTATGGCGAAGCCGGTCATCGTCGCCACGCAGATGCTCGAATCCATGATCCTGAGCCCTGTGCCCACCCGCGCCGAGACGAGCGACGTCGCAAACGCCGTGCTCGACGGTGCGGATGCCGTCATGCTCAGCGGTGAGACCAGCGTCGGAGAGTATCCCGTCGTCACGGTGCAGACCATGGCCCGCATCGTGGAATCCACCGAGGTGCACGGCCTTGAGCGCATCGGCAAACTGACCAACCGTCCGCGGACCCAGGGCGGCGCAATCACCCTCGCCGCCATCGAGGTTGCCGAATTCGTCGACGCCAAGTTCCTCTGCATCTTCACTCAGTCCGGCGACTCCGCGCGACGCATGTCCCGTCTGCGGTCGAAGATTCCGATGTTGGCCTTCACCCCCGAGGCGAGCATTCGTCGTCGTCTGGCCCTCACCTGGGGCGTGCAGACCTACATGGTAGACCCGGTGACCCACACCGATGCGATGTTCGCTCAGGTCGATGACATTCTCATCGGCGAAGGCCTCGCCGAAGTCGGCGACAAGGTCGTCGTCATCTCCGGTTCCCCTCCCGGAATCGTGGGTTCGACGAACGACATCCGCGTGCACCGCGTGGGCGATGCCCACAATGAGGTCGCGCCGGCGTACGTCAAGAACTAAGCGTTAACGCGAAAGCCCCGCCCGGTCATTTCGGGCGGGGCTTTCGCGCGTCTCGTGCGTCTGGTCTAGAGAACAGGAGGCTGCGCGCGCGTATCGAGCCATTCCTGGTGCTGCCTCAGCGCCGAGCGGATGGCGTTTCGAATGACGATATAGGCCAGCCAGAACCCCAGCGCGATCAGCGCCGGATAGATCAGCAACGCGAGATAGCCCCAGGGCGCAATATTGTTCATCATCGTGCCAGCTTGACAGGCTCGCCAGTATTGACACAAACCGGTAACGGGTGCACACCCGGCCGTGTCGGGGCCGCCGAATCTGAACATACGTTCACTGTCGGTTTGATTTCGAAGGCGATTCGTCGAACGTATTCCGAATGGTTTTACGGGCCACTTACCAGCCCTGGTGCGTTATCCATCGTCATAACGCGACGCTGAACTTTCATAAAATACACTTGACCAGCCATTTAACTGTCAAGATTTGGTACCGGTGGTGGGACTCGAACCCACACGTCCTCTCGAACAAAGCATTTTGAGTGCTCCGCGTCTGCCATTCCGCCACACCGGCTTACAACTACTCCTTCAGAATACCGTAGGCTTTTGCTCGTGACCGACCAAGACAGTACCCCCACCCCTCCCCGCCGCGTTGTCGTCGCTGAGGACGAATCCCTCATCCGCCTCGACATCGTCGAGATTCTGCGCGACAACGGCTTTGAAGTCGTCGGCGAAGCCGGTGACGGAGAAACTGCGGTCGCCCTGGCACGGGAGCTCCGCCCCGACCTGGTCATCATGGACGTCAAGATGCCCCAGCTCGACGGCATCAGCGCCGCTGAGCGCCTCTCCAAGGAGCACATCGCCCCGGTCGTGCTGCTGACCGCGTTCAGCCAGAAAGAACTGGTCGAGCGCGCCACCGAAGCCGGTGCCCTCGCTTACGTCGTCAAGCCGTTCACCCCGAACGATCTGCTGCCCGCGATAGAGATCGCTCTCTCCCGTTACAGCCAGATCATCACGCTTGAGGCCGAGGTTGCCGACCTGGTCGAGCGGTTTGAGACCCGCAAACTCGTCGATCGCGCCAAGGGCCTGCTCAACGAAAAGATGGGCCTGACCGAGCCCGAAGCGTTCCGCTGGATCCAGAAGGCCTCAATGGACCGTCGCCTCACCATGCACGATGTATCACAGGCGATCATCGAGCAGCTCAGCGCCAAGAAGTAGCGCAACCGAAAGTCAGACAAACACGCAACGGCCCGGCAGCTTCTGCCGGGCCGTTCTGCATTGCGGGCGTACCGGTCCGGATGGGTGTCGGCGGCATCCGATACGCTCACACTGAAGAAGGGCGGGCGCATGTTTCTGCTGGACGGCGGCGTGGTGACCAGCGCGAGCGACCTGAGCGCGGCATCCGTCTGTGAGTTTGCCTTCCTGCGGCGCATCGATGCCAAGCTCGGTCGCATCGATGCTGTGCCCGACCCGGTCGACGCCATGCTCGAACGCACCTCGCGTCTCGGCGACGCACACGAACAACGCGTACTCGAACGCTACCGGCAGGGACATTCCGTCATTGAGGTCGCCCGACCCGAACGGATGTCCCGCCCCGCACTCGAGGCAGCAGCCGACGACACCCGGCTGGCCTTCGCGGCCGGCCCCGACGTCATCTTTCAGGCAACGTTCTTCGATCCTGACTTCAGCGCCGCTGCCAAGGGCAGCCGGCCCGCCGGTCCGATCGCCGTCGCCAGCCCGATCGCCGTCGCCAGCCCGATCGCCTTCGTCGGATTCGCCGACTTCATCGTGCGGAACAGCGATGGGACCTGGCTGCTGCAAGACACCAAACTCGCCCGGCATGCCAGAGTCACCGCCCTGTTGCAGGTGGCCGCCTATGCCGAGCAATTGGAGCGCATCGGAGTGCCCACTGCCGACACCGTCGAACTGCTGCTCGGCGACGGCACCGTGAGCGTGCATCGGCTCACAGACATACTGCCGGTGTATCGCAAACGCAAAGAGCGCCTGGTGGAGATCATCGGCCAACGCCTCGGAAACGACGCGGCCGTGGCTTGGGGAGACCTGCGGTACAGCGTATGCGGGCGCTGCGCGGCCTGCGACATCGAGGTGCACCAGCATCGCGATCCGCTTCTCGTAGCCGGGCTGCGGCTATCGCAACGGACCCGGCTGATGATCGGCGGTATTGGCACCATCGACGACCTGGCAGCGTCGACGGGCGACATCGACGGGATGGGCGACTCGACGCTCGCCGCCCTGCGCACGCAGGCGCGACTGCAACTGCAGGCGGTGGCCACCCGGCCCCCGCCGGTAGACCTCTACAACCCAGCGGCCCTGGCCGTGCTGCCCGAGCCGAACACGGGCGACATCTTCTTCGACTTCGAGGGCGACCCGCTCTATAACGAAGGAGGCGCGACTGTCCGTGAATCGGCCACGCAGTGGGGGCTCGACTACCTGTTCGGACTGGTCGACGAGAGTGAAACCTTCCGCGCCTTCTGGGCGCACACCTGGGCTGAAGAGCGAGCAGCGCTCACCGATTTTCTGGCCTACCTGGCCGAGCGTCGCGCGGCGTTTCCCGGTATGCACGTCTACCATTACGCCGCCTACGAGCGCACCCACCTGCTCAGCCTCGCCGCCCGGCACGGCGTGGGCGAAGATCAGATCGACCAGTTGTTGCGCGAGAACGTTCTGGTGGACCTGTACCCGCTCGTACGCAAGACCATGCGCGTCGGTTCACGCTCCTATTCAATCAAGAAACTCGAACCGCTCTATATGGGCGCCGAGCTGCGCGACGGTGAGGTCACCAACGCCGCTGATTCCATTACCGAATATGCCGCTGCACGCGAACTCCATGTTCTGGGCAACGTTGATCAGGCCCAGCGCATGCTCGAGTCCATCGGCGACTACAACCGCTACGACTGCGTGTCAACGTTGCGGCTGCGCGACTGGCTGCTCACGCTGGCCCGCTCGGCCGGCATTCACTCGGCGGGCGTACCGGACGAGACCGATGTGGGTCTGCTCGAGCCGTCACCGGTGCGCGACGCACTGCTGACCGTCGCCGACATGAGCACGGCCGGGGCGCACACTGCGCGCAGCGCCGATCAAACGGCCGCCGCGTTCGCCGCCGCCGCACTGGAATATCATCGGCGTGAGCAGAAGAGCTTTTGGTGGGGTCACTACTTTCGGCTTGAGTATCCGATTGACGAATGGCAGGACACCCGCGATGTGCTCGTCGTCGAGCACGTCGACGTGCAACGCGACTGGTTTCGCGAAGGCAAGCAGCGGGTCGATCGCCGCCACCTGTTGCTGCGCGGCCGACTCGCACCGGGTAGCAGCATCAAGCCGGGTGGCCAGCCGTATCTGCTCTATGAATACCCGGGGCCGTTCGAGAACTCCGACACCGCTGCGGGGGCCCGCACGCACCGCAGCGTGAAAGTGCTCGAGGTCACCGATGACGGCGGAATCCTGGTGGAAGAGACGCTGCAGAAAGACCTTCCCGGCTACAGCCATCGACCGAGCGCCCTCGCGCCTGCTGCACCGCCTCGGCCGATGCAGCAGAAGCCCGCCATTGATGAGTGGGCCGAAGCCATCGTCGACGCCCAGCCCAGCTGGCCGCGCGACCCGATGGTCGACATTCTGCGTCGCACCCCGCCGCGCACCGGCGCCGGCCACCTCGCGCCGGTATCGGCCGACGGAGCCACCATCGACGCGGTGATCGCAACCCTGCTCGATCTCGACCATTCCTATCTCGCGGTGCAGGGACCGCCCGGCACGGGAAAGACCTATCTCGGCGCCCACGTCATCACCACGCTCGTGCAGCAGCACGGGTGGAAGATCGGTGTCGTCGCCCAATCCCACGCGGTCGTCGAGAACCTGCTGGGTGCCGTCGTCACGGCCGGGCTGGACGCGGCCCTGGTCGGCAAAGTGCCTAAAACCGGCGCCGACTCGGCTCAAGCCACGCACACGGCGCTGCCGAAGGATGGCCAGCTGCTCTTCGGTCTGGACCACGCCGCGACCGGGTTCGTTATCGGTGGTACCGCCTGGGACTTCAGCAATGCGGCGCGTATCCCGCGGCACAGCCTCGACCTGCTCGTCGTCGACGAGGCCGGACAATTCTCGCTCGCCTCAACCATCGCGGCGAGCGTGGCTGCCCGCAACCTGCTGCTGCTCGGCGACCCACAGCAACTGCCGCAGGTCAGCCAGGGTACGCATCCAGAGCCGATCGATCAATCAGCGCTCGGCTGGGTCGCGGACGGCCACGACGTGCTGCCGGCCACACGAGGCTATTTTCTCCCCGACAGCCGTCGCATGCATCCGGCGGTGACAGCCCCCGTCTCTCGGCTCTCGTATGGCGGAGTGCTCCGTTCCAACCCCGTCGCCGCGACCCGACTGCTGGTCGGTATCGCGCCCGGTCTGCACGCGGTCCCGGTCGAACACACCGGCAACGCTATCTCCTCGCCCGAAGAAGCGGATGCCGTCGTGTCGCTCCTGCGCGACGTCCTCGGCCGCCGCTGGACCGACCCGAGCAAGGAACGGGTCGATGACCCCCTGACGGAAGCCGATGTCATCATCGTCACCCCGTACAACGCGCAGCTGGCACTCGTGCGGGAAACCCTCGCTGCCGCCGGATACCGCGATGTTCGCGTGGGGACGGTCGATAAGTTCCAGGGACAGGAGGCTGCGGTCGCGATCGTCACGCTCGCGGCCAGCTCGGCCGATGACGTGCCGCGGGGTATAGCGTTTCTCATCATGAAGAATCGGCTGAACGTCGCCATCTCACGGGCGAAATGGGCTGCCTACCTGGTCTTCTCGCCCGCGCTGACTGAATATCTGCCCGTCACACCGGCCGGTGTCGCCGAACTCAGCGCGTTCATCAGCCTCGTCGAGCCCGACAGCGTGCCCTGACGCTCTACGCTTGCTGCGGCAGATCCTTGATGATGTTCGTGATGCGAATCGTCGAGCAGCGGCGCCCGGCATCGTCGGTGACCACAATCTCGTGGGTGGTGAGCGTGCGCCCCAGATGAATCGGAGTGCAGACTCCGGTCACATACCCCGAGGTCGCTGATCTGTTGTGCGAGGCGTTGATCTCAATGCCCACGGCGAGCTTGCCCGAACCGGCGTGCAGATTCGCGGCCATCGAGCCCAGGGACTCGCCGAGTACGACGTAGGCGCCGCCGTGCATAAGCATGGCCGGCTGTGTGTTGCCGGCGACCGGCATTCGGGCCACGGCCCGATCAATGGTGAATTCGGTGAACTCGATCCCCATCTTGTCGGCCAGCTCGCCGGCGCCTCTCTGCTGAACCCAGGTGAGCGCGTCGTCAGTCGTATTGAACATGATCACCTTTGGTCGGGCGAGCCCACGCAGGAAGACACTTGTAGGCTGGGGGAGTGTTGGACTCCGAAAAGCCTACCCTGATGATCATCGACGGCCATTCCCTGGCATTCCGGGCGTTCTTCGCCCTGCCCGTGGACAGCTTCCAGACCCACGCCGGGCAACATACGAACGCCATCCACGGCTTTCTGTCCATGTTGCTCAGCCTGTTGCGCAACGAGAAGCCGACCCACCTCGCCGTCGCGTTCGACATTTCGCGTGCCTCCTTTCGCACCCGCGAGTACCCCGAATACAAGGGCACGCGCAACGCAACACCGCCCGAATTCCTCGGCCAGATCCCGCTTCTGCAGGAAGCCCTCGCCGCGATGAACATCACGACCATCTCCAAGGAAGACTTCGAGGCCGACGATATTCTCGCGACGCTCTCGGTCGAGGGAACTGCGGCCGGCTACAACGTGCTTGTCGTCTCCGGCGACCGCGACGCCATCCAGCTGGTCAACGAGACGGTCACCCTCCTCTACCCCTCCAGCCAGGGCGTGTCAGCCCTCACCCGTTACGACCCGGCCCGGGTGCGCGAACGCTACGGCATCGAGCCCGAGCAGTACCCCGACGTCGCAGCCCTCGTCGGTGAGACCAGCGACAACCTCATCGGTATCAGCAAGGTCGGCGAGAAAACCGCTGTGAAATGGCTCGGCCTGTATGGCAGTCTCGACGGCATCCTCGAACACGCCGAAGAGATCAAGGGCGTCGTCGGCAACAATCTGCGCGAGCAGAAAGAAAACGCTATTCGCAACCGACGTCTCAATCGTCTCGTCACCGACGTCGACCTGCCCATCGCGGTCGCCGCGCTGGAGCGCGGTGCCATGAACGCCGATGCCGTACGAGACATCTTCACCCGCCTCGAATTCAAGACCCTGCTCGACCGTGTGCTCAAGCTGGCGGGTGAGGATCCCGCAGGGGCGACATCCGCTGTCGCCGCGGCCGCCATCGAAGAAGTGCCGGCCGTGCAGGCTCCCGTCGCGCAGGATCTGCTCGACGAAGAACTGCAGTCCTGGCTCGACCGTGCGGTCGCGGCCAATCCGGCAGGACTCGGTCTCACCGTCGAGGTGTCTGAGGGAGTGGCCATCGGTTTCGGCCTGGCCAGCCCGACCGAGACCGTCAACCTGCCGTGGCAGCACGGCCGCAACGATTACGCCCCGCTCGAAGCCTGGCTCGCCAGCGGTTCCCCGAAAATCATGAACGATGCCAAGCACCAGGTGAAAGCATTGCGCCGCAGTGGCCTGGGCTTTGCCGGTCTCGCCTTCGACACTCTGGTCGGCGCCTGGCTGATTCGCCCCGGGGGCCCCGACAAGACCCTGGCCGATCTCGTATCCCGGTATCTAGACGAAACGTTGCCGATTGCCGACCCGAACCAGCTGGTACCCGACGAGACCCAGCAGGCCGGCGCCCCCGCACAAGCATGGTTCACCCTGCGTGTGTTCGCTGCTGTCGAGGCCACCCTCGACCCCGGCTCCCTCAAACTGCTGATCGACATTGAGCTGCCGACCCTGTTAGCCCTGGCCGACATGGAACTGGCCGGTGTGAGCGTCTCGCACGAGCAACTCGCCGAGCTGTCGGCCGAGCTCGGAGCCAGCACGGCGAGCCTCGCCGCCGCCGCGTACGCCGAAATCGGTCGTGAGGTGAACCTCGGCTCACCCAAGCAGCTTCAGGACGTCTTGTTCGATCAGCTTGAAATGCCCAAGACCCGCGCCAACAAGACCGGATTTTCAACCGATGCCGGTGCTCTCGCCGACCTGCAGGCCAGCAATCCGCATCCGTTTCTCGATCTGCTGCTTAAGCATCGCGACGCGACCAAACTTCGTCAGATCGTCGAAACCCTTGACAAAGCCATCGACACGACCGGACGCATTCACACGACCTATGTGCAGATCGGCACGACGACCGGCCGGATCTCCTCGAACGACCCCAACCTGCAGAATATTCCCGTGCGCACCGAGGAAGGCCGACGCATCCGCGCCGCTTTCCAGGCCGGTACCGCCAGCGAGAGTTTGCTCACCGCAGACTATTCACAGATCGAGATGCGCATCATGGCGCACCTTTCCGAAGACGCCGGCCTGATCGAGGCGTTCAACGCCGGCGAGGACCTGCACCGTTTCGTCGGTTCACGCATCTTCGGCGTTGACCCGGTCGACGTCAGCGGTGAGATGCGCAGCAAGGTCAAGGCCATGAGTTACGGCCTCGCCTACGGACTCAGCGCCTTTGGGCTGTCGCGGCAACTGCGCATCGACACCAAAGAAGCAAAACAGCTCATGACCGACTATTTCGAACGGTTCGGGGCGGTGCGCGACTACCTGCGCAACGTCGTCGAGCAGGCCAAGGTCGACGGGTACACCGAAACCATCTTCGGTCGACGCCGCCCGTTCCCCGATCTGGCCAGTCCGAAACGTGTGCTGCGCGAGAACGCCGAACGGGCTGCACTCAACGCTCCGATCCAAGGTTCAGCGGCCGACATCATGAAGATCGCCATGAACGGTATCGCCGCCGATCTGACGGATGCATCCATGGACTCCTGCATGCTGCTGCAGGTGCACGACGAATTGATCTTCGACGTCGCGCCAGGGGAATGGGATGCACTGCGCCAGGTCGTCACCCACAACATGGAATCCGCCGCAGACCTGCTCGTTCCACTCGAGGTGCAGGTGGGTCGCGGACCCAACTGGGACGCTGCCGCGCACTAGAGTCTGGAATTATGGGGCGCCGATCCGTTGACCGGCCAATACTTCCATTTGGGGGGGTCCCCATTGGCAGGTCGTGTCCTAGGCTCGGGGCATGACACACGACATCCAGCGCGCTCCGACGGCAATCGACCAGATTGCCGAAGAGTGGGTGGACACCCTGGTCGACCTCGACCCGACGGTGGGGACGTACATCGGCCGCGCCCAGGGGGACGGCCGCTACGGCGACTATTCCCCGGCCGGCCATGAGCGCCTCATCGACGAAGCCAGGAATACGATCGCCGCTCTCGATGCCGCTCGCCCAATCGACAGCGTCGATGATGTAACGCAGGCCGACCTTCGCAGCGAGTTGTCGCTCACTGTTGAAAGCTCTGACGCCCAACTGCAGTTGCGCGACCTCAATGTCATCGCATCACCGGCTCAGGAAATTCGAGAAATCTTCGACCTCATGCCCACCAAAACCGCCGACGATTGGTCCAATATTTCTTCGCGGCTGGGCAACCTACCCGTCGCCATCGACGGGTACATCGAGACCCTCCGCCTCGGCATCGAACGCGGTGTGACACCGGCGCGCCGGCAGGTACGGGAGGTGCTCGCCCAGGCGCAGCGCCATGCCGCCAACGACGGATTCTTCGCCGAGTTCGCTGCCAACGCTACTTTGGGCGACGGCAACCTGCCCGCCTCCCTGGCGAAAGACCTCGGTGTCGGTGCCCGCCGCTCGGCGGCCGCCTACGACAAACTGGCCACTTTCTTCACTGCCGAACTGGAAGGCGCGTCCACCGACCAGGACGCCATCGGCCGTGATCTCTACGCCCTCGCGTCTCGCCGCTTTCTCGGAGCCACCATCGACCTGGACGAAACCTACGAATGGGGTATCGAAGAGCTGGCCCGCATGGTCGAGGAGCAAGAAAAAGTCGCCGATCAGATCAAGCCTGGCGCGACCGTACTCGAAGCCATCGCCTACCTCGATACTGACCCGAGCCGCAAGCTGCACGGCACTCGGGCTCTGCAGGAGTGGATGCAGCGAACCAGCGACAAGGCCGTGGCCGATCTGGCCGAAACCCAATTCGACATCCCAGACGAGATCAAGACCATCGAGTGCATGATCGCCCCCACCCAGGAAGGCGGCATCTACTACACCGGACCGACCGACGACTTTTCCCGCGCGGGCCGGATGTGGTGGTCGGT
>Ga0307486_1002172_pt1 | contig 13994 bp, 9 predicted proteins | sample CBIW02metaG_FD_203663 | JGI IMG/M metagenome (GOLD analysis project Ga0307486, IMG submission 203663) | Sea-ice brine microbial communities from Beaufort Sea near Barrow, Alaska, United States - CBIW 0.2 | ecosystem: Environmental > Aquatic > Marine > Coastal | place: USA: Alaska | collected... | reverse complement strand
CCAGCCACTTCCCGGTAACTGCTACAACAGCCAAGGTTATGGCAACAACAATTGCCATATAACCACTTAAAATCACGCTGATATCTACCAACATTCCTACGCTGATAAGGAAAAAAGGAATAAAAAGAGAATTCCCTATAAATTCAATTCTGTTCATCAGGGCAGATGAGTGCGGGATTAAACGGTTTAAGGCGAGTCCGGCAAGGAAAGCCCCTATTATGTCTTCCACCCCAGCCAATTCGGCTAAAAAAGCCGCAAAAAACACTACTGTAAGCACAAAAATATAATGCGAATGTTTTTCCTTTTCCATTTTGGTGAAGAACCATTTCGCAATTCTTGGGACTACCAAAAACATGATAGCGATAAAAACGGTTAAAGAAATCACCAGTTTTATCCAAAAATCGGTGGTGAGCCCGCCTTCCTGCGCATTCCCCAGGATAACGGCCAATATAATCAATACAGCAGTATCTGTGAGGATGGTACCGCCAACAGTAACGGCGACGGCTTCATTTTTAGAAACCCCCATCTTGCTCACAATGGGATATGCAATTAAAGTATGGGTTGCAAACATACTGGCTGTAAGCAAACTCGCGTTAAAATCGTATCCAAGCAGATAAAAACAAACAGGAAAACCTATGCCCAAAGGAAGCGCGAAGGTGAAAAGCCCAAATAATAAACTTTTGTTCCTGTTCACCTTGAACTGGTTCATATCAAGATCTAAACCTGCAATGAACATGATATACAACAATCCAATTTTTGAAAATAGGGCTATTGCCGCATTTTGCTCCAGGAGTTCAAATCCGAAAGGGCCAATTACGATTCCGGAAAGAATCAACACAATAATTCCTGGAATATTAAGGCGCCTGAAAAGTATGGGGGAAACAAGTATTATGAGCAGGATTAACGAGAATACCAATACAGGATTGCTCAGTGGCAGTTGAAATTCATGGGAAAGCATCTCGAGAAATTCTTTCATATCGAATGATGTAACGAATCAGTTCATAAAATTTTAAGTGCCTAAAATGCTTAAAGCAGTCCACCAAAAAAAAATTAACAGGTGATACAAGCCTGTATATTTTTTAACTTTTTTATACTAAAAGAGACCTCTGTATCACATATATTAATTAAGCTTATCTTGAACTTTTTCACTTTTTCACTCTCAAATCTCAAATCTCATATCTAAAATCTCCATACTAATCCTTATCCTCCTTGACCAAATCCTCATGATCCTGTTTCTTTTCTTCTTTTTGTATTTTTTTACCTAAATAAACAAAATGATACCCTTCTTCAATTTCAACATCTGCACTTTGAGAAGGGATGATTATTAGATTCCCGGTATCGGATTTTACAAAAAGCGGAATTATATCGGGGTTGGTTTTTGAAATTTCTACCAGTCCTTCATAATGTTCACGACTATTCAAGGGTTCTTCATGAATAGTTGGATATCTTCTGGCTACATCAGAAAGCTTGATGAAATCATCGGTTTGAGAAAAAAGGCCTACTGCAGGATTTTTTTCGGGATCGTTCATTTCATCAGAAGAAATAACACGATAGGAACCTTTTTCGCCAAATTGTTTTTGGAATTTATTAATGGCAGTTTGGTTGATATCGCTGTTTCCGGTAATGGCCATTAAATAACCGACATCATTTAATTCGATATTATCCATAAGATCATCAGAGTAAACACTTCCTACAATTGCCTCCAATCCCATAGCCCTTGATTTTTTAACATTGTCGGCGTTATTATCCACCAATACCACATGTCTTTTATTGTCCTGAAGGTATTTCCCTATTAAACGTGAAATCATGGAAGCTCCAATAATGAGGATCCCTTCAGAATTTTTGATAAAAACCCCTACAAGTTGGGCAAACATCCGGGCAGTTGCCGCATTTAATAATACTGAAAATAACACGATCATAAAAACCAGCGGAGTGATATACTCGGCTCCTTCCACCCCTTCCTGAACGAGTTTTAACCCGAAAAGGGAAGCGATTCCAGCCGCCACGATTCCCCGGGGCCCAACCCAACTTATAAATGCGATTTCATTTATTTTAAGATCAGAGCCCAAAGAACTTAAAACCACTCCCAAAGGCCTTATCAAGAAAACCACAATGCCAAACAGAAGAAGCGCTTTCCAGTTATAGATCAATAAAAGTTCTTCAATTTCTATATTTGCCGCAAGCAGGATAAACAAAATTGAAACTAAAAGAACACTTAAGGATTCTTTGAAATACAACAGTTCCTTGATATTCGGCAAATTTTTGTTTCCCATCACCATTCCCATGATCACCACGGCTAATAATCCGCTTTCGTGTGCAAAAATATCGGCCAGTACAAAAACCCCTAACACCGCTGCAAGAGTAAAAACATTGAGCAAATAATGGGGGATAACATTTCTTTTTATAAGAAAAGCAAGCGCATTGGCAAAGGCAAATCCGAAGATAGATCCGGATATGAGGATTTTTGCGAATTCAAGCAGCGCCGTTTGAGTAAAATCCTGACCGCCTTCTACCCTTATAAATTCAAAGACCAACACCGCGATAAGTGCTCCTATTGGGTCTATTAAAATCCCTTCCCATTTGAGAATGGAGGAAATATCCTTTTTGAGCGGAATATTCCGCAAAATTGGGGAAATCACGGTTGGTCCCGTCACAATGATCAAAGATGAAAACAGGAATGAAATTTGCCAGGAAAACCCGTAAATAAAATGCGCGGCCAAACCGGCTCCAAAAAAGGTTACCGCCGCCCCAACACTTATTAATTTTACGATTACATGCCCTATAACTCCCACTTCACTTTTTCTGAGTGTAAGTCCGCCTTCAAATAAGATTATCGCGATTGCCAGGGAAACAAAATAGTATAAACTTTCTCCGGGAAATAATCCATGTTCCCCATTCCAAATAGGTTCAAGCCATTTGGATCCATCTTCCGAAATCAGAGTGGAAAATGGCCCTACAAACAGCCCTATTAAAATAAGTGGCAAAATTGCCGGAGTTTTTAATTTCCAGGCTACCCATTGAGCCAATATTCCTAATATGATTAATCCTGCGAGTTCTAACATTCAATTTATTTTGATTGCCCCAATGGCTTTAAGATAAGTCTTTTTAAATTTTGTAAATTGTCTTTTTTACAAAATTTCCGAAATAATAAATGAACCAAACCTATCCTTTGGTGAATTGCAATTTCAAAAAATCGTTTTTAAATTACAATTTCAAAATTTTTCAACAAATTTACTCAAATTAGTAAACTATACAATTATAGCATTTTTAGATTCAATTATTTAACTAAACCCTACTAAATTGTGCTTAAAGCCTGAAGTCCTTCGAATAATAAGAAAAAGAAAAATGAATTTACCCGACCCAAAAACAGTATAGTTTATTTGAAAGTTAGTTGTTTGTATTGAGGACAGCTTACTTTATGCATTTTAGGCACTCATAATTTTTATAAACTGATTAGTTACCCAATTTTTAAAATATTTGTTAAAAATACCCAAATAAAATCAATTGAAATTAGACATGTTTTAGGGTTTTAGTACTTTGCAGTTCAAATTAATTTTTTTGAAATGAGTATAACGGAAACTCGGTGCAAACACCAATGAACCTGCTGCAGACAGGGATATACGAATTACCCCCGATAGCGGGGAACCAATAAAAAACAATAAATATCTACCTATGAAATTATATCCAATAGAATCCGGAAATTTTAAACTTGATGGAGGCGCTATGTTCGGGGTGGTTCCAAAAACACTCTGGAACCGAACCAATCCTGCCGATGAGAACAACCTGATAGACATGGCGGCACGCTGTTTATTAATAGAGGACGGGGACCGGCTAATTTTAATAGACACCGGAATGGGGGAGAAGCAAAGCGAAAAATTCTTTGGTTATTACTATAGATGGGGAGAACATTCCATAGATAGATCCTTAAAAAAATACGGATTTCACCGGGATGACATTACCGATGTATTTATGACCCACCTTCATTTTGACCATTGCGGGGGTTCCATTCAGTGGAATAAAGACCGAACCGGCTATGAACCTGCCTTTAAAAATGCCCGTTTTTGGAGCAATAAAGAACACTGGCAATGGGCCACTCAACCAAATCCACGTGAAAAAGCTTCATTTTTAAAAGAAAATATTATTCCCATGGAGCAAAGCGGAAAACTCCATTTTCTGGAAAGAAACACCTCTGAAAGATTTATTTCTGACGATTATTTAGGTTTTGGTGTGCTCTTTGTTGATGGACATACCGATAAACAAATGATCCCACATATCGTTTACAAAGGAAAAACCATAGTTTTTGTCGCAGATTTGCTTCCCACCGCAGGACATGTTCCCTTGCCTTATGTAATGGGATATGACACCCGGCCATTATTGACCATGGGCGAAAAGGAAGTTTTTATGAATAAAGCGGCAGATGAAGAGTATTATTTGTTTTTGGAACACGATGCCCATAATGAGATCATAACTGTAAAACACACTGAAAAAGGAGTACGCCTTGATGAAACCTTTACTTTTAACCAACTTTTTAATTAAAATATTAATGAAATCACCATTTTTAAAGCCATTATTAATTGCGGGACTCTCCTTAACCATGTTGGGTTGCGGCAGCACTTCACCTGTCCTGGTTTCTACTCCCATTGAAAATATAGATGAAATCCCTTTAAAAGTCATTCCCCTTACCGAAACTCAACTTCACAGTTGGGGCGCTTCCGATTTAATTACGGATACAATCCCGGGAATGAGCGTAAGAAAGGCGTATGCTGAAATAATTAAAAATAAAACCGGTAAATCCGTAATTGTCGCGGTAATAGACAGCGGGGTAGATATCACTCATGAAGACCTGGATGGCGTAATCTGGAACAATCCCGGCGAAATTCCCAATAACGGAAAAGATGATGATAATAATGGGTTTATAGACGATGTTCACGGTTGGAATTTTCTGGGCGATGCCGTAAAGGAGAATATGGAGTACACACGTATTTATAAGAAATTAAAGCCAAAATTTGAAGGCAAACCCGCCAGTTCCATTAGCACAGCAGACAGGGACGATTACGCGCTCTTTCAACGTGCTAAAGCCGAATACGACAAGGAATACAATGAAGCGATCCAAAATAAAAATCAATACATTCAAATAAAGCAACAACTGGTAATCGCGCATGCAGCTGTTTCTTCAAAACTAGGAAAAGAAGATTATACCAAAGAGGAGTTGGCTGCAATGCCTGCAGAAACAGACCAAATGAAGCAATATAAGGGAATGTTGATGCAAATCCAGAACAATGTAAATGAAAATATTCCTGAAGCTTTAAAAGAACTGGATGAAGCCATCACTTATTTTTCAGACAGATTAGACTCACATTTCAACCTGCAACTGGACGGAAGAGCCGTAGTTGGGGATAATCCTTATGATATTACCGATACCAAATACGGGAACAATAATGTTACCGGCCCAACCAAAGATAAGAAAGACATAAAGCACGGCACCCATGTTGCCGGTATTATTGCCGCAGAGCGAAATAATAACAAAGGTATTAACGGCGTAGCCAATAACGTAAAGATCATGGTAATTCGTGCGGTGCCGGATGGAGACGAATATGATAAGGATATAGCCCTTTCCATAAGATATGCCGTAGATAACGGAGCCTCTGTTATCAACACCAGTTTTGGAAAATACTTTTCGACAAATCCTGAATGGGTTGTTGACGCCATTAAATATGCCGATAAAAACGATGTGTTAATTGTGAATGCGGCAGGAAATGAAGGAATAGATATGGACAATATCAATATTTATCCAAATGATCAGTTTCCCTCAACACCAACAGAAATAGTTGATAATTTTCTCACCGTGGGAGCTGTTACCTACAAATACGGATCGGGACTGGTAGCTGGATTTTCCAATTACGGAAAAAAGACAGTTGATGTATTTGCACCCGGAACAAAAATTTGGTCTTCTACACCCAATAACACCTACGAATATTTGCAGGGAACTTCTATGGCAGCTCCGGCAGTTACAGGCGTAGCGGCAATTATCAGGTCTTTTTATCCAAAACTGTCCGCTGCACAGGTAAAAGAAATAATTATGGATAGCGGGTTGTCAACCAGCGCAACTGTTCAGGTAGGAGAAATAAAAAGCAATAAGAAATTTTCAGAACTATCCACTTCTGGAAAAATGGTCAACCTATACAATGCATTAATTTTAGCCGACAAAGTTTCAAAACAATAAAATAAATTATGAAGAGCATCTTTTTAACGCTTACAATTTTAACAAGTATCTGGGCAACCGCTCAAAACAACACCTCTTACTGGCAACAAAAAGTTGAATATAAGATGGATGTGGATATGAATGTTAAAAATTATCAATATACGGGAATTCAGGAATTGGTATACACAAACAACTCCCCGGACACCCTTAACAGGGTTTTTTACCATCTTTATTTTAATGCCTTTCAACCCGGAAGTGAGATGGATGTGAGGTCCCTTACCATTCAGGATCCGGATCCAAGGGTAGGAGACAGGATCTCAAAATTATCGCCGGAAGAACAAGGTTTTTTAAAGGTGAATTCCCTTACCCAAAATGGCGCAAAATTGAATTTTAAAGAAGTAGGTACCATTCTGGAAGTTGATCTTGACAAACCTATCTTACCGGGCGAAAAATCAACTTTTAAAATGGATTTTAAGGGACAGGTTCCTGTACAAATCAGACGTTCCGGAAGGAACAATGAAGAAGGAGTTGCACTTTCCATGACCCAGTGGTATCCTAAAATGGCAGAATATGATTTTGAAGGTTGGCACGCCGATCCATATATAGGCCGGGAATTTCATGGAGTTTGGGGAGATTTTGATGTAAATATCAGTATAAATAAGAATTATATGATTGGCGGCTCCGGCTATTTACAAAATCCGCAGGAAATAGGTTATGGATTTGAAAAAGAAGGAACAAAGGTCAATAGAAAAAAAGGAGATAAATTAACCTGGCATTTCCTGGCGCCGCGAGTACACGATTTTGCCTGGGTAGCCGATCCTGATTTTATCCACGATAAGATCACCGCGGCAGATGGTACAATCCTGAATTTTTTCTATAAAAACGATCCCGAAATAATAGAAAACTGGAAAAAATTTCAGCCAAAAGTCGAAGAATTATTATTGTATTACAATCAACATATCGGCCCTTATCCATGGGATCAATATTCGGTTATCCAGGGAGGTGACGGCGGAATGGAATACGCCATGGCTACTTTGATTACCGGAAAACGTTCTTTCGGAAGTTTGGTAGGGGTGACCGCTCATGAAATGGCACACGCCTGGTTTCAGCATTTATTGGCAACCAATGAAAGCAAACACGAATGGATGGATGAAGGTTTCACATCCTATATTTCTACCCTTGCAGAAAATGAAGTGCTGGGTGAGAAGGCAGAAAAACCTTTTGAAAGAACCTACGCAGGTTACGTAAGATTGGCCAATAGCGGGGTAGAGCAACCACAAACCACACATGCCGACAGGTATAAATTAAATGCCGCTTATGGAGCTGCCGCCTATACAAAGGGTTCGGTATTTTTATCGCAATTGGGCTATATCATCGGACAGGAAAACCTGCAAAAAACCCTTCACAGATATTATGATGAATGGAAATTTAAGCATCCCACCCCAAATGATTTTATAAGAGTTGCCGAGAAAGTATCGGGAGCAGAACTGGATTGGTATTTAACCGATTGGACCCAAACCACCAACACCATAGATTACGGGATCAATGAAGTTGCCGAAAAAGGGGAAAAAACTACTGTAAGCCTTGAACGAATTGGGTTGATGCCAATGCCTTTAGATCTAAAAGTGGTTTATACCGATGGAACCGAGGAATTTATTTACATTCCGTTACAAATGATGCGATGGGAAAAGCCCTCTGAAGGAACTACCTCCAGAACCCTCGCCAAGGATTGGGCCTGGGCTTATCCAACCTATGATCTCACCATAAATAAACCCAAAGCCGAAATCAGTAAAATTGTAATAGATGAATCTGGTTTAATGGCAGATATCAACCGTGAAAACAATGTTTACAATCAGTTAAAAGAGTAGATTTAAAACTGATCATTTGAAGCATTATAAATGATTCAGCAAAAAGAAAGATCCGTTTTGGGAATTCCCAAAGCGGATTTTTTTAATTTAGCTGTTTTTAATTTACCATCGATGAACGAAAAGTTTCCTTCTTCAGAAAAACTGAAAGGCAAAATATTGATAGACCGCTTATTTTCAGAAGGAAAATCCATCAAAAATTTTCCCCTGAAACTCGTGTATACCCCAATTACAAAAGCTTCGATCACAACTAATAAAACAGGGGTTTCGGTTCCGAAGAGAAACTTTAAAAAAGCTGTAGATCGCAATCACTTAAAGCGATTGATGAGGGAAGCTTTCAGAAAAAATAAGTATCTTGTAGACAGCAACTTACAAAATAAGTATGCGTTTATGTTTATATATACCGCGAACAAAAAATTTGATTATCATCAAATTACCGCGAGTTTAATCCATATTTTGAATAAATTAACAGAAAGGGAAGCTTCTCATGAAAACTCCAATAATTAAACGAATTTCGGTTGTCGTCCTGGCTTTAGGCTTGCTCATAGGCACTTCAGCATTTAAATCTGATTTTTTTGAAATAGCGAAACAAATAGAAATATTCACCACGCTGTTCAAGGAACTCAACATGAACTATGTTGATGAAACAAATCCGGCAGAGTTGATGGATACGGCTATCAAGGCCATGCTTGCCGATTTGGATCCGTATACCAATTACTGGAACGAACAGGATGTGGAAGCAGCCCGGATGAATACCGCCGGGGAATACCAGGGAATAGGTGCCCTTGTCAACATCCGCGACAATAAATTCACGATCCTGGAAACCTATCAGGGATTTCCTGCAGACAAGGCAGGTTTAAAGCCCGGAGATGAAATTATTAAAATTGGGGAAGTACTTGTATCCGATTTTAAAGAAGATGCGGGAGAACTGCTTAACGGCGCCCCAAATTCAAAAATAACCATCACATACCTGCGGCAGGGAAAAACCCAAAATACAACAATTACAAGAGGTACGGTGGCTCTTAAGGCTGTTCCTTTTTATGAACTCCTGGATGACAACTCAGGTTATATCGTGCTTTCCCGCTTTAATGAAAATGCATCTAAGGAAACCGTGAATGCCCTCAGGGAATTGGAAAGCCAGGGAGCCGATAAAATAATTCTGGATTTACGGGGAAATCCCGGCGGACTTTTAAGCGAAGCTATTCTTGTGAGCAATATATTCTTAAATAAAGGTCAGTTGATCACCTCTACAAAATCAGTGATAGAAAAATACAATCAGCAATATTTAACCCCTAAAGAGCCCATTAATACTACAATTTCCCTTGTTATCCTCATAAATGGAAACAGTGCCTCAGCCAGTGAAATCGTGGCCGGTGCTATTCAGGACCTGGATCGTGGCGTAGTGGTTGGTGCCAGGAGTTTTGGTAAAGGTTTGGTCCAGCGCCCAAAAGATTTGGCCTACGGCACTCAGTTAAAATTGACAATTTCACGCTATTATACTCCAAGTGGACGCTGTATTCAGGCGCTTAATTACAGGAAACGCGATAAGGATGGAAATGCCATTCGGACAAAAACTGAAGATTACAAAGAATTTAAAACCAGGAACGGACGCAGTGTTTATGATGGTGGTGGAATTTTGCCCGATGTGGGTTTAAAAACTTCAGAAACCAGTACCACAACCAATGCCCTGCTTGCCGGAAATGCCATCTTTGACTACGCAACTGAATATTATTATTCCCACAAAGTGGAGAATCCTGAAAATTTTGAGTTTACCGATCAGGATTTCAACGAGTTTAAAAATTTTCTCAATAAAACAGATTTTAACTATCAAACCCTTACCGAAATAGAACTTAACGAAGCCATGGAAACCGCAAAAACGGAAGGTTTTGAAGGAAATATTATCCAGAATTACCAAAGCATCCTAAATGAAATTGGAGTTGCCAAAAAAGAAGCTGTAGATGATAATAAAGCTGAAATTTCCATCTTGTTGACCGATGAGATCGTCAAAAGATATTTTTACAGGGAAGGTTTATATAAACATTATGTGCTGCAAAATCCAGAAATTTTAAAGGCTAAGGAAATCCTTAACAATAAACAGCGTTATGCTGAAATTTTGAAGTGATCAGCCCTTTATCATCGCAATATGCGGAATTCCGTCTTCCAAATAGCCTTGGCCAATTTGCTGAAATCCGTGGGATTCGTAGAATTTTGTTAAATATACCTGTGCAGAAATTTTGATTTTTGTGGTTTTAAACCTGCTTTCAATTGCAGCTAAGGAAGCTTTTAAAAGCTCGTGCCCATAACTGAATTTGCGTTCATTTTGCTTTACGATCACCCTTCCAATAGAGGCTTCCTCAAAATAATTTCCCTTATCAAAACAGCGGGAATAAGCAATAAGTTCCTTATTTTTAAAACCCAGTACGTGAAGTGCTTTCTGATCTTTCCCGTCTATATCCTGGTAAACACAATCCTGTTCCACCACAAATACTTCCGAACGCAATTGCAAAACCCGGTACAATTCATCTAAACTAAACTCATTGAACGTTTTTATTTTGATTTCCATACTTTTGATTTTAGGAGAAAATTAATCCTGTACGATCAAGTCTTTACAGTCGCATTTCCCAAATTCAGGTTGAATATTCACGTGATTGATCCCAAATTCATTATGGACCAATTCCTTTACCTGGTCTATTATTATATCAAATTGGGAGAGTGAAATATCGCTGTTAAAATCTATATGTGCTTCCAGATGTGTTTCTTCTTCATTAAGTTGCCACACATGAAGGTGATGCACATTGTCAATTTCAGAAAGTTCGGATATTTTCCTGGCGATGTCTTCCAAAGCAACATCGGTGGGCGTGAAAAGCATAAGAACCCGGGTTGAAGATTTTAATAAATCGTATCCCATTATAATTAAATAGACCGCAATTGCAAAAGTAAGCAGGCTGTCAACCCAAAAAACCTGGTAATATTTCATTAAAAGACCACCCACCAATACAGCTACAGATGCCATCATATCTGTAAACAAATGCAAATAAGCCGACCGCATATTCATATTTGCCTTACTGTCCTTTTTTAACAACAGAACGCTAAAGCCATTCCCCAATATTGCCACCAACGAAAGCCAGATCACCAGGTTTGAATTTATTTCCATAGGATTTTGAAAGCGTTGTGCAGCTTCAATTATCAATAAAATTCCAATGACAATTAGTGCCGCTGAATTTACAAAAGCAGCAATGATCTCAGCTCTCTTATAACCAAAGGTCCTGTTTAAAGAGGCATCCTTTTTGACCAGAATATTTGCCACATAACTTACAATAAGGGAAATAACATCACTAAAATTGTGCAACGCATCTGAAAGTAGTGCTAAACTTCCGCTTAGAAAACCCCCAATTACCTGTGCAAGGGTTATTGCAATGTTTAAAATAATTGAAATTAAAAGGTTTTTTCCACTAACCGGAGCGGAATGATGGTGATGAGGATGATTGTGTCCCATTTATTTACTAACTGAAATTTTTTCAACCCTGTTTTGATGACGACCACCTTCAAATCCTGTTTCCAAAAAAGTATCTACCATATCAATTGCTTGTGCCTGTGAAACATATCTTGCAGGAATACTCAAAATATTGGCATTGTTATGCTGTCTTGCCAACTTCGCTATTTCTTTGGTCCAGCATAAAGCCGCCCGCACTCCCTGATGTTTATTAGCCGTCATGGAAGCCCCATTTCCGCTACCGCATATAATAATCCCAAAATCTACCTTATGCTCTTCCACATCAGAAGCAACAGGATGTACAAAATCCGGGTAATCGACACTTTCTTCAGAATCGGTTCCATAGTTTATTACCTTTATTCCTTTGCTTTCCAAAAAGGCAATTACAGCGTACTTATATTGAGTTCCTGCGTGGTCATTTCCTATTGCAATTATCATAACTTTCGTTTTTAAGTTGGAACAAAGATAAAAAATGGGTTGTTAACAGAAATTATTAGTGCGGTTAATTAATAATTATATTCCCTTTATTTTAAGCCAGTTATAATTCACCCTAAATTGTGAATAACCTTTTATGAGTTTCTAACAACCTAATTTGGAAAATCTAAATAAAAATCTAATTGATTATTTTAAATGAATTAATCAAATTATAAGTACCCAACTTTTATAAAACTTATCATCAATAAAAAGAGGATTGTGAACATCTCAAAGTTATAAAAATTTAAACATTTGTATTAACATTATTTTATTAACAACTGTTAACAGATTCTTAAATTAAGGTCAAAATCAGAAGTTTAAGATTTTTTAGTTTTGTTAACAACTGCATTTCATTTGTTGGCAATGAAAAAAGCAATTTTTATTTAAAAAACTTATGCTACAAGTTAACAGACTATAATAACAATCATTTAAAAGCTTTAATAAATTTTTTAAAAGTAAATATTATAATAGGTGTTAACAACTCTACTATATTTAAAAATTGAGTTCTGCTTTAAATATTTAAAAAAATGAGCTCTTACTTTTTTGGAACCTTTAGAATAAGGTTTATAAGTACTCCAAAAAAAAGTGTAGTTATAAATAAAAAAAGAGTTAATACATTTATTTACAGTCATATATAGAATAAAAATAATTTTAAAAGTGATTTTATTTGTTTGAATTCAAACAAAATTTTAATAAAAAAACATTTCTCTGAATTGGATATTTAGGAAAAAAATTAGCCTGGGAAAGAGGTGTCATCAAGGACTTCAGAATAGGTAGGATTATTGAATTCTATAAGTGTTTTTTTATTGAGCGTTTTATTTATGGCTGCAACAACCCCGATAACTCCCAAAAGGAAAATTAAAAAAAACACGATCCATATTTTAAATAATTTCTTCACTTTTTACCCCTTTTTATTCTAAACTGAGGGGAAATTTTAGAAGAGTTGCTATCCTAAATTTAGGAATTTTTTAATAAATTAAAAAATAATTTTATTTTATTTTTATCTTAACTTATTGTTAATCAGTTTAAATTTATGCTTGAAGCAGTTAAACAGGCTTAACAAAACTTTAGTTGCTTATTTATTTAAAGTCACATTTTAACTGTAATTTTGGGGTTTATTTAAAAATATGACGAAAAAGACAGACAAGAAGAAGAATTCCGGCGATATGGGGAATCTCTCAAAGAGTATTATGGATATTTTGAGAAAATCTCCCACAAAGCCTTTCAACTATAAAGAAATTTCCGCGAAATTAGGAGTGAACGATGCTAATGCGCGCAATCAAATAATAAGAAAATTAGCACAACTGGCTGCTAAAAAACAAATTTCGGAAGAGAGCACCGGTAAATTTAAAATTGTAGCCAATCTAGAATATTATCAGGGTACTTTGGATATGACTACCAAGGGTTTTGGTTACGTGGTTGTTCCTGAGTTAGAGGAAGATATATTTATTCCCGAAAACGCTTTAAACAAGGCTTTGGATGGCGATGAAGTTGAAATCTATATTTACAACAAACGCAAAAAAAGAAAATCTGAAGGAGAAGTTGTTCGTATCATTAAGCGAAAACGCACCGAATTTATCGGGATTTTGCAACTTCAGAAAAATTTTGGATTTGTAGCTATTTCAGATCCAAAAATGTACACCGATATTTTTGTTCAAAAAAACAAAATGCTCGATGCCCAGGATGGCGATAAAGTGGTGGTGACTTTAGAAGAATGGCCGGAAAAAGCCGATTCTCCTTTTGGCTCAATTAAAGAAGTATTGGGAAAACCGGGAGAACATCATACCGAAATGCATGCGATATTAGCACAATACGGACTGCCGCATGAATTTCCTAAAGAAGTAGAAGATTTTGCAAATCAAATCAATACTACCATCCAGGATTCGGAAATTAAAAAAAGAAGGGATTTGCGTGATGTTTTAACCTTTACTATTGATCCTAAAGACGCAAAGGATTTTGA
>Ga0307486_1002171_pt1 | contig 13994 bp, 13 predicted proteins | sample CBIW02metaG_FD_203663 | JGI IMG/M metagenome (GOLD analysis project Ga0307486, IMG submission 203663) | Sea-ice brine microbial communities from Beaufort Sea near Barrow, Alaska, United States - CBIW 0.2 | ecosystem: Environmental > Aquatic > Marine > Coastal | place: USA: Alaska | collected... | reverse complement strand
TCTTGCCAGTGTCCGTTTACTAATAAGCCCACATTACTCTCCTATTTATTTTAGTTTTGCTTGCTATTTTGCGCTAAAAGTTACCCTTTCTAAAATCACTAAAGGCTTGTAATACTTCGGCTTTGGTCGAAAAGAGTCTACCACATGGGGCAAGTCCATCTACGGAAGTTCGACCGTCGACAAAAAATGTGCACCATCAGCGCTACCTGCCAAAATCTAGTAACCCTTTGCTAGTACCACCCATTTTTTTGCTTTTGAGATGATGTGCAGCGTCTATTGGAATAATAACTCAACATTCTGATAAAAAAGCTTGCAAAGTTGTAAAAACTTGCTAAAATGCATGTCCTAAATAGGCGTATAGCTCAGTTGGTTAGAGCGCTACCTTGACATGGTAGAGGTCAGCAGTTCGAGTCTGCTTATGCCTACCAAATTTAGAAAGCCCCGATCTTATGATTGGGGCTTTTTTTTGCATGTAAAATATGGGCTGTAGGGGAAAATATTTATTCGTAGCACTCTATAATCACGAGTATTTAATCTCTCTTAAATGGCTTAAAAAAACGATGGTGACTAAATGGTGACCAAAACGTGACCGACCCTTAAAAACCATTAAAATTAAAATCCTCTTTTTGACCTCTACTTCAAATTCTAAGCTAGAACCTATTTCTTAGTGTTTTTCTCTTTATCCTCTGTTACATATTCAAAAAGATCTCCTACCCCTACTTCTAAATATTCACAAAGCTTATCTATCGTATCGAAATCAATTCTTGATGACTGATCATTATAAATCTTATGCAAAGTTGTTTTGCTAACACCTGTCGCTCGTACGGCATCCGCTACCTTTAGCCTTCTTTCAGCTAACAAAGTGGGAAGATGGTTAACTATCATCCTATAAACTCCAATTATAATTATAAAAAGTACTTGCATAGTTATAAATTTATGGTAAATTACAACCATGGTATATAAAAGTACCATTATGGTTAAACTTTATATAAGGAATATATTATGTCACATACCTACCTAACTACCCAAGAGCTTTCTGAGCTCATCAAATACAACCCTCGTACTATCCGTAATGAGCTTAAGGATAGTGTGCTTATTGAGGGCATTCATTATATACGCCCGTTCGGTGGTCGTAAGATTTTGTACATTTGGGAAGAGATTGAAAAAGATATGCGCACTGGCGTCGCCGGTAGCATTAATGCCATGGCACTACAATAAGGAGAAATAGGATGGCTAGTATCAGAAGTAGATACGGTAAGCTCGTTGTCGATTTTTATTATATGGGTATACGCTGTCGGGAGACGACAAACCTGACAGACACGCCAGCGAATCGTAAGAAGCTTGAAAAGGTGATTGAGAAGATGGAAGCAGAAATCATTCTAGGGCTGTTCAACTACGCTAAGTACTTTCCAAAAAGTGACAAAGCGGCAGAAATGGTCGCGTTGAACGATCGCAAGGAATGTATTAACACTAATACACCGTCCTTTGAGCAGTTTGCAAAATTATGGTTTTCTGAAAAAGAAATTGAATGGCGCGATACCTATAAGCGCAAAATAAAGGAGATTATTGATATGTACTTGATTGTTAAGTTTGGGACTAAGCCCATTCATCTCATAAAAAAGACAGATGTATTAGCCTTCCGTTCATCCCTCGCCAAAGTGACTTACGGAAAAGCTAACAAACATCTGTCAGCGGCACGCATCAATTCGATAATGGTACCTTTGGGTATGATACTAAAAGAAGCAGCTAAACGCTATCAGTTTGACAACCCTTATTACGATATCAATGCGCTCAAACAGCCTAAAACGGATATTCAACCATTCACACTGAATGAGGTTTGGACGTTTATTAATGGTGTGAGAGCGGACTATCGCAATTATTATTTGGTACGTTTTTTTACTGGTATGCGTACGAGTGAGATTGATGGGCTGACGTGGGAGAACATTGACTTTAATCGACGTGAGATTGTGATCAAACAAGCTTATGTTAAAGGCAAAATTGTTCCTCCTAAGACTCAGGAGTCTTATCGTGCGATTCAAATGTCACCTTGGGTATGCGATGCTTTGAAAGAGCAGCAAGCCATCACCTACAGTCGCTCTGACTATGTATTTTGTTCGCATACCGGTGAGCCTCTAGATTACAACAATGTAAATAAGCGGGTTTGGCATCCTACTCTTAAGATTTTGGGTCTGAAGAAGCGCAATGCCTATCAGACTCGTCATACCGCAGCGACGTTATGGTTAGCTGCTGGCGAAAGTCCTGAGTGGATAGCCAGTCAAATGGGACACTCTACGACTAAGATGCTGTTTAATACTTATAGTCGCTACGTACCGAATATGACTAGGCAGGATGGTAGTGCATTTGAAGCATTGGTCAACCGCAGTCAGATTTCTCAGATATCTACTGACAAGGAGACGTCACAATGAAAATGATTGATTACGATAAACTGCATGCGACGTTTAAACCTAGTGGTTACGTTAGTGAAGATGCCAATGTCATTGCCAATAGTATAATTTGTGAGTTTCCTATCCAAGCAGGTAATGGTTTGGCTAGGTTCTTAAATGTTGATAGTTGCTTCGATAATCATATGGCAATGCGGGTATGGGTTCAGAAGCGCTTAGATGCCAATAGTGGCTATCTTGTTGATGAGATATGCCATCAACTAGAGAGCGAGCTTTATGGACTACTGCCACAAACTGGCTATGATTACTAAGGAGGATATTATGAGTGTAAACTTTGTTTTTGATTTAGGTCTGGAGGATACAGCAAAACGTTTGTGCCATGAGTATTGGTCATATGTATCACCTAGTAATTATATAGCTCATTTAAAAATACTTTGTTACGACAACAATAGAGCCTTTCCTAAAAACTGTGTAACTGCTTATAATCCACTAACAGGAGAATAAGCAATGACTACTCAATCTGACATTAAAAAACTAGCCGAGCAAATGGCTGGTAGCATGAAAAGCTTTGATGACATCAAAGACTTCCAAAAGCAGCTCATGCAATCCTTTATTGATACTGCCTTAGAGGCTGAGATGGAAGAGCATCTCGGCTACCCTAAACATGAGAAGGCAGACAAGCCCAATAAGCGCAACGGCCACACTAAAAAGACCGTCCGCAGTGACACAGGCGATCTTGAGATATCCACCCCAAGAGACCGCGGTGGCAGCTTTGAGCCTGTGCTGGTCAGTAAGCATCAAACCCGTATCTCAGGTCTTGATGACAAGATCATCTTCCTTTACGCCAAGGGTCAAACCACCACCGAGATTGTAGAGAGCATTAAAGAGCTCTACGATGTCGACATTTCAAGCTCTCTTGTCTCAAGAGTCACCGATAACATATTAGAGGACATCACCGCTTGGCAGAACAGGCCATTGAATAGTGTTTATCCTATCGTCTATTTGGACTGCATCGTCGTGAAGATACGTCAAGACAAGCAGATCATCAACAAGGCTATCTATCTGGCGCTAGGTGTTGCTCTTAACGGTAAAAAAGAGCTGCTTGGTATGTGGTTATCAGAGAATGAAGGCGCTAAGTTCTGGCTGGGTGTTCTCACTGAACTACAAAACCGCGGGGTACAAGATATCCTCATTGCCTGTGTCGACGGCTTAAAGGGCTTCCCTGATGCCATCAATACGGTTTATCCCAACGCTCAGGTTCAGCTGTGTATCGTGCATATGGTGCGTTACTCCATGAAGTTTGTACCATGGACGGATAAAAAGGCCGTAGCGGCTGATTTAAAAGCCATCTACGGTGCTGATACGCTTGAGATAGCAGAGGCTAACCTTGAACACTTTGATGAGACTTGGGGCACAGAGTACCCGCATGTGGTTAAGTCTTGGCGCAATAACTGGGAGGGCTTAACGGTGTTCTTTGAGTATCCTAAAGACATCAGAAAAGCGGTTTATACCACCAATGCGATAGAGTCGCTAAACAGTGTGATTCGGACGGCGGTGAATAAGCGTAAGGTGTTCCCCTCTGATCAGGCTGCATTTAAAGTGGTCTATTTAGCAACTCAGCAGGCATCCAAAAAGTGGTCTATGCCCATTCGTAACTGGACGTCTGCTTTAAATCGCTTTATGATTATGTTTGATGATCGTATTAGTAAGCATTTAATCTAAATGGCAGTTACACAGAATTTGGGATGGTCTCCAACAATATGGAATTTGATGAATTGTTTGCTACGCTTGCGAGGTGTCAGGTTTATTTAGATGACATACACTGTGAGTACTGTGGTCGTCCATACCAGCTGGATATACCAGCAGATATACCCTATGCAAGACATTTAAACTCTTGGTTCTGTGAGGGATGTATCAACTTTTCTGGTGGACAGCTTATTGTAGATAGATAGATTTTCAGATGTACCTTATTACCAGATAATTTAGGTTGTCTGGTTTTTTATTATCTCCAAATCCTTAACGACATCTGTTGTCGCAGAGTAAATACTATCCATTGTTTTGCAAACATAATTCCAGTAAAGTAAAATCATGTCTTAAGGTCTTACTTTACTGGAATTACTATGGCTAAATCGACTAACCCCTATACAGATAATAGCTTTGCCTCATCGGATCTAAAAACCATCTTGCACTCGAAACGTGCCAATATTTACTACCTTTCTCATTGTAGGGTAATGCAAAAAGATGGTCGAATTCTCTATCTCACTGAAGAAGACAAAGCCAATCTGTTCTACAACATTCCTATTGCCAATACCACTTCAATTCTATTAGGTACGGGGACATCTATTACTCAAGCAGCGATGCGCTTACTGTCACAAGCTGGGGTGTTGGTCGGCTTTTGTGGCGGCGGTGGTTCACCGTTATTTATGGGTGCTGAACGCGAAGTCTACGTCGAGTGGATGACCCCACAAAGCGAGTATCGTCCAACAGAATACATTCAAGGGTGGATGAGTTGGTGGTGGGATGATGACAAACGCTTGATGGCAGCGAAACTGTTGCAACACGCGCGCCTAGCTTATTTACAAACGGTATGGAATAAAGACAGTGAGCTAAAACGTTGGGGCTTTGATAGCAGTATTGATGCGGTGCAAGCATTACTAACTGAGAACATTCGGCAAATCAATCAGCAAATGGAAGTCATGCATCTATTGCAATTAGAAGCTCGACTGACCAAGCAGCTTTATAAATTGGCGGCAAAGAATACGGGCTACGATGGCTTTACTCGTGAGCATGAAGGTATCGATAAAGCTAATGGCTTTCTCAATCATGGTAACTACTTAGCCTACGGACTTGGCGCAACAACAGCATGGACATTAGGCATTCCGCATGGCTTTGCTGTAATGCACGGCAAGACTCGGCGCGGCGCTTTGGTATTTGATATCGCCGATATTATCAAAGATGCACTGGTGCTGCCCCTCGCCTTTATCTGCGCCAGCGAAAACATGAGTGAGCAAGAGTTTCGTCAAGAATGTCTGAATATGTTTACTAAGCATAAGGCACTAGATTATCAGTTTGAGGTAGTAAAACAGATTGCTATGACTAAAGATTGGTGAGTGAGCAGCGTATGAAAATTGCATGCCAATTTTAGCTGCGCAAGGGAAATTCTTTAAATAGAATTTCCAAATCCATATAAATTTTAATTTAAGAACTGTCAAATATAACTATTAATAAATAAGTAGACTTAACATTATGATTGTCACTTTTGTCTCGCAATGTGAAAAAAAATCGCTCAGTCGCACGCGGCGTATCCTTGATGCCTTTGCCAACCGTATCGGTGACAATGTCTGGCAAACGGCGATCACTGAGGAAGGTCTGAAAACCGTCAAGCAGCTATTACGCAGCTCAGCAACTAAATCGACAGCGGTGAGCTGTCATCGCAATAAGACACGCCAGCTGACTGAACTAGTATGGGTGGTGGGCAATAAGCGTAAGTTTAATGAGGTTGGGATTGTTCCTGTTAACCGTACCAAAAGAAACATTTTGCATAGTGAATGGGAAAACGAGTGGAATTATGCCAGTAGCATTCAGATTATCGCTACTATATCTGCCCTACTTCATGATATCGGCAAATCTACTATTGGCTTTCAAAAAAAGCTAATTGAAGGTAGTAAGCAAGGTGATTCTTATCGCCATGAGTGGATATCGTTAAAAATCTTTGAGCTGATGATTAAAGATTGCACCACAGATCAATCATGGATTGAACGGTTAATGCAACTCGACACGTGGTTAGACAATAACAATATAGAAAAATCACTGTCTAATGCCAATCAAGATACCGTCAACATAAAATCGATGCCGCCCCTCGCTCAATGGGTAGCTTGGTTAATTGTTACCCATCATCGTTTGCCACCTGCGGATAAGATATTTCATTCCTTTATTGCCATTCAACGTAAGCAGCAGCCCAAAGAGACACTAACTTATAAGCAAAATTTGCAGCAGTTTTATAGCACCTTAAAACCGTACGACTATTGGGTCAAAAACCCAAAATCGTTAGAGGAGATGACTAAAGCTCAACTGAAAGATTTTTGGCAATTTGAGCATTTGGTTATTAATAGCCGTGTTTGGCAAAAAAATATCAGACGCTGGGGCAAAAAAGCACTCAATGATCCCGCGTTGATGCAGATAAGCCAGCAAGCAATTGATGATAAAAAATCTATTAGTGATCCGTTTTTACTCCATTTATCGCGTTTATGTTTAATGGTAGGTGATCACAATTATTCCAGTCTAAAAGAAAATGACTCACGTTGTATAACTGTTAATAGCCAGTTTAAAAAATTAGCTGCCAACACTGACCGAACCGCTAGCACGCCCACTGTAAAACAGTCATTAGAGGAGCATTTATTGGGCGTGGGTGCTTTTACCGCTCATTTCTGCCGCGCGCTACCTATTATTGCTAGCGAAATGCCAACCATACGCAATCACGATCCATTGGCTAAGCCAACTGGCATAGAGCGTTTTAAATGGCAAAACCAAGCTTTTAAGATGACCTATGGCTTGCAAGAAACTACGCGTGAGCATGGGTTTTTTGGGGTGAATATGGCATCGACAGGCGCAGGTAAAACCATCGGTAATGCTCGTATTATGTATGCTTTAGCTGACCCTAAAAAAGGCGCGCGTTTTACCATTGCATTAGGACTGCGGATTTTAACTTTACAGACAGGGCTAAGCTTTCGTAAAAACCTGAAGTTAAAAGGCGACCAATTAGCCATATTAGTTGGGGGCAGCGCGAATAAAAAGCTGTTTGAGCTGGCATACGATAATAAGACTAATGATATTACAGATATTATCAGCGAATATAAAAGAGACGACGAGCCTGATAATGAATCAGAGACCTTTGGTAGTGAGTCTAGTGAGGATTTATTAGATGAGTTTGTTGATAGCGATATTGATTATCAGGACTATGAGGCGCTCAATCTCGATACCGTTATCGCTAGTCCTAAAGCACGCGATTTAATCTTTGCTCCTATCGTGACTTGTACCGTTGACCATATTATCCAAGCCAGCGAATGCAAACGTGGCGGTAAATATATTGCGCCGATGCTGCGCCTGCTGAGTAGCGATTTGATACTTGATGAACCTGATGATTTTGACCAAGCGGATTTGCCTGCGCTTTCGCGTTTGGTGCATCTTGCCGGTCTGTTTGGTACGCGGGTGCTGCTGTCGTCTGCGACTTTGACGCCTGACTTAGTAACAGGATTATTCGAAGCTTATATGGAAGGACGTAAGCTATTTAACCAAAGTCAAAATAAGCCTGCGCCTAAAGTAGTTTGTGCCTGGTTTGATGAGCAACCTAAAGCGATGCTATCCGAGCAATGTGCTGATGTTGATGCCTTTCAAAATACCCATAAACAATTTTGTGATAAGCGTGCCAGCTATTTAGCCAAGCAGCCCGTTAGACGTCAGGCAGAAATACTGCCTTTTTCAGCTTCTTACACCAAGGATAATGCTACACAATTTTATGGCACTTTGGCACAAACTTTGGTTGATGCTGCCATAAGCTTGCATGATAAACATCATGATGTGCTACCTAATTCTAATCAGAAAAAATCTAGTGATAATACGCAAGTGAGTATCGGGTTGGTGCGCGTCGCCAATATCAATAACATTACTAATATTGCCATGCAATTATTTAAAGCAGACGGCATAGCTGTACCAGAGGATACGATAATACATGTTGTCTGCTATCACGCCAAGCAGCTATTGCTACTCCGTAATGCGTTAGAGAATAAGCTCGATAGAATCTTAGACCGTAGCGGCTCAAAAACCAATATCTTTAACCATCCTGAGATTGAACAAGCCATTGCTAATCAGGCTGCTAAAAAACATATCTTTATGGTTCTAGCCACCCCTGTTGCTGAAGTTGGTCGCGACCATGATTATGACTGGGCGATCGTCGAACCCTCTTCTATGCGATCTATCATTCAGTTGGCTGGGCGTGTCTGGCGGCATCGTCCTGAAAAGCTCGCCAATGAGCCAAACATTTTACTGCTGCAATATAATATCCGCTACTTTAAACATGCAAATAGCAAACGACCTATTTTCACGCATCCAGGGTTTGAGACCACACTATTTAAGCCACCAAGCTACGATTTAAATAAATTGATGACTCAAGAGCAGCTAGCACAAGTCGATTCAAGACCTAGAATTTTAACTTCTCAAAACAAAACAATAGAAACGCTAAGCGACCTTGAACATCGCGTCATGCAGCATTTATTAAACAGCCCTAAACTTAACTATGTCAACGCATATTGGGACAGTAAGGCAACTGCCAATCGTACTCATACGTACTTACAGCAGATCAGTCCCTTTCGAGCAGGAATACCACAAGAGGATTGGTTGTTAATTCCACGGATGGTCAATGATGACGAAGATACCGACGTGCCAACATCAGGTTTTGATGCCTATTATAGCGAGGACGTCTTTGAAAAAGGCTTAGCTAAATCTAGTACGCATAATAAAACCATTCAACCGCTAGCTTTTAGCTTTGAGCATGCACAAATAAAGCCATGGTTGACTGTCTCATTAAATGGCGTTTTACAAGATTTGCAACACTCACATTCCGATAAGAGTCTGCGCTCATTAGCAATCACTTATTCATCAGTCTCGCTTGATAGTATTAAATCTAATAATAGTAGTGGTTGGATGTTTCATGATTTTTTTGGTTTTGTTCGTGGATAGGCTTTAGCCCATTAATTGTCAGCATAAAAAAGCACGGCGTTAACCGTGCTTTTGCTAGAAGCCACCTATGCGGTGGTGAAATTTAAAAACGTTATACACATTTTCTAAGCCACCTAGATGATGGGTAGTTATTATAACAATTTAATTATCATTTTTTAAAAATGTTATTCACATGGTTGTTATTGATAAAGGATTATGTTCTAATGCTTTTAGTTGGTAGCAGTTAGCTGTTGTCTTAAATTACTTCAATCTATTTAAAGAGGTTTACAATGCCTAGAAAAACTCATCATGTAGTGCCAAATTCGGAAGGTGGTTGGGACGTTAAGAGAGGTGGTGGAGAGCGCTCCATCAAACATCACGATAACAAAGCAAATGCAGTTGATTATGCACGTGACATCAGTCGTAATCAGCAGTCTGAATTAGTTATTCATAATAAGGATGGCAGAATTAGTAATGCTGATAGCCATGGTAATGACCCTTATCCTCCTAAAGATAAGCGGTAAGTTTTTTATTTATTGAATGCATGGGTAGTGTATAAATACTTTGCATTTATACGCTACGTTTAGCAATATCACTAAACGCTATCTAGGATACTAATAATGAATAATATATCCCCAGAGTTAGCAAGTAGTGCCGTTAAAGCATTTCTTGCCAGTCAATACGACAAAAAAACGGATACTGAGCAAAAACAGCTCGCTAAAGCAATTGAAAGTAGCGATTTTAACAAGATTACGGAATTAAAAGCCACTTTAGCAGAAGCTAAAGAGAAATATAGTGTCGCTAGCTGGATTTCTGATGCGGCAACGCGTATGGCAAAGCAACTTAATTTTGGTACGCATATCTCCAAAGGGGTGCACCCTGACGCCAAAGGCGATAATGTTAGCTTTGATACAATAGACAATTTACCGCAAACTATCGTAGGTAGTCATTCAGTAGTTAGTAGCTACATCGATGCTAACGGTAATGCTGCAGCCCTGCCCCTTGCCGCTTTCTTTGATTTTAAAATAGGTGAAACGACTAAAATTCGTGACCTTATTTTAGCGGATAATATTGATTTTATTACCTCACTTGCCAGCGATAAAATACTGGCTAATAGCTATCAGCAGACTTTTAAAGAAGCATTGCAAAACCTTATTACAGACCCTGTAACCCATGAGCGTAATAAACAAACGCTTTGGGTGACTAACGCCTACGAAGGCACAGACATAGAACAGCTCAATTATATTAATATTGTTCCGCTATACCCCTCTGTACTCACTCACGAGGTTTATCAGCGTATCAATCATCTTAAGTTTTCTGATGATAATAAAGCTGCCCGTGATAATCGTTTTAAAAAAACCGCCGATCAACAGCCTTACATCACCTTAAATGATTTAGCGACTCTTCAGCTTGGCGGTACAAAACCACAGAACGTTAGCTTGCTAATGAGTAAACAAGGTGGTCGCAATTATCTTCTCCCTTCACTTCCACCCATTATCAAACAAGAACGCTCATTTAAATTATCCAAATTTGCCAATAGTATTTTTGGCACAGCTATGGAATATAACGCGCACGAAGCCATTCAAAGTATTTTTAAAACTATCAAAGATACCCGAAATATCGTCGATGTCCGAGATGCGCGTAAAAGCGCTATTGATGAAGTTTTATATCAAATATTTGCAGCAGCAGAAGACATACGTATGACTATGCCTGCAGGCTGGTCAAAAGATTATGAGCTTGAGCGACACGAGAAGCTGTGGCTTGATCCGAAACGCGCTGATCTTGAGGGCGAGGAGGAATTCAAAGCTGAGCGTGAACAAGATGATGCTTGGCATCACCAAATTATTCACAGTTTCGCCCGTTGGCTCAATACGTTGATGCAAGCTGAATTTAAGGAGATTGCCAGCGACTTTGGCGATGCCGAGCATTTGGACTGGGAGCGTGAGATTGAAGATATGCAAAAACGCTATGAGCGCGCAGGCAAAGGAGTATTTTTATGAGCCGTATAGATGATGACAACGATATCGGAGTGATTGGCTATTTGCTGTTCAAAAAGGTCGTTATTAATGGGGCAAATACCATATCAAGCCCGCTGACTTATGGCTTTCCAGCTATCACTGGATTCTTGGGTAGCTTTCATGCGATGTCACGAAAGATGGCGAATGATGAGCAACTATCTAACGTATCGTTAGGTGGCGTATTACTGGCCTGTCATGACTGTCAGCCGCAGATGTATCGTCCAAACTCTTATAATAATTACACCTTTAATCAAACGCGTAACCCTATTAAAAAAGACGGTAAAACAGCTTCTATCATCGAAGAGGGCAAATGCCATTTAATCATGAGTTTTGTGGTTGAAGTCTTGGCAGACACTCAACTGACGACTGAGCAGCAAGCGTCTGCTATCCAAAAGACTAGTCAGTGGATTCAACAACAACGTATGGCTAGTGGTAGTGTGCGCGGATTGGCTCGATTTGAGCCTGTACAATTTTTTGATAGCAGTGATATCAGTGCGGTAATACCGCAGCTATTACCTGCTTTTGTACTCATGGACGCTCAAGATGAATTTGCTCAAATCATCAAAGATGTGCAAAAAGATAATCCAGATGCGACGCCTTTAGATGCCTTAATAGACGTTTGCGCGCTACACCACATTCCAGAAACTCAAAAAAATGGCGATACCAAATGGTTGACGACTTCACGTAAGAGTGGTCACGGTTGGCTTGTGCCTATGCCCATAGGGTATCAAGGAATTTCTGATCATTATGATGCCGGTGTGATGCAAAACGTACGTAACCCTGAATACCCTAGCCAATATGTCGAAGCTATCTATAGTCTTGGCAAATGGGTCTATCCACAGCGTTTAAATCGCATCGGCGGTGAGCATGATATTGCCAATGCCTTTTGGCGTTACCACTACGATGCTGATGATTCTCTGTACTTGGTCACCCAGCAGCAAGACTTTTAATCACATTTTAATTTTTTAAATCCTTTAACTTTTACGATACATTCAATTTAACTTTTATTCTTATGGAGAAACTCATGTCAAAATCAGCCCTAAAAACTGCATCCGTCCTCGCTTTTGAGCGTAACCTTGACGTATCAGATGCTTACCTATGGCAGACTAATAGCCAAGCAGCTGATAACACAGCATCGCCTGTTGTTATTAAAGAAAAATCAGTTCGCGGAACGATAAGCAATCGTCTAAAAAACGCTATTACCAATGACCCTGCCAAACTAGATGCAGAGACCGAAAAAGCCAATTTACAAAAGGTAGATTCTGCGTCACTAGATGAGAACAATGATACCTTAGTTGCGCGCTTTAGCATGAAAGTACTGCCTTTCACTGGTAAGCCTAACGTCTGTAACGATCAAGACTATCAACAAGCTTTAGAGCAAGTAGTCGCTGATTATATCGACGCTCAAGGTGTTGATGAATTGGCACGGCGCTATGCTATTAATGTGCTAAATGCGCGTTGGTTATGGCGCAACCGTGTGGGTACTGAAAGCATCAACGTTACTGTTAAGTGTAATGGAAAAACTATTACTATTGACGATGCAAAAGCTTATGGTCTCAAAGATTTTAACAGTGATGACACTAATATCAAACAAGTAGCAGACTGGATCAAAACAGGTTTAAATGGTGCTGAATTTATTATCTTATATATCGAAGCTCATGCCGTCATCGGTTATGGTCAAGAGGTCTATCCGTCACAAGAACTAATCCTTGATACAGGCAGTAAAAAGAGTAAAGTGCTCTACCGTGTCAGTGACCGTAAAGGCTCTGAAAATAATGCAGGTATGCACTCGCAAAAGGTCAGTAATGCTATTCGTACTATCGATGACTGGTATCCTAATGCCGAGTTTCCTATCGCGGTTGAACCATATGGCGCGGTGACCACATTAGGTACAGCGTTTCGTCAGCCTAAAGCTAAAATGGACTTTTATAGCCTATTTGATAATTGGGTATTAAAAGGTGAAGCGCCTGATATTAATCAGCAACATTACGTGATGGGAGTACTTATCCGTGGCGGTGTGTTTGGTGCCAGTGGCAAGGAGTAAGCTATGAGTGATTCAACGTCAATCCTTACCCATTTCCAAGAAATTACGATCATCCCCGACCCTGATATTGCGCCCTACTTTATCTGGAGCAAACTCTTTACCCAGCTACACATTGCGTTAGCTGATATTAAAAACAATCATGGCATTGACTCCATTGGGGTTAGCTTCCCTGACTATCATTATGATAATAAAAATGAAAAGTCATCTAAGCTGGGATTAAAGCTTCGTATCTTTGCCCCAAATCAAAAAGATTTAGAAACGCTAAATCTTGATAACTGGCTATCGCGGCTTACTGACTACGTGCATATCAAAGGCATCAAAGACGTGCCTATAGATAAAATAACGGGCTACGTGAGTGTACACCGCTACCGCTTCAAACCGATAGAGGTACAAGTAGAATCTCTATCCAAAAAAATGGAGATTAGCAATGACGAGGCAATGGCGATAGTTGTTAAACGCAAAGCTGAATTAAAGCTGCCTTTTATCAGAATGTTTAGTGAAAGCAATAAAGCTCATTATCCATTGCAAATTTTACAACAACCTAGTGAAGAGGACGTAACTGGTGATTTTAATGTGTACGGTATGAATGGCATGCGCGATAACGTCACTGTACCGCAGTGGTAGTAGATAAAATTAAAGGGTAATGACGAATTACCCTTTAATTGGGTATAAAAACCCTTTTTTTAATCCTAGATTCAAATAAGAAGTGCAACGTTTTAAAAGAATGAGTTGAAGAGTAAGATGTGCCGTGTTGCATTTCAAACTTCAACTCCTACATATCAGAACGTTATGAAACACTATACACATCTTACCCAA
>Ga0307486_1002170_pt1 | contig 13995 bp, 12 predicted proteins | sample CBIW02metaG_FD_203663 | JGI IMG/M metagenome (GOLD analysis project Ga0307486, IMG submission 203663) | Sea-ice brine microbial communities from Beaufort Sea near Barrow, Alaska, United States - CBIW 0.2 | ecosystem: Environmental > Aquatic > Marine > Coastal | place: USA: Alaska | collected... | reverse complement strand
TGGAGTTTGGAGTTTGGAGTTTGGAGTTTGGAGTTTGGAGTTTGGAGTTTGGAGTTTGGAGTTTGGAGTTTGGAGTTTGGAGTTTGGAGTTTGGAGTTTGGAGTTTGGAGTTTGGAGTTTGGAGTTTTTTAAATAAAAATTATGGCATTAGAAGGAAAACATGCTTTTGGAAGCATCGGGGATACACGGGTTACTTTTGTTGAAAAAAAGATTGGTGAAGACCGTAAGGATTTTTTAAAGAAATTGTTGGAACATAACGGTTTTGAAGTATTGATCGAGGAAGAAAAAAGAAAGACCGAAGAAGAACCTCAACTTTATACGGTTGCAGTAACCGATATGGTCTTTAACCCCACTATTTATATTTTTGAACGCAAGTTAAGAACCTTCGATGGCAGAAAAGTGACACAGGATTACTGGTTTCAGCGTACCGAAGACACAAAACCACAGTACTGGAACAACGGATCTGAAGAAAATTAATGGAGCTTTATTTTAAGTTCTATCTGATCCTGCTTCGCCAATTTTAGATTTGCGTGATCCAAACTGAAAATATTCATTCTACCCCAACAAAAAACTTCCCTAAAAGGGAAGTTTTTTTATTTCCGGATATTTGGAATTACCTGAATTAAGGAAGCTGAGAACTAATTCCTGCAAGGAAATCGGGGAAAAGAAAACCTCCTCCCAAACGGCATTTCTATCTGGTTTAATTTGAATGAAATGTATCAACTCCAGAGAAATCCACAAATAGAAACAACTCATAATTTTCTGTTAAAATCCTGCTTTTCAGGAATTTAACAACCAGCAACATTAGAATAAAATAACCAACATCCTTTTTTATTAAACTATTTTAGTAATTTTAGTACTCAAATCATCGGTTTAATTCTTCCAAAAAAATTACTGCCGACAAAAAATGGGGAAAGATGAATACATTTCTAAAACATCTTTTTGTAAGCATCTTATTTCTCTCTCCGTTTGCAGGGATTCCCCAACAAGTGCGCTTTAAACATCTAAGCATTAACGACGGCTTATCACAAAATGCAGTATTTTGCATCTCCCAGGACCGCGATGGGTATATGTGGTTTGGCACCAAGGACGGTCTAAACAAATTTGACGGCTATTCCTTTACGGTGTATCATCACGAACCGAATAACCCAAATTCGCTTGACGCAAATTACATCACCGCACTTTTCACCGACAGCCGCGGAAATCTATGGGCCGGAACTGAAACCGGTGTGGTAAACCGCTATATAAGATCTTCCGATTCTTTTGAGAGAATTTCGCTTCCGCTGAACACTTCCATGGGTAAGAACACTAATGAGATCAAAGTGATCTCAGAAGACAGAAATGGAACAATTTGGGTAGGAACGGGAGATAACGGCATATTTAAGATCCCTATTTCCAAGCAAAATCAGGTCCAACATAATGCCATAAAACAATATTATAAGTATGAAAACCAAAAATCCCATTTGAGCAATAACATCATTAGAGATCTCTATGCTGATGAAAAAGGGTTTTTATGGATTGCTACCAAAGAAGGCCTCAGCCGTATGGACATTAACCGGGAAAATTTCACCTCTTTTTATTTTGATATTAAACATCCAGATGCAAAAGCAACTCCTTCAGATTTAGCCATTACCGCACTTTTTCCCGCCGAAGATGGAAATTTGTGGCTGGGAACACTTTCGGGACTCGTGAAATTCAATACAAATGATTTTTCTCATAAAGTATTCCCGCATCATTTCAATATTTACAGATATGGTTGGGGCGAGATCACAAAGATCGTCAAAGACAACAAGGATATTTTATGGCTTGCCTCTATGGGGGAATTGATGAGTTTCGATACCAAAACAAAAATCTACACCTACCATAAAAACGATCCTCTTATCCCGGAATCTTTGATCTTTAATGGTGTTTCCGGATTATTTATAGACCGATCAAATATTATTTGGGTTGGTACAGCCGGGATGGGCATTAGTTACCACGACCCAAAAACCCAACGCTTTTCCTTAATAAAACGCCAGGCCGATCAAAACTCCAGAATAAACGGGTTTAGCGTGCTTTCAATTGCTGAAGAGAACGACCGATATATTTGGATAAGTGCCGGGGTGCTCTATCGTTGGGACAGGAAAAAAAATAGCCTTAAAAGTTTTGAAACCGATTCCAATCTTTTGGATGCATTTGGAAATACCAATGCCTGGTCCATTATAAAATGTCGTGATGGGAACCTGTGGTTTGCCACCACTGAAGGTCTTTTTGTTTTAAATCCCAAATCCGGAAAAACACGTCAGTATAAATTTAATAAAAACGATCCTGAAGTCATCACTCAAAAAGGGGTTGCGAATATTTATGAAGATAAAAAGGGGTATCTGTGGATAGTTACGGAAAACTACCTGAGCAAAATGACCAACCGGGAAAAAGGAACTTTTAAACACTATCAATACCTAAGGGCGCCAGCCTATCAAATGTATGTGCGCCCTGTAATATATGAGGATGGAGACAACAAGATCTGGCTGGGAACCAATAATGGTTTGCTGGTATTTGATCAGGAAAAAGAAAGTTTTTTTACCTACAAAAATCAGCCGGACGATATATACAGTTTATCGAACAACCATATTAAAACCATTTGTCCCGATCCTGAAAAACCCGATAGATTTCTCTGGATCGGAACTGCAGGGGGATTGAATTTATTCGATAAAACCGAAGGAAAATTCACCAATTATACAGAGAAAGACGGTTTGCCAAACAATGTGGTGTACGGGATTTTGACCGATGATCAAAACAATCTTTGGCTGAGCACGAACAAGGGAATTTCAAAATTCAATCCAAAAGAAAAAACCTTTAGAAATTTTGATGTCAATGATGGGCTTCAGAGCAATGAATTCAATACCGGAGCATATTTCAAGAGTAAAAATGGAGAATTGTTTTTTGGAGGCATTTCAGGATTAAATCACTTTTTCCCGGATCAAATAAAAGATAACCCTTATCTACCACCGGTAGCCCTGACCGGGATAAAAGTGTACAATAAAAACCAAAATAGCCAGGCTCAACCCTCTTCTTCCAAAATCTCTGTTTTTGATGAAGAAACACTTCAGTTCACCCGAAATGACAATATCATTACTTTTGAATTTGCGGCTTTAGACTTTTCCACTCCGGCAAAAAATCAATATGCCTACAAATTGGAAAATTTTAATGATGACTGGATCTATATAAACAATGCCCGAAGCGCAACCTTCACAAATTTACCCCCGGGGAAATATGTTTTCAGGGCGAAAGCCAGCAATAACGACGGAGTATGGAATGAGGCCGGAATTGCAATGCCTATAGAAGTTCAACCTCTTTGGTCCGGAACCTGGTGGGCCTACCTTCTCTACTTTGTCCTATTTCTCCTTCTTTTGTATTTGATCAGAAAATATGAATTAAAACGCTTTAACATCAAAAACCAACTGGAAGTTGAACGCGTGGAAATTGAGACACTACGCAGTTTAGACCGACTTAAATCCAGGTTTTTTACCAATATTTCTCACGAGTTCAGAACTCCCCTCACCCTAATCAGCGGGGAAGCAGAGGGCTTGTTGGAAAACCTGAAGGTAGAACATACCCGAAGACAGCTCAGATCCATAAATAAAAATGCCAGGCGACTTTTACAACTCATCAACCAAATTTTGGACGTATCAAAATTGGAAGCCGGAAAAATGGATCTTCATCCGGTTCAAAACAACATTGTGTTATTTCTCAAAAATTTGTTTTATTCCATTGAAAATTATGCCAATAAGAAAAACATTAACCTATTATTTTCTTCTGAAAATAAAAATGTCCAGGTCATGTTTGATTCAGAAAAGATGGAAAAAATTATCACAAATCTGTTATACAATGCAATGAAATTTACGCCGGAGAATGGCACGATATCACTTAAGGTGGAACAAAAAGATCCCAAAACCATAAAAATATCTCTTTCCGACACCGGTATAGGCATCTCAGAAAAAGACCTTCCCTTTATTTTTGACCGGTTTTACCAGGTTGATAATTCTGACACGCGGGCATACGAAGGAACAGGAATTGGACTGGCTTTGGCTAAAGAATTGGTGGCACTTCATCTGGGAAATATACGGGCAATAAATAACCCAAACAATCCGGGGACATGCTTTATCATTGAATTGCCAATAGGAAACATAACAGAATCCCAGGTGGCCGCGGAAATTCCGGAGGCGTTAAAACCATATAACGCACCTCCGGTAAAAATCAATGGCAGTAAAATAATGCCACTTCCAGAAACCGATAAAAAGTTAATTTTAATTGTCGAGGACAACCCGGACATTCGCCAATTTATAAAAGAGCAGCTTGAGCTAATCTACAAGGTCATGGAAGCCGCAGATGGTGAAAAGGGAATAGAAATAGCTCAAAAGTTCATCCCCGATCTGATAATAACCGATGTAATGATGCCAAAAATGGATGGTTTCACTCTGGTCAAACAGCTCAAGGAGAATGAAAAATCGAGCCATATCCCCATTATTATGCTCACCGGGAAATCTTCTTATGAAGATAAGATTGAAGGTCTTGAAACCGGGGTGGATGCTTTTTTGACCAAGCCTTTCAGCCCGAGAGAACTTCGGATACACATTTCAAATCTAATAAAACAGCGTGAAATGCTCAGGGCCAAATTTAAAAATGTTTTTGCCATTACTCCTAATAAAGTTCCGGGAAGCTCTGTGGACAAGGAATTTTTAGAAAAAACCATTTCACTCATTAAAATAAACCTTGACAATCCAACCTTCAGTGTAGATGAATTGGCAGATAAAATGTGTTTGAGCAGTTCACAACTTCACAGAAAACTACAAGCGCTGATAGACCAGCCTCCCGGCCAATTATTGCGAAATATGCGCCTTCAGAAAGCAGCAGAGCTCATCAACCTCAAAGCCGGAAGCATTGCTGATATTTGCTGCCAAACCGGGTTTAACGATCAGGCTTATTTCTCGCGTGCCTTCAAAAAACAGTTTGGCTGCAGTCCAACTGCATTTAAAAAAGAACGCGTTTAGCATTTTGATTTATTCAGCTTAAAAAAAACTTATATACTTGATTTTCAGATTGTTTAAGCAATAAAAATCCAAATCTTTGCGAGAAAAGTACTATTTCTTCCCTTGGTTCTGTCCTAAATTTGATACTGTTTTAACCAATAAATTTATGGAAATGAGAACTATTAAAAAACTATTGACACTGATTTGCGGGTTCTTTTTAATCTGCATCACAACAGCAACAGCTCAAGACGCCCAAACCTACTGGTTTCATGTGGATTATGTATATCCTTCAAAAGTTGCTTCTTATGAAGCCGTAGCAAAAAACTTAGCCGATCTGGCCAAAGAAAACCAGGAAGAAAGAGGTTGGGCAACCTTTGCGGCAGATGATTACAGGTATTTCTACATTTCTCCAATTGCCGGGATGGAAGATTTGGGAAAAAACCCTTTTCCTAAGATCTCAGAAAAATTGGGAGAAGAAAAATTTGGGGAAATCTTCAGGGAATTTGACAATCATTATGACAAACACAACGATTTTCTGCTCAGTTTAAGCAGCACCTTATCCTATATGCCCGATGGAATAACAATTACCCCGGAAGGCAAAAATTACAGGAGGAACACCCTGTACTATTTTAAGCCGAAAGACATGGCGAAGGTGATAGAAATTGCAAAAGCATTCAAAGAATTGTACACCGAGAAAGGATCAAAAATACACTACAGGATTTATTTGAGTGGGTTTGGAAATCCTGAATCTTATTTAATGGTTGCAATAGCTGCTGAAAATGCTGCAGAATATGCTAAAATGGCCGCTGAAAATACGGCTCTTCTTGGGGAAGAAGGGAAAAAACTGTTTGCTGAATTACAAAGCCATTTGATGAAGGTGGAGCGAATGTCCGGCAATATGAGACCGGACCTCTCTTATTCCCCAGAAAAATAATAACTGACCAACCAAAATTCGGGTATGCTCCAATTGGATCAAACCCGAATTCTAAAAATTTAAAGCGATGAAAAATATAATTTTTATCATTCTGACTTTTGGGCTGTTCATTTCCTGTCAAAAAACAACCGAAGTGCGTTACACACAAAATTCCCCAGAGATCGATACTTATAAGCAAATGCTAAAAGATTACGAACTGGGAAACTGGGAAGCCCTGGCGGTTCACTATGCCGATACAGCAAAGATCTATTACAACGCGACAGAAAAAAACCCTAAAACAATTTCAGAAAGCATCGAAGAAGACAAGAAAAATTCAGCGATACTTTCCTCTTATGGCTACATCCCTGATTCTATGGAGTTTGAAATGGTGGTCACCGATGACGGGGAAACCTGGGTGAATTTCTGGGGAGTTTGGCAGGGAAGACTTGTAGCAAACAATAAACTCTTTGAAATACCATCACACATGACAATTCAATTTGTGAATGGAAAGATAGTAGAAGAACACGGCTATTGGGACAACACAGAAATTGCGCTAGAATTAATGGAACTTGAAAAAGAACCTGAAGCGGAAGTACCTGAAGATACTATTGATAACTAAACATATAAAAAACAAAAATATTAAAACTTAAAGCAATAAATTAATTTAAAATCAATTTATCATGAAAAATTTACTAATTCTTATCGTACTAATGTTGGTAGGCAATACAGCTATCGCCCAGGACAAACTTTTTTTAATATTCGAGTTTATGAAGGTTGACAATGAGCAGGAACAAGCCTATATGGAAACCGAAGCATTTTGGGAAAAAATTCAGGAACAACGGGTTAAAAATGGAGATATTTTGGGATGGGACCTGTGGAGTTTACAGCCCGGGGGTGAGAACCAGGGATATCAATACCTGACGGTAAACCTTTATAATGATCCCGTAAAAATGATGAGCGGCACAGGAAATTTTGAGGCGGCCCTAAAAGCAGCATATCCGGAACTATCTGAAGATGATCTCGATGAAAAATTTAACAACACCGCAAAATCAAGGGATCTGGCGGCGCGGGTGTTTCTTGAACAAATAGCTACCACTAAAGGTGATTTTGACATGCCTTTAGGTACAGTTGCCGGAATTAATTTAATGAAAGTAGCCTATGAGAATCAGGAAAAATACGAAAAATTTGAAACAGAAATTTTCCAGCCCATGCATCAAAAAGAAGTCGATGCGGGAATAAGGGGGAATTGGGGTTTGTTGCGATATATGCTACCGGTTGGAAGTGATGTTTACGCCTCACATATCACCGTGGATATGTACAAGGATTACAACCAATTATTTAGTGGAGGTGCTGAAGCCGGCCCGGGTTTGACTGAAGACCAGATTCAAAAAATTCAGGAAGGAATTGCTTCCAGGGATTTGAAATATAAGTATATGGCTACACTTATAAGGAAGGTGCGATAAATACCTTCTTAATTGATACGTTCATTTATGAAATTCTCAAATCCCCAGTTCTTTTGTTGGAATTTCATTGTAAATAAAAAAATCATTATCAAATAATCAACAATCCTAAAAGATCACTTTAACTTAAAATTTAGCAAAATGAAAAATTCAATGCTGCTGCTTGCTATTACTTTTTTGAGCGTCGCAACCACATTCGCACAAAAAAGCAAAATCGATGATGACCTGAAAATGTATACACAGGTTTGGGATGATATAGTGAACAAAAGGCAAATAAGTCAAATAAACACTGAAAACTTTGATGAGAACATCGTGATGATTTCAAAACCACAAAATATTGCAGGTATTGAGGCATTTAAAGCTCATTACCAAAATTATCTTACCGGATTTTCAGATATTCAATTTACTATTTTGGAAATTCTGGGAAGTGAGGATAAAATTGTAAAACACTGGAATTTTAAAGGCAAACACACAGGTGAATTTTTCAGGATTCCTGCAACTGGTAAAACTGTTGATATAAGTGGGGTTACTATTGCAAAAATGAAAAATGGAAAGATAGCCCAGGAACAGGATTTTATGGACAATATGGAGTTTATGCAACAATTAGGCTTAGTATCCAATCCTGAAAACCTAAGCATTGTAGATAATTTATACAAAGCCTTTGCCACGGGTGATATCCCTGCGGTTCTCGACGGCATGGATGCCAATATTGTCTGGAATGAAGCCGAAGGTAATTCCTATGCCGATGGCAATCCATACATAGGTCCGGAAGCTGTTTTAAATGGTGTTTTTGCAAGAATTGGGGATGAACACGAATATTTTAATCTGACAGATATTATCCTTCACGAAATGTCCAATGACCAGGTACTTGCAACCTTACGTTACAAAGGCAAATTAAAAGAGAATGGAGCAGAGTACGATACCCAGGCAGCACATCTTTGGACGCTGAAAAATGGGAAAGTGACAAATTTTCAACAATACGTAGATACAAAACAACTTGCAGATGCTTTTGGCAAATAATTTAAAAGTTTCTGCTGAATAAAATTATAGAAAGTTTCATTTTGTTTCAAAGGTACTTCACATTTACTTTTAGAAGAAATCAATCTTTGAATTGCAAAAAAACTTTGTGACCCTTTGTGGTTTTGGTGCCTTGGTGGCAATATCAACAATGGAAAGAAGTTGTCGCTACGTCTCTAAGACTCATATTTACAATAAAAAACAAAACTATTTAAATAAAACGGGGTAAGCCAAAAACCGACCAGAGTAGGCAAAAATAAATATCAAATTAAAATGAACCTAAGCAACAATTTTAAACTTGCAATGCTAGGCCTTGCAATTTCCCTTTTCACTATAGGGTGTAATTCACAACCCGATAAAAAAACTGAAAAGGAACTAGCTGTAACAGCAGAACCTGCAGTAGCAAAGTCCGATATGGCCAGTATAAAAGCCGATATCCAAGCCCTGGAAAGTGCCTGGGCGGAAGCTGATAATGCCCGTGATACCAATGCTATTCTTGCGTATTATTCAGATGACGCGATAAGTTTGTCCAATAATGCTCCGATGACAAAAGGAAAAGCAGCAATTAAAAAAGATATAGAAGAAGGCCTGGCAAAAAAAGCGGAAGGTGAAACGGTTGCTTATAAAACCCTTGAAGTATTTGGTGATGGAAACATTGTAACTGAGATTGGCACTGCAGAATCTATGGATGCATCTGGCAAAGTTATCAGAACAGGAAAATATATGGCTATCTGGGAAAAAAGGGACGGAAAATATATATGCATCCGGGATATTTACAATAGTGACGCTGAAGTAAAATAGTTTGAAAGTTTATGTTTAAACCGGGGAAGTATTATTGAAATGTTTCCCTCGGTTTAAATCTATTTATTTCCTGTAGTCTATATATTCATTTTGGGGTTATGGAAGTTACACATTCTTGATTACTTCCCCATTAAACGCCTAAACGAATTTCTGATATTGTGTTTAGCTATGAATGCTGGTATCAGCAACCGGTAAATAGTTTATGCCAAACCAACAATATAATAAACTAAACGCTCTTTTTTGCAACTTTATTTTGAAGAAAATAAGGTTGGTTTAATAGTAAGCATCAACCAAGCCCAGTTATTGCTGTTGCCATCAAAATTATTTTTCACAACTTCCAGTCCTTTAGATGCAAACATTTGAGAATATCCGGCTCCAATGGCAATATCTTTATTATAACTGTGAGTAAAAACTAAATCTAATTCGGTACCTAATTGTTTGTCAACACCATTCGCGATTTCAGCCTGCGCTGAAAAATTATGTACAAAAGCCGTTATACCCGATTTTCCACCCAGTTTTGTTCCTATTTTGGCAAATATATCAACTAAACCAACATTGTTTGCATGGTTTCCTACGTAGAAATAATCCATAAAACCATTGAATTTATGATTGGTTCCGTAGAAAGGGGAAAATGCTTTATTTTCATTTCCAATAGTGGCATTATCGTTACCCGACTGTATTTCAAAACCTAATCCTAAATTCAATTTAGAGGTAGCATTATATGCTAGATCCAGCCCAACCAAATAAGCATTTAGATCATTGTCAAGAACATCTTTGCCAGATTGTAAAAAAGCATTCGCATTTAAACTAAATGCTTCATTCGCTTTATATGCTAAGTGAGTGCCATAGGTTTGGCTATACCTTACTTCTTCCTCAGAAAGGTTTTGCAAACCATTGTTCAAAAACAAAAAACTGGCATTGAATTTATTCCAATCCTTATGAAACCAGGCATATTGCATGGCTTTGTAATTTCCTGTGACAGTATAGATGTTTCCAAATAATGCTTCTCCATCTTGATTATAAGCAACTCCCAAATCTAATTTATAGTTTTCATTGCCAAATTTGAAGATTGCCGCATCATGGCTGCGTGCCTGTTGTGTCCACCCAACATTTCCAAACATTCGGCTGTCATCATAAACTATTTCCTGACGACCAAATTTTACTGCGAAATTTGGTTTAAATTTTACCTGTCCCCAGGCTTCGTGTACAGCTAACCCATTTTCGTCGGTAGTATTTAATTGAGGCACATCTCCCCAAACCCTAACGTCTTGTAAACTGATAAAAAAGCTGTAATCTTCTGAGGTAAATTGGGTGTTTAAACGCGTGCGTTGCGATACAAATAAAGCCGGGTCTGTCCCATCTGCTGTTAATGTTTTGTATCCATTTCTGTATTCTCCACGCGGTCTTAATTCCCCGCTAATTGTTAACTGACCATAACTTTGCATTGCAAATAGCACTAAAACAGCACTAATTAATTGCTTAAATTTCATATTGTCTAATTTGATATTAATGAACTTGTTATATTTATTACAAAAAAACAATATAGATTGAGAAAAAAATATGATCAAAATCAGGTAATCGGATCTTTTTGTCTTTTATTGTTCATCATAAAAGATTTTATTAGTATTCATAATTTCCCTACTTTTATTTCCTTATTGTGCTAATTCCGTTAATTCAATAAATTATGGAAATATTTCTTCATTTCGATACCTGGATCGCCTTACTCACTTTAACCTTTATGGAGATCGTTCTGGGCATAGACAACATCATATTTATTTCTATTGTTGCTGGAAAACTTCCGAAGCACCAGCAAAAAAAGGCCCGAATAACAGGATTGTCCCTTGCCTTGGTAATGAGAATTTTGCTGTTGCTCAGTATTACCTGGATTATTGGATTAACAGCGCCCGTTATGAATATCTCCAATTTTGAACTTAGTTGGCGGGATATTATTCTGGCAGTTGGAGGTGGATTTTTATTGGTGAAATCCGTTCTAGAGATCCATCATAAAGTTGAAGATGATGAACAGGAAATGGTGGCAAAAAATGTACGCACTTTTGGATATGCAATCATGCAAATCGTTCTTTTGGATATTATTTTTTCGTTTGATTCAATTCTTACTGCGATAGGTCTTACCAACGAACTTATTTTAATGATAATAGCTGTTATTGTTTCTATTGTAATAATGATGATTTTCGCGCGGGCCGTGAGCGATTTTGTAAATAAATATCCAACAGTTCAAATCCTGGCATTATCCTTTTTAATCCTCATTGGGTTTATGCTAATTATTGAAGGTTTTCATTATCATGTGCCTAAAGGATACATCTATTTTGCAGTTTTCTTTTCCCTGATAATTGAAATGATAAATATTAGATACAGAATCAAACGAACGAAAACAGTTTAAGATTCCTCAAGGATCTCAAAATGTATAGGTTTAAAACTACCGTTGTTACTATCCTCGGCAGAACAAGCGGTCAATGCAACTATGAGATCCAGTTTTGCTTCAAAAAGCACAAAATCCCCGGGCTTGCTCATGGGTGGGTCAACGCTTAGTTTTCCGTTTGGTTGGAATTGAACGTTCATGAAGATATTAAATGCTGTTGGAACATTATCCGGCACAATCCCGTAAGGCGCCAAATTTGTGTAAAGATTCTCAAAGCAACTGGGATGATAATCGGGATTTTTATACATTATTTGAAAAGTTTCGGGACTGCAGGGAGCGAGTAAAAAATCGTTTCTCCCGTTTGTATCCTCCAGAATCTCCATCATTTTTCTGCTTCGGTTACTCCACAAAAAATTTCCTTTTGTAATTAGCAGGTTCTCCTCAAAATCCAGGGTTTTCCCCGATGAAATTTTCTCCCGAACATCTTCCGCATTAAATAAAACCATATCACTTACCTGCTCTCCGAGTGGATCAATTACTTTTAATTTTTGCCCTTTTTTCAGGATAAAAGCAACTCCCGATTGTTTCTCTATTTTTTTGACCATAATTTTTTTTGAATTTCGCTTTTCCACATCGCGAAAAGATATTTGTAGAATTTTTTTATATACCTTAAAATGAAATCAGGATTTTACTTCCAGTTATTTCCCTGTATGAAATGGACAATTCCACTCTTCTTTAACTTTTCTGCCGCTATATTGCCTGGCTTCACTCTTTGCACCAAAATCTTCCAGCATAGGATTATTGCTTCCCTGAAGTTCATAATCCCTCTCCTGTATTTTTCCTTTAACATTGGCATAAGCCCCCATTTCCCGCAATTTCTCAAACTGCCAATGAAGATTAAATGCAATGGTTGGCAACGGACTTTGCCTGGCTTTCCTGGAACTGTTAGGATGTAAACCAACTAAATAAAAAGCTTTCCCGCCAATACTGAAACTAAAATTAGGGTTTGAAGGATCGCTGCTTACAGTAGGATCCCAGGGTTGATCATCTGCTTCGTGCAAAAACTCCAATTGCTTCCATAATAAGTCTTCAAATTGTTCTTCGGAATAATTCTTTCTGCCTTCAAAAGTTGCTATAAAAGTAAAGAAATCAGGGGAATCAAAATCGTATTTGGCAATGTAAGCTTTAAGATCACTTAACAACTCTCTCGCAGTTAGCCTGGAACCAAAATTTTCATAAACCCGAAAGTCTACTTTATCCATGCTAAAAACAGTTTGCGCCATGACACAAGGGTGATTTTGATCGACTATAAACTCCTTAAATTCAGATTTTCTCTTGATATTTTTTAAATCTTTCTTTTGATTATTTTCCGAAATTCTATTTTTGGTAGACTGCATAGGGGTAATTTTTCCGCAAAATTAACCTGCGTAAAGTCCTAATTAATAAGTATTAAGATTTTATTAATTAAAATTTAGTAAAGCTTAACAAGCTAAGCAGAAGGGTTCATTTTATAAAATTGAGATCACTAGTGGATTCCCCTTAAAATTTCTTGTTTATTGGTATACATCTTTCAGCAACCAATCATCAAGGGTTTTTCCCTGATTTGCTGAATGTAATACAGAAATATCTCCTGTGGTTTCATAAACTACCGCACGTACCTGGGATAAATCAATAACATTCGCCTCTCTAAGCTTTGCCCGAAGATCGTCATTTGTTACCCTGGCCTTTTTTAGGTTATGCTGTAAAATAGTAGGCCCGTCCATTAATAACAGAGGCTTGTTATCTATGAGATTGCTAAAAAGTTCATACCTTCTAAAAAAAGCCGCGGTTATTTGAAGTAAATAAACTGCCGCCATACCCACAACTCCCTCCAATAAAGTAACAGATGAACTGAGGACGGTACTTGCTAAAATTGACCCTATTGCCACCGTCATTGCAAAATCAAAACTGGACATTTTAGAAAAGCTGCGTTTTCCGGCGATTCTGGTGAATACTATAACGGCAGCATATATTCCCACAGCATTTATACAAATTATCACTAAAGATGGGAAGGATGTATCAAAGAAATTTTCCATATTTTAATAATTTAATTCCTCATTGATGGTTTAATTCCCGAGGCTTGCCCCAAATTTTTAAAAATATTTTCCAATTCATACCTTTTGGGCTTGCCCCCGGTTTTCTAAAAGTTCAAAAAATACTCAAAGTCAAATTAAACCTTTGTGATCCTTAGTGGTTTTAGTGTCTTAGAGGCATTAAAACACCAGATAAAACACTTGATATTTTTGCCACTAAGGCTTAAAGACTCTGAGTTGCACTAAATAAAATATTTCCACTTATTGCTCAACTTTCTCCAACCCAGAAATATTAAACTTCAACAATGCTTCATCTTTATTTCTGACAGTTCCCAGGGCACCG
>Ga0307486_1002169_pt1 | contig 14001 bp, 10 predicted proteins | sample CBIW02metaG_FD_203663 | JGI IMG/M metagenome (GOLD analysis project Ga0307486, IMG submission 203663) | Sea-ice brine microbial communities from Beaufort Sea near Barrow, Alaska, United States - CBIW 0.2 | ecosystem: Environmental > Aquatic > Marine > Coastal | place: USA: Alaska | collected... | reverse complement strand
AATGTACACCGCCGGGATAGACGCGAAAGATAAGGCGCCATCACCGGCCGGAGCACTAATTTCCAGCGTTATATTGAATGTTGGTTTTATAGGGATTTTTCGCTTTTATGAGATCATAGCGCAAACCGCGCTTCATTCCTGGGCCAATAATATCATTATGATTTCTGCCGTTCTTTCAATATTTGTCGCCACGGTTTATATGATAAAAGTGAAAAATATTAAAAGGATGTTCGCCTATTCCAGTATTGAACATATGGGTATTGTGATGCTTGGAATTGCCGCGGGTGGCATTGGCTATTATGCCGCCATTCTTCATATTATATTTCATTCTTTTGTGAAATCCGGTTTGTTTTTTCAAATGGGACAAATATATCGGACCTTCAGGAGCAAGAGCGTTTACGATGTGGGGAATTACTTCAAATACAATCTTACCGGCGCAATGGTTATTCTTTTAGGGTTTATCTCTGTAACAGCAATGCCGCCTTCCGGAATGTTTATAAGTGAATTCCTGATTTTCCGCTCCTTGTTTGAAGCACATTATCTTTTTGTACTTATTTTTGTTTTACTGCTGCTCACCATTATTATTTGGGCTTTCGGGAAAAACATATTTAAACTATTATTCACCCCTGCGGTAGGTTTTAAGGAAGAAAACCTGGAACGAATCAAACCCTATGAATCCATTTCACAATTTATTTTGTTGGGATTGGTCGTCTATCTCGGACTGAATCCGCCGCAGGAAATGGTTGATTTGATCAATGAAGCCGTTAAAAATTTACCTCAATAGATATGAACGCTATTTCCATAAAAAACAATCAGCAAATTCCTTTAGATTCGATTCCTGTTTTGGAATACGAACAATTTTTGGAGTACAATACTTCCTTGCTAAATATTGAAGGGAATCATTGCGTAAATTATTACGGCCTTGCCTATCAGGGGAAAATAAAACTTATTTGTTGTGTCGCAGACGATAAAGAAGGACTTATAAATATATCTTCCTCTTTGGTCGATCCTCAAACTCCTTTGGCTGCATTTAGCCAACATCATTTGGCTTTTGAAAAATTTGAAAGGGAGATCCACGAGAATTTTGACATTCCTTACACTGACCATCCCTGGTTAAAACCGGTTCGTTTCCCTGTTGATCAAGCCGATAAAAACAGCACGATTCCCAACTATCCGTTTTTTAAGATCGAAAGCGAAGAATTGCACGAAGTAGGTGTTGGCCCAATTCACGCGGGCATTATTGAACCGGGACATTTTCGGTTTATATGTAACGGGGAACAGATCCTTCATCTCGAGATCCAATTGGGATATCAGCACAGGGGCATTGAAAATTTACTCCTTCAGAAGAAAAAATTAATTGAGCTTCACAGCCTGGCAGAAAATATTTCCGGGGATTCCGTTGTTGGTCACACCACCGCCTTTGCAAATTTATGGGAAACTTTATGCGATGAGGAAACCGATCTGGATTTGAATTTTTCGAGAAGCCTTGCCCTGGAACTGGAACGAATTGCAGTTCACACCGGCGGTTTAAGCGGAATGTGTACCGATGTTGGCTACCAATTGGGCAGTTCGGTTTTTGGAAGGCTCAGAACCCCGATCATCAACTTTTTTCAACAATGGTGCGGAAACAGGATGGCAAAAAGTTTAATTCGCGCGGGAAAAACCAATTTCCCTTTTACCGAGGAACTGGCGGAAACCTTAAAAATCGTTTTGGATAAATTCGAACCCGATTTTGATGAAATGTGCAAAGAAGCTTTTGGGGCGCCCACGGTTTTGGGAAGGTTTGAGAAAACCGGAATAGTTACCAACGAAATTGGAAAAAGCATTGGATTGGTGGGAATGGCAGCCAGAATGACCAACATAAACCGCGATATCCGTGCTTCTCATCCTTACAATCTCTATCCGGGATTGTCACACCAACCAATTCTAAAACGTCACGGAGATGTTTATTCCCGCGCGCAAATTAGAAGGGAAGAGATAAAACAATCAATTAAATATATTAAGGATCTTATTAGCAGTATTCCTTCTGAAAATTTAAACAGAAAACCCGTTTCCCAACCCGCGCCAAATTCATTTGCACTTTCGATGGTTGAAGGCTGGCGAGGAGAAATTTGTCATTGTGCCATAACCGGTGATAAAGGTGAATTGCTGCACTACAAAATAAAAGACGCCTCCTTTCACAATTTTTTGGCATTGGCCATGGCAGTTCGAAATAACGAAATTTCGGATTTTCCCATAAGCAACAAAAGTTTCGACCTATCATATTCCGGACACGATTTATAACAGCAGGCAAAAACAGAAATCATGATCAACAATTTAAAAATACTCTTCCACCAGGGAAAACAATATATCCCCGATGTTACCAATGTTGAGATCCCGGGAATTTTCAGGGGAAGGCCCATCATCAGCGATGAAAAAGTGGATGAAAAAGCACTTGCGGAAGTCTGCCCAACCCAGGCCATTTCAATAAACCCGGTGCAAATCGATTTGGGGAAATGCACTTTTTGCGGAGAGTGTTCACTTGCATTTCCCGACAAAATAAAGTTTACAAAAGAGTACAAAATAGCTACGAACAATCGCGAAGGATTGATGATAAAAGAAGGAGAAGATAGCCCGATACTCCTAAACCCCGACTTGATCCGGAAGGAAATAAGCGACTATTTTAGCGGTTCCTTAAAACTTCGCCAGGTTTGTGCCGGAGGAGACGGGAGTTGTGAATTGGAACTTGGCGCTTGCGGCAATGTCAACTTTGATATGGGACGTTTTGGAATTGAATTTGTCCCTTCCCCGCGACATGCCGATGGGATCGTGATCACCGGACCTATCACAAAAAATATGGCCGAACCTTTGCAAATTTGTTATGATGCCATGCCCGAGCCAAAAATCATAATCCTTGCCGGAACAGATGCCATTAGTGGCGGAATTTTTGCCGGCAGTCCCGCCCTGGACAGAAGCTTTTTGGAAACACATAAAATAGATCTGTACGTTCCCGGAAACCCAATGCATCCCTTAACTTTTATCAATGGAATTTTGGATTTGATTCGGAGCAGGAAACAATAGATTATCTTCCCTTTGGATGCTCTGTTTGAATCAGGTACATTTGAAAGTAAATAAAACGAGATGTCTGATATAAGCAAACTATCAGCAATAAGATATATACGACATGTCGGATATTAACATGTTGTACTGCATTTGAAAAAAACTAAATGAATCAAACTTTAATCATAGCTGTTTTATCACCAATTTTCTTAACAGTTGGCGGAATCGTTTCTTGGATTATTAAATCGAAAAAAGAAGATGTTCTTAATTCAGAAGCTAAGTCTAGGGAATTTAAAATAGAAACTTATAAAACACTCTTGGAACCGTTTATTGCAACTATGACTTTTACATTGTCAGAAAAAGTTAAACAGAAAGAAATAAACAAATTGACAACATTGGAGTATAAAAAAGCTGTATTCGACTTGACGACATTTGGCTCTGATAAAGCGATTCAAATTTTTAATAAAATAATGCAAACCTTTTTTCATTCAGACATTTATAAAGATGAGAATGGAGAATATACATCTGATTATGGAAACAGATTGATTGCCTTACTTAGTGAATTATTATTACAGATTAGAAAAGACCTCTATACGAAAAAGACAAAACTAAAACGTTCTGAAATGCTTGAATTTATGATAACGGATATGGAGCAAACTAAAGATATTATTAACGAAATGAAATTATAAAAACGCAGTACAACACAGTATAAAAATAATGCTAAATTAGGTGCTCTAATCAAGAGTTCGTTCACTTTTGTTATGTCTGATTTTCCAACCGAAAATCCTCGCATACAAAACCGCACTATTTTTATACGAGACCGTCGGCAGTACCTATTAATTATGCTATTAAATAAATTCACAGAGGCAGAGTTACGAAATTCTTCAAGAGAGACACTTGAAACACTAGAATATTGGCTGAGACATATTATTGATAAAATCTTAACAGATTCATACGGTTCAAACTATCTGTCAACTTTGGACGAAAAAGGAAATAGAATTATTAACAAAAAAATAGCTGATAATATTGAGAATAGATTTTTCTTAGAACAGGGGAGATACACTAGGAAAATTGATGCCTCTCTATTAGATTCATTAGTTAATATAATTTGTAATCCTTTACTTTATAAAAAGCATTTTTACAAAGTGTTCAAATTTGCATTTCCTGAAGGAAATTCTGAAGCAAGGACATTTTTCACACGTTTAACTATACCAAGAAACCATCTTTCTCATGCTAATCCAATTTCCATTCATCAAGTTGAACAAATTCTCTGCTATTCTCATGACATTATCGATTCTATTAAACAATATTATCTCGAAAACAAAATGCAAATGAATTTCAATGTTCCAAGATTTATTAAATTCAAAGACTCATTTGGTAATGAAAAATTTTTCGACCAAAATAGTACAGGTCATCCTTCGTTTAGTTGTCTTAATAAAGAAATGTTTTATTTAAGACCTGGGGATGATTTAACACTTGAAGTCGAGATAGATGAAAGTTTTAATTCCAGTGAATATAAACTTCAATGGCGTTCGACCAAAAGGATTCCTGACTTTGGTAATACAAAAAAAATTAGCATTAAAATTGAAACTCATCATGTAGCAGAGACATTTAATTTTCAGTGTGTACTTGTTTCTAATAAAAGTTGGCATAGAATGCATGAAGGATATGATGACTTGTTAATTGTATATTATCGAATTTTACCTCCTCTAGTTTAGCTGCTACTAACAAGGGTTTTGCAATAACTCGATTTTTTAGTATGACAATAAAGAAGTAAATTTTTGATTTAGTAGTTTTAGAAAATTCAGAGGTTGCAGCTAATACAACTAAAAATTATGGATATGGTGGCTTGAGCATAGCGGAAAAGCACTAGCCTATTTGCAAACCACTTTTCAGATTCAAATACATTGGCAACAATTAAAACACATATACAAACCAAGAAATGGAAACCAATAAAATATTTGCCATCGCAATTAACGATTACGATGATGCAGAATTAAATCAAATTCAAAATTGCAAAACTGACCTAGAAAATATAATTAAAATTTTAACAGACAAATATACATTTGAGGACGTTGAATTTATTCATGAAAAATCTAAGACAACAAGAAAATCCCTTTTTAATTCATTGAATCAATATTTTATCAATTGCTTACCAGAAGATAATGTACTTTTCCTTTTTACCGGACATGGTAATTATAATGAATTATTAACTACAGGTTATTGGCAACCATCTGATGCAGACCAAAAAGATTCCTCTACATGGATTAGTATTCTTGAGGTTTTGACCTTTATTAAAGCTTCCAAAGCATTTCATATTGGACTAATTGCTGATTCCTGTTTTTCAGGTGCCGTTTTCGAGCCAATGAGAGGTGGCGGAATAGATGCATTCAAAAAACGAAAATCTCGTTTAGGTTTAACATCCGGTGGTATTGAAAAAGTGAGTGACGGACAAGACGGAGAAAATAGTCCATTTGCTCAGTCTTTAATAAAAGTTCTTGAAAATAATGAGTCAAAAGAACTTCCTTTTTCTGCTCTTGCAACTAATGTGATGCTAGATTTTAGTGAAAATAAAAATCAAACACCTAGATATGGTCCATTAAACGCAGTTGGTCATGATGGAGGAGCATTTATTTTTAAGCTGAAATCTACTACAAAAGAGATTGTGGAAATAGACGATAAAAATGAATTCTTAAAAAAAAGGATGGAACACTTATTTATCGAAGTAAGTGAATTAGATTTAGAAATAATTGAAGATATTAAACCAATTGCAGATTTAAAAAATACAGCAGTTAAGAACCAAAAATACGAAGAGGCAGCAAAACTTCGAGACGATGAAAAGCAACTTGAAAATAAAATTTTTAATAGAAGTTCAGAATATATTGATTCTTTTCTCTCAGAAATGAAATTTACGGCTGAGCAAATTAAAAAGTCTAAAAAACTTGATATTAATATTATAAAGCATAAAGAAGAATTAGCAAAAACAACGACTGAAAGAGAAAAAAGAAAAGATATAATAGAAGGAGATATAATAAATGTAGAGGATGATATAAAAGACATTGCAGTTCAGTTTGAAATGTTTGAAGAAATATTTGGTTTTTTCCTTCCAAGTAATCCAGCAGTAGACTTATTCGAAGATGAAAAGGATAATTTTATAAAATTTTACAAGGAAAATGCGATTAAAATTTATGAGCACATTTTTAGAATTACAAACATTTCAACAAGTGAATTTTTGAATGCCAAAATTGCTGAATTGAAAGAGCTATTAATTAAGATTTACAAATACCAGATTAATCTTCTGATTAAAGGATATTCGGATGAGCTCGATGAAATTATGAGTTTAAAACAGATTGATGTAGATATTTTAAATTGGATTAAAAATTAATAACTGTTGCCAACGAAGAACTGTGGTAAAAAACCGGTAAAATTCCCTTAAATTTTCGCCAAAATACTTCGATAATTTCCATCATATATTAACCCTGATTTTGCAAGTGCAAGCGTAAAGGCTTGTTTTAATTACTTATTGCATACTGCTATTAAGGTCAATTTTTAAAGGAATTTAAATTCAAAAAAGAGGGGAAGTGTTCTCTTGAGCACAAACATCAAAACTTTAAAAAGCCCTTTGGTTGCTCGGTTTGAATCTGTTACATTTGAGAATGAATAAAAAGACATGTCTGATACAGATATGTTGTAAGTAATTAAAAGATTCTCATAAAATTGATATTATTATGAAATTAAACTTATTGTCTTGTGATGCTCAAAGACCAGATAGAAGAGCGATAGCCAAATGTATTGCAGAGATTTCATCTAACATTGATGAATCCTTGTCGAATCAACTTACAGGTATACTCTTAGAAGGAGACACTGTAGATATTGAGATGGAAGATAGAAACTCTGGTTCTGCTTTAAGAGCTTTACGAAAACTAAGTGTTGACTACGAAATTATAGAATGAATTTCTGTGCAGAATTATTACCCAAACATTTAATTTTACAAAACTAAAAAAAAAACAACTACTTACAACAAAGAACTGTGGTAAAAAACAAGTGAAATTCACTTAAATTTTTGCCAATACACTTCAATAATTTTCATCATATATTAACCCTGATTTTGCAACGGCAAAGGCTTGTTTTAATTACTTATTGCATACTGCTATTAATGCCAATTTTTTATCCATTTTTTGTGCAACTTAGAGTCTTAATGACAAAATCTCCCTTCAAAGCGGAAACAGTCTTAAAAAATGAATTTTTCCGTTATTTTTTAAAGCTCATTAAAATGAAAAAACTCCTATTTATTTACAACGCCAATTCCGGAAAAACAAGCAGTTTTTTGGATGCCCTACATAAAGTAGTGAGCCCAAAAACCTACAATTGTAATCTTTGCGGTATCACTTACGGTATTTTCAAAGAGGATAAAACCTGGAAAAATTTCAGGGAAGCAAGTGATCTTTCCATGGAATTCCTGCATTTGGATGAATTCAAGAAATGCTATGCTTCAAAATTCGGATATAAATTCACATTCCCAATTGTACTTTCAGCCAATCAAAACGAACTGGAAATATTTATATCTACAGAAGAATTAAACTCCCTGAAAAATGCTGAAGAATTAATTCAGGTGATTACCAATCGAGAGAAATCAACTCAATAACATTGAGGATTTTAGAATTGGTCATGTTTTGGAACAATTTGGATTTAATAGTTCCCTGTTATGCCTTGCTTCATTCCATTTAAACCGCAAAGCGCGCCAAGAGAAAAAACGCAAAGGGCACAAAGAAAATATTGATGCCTAAAAAAATACAATCAAAACAATCGGTTAATTATTGAATAAGAAATAAGAGCGGACCTGCCTGACAGAAGTACCTATGAGACTGCAAAGCTTTGCGATCTTTGCGGAAACTTAGTGCCCTTTGCGGTTAAAGAAAGATGGTTTCTACAATTTCCTAAAACAGAACCTTGGAATTTAATCGATAAAAAAGTTCAAAAAAACCACTATTCCCCGGGTTCATGGCCATTCAGGATAGTTCCTTTTTTTAACTTCCAATAGACTATAGAACTGCACAAATTGTCCATGGAAGACACTGTTTGCTTAACCACATTGGTGATGGTGGAGATGGGCACTCCTTCTTTATTCCTGCTCTTTATATTTTTGTACAAATAATTAATGGTTTCATTATAAAACATTTCATTTTGTTGAAGCCAGTCCGGTATTATCTCGGGTTGATTTTCTTCTTCCAGATAAGAATTGATCTCCTCCAGTCTAAGTCTGACAAATTCCTGTAAACGTTTCAAAATTTCTATTCCCAGGGGATCCTCATTCTCCATCATAAACTGGATATTGTGCATCACATCTTTCATATCTTTCGCGCCATACACAATAGACCTCAGCCCCATCATGCTCGCGGTTAATTGTTCCGCTTCAGTTATGTTGAGATTTTGTTCCTGTAACTGTGCATAATAAGATGTAAGCTCATCTTCCAGTCTTTTAATTTTATCATATCTTTCATTCAAACCTGTGGCCCTTCTAAAGATCATTTTCCAACCCGAATCTTTATGATTCGTCATTGGACCAATCTTCAAGCAATCCAGGATAAATTCGCGGGTATATAAATAAACCTGTTTCAGTTCCTTGTCCAATGCTTTCAGGGCGACATCGGGAACATCGGGAGAGATGTTTTTAATATAGAGCGTCTCCCCCACCGGCTCGGCTTGTAAGAACCTATGCCTCAAAAACCGTTCAAATAGTCCTAAGAATGGATATATCAACACTATTCCTATCAAATTTAAAAGTGTGTTCAATAACACCAATTCCATCAAAGGATCCTCTACCTTGAAAATATAATAGGCACCATAAACCAATTCGTGGATAAAGAAAAAGACGAGAAATCCGGCGAACAAATTGAAAATAACATTCGCCAGGGAAAGTCTTTTTTTATCGGCTGTACCCCCAAGAGAACCAATAACCAGGGTGGCCGTTGTACCAATATTTGCTCCAATGACCATGGCGACTGATTGGTATATGTCTACCAATCCAGCATTTAGCGCGCTAAGAATAATAACGATCATGGCAGAGCTGGACTGAATTAACCCGGTTATAACCAAACCCAACAATAGAAATGCCCCCAGGCCATAAGATGCAAAAAAAGTCAGGTCTATCTCTCCCGCAATATTTTCAACCGAGACTTTCATGAAGTCCAGGCCCAAAAAGAGCAAACCAAACCCAACCAGAAAAGCTCCGAGGTTCTTTAAAAAAGGCCTGGATTTAAGAAAGAGGTAGGATACAATTCCTATGGCTAAAAAGGGATAGGAAAAATCGGCGATATCCATTTTAAAGCCTAAAGTTGCAACTATCCAGGCAGTAAATGTAGTACCCAAATTGGCTCCTAAAACAACTCCCAGGGAATTTCTCAAGGTTATCATTCCGCCTCCCAAAAATGCCAAAACCAATAGCGTTACCATCGAGCTGCTTTGTAAAATACCCGTAACTACGGTGCCGGTTATAATACCTTGCCAACTTTTATTGGTAAATCTTTGAATCAGGTTCTTAAAGGATTTCCCGGCAAGTCCTTTCACTCCATCTTCCAAATGATACATTCCAAAGAGAAAGATCCCCAAACCTGCTAAAAACATCCAGTAATCAAAAGCGACTTCTTTCATGATCAGATGTTCAACTTCCTAACAAATATAATTATTGACCGGGAATGGATGGGTGTTTTGTTAAAAAAACATGTTTAAAATTTGTTTGAATAAATTCTTAACAGTTTTCATTGTTTTAATTAACCATTTTTGGAAACAAGTTGCTTAAGGGAAACATCAATGAAGATAGGAATTTGATTTTACCTTTTATTTTATTCGTGGATCAGTGGCTGTTTTTGGAGATTTTACTTTTTAAAAGACACTATCTTTATAACTCCTAAAAGTTATTTTGGAGCAATATTTCACTAATGAGAGAACAGAGCGAAAAAGAGGAATTTTACAATTGGATCACTCACGGAATTGGTTTTGCCCTGAGCCTATTGGGATTTGTATTGCTGATTATTTTTGAACAACAAAAATCAACATGGAGTTTACTGGGTATCAGTTTATATGGAACCTCATTGATATTGTTGTATTTCGCTTCTACCATTTATCATTACGAACGAAAAGAAAAACAAAAAAACCGCTATCGAATCCTCGATCACATCAGTATTTATGTGCTTATTGCCGGAACTTACAGCCCACTGGTTTTAATTACTTTAGAAGATAGTATGGGCTGGATCCTTTTTTGGATTGTTTGGGGGATTGCTTTTGTAGGGACTATTTTAAAGATTTTCTTTACCGGGAAATCCGAAACCCTTTCAGTTATTTTATACCTGGCAATGGGCTGGCTTATTGTTTTGGATATCGACACCCTATATGAAATACTCGATTTTACGGGTTTACTTCTTTTATTCCTGGGCGGACTTAGTTACACTATTGGGATATTTTTTTATTTGAGACATAAAGTTCCATTCAACCATCTTGTCTGGCATTTATTTGTGTTGGCCGGAAGCATATTTCACTATTTGTTCATCTTTTTCAGGGTTATTTAGAATACCGACCTTGGGAATCATGCCCTAATTGTCTTTCAAAAAATTTCTTAAAACATATTGAAGAATACCATTATTTTTATAGTATGCCAATTCGATTTCAGAATCTAACCGGGCTTTGGCTTCAAATTCTATTTTCTCTCCGGATTCTTTCATGGCGGTTACCTTAATTATTTTTGAGGGCGCAAGATTTTCAGAAATCCCTTCAAAAGAAAAGATTTCTTTGCCAGACAAGCCTAAGGATTCAGCTGTTTGTTGATTGGTGAACTCTAAAGGCAAAACGCCCATTTGCACTAAATTACTGCGATGAATACGCTCAAAACTTTCTACCAGGACAATTTCTATCCCTAATAAGCTGGTGCCTTTCGCCGCCCAATCCCGCGAGGAACCGCTTCCGTAATCTTTTCCCGCAATGACCAGTAAAGGGGTTTTATCTTCGGCATATTTCATCGCGGTTTCATAAACGCTGAGGGTTTCATTCCCGGGGAAATAGATTGAATAACCGCCTTCTTTATCGGTGATTTTATTTTTTATACGAACATTGGCGAAGGTGCCACGCATCATCACTTCGTGATTTCCACGACGCGAACCAAAGGAGTTGAAATCTTTTGGAGCGATCCCTTTACTTATAAGGTATTTCCCAGCTGCAGAGTATTTACTGAAAGCCCCTGCCGGCGAAATGTGATCGGTAGTAATCGAATCCCCTAAATACAGGAGTACACGTGCATTTTTTATATCTGATTTGGCCTGGGGAATATCACTTAAATCTTTAAAAAATGGAACTTCGTGAATGTAGGTGGAATTATTTTCCCAACTATAATGATTTCCTTCAGCGGCCTGAAGTTTTTTCCATTGCTCGTCCCCATCAAAAATTTCCCCGTAAACTGTTTTAAAATCATCAATTTGCATACATTCCTGTACTGTTTGATCAATTTCCTCCTGACCTGGCCAAATATCCTTTAAATACACAGGCTGCCCGTTTGGATCAAAGCCCAAAGGATCGTTCAATAGATCAACATCTACACGGCCTACCAAAGCATAAGCAACCACCAGCATGGGAGACATCAGGAAATTCATCTTTACCTGGGAATGCACCCGGGCTTCAAAATTTCGGTTTCCGGAAAGTACCGATGCCACAACCAATTCATTACTGTCAATAGCTTCGGCAATGTGAGGCGGTAGTGGACCGCTATTTCCTATGCAAGATGTGCAGCCATAGCCCACTGTGTGAAATCTCAACGCATCTAAATCCTCAGACAACCCGGACCGGTTCAAATAATTGGTCACGACCCTGGATCCCGGGGCCAAACTTGTTTTTACCCAGGATTTGGTCCTCAACCCTCTGGCTACGGCATTTCGGGCTACCAATCCCGCGCCAACCATTACCGTAGGATTTGAAGTATTGGTACAACTGGTAATAGCGGCTATTACGATGCTTCCATCACTTAAGGTGTAATTGGCATTTTTAAACTGAATTTTTACTGAACGTAGATCCTTATCTTCAACTGCAGTAACTTCCGGATTAGGTTGCTTCTCCGTTTTTGAAAATTGGCTTCCAGAACCTCCTTCTGCCAGCCATTTGTTCTCCTCGCGATCTGGAACTGAAATATATTTTCTTGAAAATTCCCCCTTCAGCAATTCTATGAATTTAGTGTTTAAATCTTTGACTAAAATTTTATCTTGTGGCCTTTTTGGTCCTGAAACCGTGGGTTGTAAAGTATTTAAATCCAGTTCCACAACTTCAGAATATTCTATATTTTCCTTTCCGGTACGCCACATCAGATTTTCCTGGCAATAATTTTTCACCAGATCTATTTGTTCCTGAGAACGGTTGGTTCGCCGCATATAATCTAAAGTCTGATTATCAACCGGGAAATAGGTTACCGTACAGCCAAATTCAGGTGACATATTTGAAATTGTAGCACGATCGGTTACACTTAAATAATCCAAAGCTTCTCCAAACACTTCAACAAATTGTCCAACTACCCCAACATCGCGAAGTAATTTGGTAATGGTGAGTACCATATCTGTCGCGGTGCAACCTTGCGGAATTTTGCCGCTCAGTTTTAAACCAACTACCTTTGGGCAGGTAAAATAAATAGGCTGCCCCAACATAGCAGCTTCAGCCTCAATTCCTCCTACTCCCCACCCCAAAACACCAATTCCGTTAACCATAGGCGTGTGGGAATCCAGGCCCACCAAAGTGTCGGGAAAGGCGTGGCCGTCACGTTCAATTATGCCCTGAGCGAGGTATTCCAGATTTACCTGATGACAAATCCCCATTCCGGGAGGTACCACCGTGAAATTATCCAATCCTTTTTGAGCCCATTTTAGTAATTTATATCGTTCTGAATTGCGCTCGTATTCCTTTTCTACATTTCTGGCCCGCGAATAATCAGTACCAAAAAAATCTACCTGGACCGAGTGGTCAATAATTAAATCGACCGGAATTACGGGATTTATTTTTGAACCATCGCCTCCCCTTCTAACTACTTCTGCCCGTATGGAAGCGATGTCCACCACCGCGGGAACTCCCGTAAAGTCCTGCATTAACACCCGGGCGGGTTTAAACGGAATATCTTTATCTGTACCGGATGAATCCCAATGCGAGAGCGTATGCAAATGCTCATCGGTAATGGCAAAACCATCGTGATTGCGCAACACATTTTCAAGTAATATTCGGATGGAAAACGGAAGTCTATTGATATCTATACCTTCATTTTGCAACTTTTTAAGGGAGGTGATCTGATAATCCATAATGTTTCTTTTAAAATCCTTTCAATTTAATGAGTTTCGATGAAACATTGGCTTTTTCAATGTATAAAAAATTCTTAATTCCCAATTCCATTTAAAGCACTGAAAGCCGTAAACGCAGATTTGCAATCTAGGTTTACGGCTTTCGGTATTAAAAATAAATCTTAAAGTTTTCGAATCTTCTTAAATCGTCATAGAAAAAATACGGGTTTTTGGCTGATTGTGTATTAATTTCAAATCAAAAGCCATACAAACATTGCGCACGAACGGACGTGCTTCCTCGGGAAGCCTCAATCCTGTTTCGCTGATTTCTACAAGGCCGTCTTCCACCATTTCATCCAATCGGCTAATGCATTCTTCCAATTCAGGGAATTTCATATCGTCGCTTTCCCAGGAAGTCTCAAAATTGCACATGATGTTTAAAATATGTTTTCGGATAATCAAATCTTCCGCTGTAAGCAGGTGACCTCTAAAAATAGGAATAAGGCCTTTGTTCACCAATTCGGTATACTCTTCAAGGGTTTTTACATTTTGTGCAAAACTATGCCAGGAATCGCTTATGGAGCTCATTCCCAACCCAATCATCAATTGAGTTTTACTTGCGGAATAACCCATGAAATTCCTGTGAAGGGTTTTGTTTTTCATC
>Ga0307486_1002168_pt1 | contig 14009 bp, 20 predicted proteins | sample CBIW02metaG_FD_203663 | JGI IMG/M metagenome (GOLD analysis project Ga0307486, IMG submission 203663) | Sea-ice brine microbial communities from Beaufort Sea near Barrow, Alaska, United States - CBIW 0.2 | ecosystem: Environmental > Aquatic > Marine > Coastal | place: USA: Alaska | collected... | reverse complement strand
GAAAGTAACCTTCGAGGGCCGGGAAGGACCTGTGCTTGGGATCGTCACCAAGATCAACCGCAAAAGTGTGATCGTGCTCGGTGATGAAAGGAAACAGTACAAGGTCTCGCCGGGATTACTCAGGCCGCTTCGTGACGTGAAGTAAGTCAACTACGTCGTGGAATGAACGCTTACCAGTGGAAAGTCATAAGAAGAACTTCACCTGGCTAATAATGGAAGGCCAGTGTTAAAGAGATCTTTGTAAATGTGGATCGTCGTGTTTGTAGGGGCGGCATTCCAGAGTACGTCAATAGCTTCGTTGGATACTGCGATGCATCCCTCCGTCCAGTCGAATGCGAGATGGTCGACCGCATCAAAAGGGGAGTCGTTCGGTAGTCCGTGTATCTTTATGCTTCCACCAGGGCTTACCCCGCGGGAGGAGGCCGATAGCCTATCTGCACTGTTTGGGTAGTTAATGTGAATGGATTTGTAGTAGGCGCTATCAGATTTTTTCCACGTAAGAGAATATATTCCTTCAGGTGTTTTTCCGTCTCCCCTTTCTAGCTTATGACCATCTGGGTTTGGCCCCAAAGATATTTGGAATTCACCTATCACTTCTGAGTCAGAGATCAGCCACAGGGTTCGGCTTGTTTTGTCTACAATAACCTCTTTAAGGTTTTTAGCGAAAACGCCGGTAGAGAAGAAGAGAGCTACCATGGCCATTAATAAAAGAGAGTGTCTTGAGGTCGCGATCATTGGTTTGGTGTCGGTTAAAGATTGAGCGTAAAACCATAGTACAAAATAAATATAGCTGCAAGGCTAATCGTCCTTGTAGACAAAGTTCTTGAAGTAGTTAGGCGCAAATGACCATCAACCTAAAGCTCGATAAGTCACGTTAGGGGGTGGTCTGGTCGAGAATAAAACCGCGAGCTTAAGAGAGGCAATGAGCTTCGATCATCGATCTGGTATTTAAGGCATCGATAATATTGATCTGGCCGATCAGGCTGGTGCACACAGTACTAACTTTTGTAACAGCTACGCCTCGTCTCAGCGCCTGCATTTTCAGTGCAGCGCCAACCACCGGTTACTCAGGCAAAACAGCATCCTGTGACAGCCTGCCTGGCCTGGTTCTTTTTTTCAGCCGGCCTTCTTGCCGCGGAAGTTGAGTTTTCGATGACAACCGGCTTGCCGGTGGCCACAGCAAGACCAACGATCTGTTTGTCCGCGGCTTCCAGCTGAGTTCTGTTCTGACGGCTGGTCGCCTGGTGGTCCGCCAGCGGGATTCGGTTAACACCACCTTGTGGCAGGCTCGGGTGAGTTCCGCGATCGCCAGATGATCGAAGTTGAAGTCCACACCAGTTACCCCGAACGATGTCTCCGGAACGGCTGTTTCTGCCACCAGGATGCGCCAGACTTTTCTGTCACGAATAAAAAGAAGGCTAAGCGCCTTCTGAAGAAATCAATTTGAGAGTTGGATAGCCTGGGTTTTAGTTGAAATTTTGAGGTCAAAAAACAAAAAAAGAAGCGAAGACTATGTCCTGCGCCTCTTTCTATTTGGTGAAATTCTAAGGAAAGACAATAATGATTAATCTAAAAGCCATAGGATTAATCTTTAGTTTGGAGAAAAGGTTTGATCAAAAGTTTTTTTGTATTTTTGAAGATTGTAGGGCACACCATCAAGCCCGTATTCAAATGTATACCCCATCTTTCTGATATCGTTTTGAAATGTCTTACAGAGTGCGTAGCCGTCTTCTTCCCCTTTTTCTATTAAGTCGGTGTGCAGACTAATAGCCTTCTGTACTTTGACGGGAAGATTCTCTTGCTGCTCAAACAAATCAACTGCAACTTTTTTATAAACCTTTGGCGAGAAAACCAGTGAGTCTTTAGCTCAGTGGATGAATCGTTGCTTAAATAGTGAGTGTTTTTGCGATAGTTAAAGATAAACTATCTCGGAACACACAAACCGATTGATTCCCATCGACAATGTTGTAAACGCTTTTTCCACTTAACACACCGAGTCGTTGAACTCTTTTAATGCTAAGCGACAGAGCAGCAAACTTGGGAGGCATTCGCTGGTGTCATAACGTAAACAACGTAGTGCTCGAAGCACTTAGTCTAATCACCTATTCAGTCCGAAGACCTATCCCGCAAGTCACCTTGCAAGCCCCTAAGTCTTTAGCTTAGGGGTAGTTGACTAGCACTCATCGTCCATCCCTCAAAAGCTGTAATTATTACAATAATCATAGCACGTATGTGCCAGAAGTCTCATTTGAATCTTTTGGAATGCCAGGAGGGTGAGTGGGGCCTGCGTGCTTCGCCTATTTTGTGCTCATTAATATCATTTCTCTGGCGAATGCTGACGCCAGATAGATCCTGTCAGGGATAAGGTGATGCTTGTCGATATGTGGGCCCATTGATGACAAAGTTATTTTAGTCAGCCTGAGGACGGGGCTGCCTTGATGCTTTGACCCTCATTACGTATCAGATTCGGAAATAAGAATCAGATCCTCTGTCCTTGCCTTAAAAAGAACCGTTAACTGAGCAAGTCTCCTAAAAAGATGTATTTTTGATAAAGTATCGATACAGAGAATTTTTATACTCCAAGAACTCAAACCAAGTGGTGATTTCCATCGATCCTTTACACGTAATTCTAGATCTGGATGAAACATTGATTCACAGTCGAGATGAACCTTTCGACAAAGTTGTGCATGATTTTGTTATTGACCCTCATGATTGTCATTTTTTTTGTTATATAAGACCTGGAGCTAGAGAGTTTATCCATAAGCTTATGAATGATGACAGATTCAGGGTTGGGGTCTACACCGCAGCCACGGCCGGCTATGCGAGCACAGTTATTGACAATTTGTGGCTCAGTGACAGAGATAAACTGACAGCCGTTCTTGCGCGAGACAGGACAACGCCTAGACAAGGACTGGCGATCGGGATGGACGCCTGGGAATTTGCCATGGAAGACCAGTATCAGATTCATCAAGAAAAGACTTTAAGGAAATATCTGAAGGCATCTGGAGCAAAAAGATCTCGAACGATTGCTCTGGATGATTCGCCTAAGGCTTGGCGTAAGTCCTATGGAAATCTTCTGAGTATTCCTGCGTTTGAAAAACCAGAATCAAACGATTTTGTTCTTAGAGGATCTTATAAAATTCTAGAGGCTCTTTCTAAGAAAAAGGATGTCAGACCTACAGAAAAGAGGGGTGCCATCTCATCCTTTGTGAAAAATTTAGAGAGCTCCAAATCATGTAGTCTTGAGTTTTAATTTTAAATTAGGATTCCATGGTCAGCCATAGTTCGCTTCTAGGTTGACGGGCCCTTCCATGAAAATATATCAGCAAGCACTGAAGGTAAGGTATCCCTGCCAGGCAAAAGAATATTGGCCCCAAAGCGTCAGCTGTTAGCTGACGGCCTGCCGGCTATTGTCTTCAAAAAAAGATGATTGGTCCCAATAATTTTGAGATCAAAATCTTTGAATCCAAAGGCGCATGCCGAAGACTGTCGAGGAACACCCGGGTGAAGTTCATTTTTATTTTGGGATCAAAATGAATATTGAATCCAAAATCATTGGGATCAAAGATTATTGGGGCCAATAAAAAGCAGTGTATTGGATCGGGTCCCGGGTGAATTTTGAAATTCTGGGGTAAGGAAGATCGTCTTGGGTCCAAAATAACTTCCGAAGAGAAGCTGGACCAAAACTCTTTCAAGAAGAGTGCTTCAAGCTGACGGCGCGTTCTCGCCGGCGCAATCTAACTGACAAACTCTTACCTGTTCTGGTGCGCCTCGATGCCTGAGGTGGAATCCGGTGGGACGATTACACTCTTACCTGGGGTGCTCGGATAAGCGACCTACACTAACAGGAACTGCTGGCTGAGCAGCCCCCTGAGTTTAGAGTGTTGTCTCAGCCTTGAGGCTGGACCTTGGGAAGGTAGTGTTTTTTGACCCATTCTATTGAGCTTTTTGTCATGGGGCGGTCAGGGGCATCGCCTTCACGACCGTGGCTGGAGACCATCCAGGTCTTAATGTTGTGGTACCAGTGGCTGATCTTGGTTTTGTTGGGAGACATAATGGTCTCTGTGACGTGAAGGATCTCATTGGTATCGTCAATCTCAAAAGTCAGCATCTGTGGTGCTCCTGCAATAAAGGCCCGCGTTTGATCCATTAAAGTAATTATACCACAACAATAAATAAAGTCAACGAAATACTATTAGTAAGTTGTTAATTAAAGTCGATCTCAACAATGGACTTGGCGCCACTGTTGAGTGATATTCGGACTTCTATGGTGGGATTAACTTCCTTCATCGTGTTTTTCGCGGGATACCCCTGTCTTTAGGCATGGGGAGGGATAGCGCGTCGGCTTTAGCCGACCCTGTTCTCGCTCTCCTTTTGTCTGTGCTATCAGGCGTTAATGTAAGTTCCGGTCTTTCCCATCTGACCCCTCGCCAATTTAACGTCCTTGTAAGGCGAGATAGCGAGCAAGCAAGAAGATGTTTAAGGGTGTCTGCCGCAAGGGCACGAATCAATATCAACGCCCGTCAAGTCACACTCATTATCATCAGCTTCATAGGGTGTGATGTCAGGATCGAACCCACGCTCTCTGAGAATTTCGTCAACTAAGGGTTGCGTAGATATTGGGGAGTTTTCAAGAATCGAGGCATAAGCAGCTTGAATGCGGCCCTCATAGAGCGTATCTGACAGCCCACTTCCTCTTAAAGCCTCAGCTTCTGCGGCCTCTATGCGAACTGTAAGCCCAGAGATAAAACTGTCGAGAGGAATGTTCTGCATAGGCTTGTCCATAAAAATCTCCCAGATGTTTCAATTGCTTACTCAATAAGAACATTATACGTCGATAACTAATAAATGTCTAGTATATTATGACTTAAATTAATGCCTATTCCGTCCTGGCTATCCGTTCGGAGGCAGTGTCTGGTCGGTGAGAAATAACAAACAAAGAGAGTTGAGGAGAGGCGGCACGAAAAGGGCCTCCGAGATGTAACTTAAAGGCCCCTGGAAGGCCACAGGATGGGTAGGGACTACCTACTAGGCTTCCTTCCATCAAGAAGGGCAATGGCCTTGTAAAAGGCCTTCTGAAGGCCTAGCTCAATAAGATTGAACCTTACCTTCTGTTCTCCATCACAGAAGCCTTTGACAACAAAGTACGTTGGTATCCCTCTTACACGTTGGACAGAGAGTCCTGGAGGTAGGTCAAGGCTCATAAACCGGGTTTCGGACCCTCTGCGCTTATAGGCGTGCAGTGGTTCCTGTGAAATCTCGAATCCGAACATGCTCTTGTGGGTTCTGTCCCTATCCTCTATCGCCGCGGCAAGGGCTTCTCCGTCAGAGCCGTGTAGTCTCATAGGGAACTTTGAGACATAGACCTTACCGCCCTTACGGATTTCTGTGACCCAGCCACGGGAGTATCGCTTGATGTACTTGTTATTCGTGCCTGGGGATTCGGTCATGGTTTAGCTCTGTCCTGATAAGTGTCCGAAGCTGGGCTTCGAAAAGTCCAGGGGGTTCTTGGGCCTTACAAATTAGCATGGTTTCCCATGTCATGTCGGGACGGATTTTCGTCGACAGGAAATCCATTTTTCAGGATATTTTTTGACATTTCTCCTTAGAGTAAATATAAAATTTGACTTAATTTCCTTATTGTTTACAAAGGAAAAGATGTCCGACCTTCGGTCGAAGGTCGCCAGTTAATGTAAGTGCTGAGTCGGATAAATTATATGGGTCTTAATCTTTTGTGAACGATCTCTTAATTATTTTGTTTTGGACTCAATAAAGATAAGGAGATTGATTTAAAAAAAACAAGGGTAGAGAAATGTAACAAAATGTAAAGTACTGGATTAATCAGTGGTGTAGAGAGATTGCCAAACCTGGATGAGCGCACTAATATCATGATCCGGAGGCACTAATGCATCAGACGAAATTGATTGAGATTGAAAAGGTTCCGCCATTCAGGATCTACTCGTCGCTATTCAGGACGGTTTACATATCCGGCTACCCTCCTTTCGTTAAAGTGAGAAACATTGCGAACCTTGAGGCGCCTGTTGTGACTGGTATGGCGAGCATTTGTGTGCGCGTGAGGGGCATCAAGAACACTGAAGCAATGTGCTCCAGCCCGACGGTAGAAGAGCTCATCAGGCAGGCCAGAAGGCTGTCCTTGAGTGTTTGCCGTGCCATATCAAAGATAGAGGTCGCAGAGCGCGGCGTTGCTTCATCGCTGACGGCCTTAGTGGTTATGAGGGTTTATTGGAGTGAGGATGCACGATGTTTCCATTGCGATGTGACGGATCTTCGAGAGGAATTTGATCTTGGCGAAAAAGACATAGATTTCTGACCTAGGAAGACTGGCTGGCGGCATTGGCTTACTGAGCCCGTGCTGGCCTGCTGGCCTGATTCATCGTTTTTTTTGGACCTCTCGGGTTTTGCTCATTAGGCATTGACGGAATATCGAAAACCAAGGCCCTGCGTGGGTTGGGATGGGCTCCGCCAAAGGACGGAGCCAAACCTGGGCTACCGAACGGCTGGCCTTCCGTGAGTTTGTTTCCGGCCCTTTTTGGGCTCGCCAAGGATCATTTTAAATACCGGTTCAATCAATGCGGCTGTCCCGTTAATCAGGATTTTCAGTGAAGCCACCCCGCTAAACAAGATGGTCAGTCCAAGAGCACCGTTAATATCAACCCCTTGAAGGCTGAACATTAGTGATGCGGCAGATGATGCAAAAAAAACAAAGACAAAGATACGCGACATTTAAGCTCCCCTTTCCTAATGTGCCAAATAATTATAACCATAAAATGCCTCCCTGTCAATTAAAACACCGATTAATGTCAATAAAAATACTGAAACAATATAGTTTGTCTTGTAAAAAGTTTCCGATGGAAATACAATCAGCATCATGAAATATAATCTCTCAGGAATAATTGCTTCGCTTCTCATCGCCCCTGCTTTGGTTTTGGCTGATGGTGGAGGTGCTATACAGGAGAAGGGGAGTGTCGAAATATTCTGCAAAACGACGGTCGCTAGCTACAGCGATGTAATGGAGGGGGAGATCGGTGTCACAATTTTGACGGCGCTTTCCAGGGAGCCTCTATTCAAGAACCTGGACATCTTCCAGCAGAGCGGTTTTTTGCGAATGCTGGGCCTGGTTTCAGGACTTAGTCCTGAGGATGCGGGCAATAAATGTTTGGAATGGATTCAGACGAGTGCGGAAATGATAACGCCTGAAAGGATCGAAAGCTGCAATACCTGGGGCAGACTGGTTAAGGTTATCGGGGATACATCACTGCGAAGCCCGCTAGGTAATGAGGCGCTTTCAGTTGTCCTTACGGAAAAAATGGAGAGCATGAGGCCTGCTGTACTAGGCATAATCGAACAAGCAAGAAGCATGAGGAAAGGGGTTGAGGTCAGTGACCTTGCGGTAGTGTACTATCAGGAGTGCGCAAAACAGGATTCCTTAGGTAAAAATATTGGAGAAGAGAATGGACCGTAGCATTGAAGTAAAAGACAGTGAAAGTCGTGTCAGTCTAAGCAGAAAACTGGTCGTTGAAATGGCAAAACAGCTTCATCAGCATGCCATAATATGGGGCCCTGATGAGGACTTTTCAGTTGTCCTTGAAGACTTCCAGGGTGAGATGGAGGCGATTGGCGAGGAGGGCTTGGTTGACCTGGTTGTGAGTGAGGACGCCCAGGATAAAGAGGTACTCCCGAGTATCGATATAATGTCCTCTTCTCACGTTCTGATTGAAAAGAAGCTCAAGCTTCCTGCTGACCACATTCTAAAGCACGGTTCGGCCCCGAACTATCAGGTTTTTGGCCCAATTTGTGGCTATAGCTCTGTTTGTCATCAAATAGAATCTGGTATTGGGGACGATGGTGATTCTGTAGTTTTCATCAACGTCAGGGTCATTGCAGAAATTGATCATGATGCTTACAGAATAATGCTGGACATGGGTCTGATTAAAAATCCAGATCAACCGTTCGACATGAAACTCAGCGATCCTGAGTGGATTTTCGATATCCCTTTTACTGAAAACATAAGACTGATTTAGGAAAAATTTTGCCATGAAAGAAAAAATATTTTATTCGTTTGTTCTTATTGCTGCAATTATCACTATGGTAATTTTGGTCGGGCTTTACGGTAAGAGCGGGAATACAGAAGCGACAGCCAGCGATCCAGGTGCTGAAAGCAGTGTTCTGGTGGCGGGCCTTATTGAAGGAACCCACTATACTGTTTTTGAACCTTTTGATCCCAATATGCCAGATGTCTCTGTTGTTTTTTGGTACGGATGCCCTCACTGCCAGGCTTTTCGGTCACCTGTCAAAGAGTTTGCCGAAAGAAATGCAAACTTAACAATTAAGCATCGCCATTCTTTTATGAATGAGCGATGGCTGCAAGACGCATTGTTCTTTTACTCGGCCATGCAGCTAGAAAACCCGAATGAAATCAGTGACGCCTATTTTGACGCTCGTGAAAAGACAGCATCCCACCTTGATGCGAAGCAAGTGGCAGGGGTTCTTGATACCCTTGGAATTTCGATCAATGACCTGAAAAATAAAATATCCAGTGATGTTCTTTTGGAGAAGTTGGAAGAAACCAGTGAATTTGAGCGACACTATCAGATCAAGGGAGTACCTGCTGTAATTGCGTCCGGGAAATACCGCTTGGAAAACGGCGCCTTCTCAAGCCAGGAAGATATGCTCCGCGCAGCAGAATCGCTAATAAAAGCCGACCAGGCGTCTTTGACTATGGATAATTAATAGTATATAATGTAGTACAAGTCAATAAAAAGGAGTTTTCTGTGAGATTCTGCGCCCTTATAGTGGCAATGTTATTCATCTCAGGCGTCCAGGCAGCCCCTCACTACTACACTGAGGGAGTTGGAAGCATCTACATAGTTATTGATGGTGACACTCTCATCATGACTGGAATGAGTGATGCTGCCTTCGAGGACCTGTCAAAAAGGGCCGCAAGTAAGTACGTGAACACGAAGTATCGGTCAATCAGGATAAGAATTGGCGGTATTGACACCGCCGAGCTTGGTACCCGTGCAGGTGAAGAAGCAAAGGTATTTTTGAAAGAAAGGGCCGAAAAGAAAGAGGCAGCTTATGGGTGCTACGATGTTGGCAAATACGGAAGACTTATTTGCCACGTTCAGTTCGGACCTGAAAAAAGTGACGTAGGAGCCTTAATGATCGGCTCTGGTCGGTCAATTTATGTGAAAAAGTATGGCTTGATTCCGGTTTCTGAATTGGACAGGCACTACCGATCACTGGATTGAATTATTAGTGGACGGCAGGGAAGCTGTCCGATGATTTCATCCAAGAAAAGGTTCCAGGCTCAGCCTCCATTTCGTCCGCGTTACCACTCATAAGAATACCCGGCAAAAATTTACCCTCAAGATCCCACTTCTCAACTACGCCAGAAAGAGCGCTCTGGCTGGGCTGGGCAGCCTCCACTACAGACAGGAGTCCACGACCAGGGATGCCGTTAATGCTGAACACTGAAGCCCTCAGTGATGATCCATCGTCAATAATGGCAAGAAAATAGGGTGATATTTCCTGCGACCGAACAAGATCTATGGAGCTAACAATAGAAAGCGAGTCGGGGGCGTCTCTTACACAGGGGAGAACGATAATGGCGGCTTTTGCATTAAGTTCGTCTGAAACAAGGCTGGATACGCCAATAGAGAATTTTGCAAAACCGGGGCTGAGTATTTTTTCAGAGTTAGTGGTCATTACGTGAAAAAGGCCTTCACTACCAAGGTGAATAATGAGTGGGTGAATTTCCGAAAACCCAGATTCTGAGAATTGATAATCAAGGATTCTGCTGATTAGAGCGTCAGATTTTTCTCGTTCATGTTTTGACTCATTACTGGTCATGCTTTAACCTTTTTAACGACTTTAGAATAATTACTATAAACCATAAAAAAAAATATGTAAAAAAGTTTGACACTTTTACAATAAAGTAGAATAATAGCCTGAATCTGAACTCAGTCAATAAAACAATGACTGCCTATATAGGATGATGGTTACATGAAGAAGTTCGCGGCCGCCATTGGCGAAATTGAGTATGAGAAGGATGCGGAGCATCTTGTGAGAATGACCGAGTCAATCGCCAACCACATTAACAGTGGATCGGATGTGGCAATGGAAGTGACTGTTCTGATAAGCTCGAAAAAAATGTCGGGACTTGGATACAAAGTATTAAAAGAGTTCCTTGCTATTATTGACAGCATGCATCTTATGTCTCACATAATGATTGAAGGAAAAAAGATCCACCCGGAAATTCTCATGTCGGCTTTGAATGCCGATCAGGTCTCTATAAATGATAAGGCAGTGATCGAGGGGAAAATTAAGGATGCTCACCCTTGCATTGAAGAAAACTCCGATCTGTACCTGGCTATTAATAACAGTAAAGCAAAAATTAAAACATCAGGAAAGGTTGCTGTTCAAAAGATCCGTAGTTCAGGTTTTTTTTCTAAAACTAAAACAATTCGCTCTGTTCCGTCTGTCGACCACCTTTTCAGTCAACACATAAGCCAGGGCTCAAGCCTCGCGTGTTTTCAGCCTTAAAGGTATTTAGTTTGGCAGGAAACGGGAAAAACCATAATCAGTGAAGGAAATATTGCACCAGGCTGGGTCGCGTCATGCCACAAACTGGTGCAAATTCTAGACCATTTGTCAAGATGGCGTCAAAAAAGATTGAAATATGAGCTGAATAAATCCAAAAAGAATTTTCTGTAAAAATAATAACAGCCAGAATGTGCGATAAGTCAATTATTGAATCATTAAATTAATGAAATTAAAGCTATAAATGCGCCGCATAAAAACTTATAATCTTTCCTGATATTGTGATCTCTTCTCAAGAGCGAATTAAGAATGAAGAATGGAGAAGTAGAATGATTGTAAGCAAGAAGCTGCATCATGGAATAAGAACGTTGAAATCGTGGATGCAGAAAGGGACGTCTGTAGCATCATACAAAGAGTGGAGTGCCCTTAACGGCCTTGCAGAGTATCACGCTGGAGCATCAGGATTCATACAGGACGCCCATAGAAATATGGAGAGTTTCTCTAAAATAGGCGATATGATCAACAATCTCCCTGTTGAGATAAGACGAATTCTCCCCGCCGACCTTAAAATAGAAATATCCAAGCAAATGGCCTTAAATGAAGCCTGGATGGATCATGCCGAGAATTTTATCTTCGAAGAGGCCAGGACTGAAAGTGAGGAAGGTATTTTTTTCCCTGATGATGAAAAAGTTGAAAGTCTAATATCGAGAGCTGCTGAGCAAAAAAATATTGACAAACTTGAATGCAGTGAAAGATCTAAAGTTATCTTGTTGTTTCCGATGGCACACTGAAATAACTCACACCTTGACTTAAGCAATTTACTACATTATTTCCCTGAGCATTGCTAGGCCGAGTGAGTCAGCTGTTTTTGATGTGTCCTGCCGCCCGAACATGGCTACCGGGTCCGGCGCGAGGCACTTGGTTCTATCTGTATCTGATGATGGACGTTTACAGTCGCAAGATCGTTGGTCATGAAGTCTATGAAAACGAAACCGGCGAACTCGCACGCGAGTTCATTGAAAAAGCCTACTGGCGCGAGCACCTGGCGTCTCGGGGAAAGCCATTGGTCTTGCATTCTGACAACGGCAGTCCGATGAAGGCGGCGACCTTCCTGGAGAAGCTCTACGACCTGGGCATTACGCCTTCGAACAGCCGACCAAGAGTGAGCAACGACAACGCCTATTCAGAATCACTGTTTAAAACCTTGAAGTTCCGACCGGGGTTCCCGGTTAACGGCTTCAAAACAATCCAGGATGCCCGAGACTGGGTGCTTAAGTTCGTCCGCTGGTACAACACCGAGCATCGGCACAGCGCCTTAAATTATGTAACACCGCAGCAGCGCCATACTGGCGAGGCTGACCATATCCTGGCAAAGCGAAAGCAGGTAATAGAGGCTGCGAAAGCAGCGAACCCGCAACGCTGGTCTGGGAAAATCCGAAACCTCAGCTTACCGGACTCAGTCACATTGAATCCGGAAAAGGCGGCTAATTGTTAAAGAGCTGAGGCCTTAAACGCGCCAACTATGTTGACAGGCTCCGGACAGCGAAAGCTTCCAGAATAGCGATGAGAATCACTGGCGGATTCTCGGATGAGGATAGTGAAGATGGGTGTCCTCATTGGGCAGTCGGGCTTATAGAGGCCTGTGGTCTGCGGATCTGATCCTAACTAATTGTTATGCAATGTATAGAGTAAGATTCAAATATATATTTTTTGCCCTATGCCAGGGTGAACGTGATTCGCAATGAGTTACGCCTGCTTAAAATATCATCACCAGAATTTAAAGTAAGAGCCAGCAACGTTAAAAAGAGGGGGTTTTTACCGGGGAAAATATATCAAACAGAAGTTGCAGAGGTATGTGATTTCGTTAGTTTATGTGGTAAAATAAGTTCTTGGTTAAAGAATGAACCATTAAACTATTAAATAATTAAGGAAAGCCTAATGGCACGTGGCGTAAATAAAGTAATCCTTATCGGAAACCTTGGGCAAGATCCTGAAGTCAACAAGACGGGCAATGGCAATGCCGTTGCCAACCTGAACCTGGCCACCGATGAGTCCTACAAGGATCGCCAAACCGGCGAGCTGGTTTCGAAAACAGAATGGCATCGTGTCGTTCTTTTTGGAAAAGTCGCCGAAGTGGCCCGTGATTACCTTAAGAAGGGTGCAAAAGTCTATATTGAGGGGAAGTTGAGTACCCACAAGTGGCAAGATAAGGAAGGCGTAGACAAGTACAGCACCGAGATTATCGTGGACATCAGTGGCCAGATGCAAATGCTGGACTCACGTCCAAGCGATGGCGTCAAAAACCCTCAGGATGAGGCTAAGCCTGCGTCTAAGAGCAGCGCCACACCCTCGGCTCCGAAAGAAAAAGCGCCTGCAAACGAAGAGTCAGGAAGCTCAGTCGACGATGATGATGAAAAAGATGGCGACATACCATTTTAAAAAATAAATTGTAATCAATAAAAAGGGGCTAATGCCTCTTTTTATTTACATAAAAAAGTACATAAAAAGATTGACATAAGTGTGCTCTGGCGATATAATTGAATACAAGGAATAAGGCAAAGGTCTTATTAAAGAACCGTTATTGAGGAATTTCCTATGGCACGTGGCATAAATAAAGTAATCCTTATTGGCAACCTGGGGCAAGACCCGGATGTCCGTTATACTCCTAACGGCAACGCGGTTGCCAATATCAGCATTGCTACTGACGAGTCCTACAAAGACCGTCAGACCGGACAGCTGGTTCCGAAAACAGAATGGCACAAAATTGCGATGTTTGGGAAAATCGCCGAAGTTGCCGGTCAGTACTTGCGTAAAGGCTCAAAGGTTTATATTGAAGGTAAGCTCCAAACCCGCAAGTGGACGAACAAAGACGGTCAGGATGTTTACACCACTGAGGTGGTTGTGGATATCAGCGGCCAGATGCAGATGCTGGACTCACGTCAGGACGATTCTGGGTCAAATCAGAATAATACGCCGGCCAAGCCAGCTAAGCCTGAAGCCAAGCCTGACGCTAAGCCCAAGGTTGATAATAGTCAGGCTCAATCAAAAATGCCTGATCCAGTAGATGATTTTGATGATGACATTCCTTTTTAGCGAATGATTATCATTCTCATTAAGATTAGATTGAGAGGGTAGGCTTTCGGAGATTAACCTACCCTCATTGTGGCTGGCACCGTGCCGGCCACAATACTGTCCTGAAGGCTTTTGTCCTGGCTTTTTAATTCCAATCTCGTGTGGGGCTTTGGCTTAATATGAACCCGGTCAACTACCCCTAAGCTAAAGACTTAGGGGCTTGCAAGGTGACTTGCGGGATAGGTCTTCGGACTGAATAGGTGATTAGGCTAAGTCTTAAATGACTACGTTCTTTATGTGATAGCACCGTCGAATGCCTCCCAAGTTTGACGCTCTGCTTTCTAGCATTAAAAGACCTCAACGGGTCGGTGTGC
>Ga0307486_1002167_pt1 | contig 14016 bp, 9 predicted proteins | sample CBIW02metaG_FD_203663 | JGI IMG/M metagenome (GOLD analysis project Ga0307486, IMG submission 203663) | Sea-ice brine microbial communities from Beaufort Sea near Barrow, Alaska, United States - CBIW 0.2 | ecosystem: Environmental > Aquatic > Marine > Coastal | place: USA: Alaska | collected... | reverse complement strand
ACCCGTGTACAGGAAACGGTGTATAAATTTCAGCAATATGATAACGGGCCTCACGAACTTGTTTTACCGCTTGCAACAGCAAATCGTCATCGGTATAAATAGCGTGTATAACTTTTGATGCCATCCTAGTTTCTATTATTATTAAATTTTATTTCGGTGATCTACATCGTCACCTTTCTCTGCCCGTAACTGTTTATATCCTGCACCGGATCCTTTCATGATCGTTTTTATTTCGGCTTGTGCAATTACAGGGAATGTCCTGGCATACAACAAGAACAGTACAAAGAAGAATCCTACTGTCCCAATAAATATTCCTATATCTACAAAAGTAGGGGAAAACATTGTCCAGGAAGAAGGCAAATAATCACGGTGCAATGAGGTTACTATAATAACAAATCGCTCAAACCACATTCCTATGTTTACCACAACCGATATAAAGAAAGAGAACATAATGCTGGTACGCAATTTCTTGAACCACATGAACTGAGGAGAGAAAACGTTACAGGTCATCATCGACCAGTAAGCCCACCAATAAGGTCCGGTCGCCCTGTTCAAAAATGCATATTGTTCATATTCCACCCCGGAGTACCAGGCTACAAACAGCTCGGTAATATAGGCACATCCCACTATGGAACCGGTGATCATAATTACAATGTTCATCAATTCTATATGCTGAATGGTAATATAGTCTTCCAGATTGGAAACCTTCCGCATAATGATAAGAAGTGTGTTCACCATTGCAAATCCAGAAAATACAGCTCCAGCAACAAAATATGGGGGAAAAATGGTTGTATGCCAACCCGGAATTACGGCGGTAGCAAAATCAAAGGATACAATAGTATGTACAGAAAGCACAAGAGGAGTTGCCAAACCAGCCAATACCAATGACACTTCTTCCATACGTTGCCAGTCCTTGGCCCTTCCGCTCCATCCAAAACTTAAAATTCCGTATATTTTTTTCTGAAAAGGTTTTACAGCCCTGTCACGGATCATAGCAAAATCCGGCAGTAAACCTGTCCACCAAAACACCAGGGAAACAGATAAATATGTGGAAATTGCAAATACGTCCCAAAGCAGTGGCGAGTTGAAATTCACCCAAAGGGAACCAAATTGATTGGGAATAGGAAGTACCCAATATGCCAACCATGGACGCCCCATGTGGATAATTGGAAACAATCCAGCCTGGATTACAGAGAAGATGGTCATAGCCTCCGCAGAACGGTTGATCGCCATTCTCCACTTTTGGCGGAACAACAGCAATACCGCTGAAATAAGCGTTCCGGCATGCCCGATACCTACCCACCAAACAAAGTTGGTAATATCCCAGGCCCAGCCCACGGTTTTGTTGAGTCCCCAGGTTCCAATACCCGTGGAAACGGTATAAATTATACAGCCTAAACCCCAGAGAAAAGCGACAAGTGCGATAGAAAAAACTATCCACCAGGACTTATTTGCTTTACCCTCAACAGGTGCAGCCACATCTATGGTTACATCGTGATAGGTTTTATCTCCGGTAACTAAAGGCTTTCGTATTGGTGCTTCGTAATGAGACATATCCTTATTAATTGATTCTTTAAATGTTTACTTTTATTATGCTTCCGAAATATTCCTGATCTTGGTTTGATACATCACATTAGGCTTGGTCCCAACAGATTCCAATAAGTGATACATTCTTTTATCGTCCTTCATTTTAACGATCTTAGTTTCCTTATCGTTAATATCACCAAAAACCATTGCACCCTTATCACAAGCAGCAGAACAGGCAGTATGGAATTCCCCGTCTTCTATTACCCTGCCATCTCGCTTGGCATCTAAAATAGTTTTTTGCGTTTTTTGAATACACATAGAACATTTTTCCATAACCCCTCTTGACCTCACGGTAACATCGGGATTTAATACCATTCGGCCCAAATCGTCATTCATGTGATAATCAAACTCATCGTTTCCGGAGTATTTAAACCAGTTGAAACGACGCACCTTATAAGGACAGTTATTTGCGCAATATCTTGTTCCCACACATCTGTTATAAACCATTTGATTCTGACCCTGACGTCCATGAGAGGTTGCTGCCACAGGGCATACGGTTTCACACGGCGCATGGTTACAGTGTTGGCACATTACCGGTTGAAATACTACTTGTGGATTATCTCCCGGATTCTCTAATTCCCCAAATTGAGAAAGTGATTCCCCGAGTCCTGAAATATCATCTTTTTTATCGACATCATGGGTAAAAGTGTCCTCAGAAGAGTAATAACGGTCTATACGCAACCAGTGCATATCACGTGATTTCCTAATTTCAACTTTACCCACTACCGGTACATTGTTTTCAGAATGACAGGCAATAATACAGGCTCCACATCCCGTACAGGCATTTAAATCTATAGATAAATTAAAGTGGTGTCCTACTTCCCGGTCAAATGATTGCCAAAGGTCAACTTCCGGAGAAGTTACGGGGGTTTCCATATGATTTAAGGAAACCTCGGGAACCTTGTTCCATTCCTCTACCTCTTTAGTATTAAAAACTTCCAGGGTAGTTTCCTTGATGATATCGCCCCGTCCCATCAATGTGTTTTGCAATTGAACACAGGCAAATTCGTGCATTCCTGAAGCTTTCTCCAGAGAAACGTTTTGAACCGATTTAAAATCTTTATAAAGCGGGAAGGCATTTACACCTACCTGCATTTCTTCTTTTATTCCTTCTTTTTTCCCGTATCCCAATGCAAGCCCAAGAGATCCTTTAGCCTGTCCCGGTTGGATAATAACGGGTACATTTTCTACAACTACCCCATCCATTTTAAGGTTGACATAACTTCCGTTAAGCGCACCATTTGCCACATTCTCATTTATTAAACCTAGAGACTCTGCATCAGCTTTGGAAATGGCAACATAGTTATCCCAGGACGATCTTGTAATAGGATCCGGCATTTCCTGCAACCATGGGTTGTTGGCTTGCTGGCCATCTCCCATAGAAACTTTGGTGTAGAGAACAAGCTCATATCCTTCGGTTTTCCCCGCCTGACTAAGGTTTTGGGCTGAAGTACTGTTATTTACCGTTGTTGCAGTTTCGGAAGTAAGACCAGCTGCAACACCAGGAATAGTTCCTTCAAAAACCCCATCGTGAAGGGCATCATTCCAAGAACCAACCCCTAGAGACCCGTTCCATGTTTCTTTTATATAATCGTAATATGTAGTACTGTTTCCGTTCCATTTCAATAAACAGTCCTGAAATTGCCTAGTATCAAACAACGGCCTGATGGTAGGCTGCATTAAGCTGAAATTATTTTTGGTGAATTGAACATCACCCCAGCTTTCCAAATAATGAGGCGTAGCGGCAATAAATTTACAGAGTTTTGCAGTTTCATCTTCCTTCATTGAAAAGGCTATTGAAACGTCGACACCTTTAAGTGCCTCAATAAATTCTTTGGAGTTAGGCAAGCTATATGCAGGATTTACCCCGGCAATCAATATAGCTCCTACACTTCCATTCTTAATATCCTGAACCAACTTTGAAACGGCCTGGGCACTCCCCTGGCGAATCATACGTGGATTATCTGTATCCATTACCTGGCTTCCCAATGTCTGGTTAATAGCCAGAACAAGTGATTGCGCATCGGTATCTGGCAAACCTGTTACAACCACAGCTTTACTTCCCGATTTTCTTAATTGATTAACCGCTTTGATCACGGCATCATCTAAATTTGCAGGAAGACTGCTTGTTGAAGCACCTCCGGCTATATAACCATATAATGCCGCTAATGCCGCTTTTTGTTGAGACGGTGTTACAGGAATTCGTTTATCCGCATTTGCACCGGTCAAAGACATATTTGCTTCAAACTGGATATGTCGTGACATTTTTCCATTCACAGGAATCCGACTTTTTGCGTAACCCGCATCAAAACCACCTCCGTTCCAATCTCCCAAGAAATCGGCACCAATAGAAACTATTGTTTCAGCTTTAGAAAAATCGTAATTAGCTAATGCCCTTGTTCCAAATTTGGCTTCAAAAGCATTTAGCGCAGCATCTTCAGAAACTGTATCGTAAACTACATGGCGTACATTCCCGAATTTTGCTGAAAATTCATTGATCAACCTTGTTGTAGAAGGACTGGCAAAGGTTTGTGTCAAAAGAACCGTTTCTCCCTGAACATTATTTAATGCATCGCCAACCTGCTTGTGAAAATCTTCCCAGGAAACGTTTTGTCCGTTTGCCATTGGGCGCTTTAGGCGCTTTCCATCATATAGGGAAAGTACTGAAGCATGTACCCTTGCATTTACTCCTGCCTTAGAAGTGGAAAGAATATTGTTTTCAATTTTGATAGGACGTCCTTCACGGGTTTTAACCAAAACACTCGCAAAATCGAACCCATCCGCAATTGTAGTTGCATAGAAATTTGCTACTCCCGGAACAATCCTTTCTGGCTGTACTACATAAGGAATAGATTTAACTACCGGTCCCTCACAGGCGGCAAGAGAGGCTGCTGCTGTTGTAAAACCAACATATTTCAAGAAATCGCGTCGGGTAGTTGCTGAGTTACCCAGGGATTCCTCATCCCCCAGAAATTCATCCGTTGGAATTTCCTCTGCAAATTCTTTTTGCTGGAGTCTCTCAACAATAGAACTGTTTTCATCCAGTTCTTCAACACTTTTCCAGTATTTCTTGTTTGATGACATATATATCTAGATATTAACTTCGTAATTAAATACCCGCGTTTGCAGGAAATACATTTTTTTATTAATAGTGGCATTTTGCACATTCCAGTCCACCCAATTGGGCGGCTGTCAAATCTTCAACACCATATTTTTTAGACAGCTCTTCGTGGATCTTTTCGTAATATTCATTCCCGGCGATATTCACCTTAGTTTCACGGTGACAATTAATACACCAACCCATTGTTAATGGAGCGTTTTGAGCTACAATTTCCATTTCCTGAATAGGACCGTGGCAGGTTTGACATTGAACACCAGCTACAGTTACATGCTGGGAGTGATTAAAGTATGCAAAGTCCGGCAGGTTGTGGATCCTTACCCATTTTACAGGTTTGGTTTCTCCGGTATAAGTGAGTGTAGCAGGATCCCATCCTACTGCATCATATAACTTGGTAATTTCCTTGTCGTAAAATTCTTTTGAGTATTCTTCGGTTGCTGTTGCTTCCGCTACTTCCCCAATAGACTTATGGCAATTCATACATACATTTAATGAAGGAATACCGGCTTGTTTTGAAGTCCTGGCTGAGGAATGGCAATATTTACAATCAACCTTATTGTCACCAGCGTGAATTAAATGAGAATAATGAATTGGCTGAATTGGCTGATATCCCTGATCTACCCCAACTTGCATGAAAAAACCATATATAAAATAAGCACTCCCAAGCAATAAAATTATCGCGGTGACCAATACCAAAAATTGATTTTGTACAAAGGACTTCCAGAGAGGTGTCCTTTTTTGTTTTTCAGGTAATTCCACTCCACTTGCAACAGCAAATTTTGTTAGTGTTCTATTGACAAGAAATAATATTACCAAAAGCATTAATAGCACAAAAGCCAAAATTCCCAGGATAATATTACTTGGAATCCCACCTTCAGAAGCACCACCAGTCTGGGCAACAGGACCTGCAGCTACTTGCGGTTCGGGTTTAGGCGTTTCAACATAGGCCAGGATATCTCCAATTTCCGCATCTGATAATTGCGGGAATGCGGGCATAGGCATTTTATTGAATTCTTCAAAAATCGCTAAAGCTGCGGCATCTCCTGAAGCAATTACAGCCGAAGAATTATGAACCCAGGATTTGATCCACTCTATGCTTTGCCTTTCGGTCACACCATTTAATGCCGGTCCAATAGATTTGGAATAAGGCTTATGGCAAGCGGCACAAAGCGAATTAAACAAAGATTTTCCGTTTGCAGGATCACCTAGAGCTGAGCCCGGAGCATCAGTAATTTCTGCAGCAGGTTGCGCAACATTTGGTGAGACTTCTTTCTCCTGAGAGAAACTAAGTGCGGAAAATGAAAGCAAAAACACTACTGATAATAACAGAAAGCGTGAGGTTGAATGGCGGAATTTCACCTTTTTCATATTTTAAGTTGAATTAGCTTCTTATGTTTGGCACGATATTTTATAACTACTAAGGCAAAAATATATTGGAGTACCCAAAAAATCCAGCGACAAAAGTAACAATTAAAGTGGATTTTGGAAATGGTACGATAGTGTTAACTGTTAATTTAGACTTACTCTAAATAATAAACTTGCCCATAAGTGAGTTATTAAGTTTTACTTTTACACCAAACCTTTTTGATATGAGATTATTAAATGTTAAAGATTGTTTTGTTATAGGAATTCTTCTCCTGGGAACAAATCAAATCAGCACAGCCCAAAACGGCCGTGTCAATATTCAGCAAAATGAAATAATACCTGAATTAAATGTATTGAATTCTGAAATGACCAAGGCCGGAAAGTTTGGAGAACGTTATAAAATACAGTTGTATTATGGAGATAATAATACCGCCAGTGAAATAATCAAGACGTTCCGTTCCAAATATGACACCTGGCCTTCTGCAGTAATATATGAGACTCCAAATTACAAGGTTTGGATCGGAAATTTCCGAAACCGGTTGGAGGCAGACAGAGCTCTTCTAAAGATCAAGAGCGATTATCCCGCAGCCTTTATCCCGAAACCACAAAAAGGCTAAATTACCGCATAAAAAAAAGAGGTTGTACAGGAATAAACCCGTGCAACCTCTTTTTTTATTATTAGCTTCAGAATTTGCTATTTTTTCATTTTCTTCTTAACAGCAACTTCCTGATATCCTTCTATTATATCACCTTCTTTAATATCATTGTAGTTCTTCACCTGCATTCCACAATCATATCCTTTTGCTACTTCTTTGGCATCATCTTTAAATCGTTTTAAAGATGAAAGTTCGCCGGTGTATATTACGATCCCATCCCTGATCAATCGGATACCGTTGTTCTTGATTATTTTTCCGGAAGTTACCATACAACCAGCAATAGTTCCGATTTTGGATATTTTGAAAGTCTCCCTTATCTCGGCAGTACCAGTAATTTCTTCCTTCATTTCAGGAGTCAACATACCTTCCATCGCATCTTTTAGATCGTTGATGGCATCGTAGATAATTGAATAAGTCCTAACATCAATTTCCTCTTTATCTGCCAACTGTCTGGCATTACCTGCCGGACGCACATTAAATCCAATGATTACTGCATCGGAAGCGGAAGCCAAGAGAACATCGCTCTCAGTTATAGGCCCAACTCCCTTATGGATAATATTTACTTGTATTTCCTCCGTAGAAAGTTTTTGGAAACTATCTGTCAATGCTTCTACAGATCCATCCACGTCACCTTTAAGGATTATATTGATTTCTTTAAATTCCCCTAATGCAATTCGGCGACCAATTTCATCCAAGGTAATATGTCGTTGAGTCCTTACAGATTGTTCCCTTTGCAACTGGGTACGTCTTGAAGCAATATCTTTTGCCTCACGCTCATCCAACATTACCCTAAACTTATCACCTGCCTGAGGCGCTCCGTCCAGACCTAAAATAGAAACAGGAGTTGATGGCCCTGCAACCTTTACATCTTTCCCACGTTCATCCTGCATTGCTTTAACCTTACCAGTATGTCTTCCGGCCAATATGTAATCTCCAATTTTCACAGATCCTTCCTGAACCAGCACAGTGGCAACATATCCACGTCCTTTCCCTAAAAATGCTTCAACTACTGTTCCCTTTGCCGGTTTATTCGGATTGGCAGTAAGTTCCAGAATCTCAGCTTCAAGCAATACTTTTTCCAAAAGGTCTTTTATTCCAAGTCCAGTTTTAGCTGAAATATCGTGGGACTGAATTTTTCCTCCCCAGTCTTCAACAAGGAGGTTCATTGCAGCCAGTTTTTCTTTTATTTTTTCAGGATTCGAATTTGGCAAGTCTACCTTGTTAATTGCAAACACAATTGGCACTCCTGCCGCCTGGGCATGGGAAATTGCTTCTTTTGTTTGTGGCATCACATCATCATCTGCTGCAATAACAATAATAGCTATATCGGTAACCTGAGCACCCCTTGCCCGCATTGCGGTAAAGGCTTCGTGCCCTGGAGTATCAAGGAAACTTATTTTTTGTCCATCTTCCAGTTCCACTCCATAAGCGCCAATGTGTTGGGTTATTCCACCACTTTCACCGGCGATAACATTTTCTTTGCGGATATAATCCAACAAGGAAGTTTTACCATGATCTACGTGACCCATTACCGTTACAATCGGTGCCCGAGATTCTAAATCCTCTGGACGATCTTCTTCGGTTTCTATGGTTTCTTCAATATCTGCAGAAACAAATTCTATTTCATAGCCAAATTCCTCTGCAACTATAGACAGGGTTTCTGCATCAAGACGCTGATTCATGGTCACCATCATTCCAAGTGACATACAGGTTGAAATAATTTTTGTGACCGGAACATCCATCATAGTCGCAATTTCACTTACGGTAACAAATTCCGTTACCTTAAGCACTTTGCTTTCAGATTCCTGTTGAGCCAATTCATCCTCCGTTTTTTGGCGGTGATGGTCTCTTTTATCTCTTCTATATTTTGCCCCTTTTCCTTTTCCGGATTTACCCTGAAGTTTTTCTAAGGTTTCCCTAACTTGCTTTTGAACTGCTTCTTCGCTAGGCTCTTCTTTGGCAATGGCCGGTCTCGCCGGTCTTTTAACTCCTTTTGCTCCTTTATAGGGAGTGCTTGGGGTAGTTGACGGAGCCGGTTTAACATCTTTGGTTATCCTGCGACGTCGCTTTTTATTTTTTTCCTTTGCACTTTCGGCAGCGGACTTTTTATCGTCCTTCTTTTTAACCGGTTTTTTAAACTGGGTAAGATCGATTTTTTCTCCTGTAAATTGAGGGCCGTTAAGTTTGGTGTAATTTGTTTTTAGAGTTTCTGAAATTGATTCCTTTTCTACTCCTTCTTTCTCAACATTTTCCGGAACTTTCTCAGCCTGAGGTTCCACTGGTGAAACCGGTTTCTCGGTTGTTTTCTCTTCCTTTACAACAGTTTCTTTTGGAGCAATTTCCGCTTCAAGAGGTTTTTTGGATTTTGCTTCAGCAACCTTTGGCTCTTCAGCTTTAGGAGCATCCACTTTAGGCTCTTCAACCTTGGTTTCTTTTTCCTTAGGCTTAACAACTTTAGGCTCTTCTTTTTCAGGTATTTCGTCTATTGGCTCAATAATCTTAGCCTCCTCTAGTATCTCCGGAGCTATTTCTGCAACTGGCTGTACTGGTTTTTCTTTTTCAACTTCTTTAGGTTTTTCTTCAGATTTTTTATCTAAGTCGATTTTTCCAACCTGTTTTGGACCTTCAAGCTTAATTCTGGCACTGATGATTTCCTGCTGTTTGTGCTCTGCTTTCCTCTTCTCCTCCAATTCCTTTTCACGAGCTATACGCAGTTCTTCTTTCTCCTTGCGTTTTTCTTCCCCAACTTCTTTGGAAGCCACTTTTTTACTTTTATCGGTACTAAATTCGTTTAAAAGTACATGGTACACTTCTTCAGAAATTTTCGCGGTAGGACGCTTTTCAATTTCGTGACCTTTGGAATTTAAATATTCCACAGCACGATCTAGTGAAATATTGAATTCACGTAGTACCTTGTTTAATCGCATTGTCTTTTCTTCAGCCATAAATCGCCCTCTAAATTAACCTCTTAAATTATTATTGCATGTTTATAAAAAACATACTTTATTCAAATTCTTCCTTCAACACCCTAATTACTTCCCGAATGGTTTCTTCTTCCAAATCGGTCCTGCGAATCAGGTCATCCACATCTTGTTCTAATATACTTTTTGCGGTATCAAGGCCAATTTTGGCAAATTCGGTAATTACCCAATCCTCAATTTCATCGGCAAATTCCCTCAATTCCACATCTTCATCTCCACCATCCCTAAAAACGTCTATTTCGTAACCGGTAAGTTGGCTTGCAAGCCTTATGTTAAGGCCTCCACGCCCAATAGCTTTAGAAACCTCTTCAGGCTTAAGTATCACCTCGGCGCGTTTATTTTCTTCATCCAGTTTGATAGAAACTATTTTTGCAGGACTCAATGCCCTGGTAATAAATAACTGATCGTTGCTGGTGTAATTGATTACATCTATATTTTCGTTGCCCAATTCACGAACAATTCCGTGAATTCTGGATCCCTTCATTCCAACACAGGCCCCAACCGGGTCAATCCTGTCATCATAAGAATCTACGGCTACTTTTGCTTTTTCTCCTGGAATACGCACAACTTTTTTAACGGTTATAAGTCCGTCAAAAACCTCGGGGATTTCCTGTTCAAAAAGTTTCTCAAGGAAGACAGGGGCAGTACGCGACATAATTATTTGCGGCTTGTTCCCTTTTAATTCCACACTTTCAATTACCCCTCTCACACTTTCTCCTTTACGGAAAAAATCGGTTGGGATTTGGCGGTCCTTTGGCAAAATTATTTCATTTCCATCATCATCAAGCAGAATAATTACGCGGTGACGAATATGGTGCACTTCAGCGGTATAGATTTCGCCTTCCAATTCTTTAAAATGCTTAAAGATATTGGTATTGTCGTGTTCATGGATTTTTGCAATCAAATTTTGGCGCAACGCCAAAATAGCCCTTCGGCCAAGATCTATTAACTTAACTTCTTCAGAAACATCTTCGCCTACCTCAAAATCAGGTTCTATTTTCCTGGCCTGAGAAAGTGATATCTCCTGGTTCGGGTCTTCAACCTCGCCATCATCAACAACAATCCTGTTTCTCCAAATTTCTAAATCCCCTTTATCGGGATTTACAATAATATCAAAATTGTCATCTTCACCATACTTTTTCTTCAAAGCACTTCTAAATACATCCTCTAAGATCGCCATTAAGGTTACCCGATCTATTAACTTATCGTCTTTAAACTCTGAAAAAGACTCAATTAAGGCTATATTTTCCATATCAGTTCGTTATTAAAATGTTATCACAACTTTAGCTTTTTCAATTTCTTGAAATGCTATTTTAGCTTCTTTATCTACAGTAACCTTGCCTTTTCCAATTGGCTTGGGTTCTTTTGCTTTCCAGGACAATACAATTCCATCTTCCTTTACACCAGTTAAATTTCCTACAAATTTATCAGTTTTTGTAGTGACTTCCAGTTTTCTTCCAATATTTTTTTGGTACTGCCTAGGGAATTTTAACGGTTCTGAAACCCCGGATGAGGCGACCTCCAAAGAAAAATCTTCTTCTTCCCTATCTAAATTATTTTCAATTGCACGGCTCACCGCTATACAATCGTCTACCGACACTCCCTCATCGCCATCTATCACTATAAGAATGTGGTTTTGATCGCTTATATTAAGGGATATTAAAAATAAGGAATTATATTCTTGAAAGGCTTCCTCCAATAAATTTTCTACTCGCTCCTGCAACATAATGATTATAAAAAGAGGGGACTTTTCGTCCCCTCGCTGTATTTTTTAGATTCAACGGTGCAAATATAACAAAATTTTTGAAGAATTAAAAGCTGATGCCAAATGAAATATTATTTGTAGATTTAAAAATTCAATCATTTTTAAGCTTAACCCATGAAAAAAATCCTTGTACCAACAGATTTTTCCCCACAAGCCGAAAACGCGCTTAAAGTTGCTGTTCAAATGGCACGGAGGTTTGATGGCGAAATCTTCCTGCTCCATATGCTGGAACTCCCTTTGGTCAATACAAATACGGTGAGCGGCAACAGTACTAATGAATTGCCGGAAGCCCTCTTTTTCATGAAATTGGCTAAAAAACGTTTTAAAGAATTGATGTCCCAGGACTATCTAAAAGGAATAAAAGTTCATGAAACCGTGGAATTTCATCAGGCTTTTGAAGGAATCATGGAGATTAGCCAGAAACACAACTGTGATATTATTATTATGGGTTCCCACGGGTCAACCGGTTTAAAAGAAATATTTATTGGCTCCAATGCAGAAAAAGTGGTTAGAAATTCCGCCATTCCTGTTATGATCATCAAAAATGACCGTCCCAATTTCGAGGTAAAAAACCTTGTTTTCGCGACCGATTACAATCCGGAAAACAAACATACTTTAAGAAAGGTGAAAAAATTTGCTGAAAAAATTGACGCCATCTTGCATTTGGTATTCATTAACACTGCAAATAATTTTGTGATTGAAGAAGAAGCCCAAAAAGGTTTGGAAGATTTTGTAAAAGGTGAAGACTTAAAAAATTACACCTTAAATATTTACAATGATGTGACTGTAGAAAAAGGCCTCCTCAATTTTGCAACCGGCATTAATGCTGAATTGATTAGCATAAGTACTCACGGTCGTAAAGGTTTGGATCATTTCTTTAATGGAAGCATCAGTGAAGATCTGGTGAACCATTCCAACATGCCAATTGTAACCTTTAAAATTTAAAGAAAACTTTTTAATGTCCCGTTTCGGATAAACAACCAGAGATAATTCCAAAAAGATTTCGTCCTATCTCTAACAGCCTCCACCCCCTTTTTTTCCAACTTTTTTGAGTTGGCTTCCTTTTTAACAAAGAGATTGGCAAGGCTGGAAAGCAATTTGTTCTTTCCGGTTCCATCTTTTTTAAGCACTTCCACCTTGAAATTATTGTATTTAAGGCGCATATCACCGCTTGCCTTATATTTATTTCCCTGAAAATTGAAAAACAGGGATTCTATCTCCCCCTCTACTACAATATTTAGTGTTGGTTTTAGAAAGGAATTCATTGCTCCGGCCGAAATACTTCCCAATTTTCCAGAAACCTTAAAATCGTCATCAATATTGCGCACATCAAATTCCCAATTTAAACTAAGTGGTGCTTCGTTCATAAAACTGGTTTCAACGTGAATTTTTGTTTTAAGAAAATTGTTTGATTTCAATCCTATATTTGTAATGTTCACAGCTTCTGCCCGCAGGTTATAAAAACCAACTTTTCCCAGAGAACCGGATTCTATCACTTTCTCCTCGTACTCCACTTGTGAACTATCTATAAAAATTGAATCAAATTTTATTTTTGCACCCAATTCCCTTATCATTTGACTGTAAAGAGGCTTAATGCTGATGTCATCCGGCAATAATTTGTTCCGGTATACTTTAAAATCGGCACCGGAAATATGGGTGACAGGGGCAAGTAGATAAAGACTGTCATTTTTAACCGCCCAGTTCAGTCCGTTAATTTTAATTGAATTTAACTCGAGTTGAAACCTGTCTTTCTCAATGGAAATCCTGCGGTCAAATTCGGCTTTGTTGTATTTAGGAATTATTCTGAAGTCTTTAACCGCGAGATCCCGGTTTTTTAGCTTTAAATTTTTGAGAATGATGGTATGAGCTTCATCCAGTTCATAAAAAATAGAATCGCTTTCAATTTCCCCACTCTTATACTCAAAAGGCAAGGTTCCTTTTAAGGTTTTTGAATTTATAAGGATTTCATAAAAATTGAGCTCTTTAATCGAAAAGTAAAGCTTATTGGAAACTGGCTCATTTTCCTTTATGATAAGGCAACCACCGCTCACATTAATTTTTTTGACAACAATTCCCTTTTCAAAATGCAGGTTTTTATTTTTGATTGAACTGTCCTGAACCGAATCGTTTTCATTGAAAATCACCTCCGGATTGCTGATGTCAATTCCTCCAATTACGATTCTTTTATTAAAAAAATAATCAAAGTAACTAAGATTTTTAATGAGGATCTTATTTGTTTGAATGGAATATTTCCCAACTTTCCATTTCGGTTTTGCGATAGTTACCTCATCCTTAATAATACTTACCTGGATTTCATCATAATCTACAGTGGCTCCTGAAAGTTGATGCCCCATATTCTCCCTAAGCTCTTTTTTCAGATAAAAATTAAGAATTAAAACAAGACCAGCAAAACAAACCAATACAATTAAAACAATGCTAAATTTATTTAGGTGCTTTTTCAAATTTTCATTTATTTATGACCAAATTTACCACTCCATAATTAACCTATGAACAGCTTTAAGAATTTATTACTTAAAATCTTGG
>Ga0307486_1002166_pt1 | contig 14044 bp, 15 predicted proteins | sample CBIW02metaG_FD_203663 | JGI IMG/M metagenome (GOLD analysis project Ga0307486, IMG submission 203663) | Sea-ice brine microbial communities from Beaufort Sea near Barrow, Alaska, United States - CBIW 0.2 | ecosystem: Environmental > Aquatic > Marine > Coastal | place: USA: Alaska | collected... | reverse complement strand
GTTTAACGTGAACGCAGCTTCCGGCACGGTGAACACCGATTCCGGAAAATCATCAAATAACGTTCATCTTCAGCCGGAATGACTGTTCACGTTGAACCAGAATCGGTGTTCACGTTCGCCCGGAATGGGTGTTCATGATGGGCCGGAATATGCAGAAAGGCCGCAGCCTCAATAACTAAGTGCAGCGCGCCCTAATCGAGTATCATGTTGCGATGAAAAAACTTATCACCATCTCAGCCATATGGATCGAGCGACGCCCATGCTGATGCGGGATCAAAGCTGTAAGCGGCCGGCGATTACATCTTGCTAATCACTGTCGGCGTTCAGACAGGATGTGAACCTGTGACCCCTGCCTTCGGAGGGCGCCGCCACAGCGTGTTAATAAGCGGGCTTAATCGACTAAAATCTGGAAGATCAAACGCTTACACCGAAAGCGCGTAATATAAAAAATGACTATTTATCAATATCTTGACCGATTAACGCCGATTTTTGGCACAGGGTTGATAGGAATTGAGTGTCCTGAAGCTGGTCATTTGATCGGTGCCCAAAACGCACGCTGACTATGGTAGACCCGATTTTACACATCAGGTAGGAGCTCGCAACTGTTAGGTAAAGCGTGTCCTGAAAGCGGACAGCGGCAGTGGCCTAGTCGCCGCCAATAGTTTCTGTGAGTTAACAGTAGAGCTTGCCCGTAGGGTCTGTTCCGTAGCCGTTTTGATCTCAGTGGTTCAGATCAGTGAAAGAGGAGCCGCCCTGTAATGCATTAATACCCACGATGCAGAGTCGTTGTCTTGACCGGTTGAATGCACCACCTTGGTTTTTGGGGGGGGATTACCACATGGTTTCGGCAACGCACAATTAGCTATTGATCAAGGCCCTGTTAAGACCAAATGAATGTTGGTCTGATATCAGAATGGCAGGGTCAGAAAAGCACAGAGCAGACTGCAGAGGCTCAGCGCGGTCAACGAACACTTCAGGCTCCATTCGTACGAGGCCCGATGGGCGCTGTACCCCGTGCAGCGTTCCAGAAGCAGAGAGTTGGCGGAATAGGGCGTGCCCGCAATAGTAATACCCCAGCCGGTAACCATGGCCAGACCCAACCCCAGCAAGCCATAGTCAGGCCAAATCGGCCCGAGAACACTGCCGGCGAGCGTTCCGGAAATAATCGGGTTTATCCCTACCGTACCGCCAGCAAAAAACAACCAAGGGACTGCGATCGCCACCAGCGGGTAAGCCCACACTGGCAATCTGAAGTCCATTCCCAGCCAAGTCAGCGCGAAAACCCCGATGATTCCGCCCAGAAAGGAAGACCCACCCATAATGATTAACTCATTGTTGATGGGCGCCAATGACGGCATGAACAAAGCGCCGCCCATGAGCCGACGATACGTCAGACCAATTATCACAGCCGATAGGCAGCTCAAGGTGACCGCCTGAGAGTAAATCAGCCCGGCCTGGGAGCTCAGTGCAAAAGCTCCAAAGCAAATGAGGAAAATAATGCCTACAAATCGGAGCCAAGGGAAAAGTGCAGATTCGTGATCGTCCGGCAGCACAGTTGCTTCAGCATTGACAGGTTCCCGCTCGCGTGCAAACGCCCCACCTAATAAGTAGAGAATGGCCACCGGAAAACTCACGGCAATCAATTTCCAGCTCGACAACCCTGGCAGGAAGGTTACGGTCATCACTATCGCAATGGACAACGGAGAGGCCATAGGCGAAGCACCAAAACCACGCACAACCGCCCGGGCGGCATTGCGGCCCAGCGGATTGTCACTTCGCTCCTTGACCTGCACACCGATCATGGTGGCGACCACGCCTACAGCTCCGAAGTTCAAGGGGATCGATAGCAATGCCGTGCCAAACGTCATACCCAAGTAACGAACGAGAGCGTTGCCGGCAAACAGACTGCGGGAGATAACCTTCAGATCATCGGATTGCCCCATCACGGCAGATAACAACATGACGGTGATAATTAAAGCGCCAATTCGCGCCATGTTGCCGGTTGCCTTGGGCAAAGCTGACGGCTCAAACGCAAGTGCTACAAAGGTCAGCAGGACAATCAGTGAGAATATCACCTTGCCCACCAGGCGCAGATTGCCCCAGCCCAACACAATAGCGAGACAGGCCAACACAGTGGCGGCCAACGCATTACCCGGCACAAACGTGGCAATACCGGCAGCCAGAGCCAGATAAGCCAGAATGGATCGGGTCCGGGTCAGGCTGTCCGGGTGTAACAACGCCTTCATGCTAATGCCATTCCGTATCGCTCCACGCCCTCTGCATTATCTTCTTGCCAGCCAGGCCCTCAGGCCGGCGGCAACAAGCGGGCTCCGGTCAAAGGGTAACTGCATTCTTCGAGGATTTCCGGCTCACCACCCCGGGTTGTGTGTCGGATCAGCATGAACAGCTTTAACGATATGCCCGAACTGCCGAACCCACCAATCATGACAACCGCGCCACCAAGAATATCCTTCGCGGCATCTTTGAACGATGACACTCGTTTATCAATCACAGCAAATCAACTCTTGTCGGGAACCGAGTATAGCGGTGAGGCACCGGCGTGGCGATTCCGGAGCCCGTCGCCGAAATACATCATCGCGATAAGCCCCAAACGCAAAATTTTAGTGACCAGATCTAGGTAGATCATCAATCCACCGTCGACCAATGACATCACCCTCAACTACCAAGTAATAATTGCGACTCTGTAAAAAATATTCCATTGCAGAGGCAATAAGCCAGATGGTGGTGATTGTAGTCACTGCCGACATCAGAATTCGCGATATATCCCCCCTGCATCATGAGGGACGGATTCAATACAAGCAGGAACAGCAGAATGAAGAGAATGCCACAGAGCCGCATCTGCTCCTAGCGATGCGGTACAGTGCCTCAAATACACATAATCGCGGGTTACGATGAATTGAACCGCAAGCAATGGGATGGACTATTCCTCACACCACTTACGGCGTCAATACCTGATAACGATGAGTGAGTTAAACCCATTACTTGGTCAGTTTGTCGAACTATACACCAGCACTACATTTGAATTTCCATCACCTCCGCTGGGGAGAACGCGTTATCCAGGGAGGGTATATGAGGTTTTTATAATAGTGTAAAACTCTTTTGCATAGCTACCTTGTTCTCTAGCTCCGTAGCTCGAACCCTTCCGCCCGCCGAAGGCGACATGATAGTCAACTCCGGCGGTAGGCAAGTTAACCATAACCATGCCTGCCTGACTCAAACGTTTGAAATCTGTGGATGCCTTTAGGGACTTAGTACAAATGCCTGCTGTTAATCCAAACTCGGTATCATTGGCGACATCTAGAGCCTGAGCAAAGTCCTTAACCCTTATGATCGAAGCCACTGGTCCGAAAATTTCTTCACGATTGATGCGCATTGAGGGGCTAGTTTCGCCGAAAAGCGCCGGTGTCATATAATAGCCTGCTGAAGGCCCGGTCGTTATTTTGCCCCCAAACAGTAATTTTGCGCCCTCAGCTTCACCAATTCTGATGTAATCGAGGATCTGATCGAGTTGCTGTTGGCTCACGACCGGTCCAATATCGGTACTCGGGTCCAGACCATCCCCTACTGATAGGATTTCTAATCTGCTGAGTAATGCTGCAACAAAGCGGTCGTGTATTCCATCTGTTACTATCAGCCTTGATGAAGCGGTGCAGCGTTGACCGGTGGAGAAGAAGGCTCCGCTCACCGCACAGTCCACCGCCGTGTTAAGGTCAGCGTCGTCTAGGATAACCAAGGGGTTTTTCCCACCTAATTCCAGTTGAATTCGACCTCCGCGCTCTGTGACAACACTACGCAGTGCGGTTCCTACCGCATTCGAGCCCGTAAAACTGACGGCGTCCACGTCGTTGCTCTCGGCTATAGTTTGCCCAACTGTGGATCCAGGACCCATCACTAAATTAAAAACTCCCGCCGGGAGCCCTGATCGACTAATAATGTCCGTAAGCTCCCACACACAGGCCGGAGTTAGATCGGCGGGCTTGATCACGACGCAATTCCCATACGCTAGAGCAGGCGCAATTTTCCAAGCTGGGATAGCGATGGGAAAATTCCATGGTGTGATTAGTCCAACGACTCCAACTGGTTCGCGTGTAATCTCCACTAACACGTTGGGCCGAACCGATGGAATCGCCTCTCCTCCTGATCGCAGTGCTTCGCCAGCAAAAAACTTGAACACTGCGCCAGCCCGCGTCACCTCGCCTATACCTTCAGCTAGCGTTTTTCCCTCCTCGCGGGTCAATAGTCTGCCTAATTCTTCTTTACGTTCCAGTATTTCGCTGCCGATCCGATCCAAGATGTCGAAACGTACCTGCGGGGTTGATAACGACCAAGCGGCAAAGGCGGCACGTGCTGTTGAAATTGCATCCAATGCTTGTTTTGGGGTTCCCTTCGTGTATTCGCCGATAGTTTCCTGTGTATTTGCTGGATTTGTATTGCTGGTGGAACCCTCACCTTCTACCCATTTTCCGTTTATGAAATTATTGCGCATGTCCAAGTGTCCTTTTATTCTCGAGATGACTCAAAACTAAGCTGAAGTTCGACGACTTAAATCGGCGCGGATCCGATACTCGCTCCGCCACAAACGTAGATAACCTGACCATTTATGTAGGCGGCTCCGTCAGAAAGCAAAAACGCAATCGGCGCTGCGATCTCTCCAGGCGTACCGAATTTTTTCGCTGGCACGGTTTGTAGGAGACTGTTGTAAGCGTCAGAGCCAACCGGATGATTTTTGTCAAACAATTTGGTCCGTATCGGCCCTGGCGCTACAGTATTAACAGTGATACCGGACTCAGCCAACTCCAATGCCCAGCAGCGACTCAGGCTCAACAAACCGGCTTTCGACGCTGCGTAAGGTGTGCGATTAGCGCGCCCGAGAACTGCGCGACTCGAGACATTAACAATTCGACCGCGCCCTTTTTTTATCATACTTGGAATTACGGCTTGTGCGCATTGGACTGCGGCCCGTAAGTTCACCGCGTAGTGTAAGTCGAGATCTGAAACTGTCGTTTCAAGCACCGACCGAGCTTGCGACACTCCCGCGTTATTTACGAGGTGATCCACCTCAAATTCATTAACAATCTGCAGTAGCGCTTCGCTTGTTTCGTTCGCATCCGAAAAGTCAATTTCGAAAAAAGGGCCGGGCGGGTTGGCTGGTTTGTGCCTGCCCGTTCCGATTACTAAGTGACCATTTTCGGCCAAAAGTTTGGCGGTCGCTTCGCCGATGCCTCTTGAAGAGCCAGTGACGATCGTCACGAGTTGTTGCATAAAATTCTCCGGCTAGGTTAGCGAGTATCGCATAGCGGTACAGTGTATTGTTTTTTGACAACGATCAAAGACTATGCGAAGTTCGATAGGCAATCAAGTGCATACGAAGTCTCTGACAATTGATGGAATCTTGTATGGAACAGCAGGTGGACAGTAAAGACAGAAGCTTCGTTTCAAGCCTCGCCCGAGGATTTGAAGTGCTTCAGGCTTTTAGTCCAAGCCAAGTGACGATGTCCGCAGGGGATCTGGCACGCAGTACCGGTTTTCCAAAAGCGACCATTACCCGTTTCACCCATACACTGGTAAAACTTGGCTATTTAATATTTCGCGAAGACATCGGCCATTATCAATTACACCCGAAAATACTTACCCTCGGATACCCCGTGCTTGCGACCGTTGAAAGGCGACATGTCGCTGCACCTCTAATGCAAGCACTAGCAGATTATTCCGGTGGAACTGTTTCGCTTGGGATTCGCGCAGATCTGTCCATAATTTTGATCGAGCGCTCACGTAGCAAAACGGTACGGGCCTTGCCTCTCGATATAGGTTCCCGCCTTCCGCTCGCTAGCACTGCTATCGGACGTGCCTATTTTGCGGCCGCCGAAGAGAAGGAACGCGAGATAATTCTGAAACTTTATCAAGACCGGCACCCCGATAAATTTGATGTGACCCACAAGATGCTATCCCAGAGCGTAGTGGAATACCGACAGAAGGGCTATTGCAAAGCGATTGGGAGCTGGGAGCATGATGTCTGCGCCGTTGGCGCCGCCGTTCGGCTCTCTTCAGAAACGCTTGCAGCATTCAACTGTGGTGGCCCCGAAAGCCGGTTACCTCTAGATCGTTTGGATGATTTTGGGGATCGCCTTTCTCAGCTTGCGCACGATTTTCAAACTAGTGAGTGGATAGGACAGCTGCCTCCACGGCGGGAACGGGAAGGAGTCCAGTAAGAATAAGATAACAACAAGATAACAACAAGATAACAACAAGATAACAACAAGATAACAACAAGACGCACTAACCTAGGAGATAAACTAATGACCACCAAAACCATTATTCGCCGAGATTTCCTTCGGGCCGGCCTTACCTCAGCAATCACGTTAACCATCGGGCTTAATCTCGTAAGCCCTTTAAGTCATGCCGCTGAAGATGCTCCTGACTATCTCACGCTAGTAGGAGGAGGTCAGGGAGGTGCTTGGTATCTCGGCGCCGCCGCTATGGCTGAACTCGCCAAAGGGATCTGGCCAGACATTTCTACAACGGTGACCCCAGGCGGAAGCTTAGCCAATCTCCAGGGGGTAGGGCGCCGCAAGATTGATATTGCGTATGCCTTTGCGATGGATGTTACCGCTGCTCAGACAGGTATGCTGGCCTTCGAAGGGACGCCGATAAAAGACATTCGGGCAATTATGTCCACAAACGCAGCCTATCTGAGCACGGTGGTCAAACCCGAAATTGAGAGTTACAAAGATCTCGCCGGCAAAGCTGCTGCGCCAGGGAGTTCGGGTATGACTGGGCTTGCTACCTTTCGAAATGTTGTCAAGGAGGCTGGGGTCTCTGATCAGGTAAAAGAAATAAATACGGACTATCCAGAGATGTCTGGGTTATTTAAAGACGGGATAGTTTCGTCAGCCACAGTGATCGGGTCCATTCCGCACTCTACCGTCAACGAAATCCTTTCTACGTCCGAAGGACATCTTCTTGGAATAGAAGAGGATTTACTTAAACTTCTAATCGAAAAATACAACTACGAACGAATGGTTATTCCGAAAGGGACGTTTATCGGGCAAGACAAGGACGTCATTACCGCGGGATCGGTCACGCAGGTGGTTACGCATGCTGATGTTCCAGAGGAATGGATATATGAGCTGACAAAAGCAACGTGGGAAAATCGGAACCGGCTCATCCAGGCTCACCCGGCGTACAAAGAGCTAACTAAGGAAATGGTAATGACCGGCATTCGCGTACCTTTACACCCGGGGGCTGAAAAATACTGGCGCGAGATTGGGTTGCTGACTGGCGAGTGATCGAAAGGTGTGCGCGGGAGTACCGCGCTGTTCGGCCGCCGCGATGACATGGAGCGGGCTCTGACGGTAGCCTTGTGGGGAGTAATATGACTTTGTCTGCAAAAACAAAAACTCTAAGTAGAGAGGCTGAGACGCCTACTACTCGAGATGAATGGCTCGCCATTCGCAAGTTGTTCAACCGTTCCGGAGAAGGCGGCTGGGGTAGATGGCTAGCTCTACTTGGGGTAATCATTGGTGTCGGAGCAAGCCTCTACCATATCTACATTCCATTTGTCGGAGCATACGATACGTTTGTGCTCCGACCACTTCACCTTATGCTGATTGGTTTAGTCGCGTTCATTTTCTTCGATATCCGCGGAAGACAACGCGATTTTTTTTCCCCTGACTGGAGTTGGCTGGTTGATGCCCTTCTCATCTGTGGACTCATAGCGGCGACGTTCAACGCTCTACTAGATCCAGTTGATTTTGAAAAAAGATTTGCATTCTACAACTTTACTCAACTAGATATTGCATTAGCGGTAGCGCTGATCACAGTAGTCGTTGAGCTTTCACGCCGCTGCATTGGCCTTCCGATATCAATATTGCTACTGGTCATTTTGGCGTATGGGTTATGGGGCGGGGACACGTTTTCGATTTTCCGTCATAGGCCGCTTGACTCTGAAGATCTCGTGCTAAGTCTCTATATGACAACCAAGGGCATATATGGATCTCCAATAGGCGTCATCGCATCCTACGTGTTTTTGTTCATTATTTTTGGCGCTTTCATTGAGCGGTGCCAAACAGGAATGTTGATCCAGCGCTGTGGCTTGGCGCTTACTGGGCGATCTCCCGGTGGACCCGCCAAAGTCGCAGTTGTTACCAGTGCATCTTTCGGTAGCATTTCAGGTAGCGCGTTGGCCAACGTAATGGCGACCGGTGCGGTAACGATACCGCTAATGAAGCGAATCGGTATCAAGCCGCATAACGCAGCGGGCATAGAGGCAGCCGCCTCCTCTGGAGGGCAGTTAACGCCACCCATCATGGGTGCGGTGGCCTTCGTAATGGCTGACATCACAGGCATTGCTTATACGGATATCATTATCGCCGCAGCGCTGCCGGCACTTTTATTTTATGTTTCGCTTTTCGTCGCAATCGACTTAACCGCACGCCGCGACCACATGGAGGGCGTGCCCGATGAGATGATGCCCAAAAAAGGGGAGATCGTCAGCTTATTACACATGGTGCTGCCCCTCATGACGCTGGTTGCTGCGCTAATAATGGGCTACTCACCTATGATGGCAGCACTGGTCGGTTTGGGCACCGCAATTGTTGCAGCTTCACTACGCAGGGAAACCCGCATTGGGCTGAGGGGCGTCGTCCGTTGTCTTCATGTTGGAGCGAAAACGGCGATAATAGCGACTGTCGCGTGTGCTGCCGCCGGCATCGTGGTGGGAGTCATCAACGAAACCGGTCTAGGTCTCAGGTTATCAAGCCAGTTATTGACCGTAACTGGGGGAAGCATGTTCTTTGCTCTCATATTGGTGATGATCACCTGTGTGATTCTTGGGATGGGCATGCCTACTGTGGCAGCTTATATCGTTACAGTCGCGATCGGTGGTCCCATTCTGATTGAGCTAGGTGTTCCTGTCTTAGCCGCACATATGTTCGTACTGTACTTTGCCGTCCTCTCGCTTATCACGCCCCCAGTCATGATAGCCAGCTTTGGAGCCGCGGCTCTGGCGCAGGCGAAAGTAGCTGCGACCGGCAACGCCGCAGTTAAATATGCCGGCATGGCGTTCATGATGCCCTTTGTGTTCGTTTACAATCCAGGGATATTAATCATAGGCAGCACTCAGAGCCCATTCGAGCTGGTCGTAACCATCGTAACGGCTCTTGCCGGTGCGGTTGCCTTCGGTGTCGCAGTGAGTGGCCACCCCGCGAAGACTTTGCCGGAAAGACTTCTCTATCTGGTCATTGCTTATTGCATGATAGTCCCTAATCATCTGTTTAGTCTTATCGGGCTACTTGTTGTAATAGCTCACCTTACAATTCGTTATTGGATTGCCCACCGTAATCGTAAGTCTTATCTTAATAAGGAGTACAAATTATGAGTATCTCTCCCGTGGCACCAGCGGCATCCCCAAAATATCGCCGTCTGGACATACGCCCTCTATCCGGTTCTTTAGGAGCCGAACTTTTCAATGTAAACCTTGCTCAGCTTGATGATGAAGAGTTTGAAGAAATTCACCGTGCATTACTTGAATATTCAGTGGTTTTTTTCCGGGATCAAACATTGACCGCGGAGGAACATAAAGCGTTCGGCCGTCGTTTTGGAACACTAAACATACATCCAACCTATGAGCCGCTTCCTGGACATGATGAGATATTGGCAGTCGTGAAAGAAAAAGATGCCAAACATAATATCGGGGATACTTGGCATACAGACGTAACCTTTCTACCAGAACCACCGATGGGTTCCATCCTCTACGCGCGTGATATTCCACCGTACGGCGGCGATACGCTTTTCGCTAATTTGTATATGGCTTATGACGCGCTTTCTGATGGCATGAAGCAGATCCTTGACGGTGTGAATGCGGTGCACAGCAACGCGTATCTTCTTGAAGGCAAGGAGGGTGACGAGGATCGCAACCAAACCAGATCTACTAAACTTCGGTCGGACAAAAGACAGGAATTAACTGCGGTCCATCCTGTGATTCGGACGCATCCGGAAACAGGGCGTAAAAGTATTTTTGTGAATGAGGCTTTTACCCAACGTTTCGAAAATATGACACGTGCGGAGAGTGCAGCCCTCATAGATTACTTAGTTCGGCATGCGTCTAGGCCCGAATTCACTTGTCGTTTTCGCTGGGCGAAAAACTCAATAGCGTTCTGGGATAACCGGTGCACGTACCACTATGCACTTAATGATTATCACGGGTTCCGGCGAGAGATGCACCGCGTAACAGTAAACGGCGAGCGCCCAGTCTAACTGGTTTCACAAACGTGGGGGCCATTGAGAGGATCGGTGAATCACGCCTTCTCGGTGGCTCCATTTGGAGTCTCCCATCATTTACCGAATATGAGGTTTTATGATTGCGCGTCTTGAAAACTCCGTTAAAGCGGCTCCCTCATATGTAGAATTTATTACGACGATTCAAGCAGGAGGATTTATAGGGGGGAAATTTCACTGAGGTATTGCCGACAGAGCTGTGTTTGCTACGAACAATTCTATATGTCAGCACCTACCCCAAGGAATTGTATATCCCATTGCCTACCCTCCAAAAGTGCGCCTACGCCGCGCGCAAAAAAAAGGGCCTGATTGCTCAAGCCCAAACGGAGAGTCGCAGTCCAATACAGAGTAAATTAACCAATGAACAATCGGTTAAGGACATAGCCGCCAAGGGACAGGAACGCGAACAGGCAGCCGGCCAGCACCAATGGGCGCAGACCAGCACGGCGCACGGCAGATATTTGGGTGCTCAGGCCCAGGGCGGTCATCGCCATAGACAAAAGGAACAGGTCAATGTGACGAATGGCATCGCTGGCGATGGCCGGCATGGCAATCACAGAGTTTACGGCGGCGGCGACCAGAAACAGAACCGCAAACCAGGGGATCACCAACTTCTGTTTTTCTTTTTTCGCTGCGCCGGCATTGGTGTTATGGCTACTAGGCAGGCGCACATTGGCAAGAATCAGCAGGAACGGCGCCAGCATCATCACCCGAACCATTTTCTCAATAATGGCGCTGTTGGCAGCCTCGGTGCCGATAGCCTGACCCGCTGCAACCACCTGCGCCACTTCGTGAACGGTAGAGCCCACATAAATGCCGAACTGGTGTTCTGTCATGGCTAGCAGTGGATACACGAGCGGATAAAGAAACATGCTGATGGTACCGAAAATCACTACCGTAGCAACCGCTACGGATACTTGGTCGCTGCGACCTTTCACCACCGGCTCAGTAGCGAGCACAGCTGCCGCGCCGCAAATAGAGGCGCCTGCGCCAATCAGAATGGTGGTTTCTTTTTCCATTTTCATCCAGCGCCGGCCAACCAGCTGCGCTAGCATGAACGTAGAGGCAATCATCACGGCGTCCAGCAGCACGCCGTTGGCGCCAACCGCACTGATTTGCTGAAAGGTAATACCGAAACCATACAGAATAATACCCAAGCGCAGCAGCGGGCCTTTGGCTAGCAGAACTCCATCGACCAAAATGGCAGGCTGGCTACGCAGCACAGTGTTGCCTATAACAATACCCAAGACGATGGCCAGCGTTAGCGGGCCCATGCTCATACTTTGAAACCAAGAATGCTGCGCCAGAAAAAAGGCGGCTCCTGCTAGAGCCGTGACCAGCACCAGGCCGGCCATGATCTGCTTTTGGGGTGGTTGTTGGGTGGTTGTTGGGTGGTTGTGTTCGTTAGTGTTGTCTGTTGCTCTGTCGTGTTCACGAGCGCTCTCCGGAAACTCTAGGTAGACAGCTACATTACGCTCAGCATCCGGTGCGATCAAATACACTCTTGTTAAGCGTATATAATCAGGAGTTATATTGTTAAACCTACATTTAATAAGGATTTTCTACACTGTGGTGCAGGAAGACAGTTTTTCCGGCGCTGCCAACGCCTTGCATATCAGCCAGCCAGCGGTGTCACAGGGCGTGCGGGAGCTGGAAGGTCAGTTGGGCCTAACACTGATTGACCGGGCACTGTCACGGACAGGCCAACAAGGCCGGAAAATACACCTCACGGCTAGCGGCAGTGCGTTGTTCGATCATAGCCGCGGCATTTTCGCGCTGGAAAAAGCAGCGATTGACGACATTGCGGCCCGGGTGGGGCTTCATACCGGGCGTCTTACGTTGGGTGCAAGCACCACCGTGGCGGGTTATTGGCTGCTAGCGTCCATCGCAGAGTTTGCGCGCCGTTATCCGGATATCGACGTAACCGTGCGAGTGGCCAATACCCAAGTGATCAGCGAATGGCTGCTGGACTGTCAGCTGGATTTGGCGATTGTGGAGGGAGATGTAAATGATACACGGATTGAATGTCGCCACTGGCGAGATGAGGGTTTGTCGTTGATAGCGGGAACAGACAGTCAGCTGTGTGAAAGCGGCAATGCAATTAGAGAGTTGAATTTCGCATGCTGGATTCAGCGCGAGGAAGGTTCGGGTACGCGTTCGGTGTGTGAGCGTTTGCTGAGACAGTTGGGCATTTTGCCCACAACCACATTGCAAATAGCATCGAACGAGGGCATTGCGCGCTGCGTGACTAATGGTATGGGTGTTGCGCTGTTACCGAGGGTGGTTACCAGCGAACTATTGGAGCTGGAACGGCTGCAGGAAATTGCATTGCCTGGGGGAGAACACTTGAGCCGATCACTATATGAGTTGAGATTTCGCGATCGGCCGCTGTCACCGCCCGCGCAAGCGTTTTAGAATATGCTGCATCACAAAGGTTAAGTTCTATTTCTCAGGCTTACACCGGTTTGCACTGTGCAGCAGGGCTCTACAGTCTTACCTTGGATTCATAGAATAAGTGCAGCACTTTGGATTAACAGGTAGAGGTAGGAGGGCCGTTGCCGGTACCCTCATTCGCTTTACCGACCAAAGTGAAGAGAATCATAGGATACCGACAACTGACCCAGGCACAACGATACCAGATTTCGGCCTTCTTGAGAGTAGGCTGGAGCCAGCGGAAAATAGCTCGGGAGATCAACTGCCACAGCTCGACCATCAGTCGGGAACTGCATCGCAATCGAAGTCTGACTGCATACGAGCCGATGGAAGCCAGTCGTTTGTCCAGACGTCGGCGCAAAGGAGCTCGCAAATCTCATAAACGAGCGCCCTCATTGATAGATTGGGTGGCCAAACAGATTCAGAGTGAATGGAGGGCGTAGTAGCGGTTAAAGTGCTTGCCGGGCTGATCACGGTGGAGGGGGACGTCGGTGCCGTCGAAGTCCAGAACAATCTCTTTTGGTGGCGCGTCATGCTGATCGATAAAGTGATGCCAGAGGACTTCATGGGCCTGGATGATTGCCTTTCGATCCACACCACGCTCCAGGCGACTCAGAGTCGACTTGCCAGCTAGCGGCTGGTCTTTGTGGGTCGCCGTTTGCAAGGCCTGATCGAACCGAAGCGACTCATGGTCGTTGAGGTCTTCGTAGCCGGCGGCGATACTATAAACGCGCTGAGCGACCAGCGTTTTGCTTTGGTGGATCGCGCTGATCGGCTAGCACGTCCGCAAGTTGCTGCGTCAGTCGATGGCGCTTATCGATCTCTCTTAGCAAGAACAATCCTGCATCACTGGTGAAATGTCCGCCCGAAAAAACGGCTTCGATCTGGCGGCGGGAGAGTGGCAAGAAAGACAGTTTTTCAGGTATCATTCTGGATATCGGCCTTTGTGGTAGGTTTCTTGGGTAAGATCTTGAAGTTGTACCACTTTAAGCCGATTCTTCCTTCCTTTTGCTGCCCTCTCATGAGAAATCCGGGCTAGTGTGTTTCAGTAAAAATAACGCAATATATTTATGTGGTCTTACGAATCTCTTTTACCGATATTTAAGAAACAGTAAAAGTTCGTCTGTTGGTTTTTCTAAAATTTAGGGAAAAGGTATGGAAGGCTTGAGAAAATCCAATGGAAATGTAAGCTCTGACACGATAAAACAGCTTGTTGAAGAGCGAATACTGAGTGGGCATTACACTCCAGGTTACAAACTGAATGAGAGGGATCTCGCCTTTGAGTTTGGTGTTTCGAGAACACCAATCAGAGATA
>Ga0307486_1002165_pt1 | contig 14045 bp, 13 predicted proteins | sample CBIW02metaG_FD_203663 | JGI IMG/M metagenome (GOLD analysis project Ga0307486, IMG submission 203663) | Sea-ice brine microbial communities from Beaufort Sea near Barrow, Alaska, United States - CBIW 0.2 | ecosystem: Environmental > Aquatic > Marine > Coastal | place: USA: Alaska | collected... | reverse complement strand
GCACACTCACCGGCACTGAAACGATGGTGGGGGTCGCCCACCCTTGACCCTCAAAGTCGAGACGCAAATCACCCTCCGCCACAACGGTCACCCCCGCGGTACCGAGCACAGCGTCGCGCCGCGACTGATAACCGGAGGCGATTGACGGGTTGAGAAGTCGGTGCTCGGCCACAGCTGCTGATCGGGCGGCAATACGCTCCGCCAGCGCCTCGCCAGACGGGACGAACAGGAAGCCGGGCTTCGTGCACAGTTGACCGGCCGATCCGGAGACACTGGTGACAAATCCATCCACGATGCTGTCTGCATTGTCACGCAGAGCAGCCTCCGTCACGAAGACAGGGTTCACGCTGCCGAGTTCCCCATAAAAAGGGATCGGAGTCGGTCGTGCCGCCGCAATATCGGCAAGCAAACGACCCACCCGAATCGATCCGGTGAAGCTACCGACCTTCACCCGAGGATCCTTGAGCATGTCAACACCCTCCTGTTGGCCGGAGATGAGCTGCACAATTCCGACCGGCGCCCCCGCCCCCTCGAGCGCGGTGGCCAGCACGGCCGCTGTTTGCACAGACAGTCGCGGGTGCCCAGAATGTGCCTTCACAATGACCGGGCAGCCCGCAGCGAGGGCGGCAGCCGTGTCGCCGCCAGCAACTGAGAACGCGAAAGGAAAGTTGCTTGCCGTGAAAACGAGTACCGGGCCGAGCGGGATGAGGAAGCGGCGCACATCTGGCCGCACCCCCAACACGAACCCCGGGTCGGCATCGTCGATGCGCACGTCGAGGTAGCTGCCATCAACAATGACGTCGGCAAAGAGTTTCAGCTGCACCGCGGTGCGCTTCAGTTCTCCCGACAGTCGCGCCTCAGATAGTCCCGTCTCTTCCATCGCCGTGGCCACGAGGTCACTGCTGGCGGCCAGCAAAGCATCCGCGGCCGCAACGACGGCCTGTGCGCGATCGCGCGGCGGGGTTGCCGCCCACACCGGAGCGATCTCCGCGGCACGAGCCGCTACGAGCTCAAGTTCTGGGGTCAAAGTCATCAAAATTCTCCTGTCAATTAGAACTGGAAACCGGTCGGAAAGGGGTCCGAAGGATCGAGCAAATACTGCCCGATGCCCGTCACCCAGGCGCGACCAGTAATGGTGGGAATCACCGCAGGGATTCCCGCAATCGTCGTCTCTCGAATAAGTCGCCCGGTGAATCGCGAGCCAATGAACGACTCGTTCACGAAATCGGTGTCGAGGGCAAGTTCACCGCGCGCCCACAACTCCGCCATTCGAGCGGATGTGCCGGTGCCGCACGGTGAACGATCAAACCATCCCGGATAGATGGCCATAGCGTGCCGCGAATGCTGAGCAGTCGACCCGGGCGCGATGAACTCGACATGGTGGCAGTGATCCACCCCTTCAATCTCCGGATGCTTCGGAGGTTTAGTGCTATTGATCACCTCCATGATGGCAAGCCCCGCCGACAGAATTTCCTGCTGGTTGGCGCGATCAAACTCAATCCCCACCGCATCCAAATCAACCATCGCATAGAAGTTGCCACCAAAAGCAAGGCTGTACGGCACACTGCCGTAGCCGGGAACCTCCACCGTGTCATCGAGGCGAACACTGTACGAGGGCACATTTTCGATGGTCACCGAATCGGCGTGACCGTCACTGACCGCCACCCGTGCAATCACGAGTCCTGCGGGAGTATCGAGGCGAATGGTGGTGACCGGTTCGATAACCTCCACCATGCCGGTTTCTACCAGCACCGTGGCGACACCGATCGTTCCGTGGCCGCACATGGGCAGACAGCCGGAGACCTCGATATAGACGACGCCCCAGTCCGCGTCATCCCGAGTTGGAGCCTGCAGAATTGCCCCGCTCATCGCGGCATGACCACGCGGCTCGTTCATCAGAAACAGACGGATGTCATCCATGTTCTCCATGAAGTAGAGTCGCTTCTCATTCATGGTGGCTCCGGGAATGACCCCCACACCGCCGGTAATGACCCTGGTGGGCATCCCCTCGGTGTGGGAGTCAACCGCCGTAAACATCCGTGACGAGCGCATTCTTAGACCTTACGCGTGGCGATGTAGTCGAGCGCTTTCTTGGTGTCGATGGTGACCTGCGCGTGCTGCTCTGGGGTGAGTGCTCCACGAGGCGGACGAGTGACGCCGCCATAGGTCTGCCCGGTGAGGTCCATCGACAGCTTGATCGCCTGCACGAACTCGGTCTTGGTATCCCAGCGGAACACCGCAACCAGCTGCTCATAAATCTCGAATGCGCCCGCGATATCGCCGGCCTTAACGAGGTCGTAAATGGCGACGGCCTCCTTGGGGAACGCATTCGGGTACCCGGCGAACCAGCCATCAGCGCCCACGACCAACGACTCGAAGAGCAAGTCGTCGGTGCCACAAATCACATCGATGTCGCACAGTTCCTTGATCGCAAGGATGCGTCGGATATCGCCCGAGAACTCCTTGATCGCAACAACCTCGGGGATCTCTGCCAACCGAGCAATGAGCTCCGGCATGAGATCGATTTTGGTGGAGAAGGGGTTGTTATAGGCCATGATCGGCAGACCGACCTCAGCCACTTTGGCGAAATGCTCCACAATCTCGTCGTCATTGGCGGCATAGATTGTCGGGGGCAGAAGCAATAGACCATCCGCGCCGTCCTCCTTGGCATACTCTGCCCATTTTTTGGCGGAGTGCCAGCCAGTTCCGTGCACCCCGGCGACAACAATTCCGCGGCCATCGACTGCCTTCACTGCAACCTGAATGACCTTGCGGCGCTCCTCATCAGTGAGGGCCTCGTACTCGCCGAGGGAACCGTTGGGGCCGACACCGCGGCATCCATTGTTCATCAGAAAGTCGCAGTGCTCAGCAAACTTGTCCCAGTCGACAGCGAGGCCTGCCGGAGCTGAGGGGTCTTCCTTAAACGGAAGAGCCGTCGCAACGACTACCCCGCCGAGATCGAAGGTGGAGTTCTTAGTCATGGTGTTCCCTTTCGTGTAGCCGCTGGGCTACTGCTGATGTTTTTGCTGGAGTTGGTGGATGTTCGGAGTGAGCTTCTGGAGGCGACGCAAGTTCACCCATCCGGATGGGGATGGCGATGGGGCGTCGATCGCTCACACTGCCGTCGGTGAGCGCCCCGCCCGGCGTCTGGCGAGCAAGAAGGTCTTCAATGGTTCGGCCACAGATGCGCCCCTGGCAAATACCGAGCCCGGCCCGCGTGCTCAACTTGAGCGACCGCAACGAACTCGAGTCTGTGGTCTGCGAGGTCGCACACAGGCTGCCATAACTGACTTCTTCGCACCGGCAGATGGTGGTCGACTCAGTGAGCCAGGCTGGCCATCCACCGCGGATGCCGTGGGCGGCCTCGATGCGGGCGGCGAAACCTGAGAATACGGCTCGTTTGCGCTCAAGGGTGGGGTTCGTGCCCGAGGCGCCCGCGGCATAGCGCCCCGCAATGCTGCCTTCTGCCAGAGAAAGGTCCACGCCGCCGATTCCGGTGACCTCACCGGCGGCGAATACACCGGGGATTGTGGTTTCTTGACGACGGTCGACCTGCACAAATCGGTCAGGAGTCAGTTGACATCCCGCTGCGAGAGCGAGTTCCAATCGTGGGGTGAATGAATGACTGACACACACAGCGTCGACCGGAATCGTTTTCTCGGTGCCGGGAATCGGAACCCAGTCGCGGTCGAGTCGCGCCGTCGTTACCGACTCCACGGCGGTGGTGCCGTTCGCGGCGATGACCGTGCGGCCAAGAAGGTAGGGAATGCGGTGTCGAATATGCCCGGCGGCGTAGCCCGCAAGTTCCAGACCTTTGGATGCTGCGGGCAGCAGCTGCCACGCCTTCGGCAACCAACCCCGCATCAGCGGGATCGCACGGTTCGCCTCAAGGACCGCCACGACTCGAGATCCCGCCGCGGCGAGCGACTGAGTGACGGGGAGCAAAAAAGGCCCCGCACCGGCGACCACTACGCGTTGACCGACTGCTAAACGCTCTCCCTTTGCCAGGGCTTGTGCGGCGCCGGCCGTGAACACCCCCGGCAGATCCCAGCCCGGGAATGGCAGGGTGCGATCGTACGCGCCGGTGGCAATAATCAGTGCGGTGGGGTGAAACGATATCCGCTTTCGATCGCGCCCATCTGATTCGCCGATGACCGCGTGGACGGTAGGTCGTTCTCCTGTTTCAATCGCCCAGACGTGCGCACGGGAAATAATTTCGCACCCCGGGTCCGAAACCAATTCGGTGGCGAGCGACTGGAAACGTGCCCACCCGTGGTGCAGCATCGCCTCTTTGCGGGCCGGACGGCTTTCGGGGAGGTGGCGCCAGTATTGTCCACCCAGTGAGTCTGAAGAATCGAGAAGGATGACCTCAGCCCCCGCCCGTCGGGCTGATTGCGCCGCGGCAAGCCCGGCAGGGCCGGCTCCAATGATGAGTACCTGAGTCATGAGCCCTCTCCCTCCGGCCCGTGGTGGTGCTGGGTGGTGACGGTGTCACCGTCCGACGCACGACGTTGGCAGGCGCGAACATCCTCGACACCGTCAACGACAACGAGACAATCGAAGCACACCCCAATTCCACAGAACACTCCCCGGGGAGCATCGTGCACTGACGTGCGACGAAAGCCGAGGCGCTCATTGGCCATGATGACACCAGCAATACTCTGCCCCGCGACGCCGCTCAGGGGCTGGCCATCGAAAGTTATTGTCACCGGGGTTGGCTCTGAGGGGTGGATCGGATCTTCACGAAAGGGAATCAATCGGGACGCCATCACGCCACCTCCGTCAAGTAGGGGGCCAAGCTGGCCCGCGCCGGTGAGTATGGGGCGACATCCAGTTCGGGTTCAGTTCCAGCCATCATCGCGGCGATCATGTCTCCGGTGACCGGCGCAAGACCAATGCCGGCACCCTCGTGGCCTGTTGCGTGCCAGAGTCCCGGCAAACGATGGTCGGGGCCAACCAGCGGCAGGTGGTCGGGCATGAAGGGGCGAAACCCACCGTAGGCCCGCATGACCTGGTGGTCAGCGAGGAAGGGGAACAGCCGGAGCGCTTTCGCGGCAAGCTCGGCCATTACCTCGGTGCGCATGCTGGCATCGAAGCCGATTTGTTGACGGGAGGACCCAATCAGCACGGTGCCGGCAGCGGTTGACTCGACAACGCTGGATGTCTGCAGGGCCGCATCGTCGGATCCGACGGCCCCGACATAATCCGCGTCGTAAACCTTGTGAAATACTCGATGCCGCATGCGTGAAGTTACCAAGACGACGCCGCGACGCGGGTGCACGGGGAGCGCCACTCCGAGCGTTCGAGCGACCTCTCCGGACCATGGTCCCGCAGCAATCACCACGGCATCGGCGCGCAGCGTTTCGGTTGGTGTCGTCACTCCCACAATGGAGCCATCTGCTGAGAGAACGGCGCCAGTGATGGGAGCATTTTGCAGTACTCGCGCGCCGTGCCGTCTGGCTGAGGCCAGCAAAGCTTCCGCGGCGATCACTGGTTGAATTTGGGAGTCCTGCGGGTAGAAAACGGCAGCGGTGATCGCGGGGTTCAGGTCGGGTTCCAGTCTCAGCGCGTCGACGAGCGTGAGCTCGTCGGCCTGCACCCCGGCATCGCGTTGAACGGTCGCGAACTTCACCAACGGCGAGGCTCCCGCCTCCGTGGTGGCCACAACCAGACCACCTTTCTGCTCGTACTCCATGTGAGGGAAAGAGCCCAACTCTTGCGCTAGCTCGAGCGCCAGACGTGGCCACAGCGCAGCAGCATGAAGAGCCATGGTGAGCTCCGGGCCCGGTGCCTTGTCAGATACGAGTAGGTTGCCTTCGCCGCCGGCCGTGGTTGCCGATACTGCCGTGGAACGATCGACGACGGTGACATCGATCCCACGGATAGCGAGGCTACGGGCGCATGAGGCGCCAACGATCCCGGCACCAATGACAATTACGCTGCCGATCAATTTCTCACCGCCTCTTACTCCGAACGACTTATAGTATGTAACATACTACAGTGAGTTTGCCTGGACAACCAGAGACTGAGCGCCTTTAGTGCCCGTTAGGCACCGAGGTAAGCGTCAATGATGCGTGGATCGGAAATCATCTCTGATGCTTTGCCCTCAAGCGTCGTCGCGCCCTCTTCGATCACGTAGGCGCGATCCGTCACTCTCAGCGCGGCGCGCGCGTTCTGTTCCACCAAAAGCACGGTTGTGCCCTCATCGCGAATGTCGCTAATCACTCTCATCACCTGAGCAACAATTAGCGGGGCTAAGCCCATCGAAGGTTCATCAAGCATGAGCATCTTCGGGCCAGCAATCAGCGCACGCCCAATAGCCAGCATCTGTTGCTCACCGCCCGAGAGAGTTCCCCCCTGCTGAGCTTTGCGCTCGTCGAGAAGCGGCAGCAGTTCGTACACATGCTTGATGCGCTTCGCGACAAGGGCGCGGTCCTTGACCAGATAGCCGCCCAGTTGGAGGTTCTCAAAAACGGAGAGCGTGCTGAAAATTCGTCGCCCCTCCGGCACATGAATGAGGCCAGCACCAACAACTTCCCACGGCTTCGCCTTGGTGATGTCTTCGCCGTTGAAAGAAATCCGTCCCGTCTGCGCGCTAACCAAAGCGGACGCAGTAGACAGTGTGGTGGTCTTGCCGGCACCGTTATTGCCGAGCAGCGCCACGATCTCGCCCTCATCGACGCGGATGCTGAGCCCGCGAAGAGCCTGCACCTTGCCGTAGAAAACTTCGACATTATCGAACTCAAGCATTGCCATCAGCTGGCACCTCCTCATCGTCGTCTTTGCCCAGGTAGGCCTCAATCACTGCGGGGTTCGCCTTCACTTCGGCGGGAGTGCCCTCAGCGATTTCCTTACCGAAGTTCATCACCACGATGCGTTCAGACACTTCCATCACTAGGCCCATATCGTGCTCGATGAGCACGATCGCGGTGCCCAGGTCACGGATACGTCGGCAGAGTTCAAGCAGCGACTTCTTCTCATTGTGGTTCAAACCTGCCGCAGGCTCATCGAGTAGCAACAGCTCAGCCTTGCGGGCCAAAGCACGAGCAATCTCGACCTGTTTCTGCTGACCGTACGACAGGTTCTTAATCGGCACACCACGTTCGCCAGTAAAGCCCACAAAATCAAGCCAGTGGTGCGCCTCTTCGGTATACATCGCCTCGCTGCGCTTGAAGCGCGGAGTGTGGAAGATGGCATCGACGAAATTCTGCCCACCATAAAGGTGCATACCCGCCCGAACGTTATCGAGCACCGTCATGTCGTGAAACAGCCTGAGGTTCTGGAACGTGCGTGAGACTCCCGCGTGCGCAATGTCTGCCGGACGCTTACCGGTGATATCGACCCCGTTGAGAGTAACCTCCCCACCGGTCGGCGTATAAAAGCCAGTGATGCAGTTGAACGCAGACGTCTTTCCTGCCCCGTTTGGCCCAATGACCGCGATGATCTCGCGCGCATTGGCGGTGAAGGTGAGGCCGTCCACGGCCTTCACCCCACCGAACGCGATCTGTAGGTTCTTCACCTCAAGCACGGCGCTCATCGAGGAATTCCGTTCTGTAGTGCGTCAGCATCCAGCTTCGCTTGTTTACGTTCGGACTCCGACCCCCGTGGTGGCCACAGCCCCTGCGGGCGGAACACCATCACCACAATCAGAAGCACTCCAAAGAGCAGGTAACGATATTCGGCAAAATCACGCAAGAACTCGGGTAGCAGGCTGATAATCAGCGCGCCGACCACGACGCCCTTCATGTTGCCCATGCCGCCGAGAACAACCGCCATCAGCACCAGAGCAGACTGAAGGAACAAGAAGCTCGGTGGTGAGATTGCGGTCAAATGAGATGCGAAGAGCATGCCACCGAATCCACCCCAGACGGCGCCGAAAATGTATGCCAGCAGCTTCACCTTGTAGGTGTGGATGCCCATTGCTTCAGCAGCATCCTCGTCTTCCTTCACGAACTTCCACGCACGACCGAGGCGCGACTTACCGAGTCGGGCAGCAGCAAGAACAAGACCAGCAACAATCAGTACCGTGAGGTAGTAGAAAATAACTGGTTCTTGGAAGTCGAAATCGCCGATTATGAGAAAACTCGGGATGTTGTAGATTCCCTGCGGCCCGCCCGTGATGGTGAGGTTCTGGGCCGTAATGCGCGTGATCTCACCAAAGCCGAGAGTCACAATTGCCAGATAATCGCTGCGCAGCCGCAGCGTTGGCGCACCGATAATGAGGCCCGCCAGAATGGTCATCACGAGCACAGCGGGGAGGGTGAACAGTACCGGAAGCTCGAACATTTTGGAGAGAATCCCCGCAGTGTAAGCGCCCACTGCCAGGAAGGCGATATAGCCGAGATCGAGCAGGCCACAATAGCCGACCACAATATTCAATCCGGCGCCGAGAACCACGAATATCAATGCGGTGGTCATCACATTCAGTGAGTACGACGACGCGCTGACAAATGGCGCAAGTAACGCTATCGCGAGAGCGACCCAGCCGATGTACTTGTTCTCAAAAATTCTCGCCATGAGGTCGCCAAACATTTTACGCTTAGTGGGCGGACGATTCGTCACGATGCTGGACGTCTTGTACTCCATAGTCATCAGACACGCTCCGTAACTCGTTCGCCCAAAATTCCTGTCGGGCGGAGGGTGAGGAAGAGGATGAGAACGCCGAACGCAAACGCGTCGCGCCACTGACCACCTACCAGCTCAGAGCCAAAAGCCTCGACCAGACCAAGAACTAGACCGCCGAGCATGGCACCCCGAACGTTGCCGATGCCCCCGATCACCGCAGCGGTGAAGGCTTTAAGGCCGATGATGAAGCCCATGAGGAAGTCGATTTTGCCGTAATACGCGCCTGCCATCACCCCAGCCGCGCCGGCCAGAGCTGACCCGATAAAGAAGGTGCGGCTGATCACGGCATTGACGTTAACGCCCATCAGGAGCGAGCCCTTCATGTCCAGAGAGATGGAGCGCATGGCCCGACCGGTAGAAGTCTTTCGGATGTAGCGGTCAAGGCCGAACATGAGCAGACCCGCGATGACCATTAATATGATTTGAGGGAAAGTGACTCGGGCGCCAAGCACCATCATGATGTCGCCATCAAGACGAATCGGAAAGCCTCGGGGGTTGGGGCTGGCAATAGCGGCAACACCATATTCGAGAGCGAACGATGCACCGACGGCGGTAATCAGTACCGCAAGCCGGGGTGCCCCTCGAAGCGGACGATACGCGAGCCGCTCCACCAGCACACCGATGCTGCCGGTGAGGACCATGCTGAGCATCATCACGATGATGAGCGCGAACAACCCCATTGATGTAGCCCAACCACCAAGCGAGGTGAGGATGGTGTAGCCGATGAAGGCACCAACCATATAGAGGTCGCCGTGGGCGAAGTTAAGAAGTTTGATGATGCCGTAAACCATGCTGTATCCCAGCGCGATCAGGGCATAGAACGAACCCACAAAGAGTCCATCCCAAATGATTTGTGCCATAGAAGCCTGCTCCGTCGCAGAGATCATGGATTAATGCTGTGGCCGGGGGGGCGTTGAACCCACCCGGCCACAGCATTATGCCACTGGGGTGTTTTACTAGGGTATTTTACTGGAGGTGTTTTACTGGAGGTCGTCGAAGAGGACGAAGTCTGCGTCCTTTATGATGAGGATGACGAATCCACCACTGGCGAGCGTGTGCTCCGGGGTGAAGGACAACGGACCAGAGAATGCGTCGAAGTTATCCGTCTTTTCGAGTGCATCAACAACGGCGTCGGTCTCGGTGCTTCCAGCGGCATCGAATGCCGCTGCGGCTAGACGCACTGCATCGTACGACTGTGTCGAGTAAGGCCTGGGCTCTTCGCCGAACGCGGCCTCGTAGTCTGCGATCCAGCCCTCAGCACCAGCGATGGTGTTCGGTGTCGGGGTCATGGTGGCGTAGACGCCTTCAGCTGCATCACCAGCAATCTCAGCGAGCGTGCTGTCTGCACTTCCGTCAGCAACCATGAAGTCACCGTCGTAGCCAGCTTTGCGCAGCTGGTCGATGATGAGGCCACCCTCTTGGTAGTAGCCGGTCCAGTAGATCAGGTCTGCCTTGGAACCCACGATGTCGCGGACGACTGCAGAGTAGTCACTTTCGCCAGCGTTCACCGACGTGTTAAGCACGACCTCAGCTGCGCCATCCTCGGTGATCTGCTTTTCGGTCTCGGTGGTGATGTCAACCGAATAGCTCGTGTTGTCATCAACCAGAGCCACCGTGCCGTAACCCTGCTTCTTTACGAAGTTGAGGGCAGCGGCGGACTGCTGCAGGCCGGTTCCATTGATAAGGAAGACCGACTTGAGCCCCTCGTTCACGAGGTCTTGTGAGTTGGCTGCCGGAATAATCATGGGAACGCCAGCCTTATCGAAGATCGGCAGGGTAGGAAGGGTGGCACCTGAGCAGTAGCCACCGACCGAGATTGAAACGCCGCTCGAGACGAGCTTGTTCGCACTGGCCACCGCCTGCTGAGCGTCACATGCGCCGTCTTCAACGACCAGTTCGAGCATCCGACCCTCAAGAACGCCGCCGGCGTCGTTGATTTCGTCGATAGCGAGCTGGGCACCGTTAGCCATGCTGTTTCCGGTGGGAGCGCTGCTGCCCGAGGTGGGAACGATCATTCCAACCTTGATGACCCCGCCTTCGTCACCGCCGCCGCCGTCGCTGAGCAAACCACTGCTACAGGCGGTCGTCGTTAGTAGAACTGCGGTTGCAATGCCGAGCATTGCTCCCGCGCGTTTTCCGAACTTCATTTTCTGCCTCTCCGTTGATGGTGAAAATGTGCAGTGTTCTTCAGCGGCTGTGTCCGCGTATTAGCACGTAGTACAATATTACATATCACTCATGCGGGGTCAACCGTCACTGTTGACTCATGAGAAACCTCCGCGTAGCCCTCTACGGTGCCTCAGATGAAAACCTCCGTTTCAGCGTGGTTCGAGAAGTGGAGATCGATTTGGTCGGGAATAAGGGCGTCAACTACTCGGCAGGCGGACCCCACCACGCGAGAACGTGCGCGAAGTGGCTACCCATCAGGATCTCCAGCTCGGCACTCTTGCCGTGCTCCATGAGATCCAGTATCTCGTGATGCTCCCGGCCCGACTTGCTGAGCTCCGGTGTGTTGGTCATCTTTGCCATCCCCACCATGCGGGTCTGGGAACGCAGCTCAGTGACCATGGCCACCAGTCGCGAATTGCCGTGTAGTTCGAGCAAGCCCAAATGAAACTCACGGTCGGCCTCAAGAAACTCAGTCAGGTTGCCGGCATCAGCGTATTCACTGATGCGATCGGCCAGCTCACGCCACTTCGGCATCCCCACCGGGGGATCCATGACGGCGAGGGCACCCATGATGGGAGCCTCCAACATGGTGCGCACCTCAATAATGTCGACAAGATCACTCCTGCTGACCTCCGTGACGCGGAATCCTTTGTTCGGCACCGAGCGAACGAATCCGCGCTGCTCAAGATCAAGAATGGCTTCACGAACCGGAGTGGCAGACACACCAAACTCGGCTGCAAGACCGGGGACTGACACCATGGTGCTAGGGGCCAGTTCTCCAGAAACGATCGCAGCGGAAAGCGACTCGGCGATCTGGTCGCGAAGGCTCGCCGACTTTGCGACCTTGTGAATCGATGAAACTGACATGCTTTTCCTCCCGTGACTTGCAAGTGAATGCCCGTGGAAACCCGCGTTCGTGGCTCAATAATATCCGCGATAACGCACTCACGGAGTAACGACCACGTGTGACGCACACCCACCTGGCGTCTCTGTCATCATCAGCCACCCCGTCTGTTACAGCCTCGGCTCGGTGATGCTGAATACTGTCTCAAGGCCGGAGGCATCCACCTCGATGCCGAGGCCGGGGCCGGTCGGCGCGGATCCACGACCGTCCACAGAGCGCGGGGCGTACCCGGCGACATGACCATCCGTCCAGTCGTTCATGAACGAGGCATTCTGGAAGTTTTCCGGTCGCGTGCTGGTGGCAAGGTGGCTCACCGCCGCGGTGACGATGTCACCACCCCAGGCGTCCTCGACAGAGACCATCATGTCGAGCTCCTGCATGAGGTCGCGCATACGCGCAGCCTGGGTCAGCCCACCGACCCGACTGATCTTGATATTGATCGACACCGCCCCTGCAACATTCTTCGCGTGGAAGACGTCCTGCGGGGTAAGGATCGACTCGTCAAGCACGAGCGGTAGGGCAGAGTGCCGCATGGCGAACAGGCTGTCCTCGGTCGACCGGCACGGTTGCTCGACGAAGATTGGGAGGCCGGCGAGGCCACTCACCGCGATCTGCGCTGCCCGCAGGTTCCAGCCGCCGTTAGAGTCGGCGACGATCAGAGTGTTCGGGTCGGCAACGTCGACGACGGCGCGCGTTCTGGTGACGTCGTCGTGGGGGTCGTTACCCACTTTGAGTTGGAAGCGATGGATGCCGGCCTCCTGACGCTCAGTGACGAAGGCCGCCATCTCATCCGGGGTTCTCAGCGGAACAGCCTCATAGAGGGGGAAGTCTTCCTGCAGAACTCCACCGAGAAGCGCCGAGACGGGCAGCCCCGACGCCTTTCCGAGCAGATCCCAGCAGGCCACGTCGATGGCAGACTTTGCAAAGCCACTTCCTCTCAGTGTGCCGTTCATGATCCTGTGGATGCCGGAGAGGTTGGTGGGGTCTGCTCCGATCAAACGGGGCGCGAGCGTGTGTAGCGCGGCGCGAACCTCTGCCCAGTGGGTCGGTAGATACAGGTCACCCAGCGGCGTGATCTCACCCCAGCCTTCGAGGCCTTCGTCCGTTCGCACGCGAACTAGTGTGCCAACCTCAGAGGTCGCTGCGCGGTTGCCCGACATGACGTATTCGCCGTGGGCATAGTGCAGCTCGTACCCGAAACAATCAATGCTCGTGATCTTCATTAATCCGAACCTCTTTTCGTGCTGCCGTAGTGCGGGTATCGCATGTGTTGGCGGCATTGGATACCATCCTAATATGTGGCATATTACTAACGCGATAGCTTCGGTCGATTTTCACACGGCAGGGGAACCATTCCGCATCGTCACCGACGGGTTACCGCCACTGGGCGGAGCCACCGTCGCCGAACGGCGAGTGCACGCATCCGCATCCGCCGAGTTCGACTCTGTTCGGCAACTGCTGTGCCAAGAACCGCGCGGCCACGCCGACATGTACGGAGGTTTTATTGTGCCGCCCGACGATGATGGGGCCGCCTTCGGGGTGCTGTTCTGGCACAAAGACGGCTACTCCACCGCCTGCGGGCACGGCACCATCGCCCTGGGCGTGTGGGCGGTACAGAGCGGTCGCATCACCGCCAACCCGGACGGTGTGACGCCAGTAACCATCGACGTGCCGTCTGGCCGTGTCACCGCGTATGTGCACAGCACTGGCGGAGTCATCACCAGCGTCGTCTTCGAGAACGTCGAAAGCTACGCCATTGCGCGAGGCATTGAGGTCGAAACTTCGCGCGGCACCGTGCACGCCGATTTCAGTTATAGCGGTGCCATCTACGTATCTGTCTCCGCAGCATCCGTCGGCCTCACCGTCACTCCGGAGAACTACACCGACCTCATCGCCATCGGTCGCGAAATCAAGTGGGCACTCAACGACAGCGAATGGGCGAAGCACCCCACAGATCACCGCCTGAGCGGCGTCTACGGCACCATCCTTTACGACGACCTCGGCGACACGGCTGAGGGCCCGCACCAGCGCAACGTCACAGTCTTCGCCGACGGAGAGGTCGACCGATCCCCCTGTGGCTCAGGCACCGGGGCACGCCTCGCCCTGCTCGCCGACACAGGGCGGATGAGTGAAGGTCACACACTCACCCATGACTCCATCATCGGAACCCGCTTTCGCGGCCGGATACGCCAGTCAAGCGAAGGCACCATTATCCCCGAGGTCGAAGGCATGGCCTACGCGACCGGAACACACTCATTCACCCTCGATCAGGCGGACCCGATAGCAACAGGATTTGTACTGCGATGAACACCCCCACCATTACCTGGATCTCGGCAGACGAGGTCTA
>Ga0307486_1002164_pt1 | contig 14045 bp, 11 predicted proteins | sample CBIW02metaG_FD_203663 | JGI IMG/M metagenome (GOLD analysis project Ga0307486, IMG submission 203663) | Sea-ice brine microbial communities from Beaufort Sea near Barrow, Alaska, United States - CBIW 0.2 | ecosystem: Environmental > Aquatic > Marine > Coastal | place: USA: Alaska | collected... | reverse complement strand
AACGCCGATTATCGTTTTTGCTCCTGAGGAAACTGCGATTGTAAGAAATGCAAGAAAATACAACTGGGCGAGAATTATAACTGAAAATAGTATTAAGGCTGTTTCAATTGGGATTAAAGAAATGATTGAAAGCAGGGAATTAAGACAACAATATGCAAAAAATGCCATTTTGATGGCTGAAAAAAATTATAACTCAACGAAAGTTACAACAAAATTCAGAAATGAAATCTGTTCTACATTAAAAAGTTAAATAGCATGGACTAAAATTCGAAAAATGCAGGATTATGAACAATATATTTATTACTATCCCAACTTCTAAAAAGCCCGAAAGACGGAAGAAACTTCTGTTCAGCATTATGGCTTGCCAAATTGAAAAATCGATTATTGGTTACCGTAAAATATTATAGAATATAATTGGGTCAAAATAGTTACTGTGCATAATATTAATAATTTATCTAAAGCGATTATGTAATTAATACGAGAAAAAGAAAAAAGACTATGGTATTTCCCAAAAATAGGACAGGACGTTAAGATATAAATTTAGCATCTTAATATTAAAATTTACGCAACAAAAAAAAAGACAGTATTTATGATTAAGATAGCCATCGTAACCCGGTCACAAAATAGTAGTCCTAAAGTTTTAGCTGAAAGTTTAGCCAAACAACTTCCTTTATTGGATATTAACTCAAAAATATTTTATCGAATTAATGCATTTAAGCGTCTATTAAAATATAGTGTGGTACGTCAAAGATATAGTTACTATAAATGGTTTATTTATAAAATCATATTTTTTGTTACCGATAGGCTTTTTATACATAAGCTAAAGACTTTTGACGCAATTATTATCTCTGATAGTTCTCCGTTAGGTTTTTTTCATAATTCATATGATATAGAAAGGCTACACGAAATTGTTGGTAGTATACCAATAATTTTTTATGAAGTATATTATTTGGGAAATGCACCTAATGTACTTGAGATGTTGAAAAATAAGGAACAACCGACAATAGAGCGATACAATTGGCACCTGTCGGTGACTGACATTACGGAAATGAAGAATAAACCAGCACCACCGTGGAGTCAAGTTGGAATTTATCTTAAGGGGACGGGGTTAAGGCCGAATGTTAAAAAACAAATTATGGCTGTAGTGGATTTTGCGCAGCCGGGTCACGAACATTATCGCAATGAACAAATACAAGCATTGGAGAAATTAAATATCCCTTACATTTCATTGGAAAAAAGATACACTATATCTGAAATTCGAAGTATTTATCAGCAAGCTACTTTCTATTTTATGCAATCATTGGAATCCTTTGGGTTGCCTATTGCAGAATGTTTATGTTGCGGAAATCATATTTTTACACCCGATTCGTCATGGCCAATGGCATGGCGATTAGATGAAAATCCAAAGGTATATGGTCCAGGCTTACTTCCCGAGTGCTTCGTTCTATATAGTGGCCAAGATGATTTAGAAACAAAATTAAAAAACATAAAAGAAGATTACGATTTTAAGGAAACCCCGAAAAAAATATTTGAAATATTTTTTAAGCATTATCCTACTTATTATGAAGGCAATCAGACCTCTTTAAAAGATGTTTTGAGAAGAATTGAACAAAAGGAATTGAATTAATGTTTACACTAATAATTTAAAAAAAAATAATTAATTATTAGAATTTCAGAATCGAAGAAAGAATCTATTGTTCCATGTAAAACGATATTTAGTGCAACATTTATAGGGAATAAATATGAAAAATACTAATAATATATAAACATATTGTTATAATCTCCTGCCTGTAAATTCTGGCTACCCTTGCAGGCCATTGTTGCATATCCACCTTATTAAACAAGTTCAATGGCTAATATCTATTTTTATCCAAAAAGTGATCCTAAAATGGATGAATCATCTAATCCCTACACATTAAATTTTGAGAGATCATTATCGAAAACCCATACTATTTTCAACAAATCAAATAATAGAATTGGGGTACTAAATTTGTTTAAATATTTATTAAAATGCGATATATTTCTTTTTAATTGGATTGAAAACATTCCATATCGCAGATATGGGAAATTTCAAGTTCTAATATTTTTGTTTTTTATATTAGGAGCTAGGATTTTACGAAAAAGAATTGTCTGGATATTACATAACAAAGGCTTACATAACATTAAAAATAATAATTGGATAAACTTCATGTTCTTTTTAATGATGAAGCATTCCCATTTAATTATAACACACTCTTTAGAAGGTATTGATTTTTCAGAAAAAAAATATCCAAAATTTTCATCGAAGGTTAGATTTCTAATGCATCCTGTTATGGAAGTAATACCTGTGGTATCAGAAGTAACTAAAAAGTATGATATTCTTATATGGGGAGTCATTCATCCATATAAAGGAATTGTTCATTTTCTAAACTCTATTACAGATTCAAATGAATCACCGTTAATCAAAATATTAATAGTAGGAAAATGTATCGACAAGGAATATAAAAAGCATTTAAATAAATATTTGTCGGAAAATATAATTCATTTAGATGGTTTTTATGACATCAAAGAGATTTCCAGATTTGCCAATCAATCTCGGTATGTTTTATTTACACATAAATCCGATTCTGTCTTAAGCTCTGGGGCATTAATGGATTCAATAAGAATGGGCTCAAATATTATTGGCCCTAATTTTGGTGCATTTAAAGACTTAAGTTCATGTGGTTTTATGCAAATCTATAATACATATGATGGAATAATAAAAATTATCAAAAATAAAGAAATTGACTTAAGGAGGAATTCTCGGGAAATTCAAAAATTTTGTTATAAGTATAGTTGGAGTTTCTTTATTGAAAAATTGGACAAAGAAATGATTAACATTTTACGATAATTTTTATTTTTTGCAGCCTGCTAGTTAATGATTGATATAGCTGTCTTATAATGATATATAGAACTATTAGTTGAACTGGTAATATAAAATATATTGGTTTATACTTAATTATTTTAGAATGAAAAAGAACGTAATAATAACATTTGACTATGAAGTATTCTTAGGAAGTGAAACAGGATCAATCGAGAATTCTGTAATAGAACCGACACAATATGCTTTAGAAATTCTCAAAGAATACAATGCAAAAGCCATTTTTTTTGTTGATGCAACATGGCTCCTATTTCTTAGGGAAAATTCTCCTTTAGACTTCAAACTTGTGTCTAAACAACTCAAAGACATCATAAACGCAGGGTCTTCCGTTGAATTGCATTTACATCCTCAATGGTTAGATGCCTGTAAAAATGGTGACCAAATTGAATTTAAATCGTTTGATAACTATAGATTACATTCTCTGAGCGACATAGAAATTCTTAATTTATTTAGGAAATCTATAGAACTTTTGGAAAGCATTACCCTTCAAAAAATTCAATGTTTCCGAGCTGGTGGATTTTGTATTGAGCCATTTGCGCCAATTAAAAGAGCCTTTGAAGAATGCGGCATAATTTATGATTTTTCAGTAGCTCCAGGAATGCTTTTAAATAGTGGCAATATTTATGATTATGATTTTTCTGACGCTCCAAAACTCCCTTATTATCACTTTCAAAATAATGTAAAAATACCTGAGCCAAATGGACTTTTTGTTGAAATACCACTAAGTACTTATCTTAACAACCCTATATACCGTTTAACAAATAAGTTTCTGCTAAAACTTAAAAAAGATAAAATTTTTGGTAATGGAACGGGGATACAAGAAGTTCCTAATTTTTTTTTAGTATCATTACTCCGAAGGTTACAATTTTCAAGATCCTTTTTACAATTTGATAAATCAAGTAACAATTTCTTCAAGTTTCTAATAAAATCACATTTTCGAAAATCACATTTTCTGGTTATTATCTCTCATCCAAAAACTTTATCTAGTCAAGGACTGCTAAACTTAGCATATACAACCAAGACATTTAATACATTAAATTCTATTGATTTAATAAAATATTTTATAAAATAACATCCACATTCAGTATACATAAAGCCTTGAAAACATTATTAGAAATGAATTTAAGAAATTTAATATGGTAAAAAAAGTCTTAATCATACAACGTTTTTATTACAATTTTAGAGAAGGATTTTTCGATTATTTAACGGATATCGACTTTGATTTCAGACTAATAAATGCTACTACTTCTAAAGGAAGAGTAAAAGTCCATGAAAATGCAAAAAGCAAATCATATATATTAGGCATAATATATTTCTTTCTAGGAAAGAATTATGTGGTTTTTCCATTTCTATTCCTCACATTAATTAGAAATAACCCAAAAATAATTATTACTGAAGGAGGACAGAATACAATTAACAATATTCAAGTATTTCTATATTGTATGTTATTTAAACGTAAATATATCATTTGGGATTTGGGTAAAGGCTATGCAGATTTTGGCAACTCCTTTCCAAGAAGAACATATATGAAACTTTATAATGTAATTTTGAAACACTCCTATTATATCTACGGATATAATTCGCAAAGTAAAGTTTATTACAATTCTCTAGGAATTGACAACAATAAAATTATAATTCTGAATAATACTATTGATACTAGAAAAATTAAAAAATTAAGAATTGAAACAGCTAATGAAGTACCATTTGAGCTTGAAAAGAAATCAAAAGACGATTATATCTTTTTTATTTTTGTAGGTACTTTGCTCCGAAGTAAGAATATTGAATCAATGGCTGAACTTTTAAGGATGCTTGGTGAAAAATACTATTTGATAATTGTAGGAGATGGAGAACCAGAGTATCGATCTGAATTAAAGGAATTATTTAAAGGAACAAATCATAAATTCACTGGATACAAAAAACTGGAACAATTGAACCCATATTATAAACTAGCTAGTTTCGCTATTCTGCCAGGGTTAGGAGGTCTTTCTATAAATCAGTCAATGGCATTTGGGGTCCCGGTTGTTTGCAGTGTTGCAGATGGAGCTGAAAAGGATTTGGTTTTTAACGATGAAACAGGATACATCTATAAAAACTTAAATGATGCATATAAATATATTGTTACGAAAAAACCAGATGAATGGAAAAGGATGGGTCCTAATTCTGAATCTCTAATCTATTCTAATCATAGTGTAGAAAGTATGATGAATAAATTTATTCATTTTACAAATATTTAATAGCAAAATAGATTATTCTTTTATATGACTTCAATGTTAATACGTCTGCTAAAGAAACTAAGATGTCTCCTTCTTGTAAAAACAATCTGGAGAAAATACCAGATTGGTAAGAATTTTCATTCTGGCAGATCGGTGGTTCTATGGGCAAAAAAAGAATTAATCATTGGAGATAATTTCTATATAGGCAAGTTCTCGCAGATTGAATGCGATACAATAATTGGTAGCAATGTTATATTTGCCAATAGAGTGGCTCTTATTGGTAGGTATGACCATAATTACCAGCAAATAGGAGTTCCAATTCGTCTTGCTTCACAAATCAGACATCCTGATTATTCTTGGAAGGGTCTAAATCTTAAAGTAGTTATTGAAGACGATGTCTGGATTGGATATGAATCTATTATTTTGAGTGGTGTCAAGATTGGTCAGGGAAGTATAATTGCAGCCGGTTCAGTTGTTACCAAAGATGTTGAATCTTTTTCAATTTATGGTGGCATTCCCGCAAAGAAATTGGCGGACCGATTTGATAATGATGAAGATCTGGCCGAGCATATAAGATTATACAATATAAGCTATTCGAAAACATCGGTATAGTATTATGAAAAGAGTACTTATAAAAGTGTATTATAAACTTTAGTGAGATTTTTAAACTCGCTAAAGAAATGGCATACGAGCAATTTTTTTAAATGATTCACAATCGTTACCTCATCAGATAATGGGCCATAAATAACCCGTATATATTTAATAAAGATGAAAAGTATTATTCATCCTTTAAATCAAATAACTATTAAACACTTTATAGAATTTAATATTTTAAGTTATTACAAAAATAATTTTAAAATGAAACAAATTAAGTATAACAGCACCGATGTTCTCGGATATAATATTTTTTCAGCATCGCTTGAAAACATTAAATCCACTAAAAAAGTAGTGATAAATACCATTAATCAATATTCTTATTGCCTTGCCGAGAAGGATAAATCTTTTAAAAAAGCCTTAATGGATTCAGACATTTTGCTTCCAGACGGTATAGGAATAGTTGCAGCTTCAAGATTTATAACTAAGAAAAAAATTAATAGAATTACTGGAGCAGATTTGCATAAATACCTTCTAGAAAAAGCAAACAAAAACAATTGGAGATGCTTTTACTTAGGATCGACTAACCAAACCCTTGAGAAAATAAGAAAACGATGTAATGAAGAATATCCTAATATTATCATTAATACCTTCTCACCCCCGTTTAAACCAGATTTTGCAGAAGAAGACAATCAAAAAATGATTGAACGTATAAATGAGTTTAGTCCAGACGTTTTGTTTATAGGTATGACTGCACCAAAGCAGGAAAAATGGGCTATATCATATAAAGATTTTGTAGAAGCAAAAGCCATTTGCTCGATAGGAGCCGTATTCGATTTTTATGCAGGAACGGTAGAGAGACCTAGAAAATTATGGAGAGATTTAGGTCTGGAATGGTTTGGTCGATTGCTCAAAGAACCCCGACGAATGTGGAAACGCTATTTATATTATGGTCCTTTATTTATTTATCATATTATTATGAAAATTACAATTATAGATCGTTATATTTTTAGATCTCGAAGCACCTTCACTTAAAAACTTTAAGCGGTTTGATACCACATTAGGACAAGTAAATTCACAATTTTCAAATAGTATATCCTCAAAACTACCATCAAAATAGACAATTCCTGCACCTTTATCTACCGATGTATAGCTGGAAGTAGAATTAAACGCAATGTTCTCAAATGTTATACTATTTACAGTACCTCTAAATTGAAGTAGTGTAACTAAATTTCCGGTTATTACCGCACCATCTTCTCCCTTTATAGTAACGTTCGTTAGATCGTTTAAATAAAGGGTGTTAGTTAATTGATAGTTTCCTGCTTTCAAATACAAATTAGCCCATGTTTTAAGTTCAGCAATTAACTCTTCAACTGTACTTATTACTGTTGCATTTTGAGAAATCGTTTCTTGAGCTGTTTTCAGAGAATAGTAATAGTTCTGAGCAACTATTGGATTACCACACAAAAGAAAAAATAACAAAATATAAAGCTGTATTCTCATTATAATACAATATTTATTACCAGATTTTCTAATTATCCCACCCGCATACAATTGATTGTTTCCTTTAGAAAAACTCGTTCCAGATTGTCCGTTAATGGTTACTCCCGAAGCACCTTGAATAGTTAATGTAGTACCGTGTACTTCTAAATTAATAACATCACCTACTTCCATTGCAGAAAATCCGGAAGGGATGGTTAATGTGGCCGATGCTGAACACGCAATGGAGTTGCAAAAAAGCGTAAATGAAAGCGATTTAATCAATGCAGATGGACAGGGCGTGGTATGGGCTTCAAGATTTTTAGGCAAACCACTAAAAGAAAGAGTAGCTGGAATCGATCTAATGGAAAGCCTTGTGAAGGTGGCTCACATTAAAAAACATAAAATTTTTTTTCTGGGTGCAAAGGAAGAGGTGGTCAAAGCTGTAGTTGACAAATATTCCGTGGAGTTTTCACCTGATATCATTGCTGGGTATCGCAACGGATATTTCGATCGAACGGAAGAGAAAAAAATTGCGGAACAGATCTCCAGGAGCGAAGCTAATATCCTGTTTGTGGCTATAAGTTCGCCAACAAAAGAGAATTTTTTGTACAGAAACAAAAAGGCACTTCATACGGTTAATTTTATTATGGGAGTAGGAGGAAGCTTCGATGTGGTTTCGGGAAGACTAAAAAGAGCGCCTGTTTGGCTGCAAAATGCTGGATTGGAGTGGTTCTTCCGGTTTGCACAAGAGCCTAAAAGAATGTGGAAACGCTACCTTATAGGAAACACAAAGTTTATATTAATGGTTCTTAAGGAACGTTTTAGATCCTAAAATGTCTACTGGAGATAGTTTTATTTGGTTCTGCTTATTTTCATACAGGGAACAGTGCTATTACCCCCTTCCATATAGTTTAACAGGTGGGATTATTTCAATTTCTATTATATTTTGCTTAATGCTATTTAGATCATAAGGGGTGTATTTGATTGTTTATTTTACAAAACACAAATATCTGCAAACCTCCTTACTTGTTTTCTAAAAGCCAAGATGATAGCTATATAAACTTTTAAAAAATTAAATTGTAATCCTAATTAAGACAAATACATTTTTGTAGAATTTTGAAATAACAGATCAAAAGAAACCACACAATTGCCACTTTAAGGACCGTAGCAACATTTTTGGTTATTTTATTACATGTATCTGGCGAATATGTAAATAAGGGAATATTTGAGAACACCAATAATCAATCTTTTTGGATAGGGAACATATATGATTCTTTTAGTAGGATTTGCGTTCCACTTTTTGTTCTAATAAGTGGTATCTAGTACTTTCAGCATTAATAATCAAGAGCCTAAGTCAATTAAACAATAAAAATAATTATTCATTTCCAAAAAAACGGATCTATGCAGATAACAATCGTTGCCGGAGCTCGGCCAAACTTCATGAAAATTGCACCAATCATTAAAGCAATTCATGAATTCAACGAAAAAAATAAAAAGATTAAGTATCGCCTAGTGCATACGGGACAGCACTATGATAAAAAGATGAGCGGTGATTTTTTTAAGCAATTAGGTATCCCGGAGCCTAATGTAAACCTTGGTGCTGGTGGAGGAACCCAAGCCCAACAAACAGCTGCAATTATGATTGGTTTTGAAAAAGAAATCCAGCTTCACAGGCCTGATGTTGTTTTAGTTGTTGGAGATGTTACATCTACGATGGCTTGCACCATTACTGCCAAAAAAGAATGTATCGATGTTGTACATGTAGAGGCTGGTATCCGTTCGGGAGACATGAGAATGCCAGAAGAAATTAATAGAATGCTTACTGATTCTATTTGTGATCATTTCTTCACTACTACAGAGTTAGCAAACTCTAATTTAATTAGAAACGGAATTCCGGAAGATAGAATTCATTTAGTGGGAAATACAATGATTGATACATTGTACCAGAATATTGAATATTTGATCGAACCTCCAATTTGGCAGAAAAATAACCTAAAACAAAATAAATATTTTTTAGTTACTCTACATCGTCCTGCCAACGTCGATGATTCCCAGAATTTAAAAAATTTACTCGATGTCATTTTAAGAAGTTCAGATCCATATCCAGTTTTGTTCCCTGTGCATCCTCGAACCAAAAAAGTACTTGAAGCAATTTCTTATGAAGATAAGCAATTACTACAAATGAATCCTTTAGGTTATTTAGAATTCATTTATTTGGTTAAAAATGCGAGGTGCGTGATAACAGATTCCGGGGGTATTACAGAAGAAACCACTGCTTTAGGAATTCCATGTATTACTTTGCGTGATTCTACAGAACGTCCAGAAACCATATCTATTGGAACAAACGAGTTAGTAGGAGTAGACCCAAATAATATTCCTCCCTATATTAAGAAATTAAATAATGGTGAATGGAAAAAAGGAGGTATGCCTAAAATGTGGGATGGTAAAACTGCGGCTAGAATAATAAAGAAATTATTTCATATCTATGGCTAATTTTTATCACTTCTGACATTTGAAAATAGATTATAAAAATAATTAGTAAATATCCCAAAAATAAAAATATGATTAAAATAGGCTTAATAGGAGCAGGAAAGATGGGAATATCTCATTTATAATTTTAGGAACTCATCCTAACGTAGAGGTTGTTGGTGTATGTGATACTTCTAAAATTACACTTAGTGCTCTAGAAAAATATAGTAAATTCCATTGCTATACAGATTTTCTTAAAATGCTTGAAAAGGAAAAGCCGGAAGCTGTATTTGTTGCAACTCCAACAAAATTTCATTTCAAATTTGTAAAGGAGCGATTATCCCGAAATATCCATGTTTTTGTATAAAAACCTTTCTGTTTAACCGAGGAACAGGGTTTGGAACTTACTTCAATCGCTACAGAAAAAACCCTTGTAAATCAGGTTGGATACCATAACAAGTTTATTGCGATATAAATTATAATTTTATGCAATGAGATATAATTATAAGCATTACTGATTTTTTAAAACCATTGATAACTTAAAAAAAATAATCATGAAAACTGAGAATAAGAAGTCCTTTGATAAACGCTTTGCTTACGTCGCAAGAAATTCTTTTTTTGATTCTGGTAATACTAGATGTAAGGGAATTCATAAATCTTTTATGTTATTAATATTTCTTTTAAATTTTACTACGCTATTTAGCCAAAGCACGAGTGTGTTTGTATCCCCACATCCTGATGACTGGCAATTATTTATGAATCCTAATGCCTATACCGATTTAAAAAATCCAGATGAAAAAGTTATATTCTTACATACTACAGCAGGAGACGGCGGCAGTGGTACGGGAACTAATTTTTATTTAGCGAGGGAAGAAGGGAGTTTGAGGGCCATTAGGTTTATGTCAAATACGTTTACTGCCGGTATTGGAAGCGATATGAACAAAACTACTGTGACTATAAACGGCCATCAAATACTTAAATTTTCTTATCGAAATGCTATTGCTTATTTCTTAAGGTTACCTGATGGAAATTCAAATGGTAATGGATATCCTTTACATAACGGTGCCAGTCTAAGAAAGTTATACAACGGCACCATAGCCACTATTTCAGCAATTGATGGAAGTGCTACCTACAATTCCCTAAGCGATTTAGAAGCAACAATTCGATCTATTATCGAAACAGAAGCTGATCCCTTTGACGAAATATCATTTCACCTAGCCGATGATGACTCTTCCATAAATCCTGGAGATCATTCAGATCATATTAACTCCTCACTTATCCTCCAAGATGTAGCCCAAAGTATGGGAGGAGTCAAAATGAATTTATATACAGAATATGCTACTGATTTCAAACCACAAAATGTATTAAACGATGATTTATTAATAAATGCAGGCACCTGGGCCGCTACGGCTTCCGGAATTTCTGATTATCCTTATAATAATAGTAACTGGGATGACATTCATAATGTCTGGATTGGGAAACAATATTTCCGAACTAAATCGTCTGTCCTTAAACCCAAAGTGAGCTTAACTGCCTCAGATTCTATTTCTGGAGAATCGCCCTTGGATACCGGGACTTTCACACTAAGTCTTGCCGAAATTAATACCGGATCCGCAATTTCTATAAATTATAATGTTTCAGGCACCGCTGCTTCGGGAACAGATTATAATATACTTTCAGGAATAGTTTCTATAGCCAACGGTCAGCAGTATGCTTCGGTAACGATAACACCCGTGAACGACACAGAAGTGGAACCTAATGAAACAGTTATTTTAACATTAGCTTCCGGTGATGATTATACTATTGGCACTCCATCTAGCGCAACGGTTTACATCACAAGTGAGGATGTGGCCCCCGTGGGTGCGAATATCGCTTTGAACAAACCTACCAGCTCTTCACTTGGTAGTGAAAACCCAAGTGGAAGAGCTGTTGACAATAATTATTCACTAAGCAGTTGGTGGGGGGCTAATCCTTACCCCAAATGGTGGCAAGTGGACTTAGGTAATTTATACAACCTTAATAAAATTGTTGTTGTTAATTATTATGATGGTTCGCGCTATTACCAATATGATATTCAAGCTTCGGTAGATGGCATAAATTGGTCTCCTTTAGTTGACTTTAACAATAACAAAATATCTGCTACAAAAAATGGTAATACTTTTATAATCGATAATAAGTCTGCCCGCTATTTAAGAGTAAATATGAACTATAATTCAGCAAATATAGGTGTTCACATTGTTGAGTTTGAGGCGTACGGGGTGTTGAATAATACTACTAGCAGCAACAATTTAAGTACTTTAAAGACCCAAACTTTAATCGACAAGGATATAATTGGGGAGGCGTTAATCGACAAGGATATAATTGGGGAAGGGGAAGAAAATCATACTCTAAAAATTTATCCCAACCCAACAAAACCTGGAAGTCTACTTAACCTGAATATAAATTCATCAAATGATACTTACACTTTGATAGAATTTTTTAATTTTAATGGTTTAAAACTTTTTAGCAAAAAATTCAAGCTGGTTCAAGGATCTAATGAAATTAAGATTCCAATCGACCAGTTCCAGCTTTTAACAAAAATGCTTATTGTCAAAGTAAATATTCATGGAGAAGTTATGACCAGAAAAATAATGAATAATAAATAAACCACGGATGGAATTGTTAATATTTTCAGAAAAGCCAAAGAAAATCAACCATAAAGTAATTGCCGAGTAAACTAAATTGATGTTAGTAATCCCAATTTATACTTCATGGAATTATTTTTTGCGATACACCAATGACTTTCCGGCCAGTTAGTATCCGGTTTTTAGTTTGTTATCCTTTCATTACCTCCATCACTATCGATGTATAATGATCCTCCTGCTCCTTCTTTTATGAGGGTATTGTTAATCAATGTATTTCCTGTTGATCCAGGATAAAAAACAACCGTATTCGCATTGTCAGCCGTGGTGGCAAAAGTATTATTCTCAAAAGTATTATAGCTTGAATTATCGTCAACATATAAACCTATTCCTCCATCTGAATAATGGACATTATCTGAAATTGTAGAATTCTTTACATCACCAAAATATAAAGCATCAGCATGAAAAGAGTTGTTTCTATAAATTAGGCCATCGCAATTTTTTATTGTTATTAGGTGAGAGGAATTGCCATAAACTGTTCCTGTATTTCCAGTAACAACGACTTCAACCATATAATCTGCTCCATTGCCGCCATCTTTTTGAATCGCTATGGGATTAGAGGCAGTATTGGGTGATGAAATAGTATTATCGGCAATTGTCATATACCTCCATCCCACAGTCTCAATAGCGCGGTCTTTGGCATCAACAATCGTGTTTGCTGAAATGACGGCATTCTTTCCAGATCCACTTAGGCTGATAGCCATTCCATATGGAGATTGCAACCCTAATCTATTAAAATTGCACTCGGTAACACTAACATCGGTTAACCGGATGACACCATCATTATCGTGGTTTTGCGTCTCAATGGCCATCCTTCCGATATCATGGAAATCACACTTTATAATTGTAATGTTTTTAGATCTATTTACCCCTTCGCTTACAAATTTTAATCCGTTTGATACCACTTTGGGACAGGTGAAATCACAGTTCTCAAAGAGAATATCCTCTGCACTGCCATCAAAATAAACAATTCCCGCTCCTGCATCTCCTGATGTATAGCTGGAAGTAGAATTAAACCCAATATTCTTAAAAGTTATGCTATTGGCAGTACCTCTAAATTGTATTAACGTAACTAAACTTCCAGTTATGACTGCACCATCGGCACCAGTCACCTGAAGATTGGATATATCGTTTAAATAAAGGGTGGAAGGTAATGTATAGTTCCCCGGATTCAAAAACAAATCTGCCCCCGATTTCAACCCGGCAATTAGTTCATTTACATTGCTTATTACCGTTCCGGTTGTTGGAGGAACAACCACCTGTTGGGGTCCTTCCAAGGAATAATAATAGTTCTGGGCAATGGATAATTTGCCACATAAAGAAAGAATCGTAAAAATTAATAAGAGCTTTTTCATTATAATACAATATAAGTATTTGTTCCTGTTTTTCTTAAAATTCCTCCTGTATAATCCTTACTATTTCCAATAGTTGCTTTACCTGAATTTACTCCATTAATAATAACTCCAGATCCCTGTATGGTAAGGGTAGTGCCCTGAACTTCAATATTAGAAACATCGCCTATTTTCATAGCTGAAAATCCGGAATTTATAGTTAGAGTGGCCGAGGAAGTACAAGCAATAGTATTACCAACATCTGATGGCGAAATACTCCTTGAGGAAGAAACATTAATTACGGAAGGTTTTTTTATATAAGCATTATCTATTTCTATTAAAATTTCTGCTTTTATAATATCAACCTCATCCTGAG
>Ga0307486_1002162_pt1 | contig 14047 bp, 13 predicted proteins | sample CBIW02metaG_FD_203663 | JGI IMG/M metagenome (GOLD analysis project Ga0307486, IMG submission 203663) | Sea-ice brine microbial communities from Beaufort Sea near Barrow, Alaska, United States - CBIW 0.2 | ecosystem: Environmental > Aquatic > Marine > Coastal | place: USA: Alaska | collected... | reverse complement strand
TCTAAATGAGCATCGTAAGTTGCGGTTTATTAAGGATTTCTTACTGTCAAGGTAGCTTAAATAGCATGAATTATGTCCATTAGCCACTACCTTCTACTTTTTAGCATGAATTTTGTCCATTACACCGGTTTTTGCGAGAAGATGCAATTTGTCTGAGGGTTCAAGTTGTGTTCGGTCAAGTATCGGCATATTTTTTACTGTTATATAAACTGCTTTTGGCGGATCAATTGGTTTAAATAACGTATCTTGATCCCTCAGACTCTCCTTGTCAAAGTGTTACCCAAGTTTGATTGGTTCCAAAAAATAGCTAATTAATAGCAATGCTGCCTCAATATATAGCGCGCGACCATAGCTTTTTCCCAGCTTTAAAGAAGTCTGTCCAATGACAAAACCACTTAATATAGCCCCTGCCAAAAACGAAAACAGTGACGCGCCAATATATAAAATACTACGGGCATCGAAGTGCGCTACAGCCGCTGAAAATAAGCTGACGTTACCAGTGACATGCGAGACGGATAGATTGGTAAAGCCCATTCACGCAGCGGTATTGACGCAGCCCGCACTGAATGCCAATACCGCCCCGCCCCACAGTATCCACTTCGGTAGTTTGGTTATCATAACTGCTGCCTAATAGCTCATCACCGAAAAATCCTATAGTATAACTGAAAAAGGTGATAACGAAAAAAGACAGCCGATTGGCTGCCTTTTTTCGTTATTTATGCATACAACAATATACAACCACGGGTAGTTGAGCATTAGTGTTTAATGACCAACGGCTCACTGGTTACTCTTTTGGCTCATCTAACATCATCAACTGCTCACTAATAGCCACGGTATTGAAGCCGGCATCAACAAACATAATCTCACCAGTGATACCAGACGCCCACGGCGATAGCAAGAATAGCGCGGCATTACCCACTTCCATCTGGCTAATATTACGCTGTAATGGTGCGATTTTTTCACTGATATCGAGCATCTTACGGAATGACTTAATACCGCTAGCCGCAAGCGTACGAATAGGACCTGCGGAGATGGCATTAACGCGAATACCGTCACCACCCATTGATGTCGCTAAATATCTTACACTTGCCTCTAGACTGGCTTTTGCCATACCCATAACATTATAGTTTGGCAAGACTGAAATACTACCTTCATAAGTCAGGGTCAACATAGAACCATGACGCATCGCCAATAGCTCGCGGGCTTCTTTGGCCAATGCGACAAAGCTATAGCTTGAGATATCATGGGCAATTTGACTGCCCTCGCGGGTAGTGGCACTGGTAAAGTCGCCATTAAGCTGATCCATCGGTGCAAAACCAATCGCATGTACGACGCCATCGATACCGTCGCCCCAATGCGCGGTTACTTGCTCAAAACAGGCAGCAATAGAGTCATCAGAGGCCACATCACACTCAAGTACCAGATCGGCCTCGAATTTTTCGGCCGCCATATCCACACGCTTTTTAATTTTATCGTTCGGATAGGTTAGGATTAAAGAGGCCCCTTCACGATGCAGCGCTTCAGCGATAGCCCATGCGATAGAGAGTTTGCTGGCGATGCCGGTGACGACAAAGCGTTGTCCTTGGAGTAGCATAATAATTCCTTGTTGACCTATCGAATGTATTCAATTTATATTCGATATGATAAATAAACACTGCTAAGTTGCAGCAAAATAAAGCGATAAAAAGACGTCTTATTATACACGAATCAAATTAAGTAAACAGTCGTAAACTATTATAGGTAATTATGGACAATCGCTGATTAAAGCGCTTAGCCTTGTCCATAACGGTATGAAGTTGAGCAAAGTTCACGTATAATCACAGCCCTTCCCAGCTTGCACAATTTTTATAAAAATCCTTTACAAAATAGGATTTAGCGTTAAGCTACACCCACATTTTGGATGGCTGCCAACCTTATGAGTAATACCCCAATCATAACATCAGATTACCAAGAGAGCATCGAGTCCTATCGTCAACTGATTGCCTCAACCGGTGAAGACTTAGAGCGCCCGGGCCTTGAAGAGACACCCATGCGCGCGGCAAAAGCTTTTGCTCACTTGACCAAAGGCTATCATCAAAGCTTGGATAAGGTTGTTAATGACGCATTGTTCCCATCGACCAATCGTGAGCTGGTACTGGTACAAAACATTGAATTTTATTCGTTGTGTGAGCACCATATGCTGCCCTTTCATGGTATCGCACATGTGGGCTATTTGCCAAATGGACAAGTATTAGGCTTATCAAAATTTGCTCGTATCGTAGATATGTTTGCTCGTCGTTTACAAGTTCAAGAAAACTTAAGCGAACAAGTCGCACAGACCATTATGGATGTGACCGGATGTCGCGGCGTAGCCGTAGTGATGGATGCGTCTCACATGTGTATGATGATGCGCGGGGTCAGTAAGCAGCATACAACCACACGCACGACGGCTATGCTAGGTGAATTTGTCCATGACAATCAAGCACGTATGGAATTTTTGAGCGCGATACCTAGACGGCAACCAGCTTTTTAATTTTTTAAAATATCACCAATAATAAAAAAAGGACGCCTAAGCGTCCTTTTTTTTGGTTAGTTTTCAAGTCTATTTGGCTGTCCTTGACTCTATTACAAACTGTTTAAAGGTCATTGATCACCATCAAAAGCTTTACCTCTAATAAGAATATTATTTATTCCAGAAGTAAGTCTTAGAGCTTTTTAAAAACTGGCCAAGCTTTATTACTGTCGCTAAATCTGTTTTTAGGCATATTTAGAATTGTCTACTTTAGTAAACAAAGCGTCGCAATAGTCATTTGTAATAGCGCTGAAGCATACGCGTATACCTTTATCATCCATTGTGACATACCAATGATCATCATTGCATCCTGTCAACAACTCAAAGTGTTTTCCGCTCACAAACTTGCCTACAATGTAGGTTCTTCCTGCTACGTAATAGTCATTACCGTGCGTGCATAGGAGTTCATCTCCAGTCTTTATCATATTTTTTCTCCAATTTGTTTAGTGAATAGGCATTTGTGTCATGCCACATCGTCACTGATATTGACAATGTGATATTAAATGTCATTATCCGTAAAACGGAGCAATCATTAATTCATAGGGTCTATATACTGGAATAGAGCTACTATAAAAGTATAGCGTACGCCAGTTGTCTACAGAAAAAATTGAGAAAGGGCTGAGCGGTCGAAAATTTGTGCTTAGCGGGTTGTTAATCAAGAATACTTAAGTCACACCAAGTTACTCCGCTTTGGTTGGTACTATCGCTACCGCAAACCACTGACAAAAAAATCGCTCACCATGTTGGTGATTAGACACCGGTGAGCGATCTTTATTTGCGATGGAATAAAGTTTAACTGGCGGGTTTTACTTCATCAATCCAGTTGCCGTAACCTTCTTTTTCCATCTGCGCTAGCGGAATGAATCGCATAGCTGCTGAGTTCATGCAATAGCGCTTACCTGTGGGTGCTGGACCGTCATCGAATACGTGACCCACGTGTGAGTCAGCATAGCGGCTGCGGATTTCGGTACGGGTTGAAAAGAAGCCCCGATCTGCCTTTTCAACTACCATGTCAGCGCCTAACGGGCGAGTAAAGCTCGGCCAGCCAGTTCCAGATTTGAATTGATCGCGAGAAGAATATAGCGGCTCACCCGATATCACGTCTAAATACAGTCCAGGCTCTTTGTTATCCCAATAGGCGTTTTTGAAGGCGCGTTCGGTACCGTCTTCCTGAGTGACTTGGTATTGAATGTCGCTAAGTGATTTTTTCAGCTCCTCTTTTCCTGGCTTCACAAACGTATCTGGATTGAAGCCTGCGCCTGCTTTAGTGCTTACTTTAGCATTCATTTTAGAATTAGGAACCTTATCTGAGACTTCCTGCTTTACACTGCCAGCGGTAGGTTTGAACTGGCTGAAGTCCAACTCATAATTCTTACCATATACGCTCTCGATAAACTGGTAACGACCAGAGTTAAACGTGTAAGCCTTATAGCGTAGCGGATTCTTCTTGTAGTAATCCTGATGATATTCTTCAGCTGGATAGAAAGTACTTGCAGGGACAATCTCAATCACTACTGGCTTCTTATAAACCCCAGAGGCTTGTAGCGACTGCTTAGCCGCTTCTGCTATTTGCTTTTCTTGCTGATTATTATAAAAAATAGCCGGACGATACTGAGTGCCACGATCTACATATTGACCTTTATTATCAGTAGGATCTGCGATTCGCCACAGCGCCTGTACTATACCGTTATAGGTGATCTTCTGTGGATCATAATATACTTGCGCAGCTTCAGTATGGCCAGTACCACCTGCCGATACCATGCTGTAGGTCGGGTTTTTAGTTTGACCACCAGTGTAACCAGAGACCACTTCTACTACACCAGGAATTTTTTCATAACCCGCTTCAACGCACCAAAAACAGCCACCAGCTACCGTAGCCACTGCCAAGTTCGGGTCAGTAGGCGCATAGGGGTTGGCTGCGGTAGGGTTCTTCACAGTCGTGCTATTTTCAGTGGAAGCACAGCCTACATAAAAAGCACTGCTCGCCACGACAACCATACCAACGACTTTAGCGTGTAATTTGAAATTCATTAGTATTTTGCGTTTCATAAAGAGCTCCTGAGAGTAATGTCATGTAACCATCGTAACCCTTAGGTATCACCGAAACATTCCTACACTGTTAAGTATTTATAACGTATGGGTATAAAAGAGTAGAAAAAATCCTGCAACGGCGCAGGATTTTTTATTTCAGATTTTTTTATAATTTAGACAATAGTTTTAAGGATTGAGCAACACATCGCCATGTTCATCACGTAAATTGTTCTTCATCATTTTCCCCGCGCCATTAAGCACAATATTGTCTACAAAAATGACTTTATCGGGTATTTGCCAACTGGCAACGCGGTCTTTATAGAACTCAAGGATCTTTGTTTCATCTACTGCTGAGTCTGGCTCTTTAACGACAATCAATACTGGACGCTCGCCCCATTGCTTATGGGTTGCTGCAATGGCGGCTGCCATTTTGACTTGTGGATGTTCTACAGCAATGTTCTCAAGCTCTACAGAAGATATCCATTCGCCGCCCGACTTAATCAAATCTTTAGAGCGATCGCGGATGTTCATATATCCATCAGCATCAATCGTGGCGATATCACCGGTATCAAACCAACCGTCTTCAGTGATGACATCTGGCTTGTGGGTAAAATAGTCATCGATAACCCAATGGCCTCGTATTTGTAAGCGTCCTTGAGAGACGCCGTCCTCGGCTACTGGCTTGTCAGGCTGCTCGGTGTCCATAAGCCGTATCTCGACGCCATAAGGAGGACGACCTTGAGCATTGCGCAACTGGTTCATTTCAGCCTCGCTAAGGGATTTATGCTTATCTTTTATCTGATTCATCGTCCCAAGTGGACTGGTTTCAGTCATGCCCCAACCGTGTATCGCATCACAGTCAAAATCTTCTCTGAATGTCTTGATAACGGAAGGTGGGCATGCCGCGCCGCCTACAATAGTGCGTGTCATGCTCGTCAGCTTACTGCCACTGTTTTTGGCGGCGGTCAGCAAGCTTTGCCAAATGGTGGGCACCCCTAAAGCTACTGTAACTTGATAATCATCAATCAAAGACACCAAGCTGTCGCCATCAAGATTGGGGCCTGGGAGTATTAAAGAACACCCGTCAAGGCAGCAGCATAGGGCGTGCCCCAAGCATTGACGTGGAACATTGGTACCACAGGGAGCAGGACATCTTTAGCAGACAGTGCGGAGACATCAGGCATACACAATGCGATGGAGTGAAGTACTGAGGAGCAGTGCGAGTACAAGATCCCTTTTGGATTACCGGTGGTTCCTGAGGTATAGCACAAGGAGCTGGCCTGCGTTTCATCAAATTGAGGCCAATCAAAATCAGGACTGTTCGCGGCTAATAGTTCATCAAAAAACAACGCTTCAGGCAGCTGATCTAACATTTTTTCGTCTCGATCCCCTAGATAAATAAAGTGTTTGATCCCTTTGATATTGTCTTTAATCGCAGTAATAAGAGGCAGGAATGTGACGTCAAAAAACTGAGTTGTTTGAAACGGTCAGCCAATCACTACGCGTCATCGTGCCGTCGACTTCTTTTGACAAGACCGCTGTATCACCATGATATTTGGCTGCATGTTCAATGAGTCCGCTAATAAGCAGCGGTTGATACATCATTTTTCCTAACATCTGAATATCCTTATATTGATTTTGTAGTGCTCATCCATGGGCATACTCTATATTTATACTTAACAATACGGAGCATAATCAGTATACGTCACTCTCAACTTTCAAGAAAGTAGCGTGATTATATGATCTAAATAGATTACTACGTTGCTTCAATAATGTTCATCAGTAATGATGACTCGTAAGAACAAACTTGAGTGCTAGATCATGCTCGCTTTATAGTGATCAACTGATTTAGGACAATTATTAAGAGGTTTTTGTTGAAGTAGCGTTTCTCTTTTTCTACCGGTGTCAGGTAGTTATTAAGAGTATGCAATCTGACAGTTTGATCGTAGCCCCAGTTGTTGTAGCTCTCGCTGCTCGTCTATTAGGGCATGATCTTAAGTCGATGTGATTCCTTGCTGTTCTTTACGATACTTACGCACCCAGTTATCTAATGCTGAATTGCCAATACCTAGTGAGGCTGCAACTTCAATTATTTTACCTTTGTGGCTATAAAAAGTGAGTCACTTAACTGTATTAATTAACTGTTTTTGCAGGGCGTATAATGTACCTATTGATCTAACTACAGTCCTAATAATATGTTTTAATACGTATCACAGCACTTGAATAGCGACCTAAGTGTCATTATAAATAAAAAAAATACTACCCCTACTTTCTATTACATTATTTTGTAGTGATCAAAACATCAAAAACATTATTAAATGGTGATTGAAGTGGCGAGCAGCTTATAAAACAAACGAATAAATAAATAGATTTCAACAGGTAAACCAGACTAATAAATATGCAATAAGGATTCTATAATGAGCGACAATCAACAAGACCCAAAAAAAGAAGTCAATGTCAGTGAAATCTCTTTAAATAGCGATAAAATTAAAGACAAAAAAACCGATATTCAGAATCCTGAGCTGTGGAACTTCCCTATGGACTATCCATTGAGCATCATCGGTCATGAAGGCGAGCATGAAAGCTTACTTAATGAAGTAAAGCTGATTCTTGGCAGCCAGTTCCCTGATTTTGACTTGGCTTCTATCGCAGTCAAGCCGTCCAAAACCGGACGATTTCATTCCGCACGGGTTAATCTATACTTAACCTCAGCCGAACAAGTCAATACCCTCTATGCGTCACTTGATAATGCTAAAACTGTACGCATGGCACTGTGATTTTCCTGTAGCGCTGTCATTTACGTACGGCGCTAATCTGACGCTATTAAATCACGTATAATATTTAGCATAATAGCCCCAATGTTTAAAATAAAAGCACTAAAGATAGCCAAAATCGTCACTCATATGGGTGGCGATTTTTCGTAGTCTCAGGTACAATCATCTCCGCCATTATTGCCAATACCGTCGCAATTTCTATAAGAAATTATTTAGCATGGCCGCCTTAAAATAATAATCGATTTTTACAAAAAATTTTATTATTTAAGCGAATCGAGCCTAACCCTTACCCCATCGTTCTTTACGCCGCAAACAGACCTATCTAGTCTACTCACAACATATAATCTTGATAAAATCAATATAGCATTTTCAAAATATTCCCGCTATATTGTGCCTACTTACGAACAAACACGCTATATGTAGTGCTCAGTGATTTTTATTATCACTATGAGCAGCGGTAGCTTTTTGCTTAAAAAAAGCACCCTTATCGGACCAAGCTGCTATAGCGTTATAAAAAATACTTGCCAGTTTTTATCTGCGCAATGTCAATATAAGCAATCAACAATAGAGGCCAGCATGACACATATCGATAAAATTCAAGTGACCAAACGTGACGGACGTTTAGAGCCTATTGATTTAGATAAAATCCATAAGGTTATCGAGTGGGCAGCTCACGATTTAGATAATGTGTCAGTATCACAAGTTGAGCTTAAGTCGCACATCCAGTTTTATGAAGGTATCAAGACTCGTGATATTCACGAAACCATTATAAAATCTGCCGCTGATTTAATCTCTGAAAATACGCCTGACTATCAATATTTAGCCGCACGTTTGGCCATCTTCCATCTACGTAAAATTGCCTACAATAGATTTACACCGCCGCATTTATTTGACCATGTACAGAAATTAACTGACGCTGGCAAATATGACCAGCATATTTTGGCTGACTATAGCCGCGAAGAGTTTGATGAGCTAAATGAATACATCGACCACTGGCGTGATATGAATCTTGCCTATGCCGCCGTTGAGCAAATGGCCGGTAAATATCTGGTACAAGACCGCGTAGCCAAAAAGGTTTATGAAAGCCCGCAGTTCTTATATATGCTGGTCGGTATGTGTTTATTTAGCAAATATGATAAATCGGAACGCCTTGATTTCGTAAAACGCTTTTATGATGCCACTTCACAATTTAAAATCTCTTTGCCAACACCGATTATGTCAGGTGTACGTACCCCATCACGTCAGTTTAGCTCATGCGTACTGATTGAATGCGGTGACAACCTCGACTCTATCAACGCCACCACCAGCGCTATCGTACGCTATGTATCCCAGCGTGCCGGTATTGGTATCAATGCTGGTCGTATCCGCGCCCTTGGTAGCCCTATCCGCGGCGGTGAAGCTCAGCATACTGGCTGTATTCCTTTCTATAAGCTATTCCAAACCGCTGTCAAATGCTGCTCACAAGGCGGCGTCCGTGGCGGCGCAGCGACCTTATTCTATCCATTATGGCATCTAGAAGTTGAGTCACTATTGGTTCTCAAAAACAACCGCGGTGTTGAAGACAACCGCGTTCGTCATATGGATTATGGGGTTCAGCTAAATAAGACTTTATATAGCCGTCTGATTAAAGGTCAAGATATCACTTTATTCTCGCCATCTGACGTGCCGGGCTTATATGATGCTTTCTTTGAAGACCAAGACAAGTTTGAAGCGCTATACACTAAGTACGAGCAAGACAAGTCAATTCGTCAGCGCCAAATTCCAGCAACCGAGTTGTTCAGCCTGATGATGCAAGAGCGTGCCAGCACCGGTCGTATCTACATTCAAAACGTTGACCATTGCAACACTCACAGCCCATTTGATCCGAGCGTCGCCCCTATTCGCCAATCGAATCTGTGTATGGAAATTGCGCTACCGACTAAGCCACTTGATAATATCAATGACGAGGAAGGCGAGATTGCCCTATGTACACTATCTGCGGTTAACTTAGGTAAAGTTGATAACGTCAGCGATATCGAAGAACCTGCTGAGCTGATCGTCCGTGCGCTTGATGCCCTACTCGATTATCAAGATTATCCGGTCAAAGCCGCTGAAAATGGTAGCATGCGTCGCCGTACGTTAGGTGTCGGCGTGATTAACTACGCCTATTATCTTGCGAAGAATGGCGTTCGCTATTCAGACGACAGCGCGCTGGGTCTCACGCATCAAACCTTTGAAGCATTGCAATTCTATCTCTTGAAAGCGTCAAACAAATTGGCAAAAGAGCAAGGCGCTTGCCCTGCGTTCAATGAGACCACGTACTCGCAAGGTATCTTGCCGATTGATACGTACAAAAAAGACTTGGATAAAATCTGCCAAGAGCCGCTACATTTAGATTGGGAAACGTTGCGTACTGACATCACCACTCATGGTCTACGCAACTCAACCCTAACCGCCTTGATGCCGTCTGAGACTTCTAGTCAGATTGCCAACGCGACCAATGGTATCGAGCCACCACGCGGTCTGGTGTCTATTAAAGCCTCCAAAGATGGCATCTTAAAGCAAGTTGTTCCTGAGATTGATAAGCTTAGAAACCAATATGAGCTACTGTGGCAAATGCCGAATAATGACGGCTACTTAAAATTAGTCGCCATCATGCAAAAGTTCGTCGATCAAAGTATCTCTGCCAATACCAACTATGACCCGACTCGCTTTGAAGGTCAGCGCGTACCAATGAAAGTGCTATTACAAGACTTGTTGACCGCCTATAAGCTTGGCGTGAAGACTTTGTACTATCACAACACGCGTGATGGTGCGAACGATGCCCAAGCGGATATGGAAGATGATTGTGCTGGCGGTGCTTGTAAGATATAGGTTTGCAGGTAAAGAAGAGCTTTAACCTTAAAGTTATCTGAAGAGAGAAAAATATACATGTCATGGATAGTTTATCTTACAAATTATCCATGACTAGTTTCTTGGTAAAGAGTGAATAAATTCATTTTTATAAAAAGATTCTTCACATATGGATATAGTTAATCTAGCACCTTATGCCACGTTCGCAATTCTGCTCCTAGCTTTCTTGAACTTCCTATTAAATATGAAGGACAGGAGAAATAACCAAGAAATTGAAACAAGGAAAAACTTTCTTAATCATACTGCATGGACTAATGAAGGCAATATAAACTCTCAAGACTTCAAATTTATTACCCTTAGAATTCACGACATTTCACCTTATATTTTTAATGGTACTATCGAGTATCATATATTTGAAGATGAACACATTAAAAATAAAAACCTAGTCTTTTATTTTAGAAAATCTAGCGGTAATTCTATTTTTATAACAGTTAGAGAGACTAATGGATATAAGGAGTTTGGAGAGCGTAAGGCGAAGTTAAAATGTATAAACCCTGAACTTTTCCATCTTAGCTTTAAAAGTAGTATTTTTAATAAAAAAGCCTATTTTGATCTTGAATTCCCAAGTGAGCTTAAAATTCATCCAGTTGATGGTTATAAAGTAGATGATAGTTCAAATAGTCATTCTAATAAGAAACTTCTTACTAATGATATTATCAGCGCTCTATCGCCTGAGAGAAATTATGATAAGGTCAAAGAGTTATTAGGCATACCAGACAAGACCATTAAGGACTACTCGGTATTCGAAGAAGAAGATGATATTCAAAAAGATGATAAACAAATTACTTCAGACCTATATTTTCTAAAAAATGCTTATCTCAAAGTCACCACTCTTGATAAGGTATCGATATATTCTTTAACAGTATTTGGATACAGTTCGGATATAAGTCTACCTGATATACATTACATTGGAGAAGTCTCTAGAAACGAAGCTAGTATAGCCATAGTTGATGAAGAAATAATCAATGGAGCTCGTTTTACCTCAGTTAGGACAATGAGAGATAGTGCAACCGCTATACAGCATCATATTGGACCACCTTTTTATAAGCATTTGACATATTTCGTAGATGGATATATTAAGGAAGATGAAGATCATAACAGCTTAATAGGTAAAGAAATTATTGGTTTCTGTCTATCCGATGGTGAAATGTCATTTTATATATATGACTATGAGATGAGATAACAATTGTAGGGTGCGCCCAGCGCACCGATGATATGGAAACTGTGTTTAAAGGTGCGCGAGGCGCACCCTACAAATTAAGCTCAAACGGAAGAGTCGTTAAGAAAAAAGAAAGACGCCCTAACACGGTCGTTTAGCCGCGACTATAGCGGTATCCTGCTGACGACGATGGCGATGCAGGCTGTGGCTGGACGTAGTATCGAGACAACAGGAATGCGGTCAGACACGAGAGACTGCACGCCAGCGGCTAGGCAGATACAAGCGGTAGGCGGGATTGGCTACTTAATATAATGACTATTAAATAAAAACACTTTAGCTTTACCGCTATAATCGAAACACAGACAGAATAAAAACGACGGAGGTCATGTGCAATATACCGCAATCATCAAAGATGGTGGTTTGTTTATCCCTAACGTATTTTCAGACCTAAACGATGGTCACGCGCATATGGTACAAGTAACTGTCGACATCGAAGACGTTCGTGAGCAATTAAGCTCAAGTGCAGAACCAAAGAAACAAGCGCCAAAACAACTCAAAAAAACAGTGAAGAAACAGACGCCCAAGCAAGTATCAAAACAATCTCAAGACGTGGGTTTAGGTACGCTGCGCAAAAGTGCGGTCGATGAATTAGAAGCATTAGATGATGGTGAGCTAAGCGAAATGCTTAAAGCTTATATGAATGATGGACAAGTACCGATACAAATATCTTTAGAGAATTTATAATAGAAAACCTATAACGCATTTTAAAAACAGCATATCAAACTTTTAGATTAACAAACGCATAACTAATAAAGGCCAAATCATGACCTATTCAACCTTCAATCAAACGCCAAATGACGCTATGAAAGAACCCATGTTCTTTGGTCAGCCGGTCAACGTGGCTCGCTATGACCAACAAAAGCATCCTATCTTTGAGCAATTGATTGAAAAGCAGTTATCGTTTTTTTGGCGGCCAGAAGAAGTCGATGTCTCACGCGACCGGATTGACTACGGTAATCTATCCTCGCATGAACAGCATATCTTTATTAGTAATCTAAAGTACCAAACCCTACTCGACTCTATTCAAGGGCGCAGCCCAAACGTTGTGCTATTACCCTTGGTCTCTATTCCTGAGCTTGAAACTTGGATTGAGACTTGGACGTTTTCTGAAACCATTCACTCCCGCAGCTATACCCACATTATTCGTAATATCGTTAACGATCCCAGCGTCGTGTTCGATGACATCATGGCTAATGACCATATTTTAGAACGCGCCTCTGATATTGCAAAATACTATGATGACCTCTATTACAATGCCCAGCTATATAACTTATATGGTGCAGGGACGCATACGGTCAATGGCGAGCAAGTGACGGTTGATTTAACCTCACTGAAAAAGCAGCTTTATCTTTGTATCATGGCGGTCAACGTATTAGAAGCCATACGTTTTTATGTGTCGTTTGCCTGCTCATTTGCCTTTGCTGAACGTAAACTGATGGAAGGTAATGCCAAGATTATCAAGCTTATCGCCCGTGATGAAGCACTACATTTAACCGGTACGCAGCATATACTGAACCTCATGCGTAATGGTAAAGATGATCCAGAAATGGTGCAGATTGCCAATGACTGCTATGAAGAAAGCATTGAGATATTCCGAAAAGCGGCTGAGCAAGAGAAAGAATGGGCAGGATACTTGTTTAAAGACGGCTCGATGATTGGATTGAATAAAGACATTCTTTGCCAATATATCGAATACATTACCAACTTGCGCATGGAAGCGGTTGGCTTGCCATCAGCGTTCCCAAACTCTAAGTCAAATCCGATTCCATGGATTAATACTTGGCTGTCATCTGATAACGTTCAAGTTGCTCCGCAAGAGACTGAAATCAGCTCTTATTTGGTTGGTCAAATTGACTCAGATTTATCAGACAGTAACTTTGATGACTTTGAGCTGTAGGGAGTTATAGGAAGTTATAAAACAGAATTATAAGGCGGCATTACCAGTTCGAATTATGTTTTTGATCTGCTCCAAACGAAGGTAGCGATGCTAATAGCTATTGTTGCAGCCTCTGGAGTGGCGAAGCCGCACAGCAAGCGCAACAATGTTATCAGACCCGCAAGTTTGTGTGCGGCAACTGTTTTATTAATTATTTACTATAGAACAGTAATTGGTTTAATATCGTCAGACTGATGGATAAACTTAATTTTAAAGCGGATAGTACAGCGTAGGATTAATTATGACTTGGGTAATGACCAGTAAAAAGCAGTTCTACTTGCATGACGATGAGAGTCTGCTAGATGGGCTACTGCGCACCGGTCATGAGGTTAACTACCAATGCCGCGAGGGCTATTGTGGCAGCTGCCGCATACGCCGGATTGCAAGCTCACATCCGGTCAATTATCCGTTTTCGCCGCTGGCAATGATAGAAGACGATGAAATATTGTCATGCTGTTGCCGGGTGCAAGGCGTCATTTATATCAATCACGAATTTATCAAAGACTGATTCATAGACCTTTTAGGTGTAATGGACAAAATTCATGCTGGTGCATGAGCTAAAGCTATATACTGTCTATATTTGCAAGGAATCAAAGCCATGAATCAAAAAACTGCCCTTTTTGTGGTGACAAACATACCAAGAA
>Ga0307486_1002161_pt1 | contig 14050 bp, 11 predicted proteins | sample CBIW02metaG_FD_203663 | JGI IMG/M metagenome (GOLD analysis project Ga0307486, IMG submission 203663) | Sea-ice brine microbial communities from Beaufort Sea near Barrow, Alaska, United States - CBIW 0.2 | ecosystem: Environmental > Aquatic > Marine > Coastal | place: USA: Alaska | collected... | reverse complement strand
CGACGACGGAGTGCGAACTACCCGGTAACCTTTATGAAGCGGTCAAGCGCGGGTGGGAGATTCTCCACTTTCGTACCGAGACTAATGTCTCGGAACCGACATAACTCTAGCAGAGGATAGCAGTGAGTACCAATTACGACGAAGAGACCGCCCAGGCCACACGGGACATCGCGGATGTCGGAGCGGTGGAGATCATCACCACCGCGGCCGTCCACCTGCTGAGCGCCGCGGCAGTGAAGTGCGGACTGGCCGATGACCCGAACGCCCAGACCGACCTGGATGAGGCCCGAAAGCTCATCACCTCCCTCGCCGGCCTCGTGACGGCAGCGGCGCCCGAGATCTCGGACATGCACGCTCGCAGCCTCCGCGACGGGCTGCGTTCCGTTCAACTCGCGTTCCGCGAGGCATCCGCCATTCCCGACCCGATCGGCGAGGGCCCGGGCGAGAAGTTCACCGGCCCGGTGAACTAGCCCGTGGACCTGCGCCTTCTCATTCCCTTCCGTCGCGACGCGAAGCGCGCCCAGATGGCCACACCCGAGAGACGGCGGATCTTCTACGTTTTGTTCGTCGGCTACTTCGCGGCCCTCGTGCTCTCGTTCACGATTCTGCCCGGGCCGTGGCTCTGGTTCGTGCTGATCGGTGTCTTCGCGACGCTCACGGTCCTCGGAAACTATTGGGCCAGGGCGGACGCACAGGACGGCTCCCGCCCGTAACCTCGCGCACGCGGCGCCCACCGCCGGAAACGCCTGGTGGGTGCCGCGTCGCATCGCTCCTGCCGGTCAGGTCTGGCAGTGGGGACACCAGTAGGTGTCGCGCAGCTCCAGTTCGCTGCGGCCGATCGTGGATCGTGCGATTCGTGTGCCGCACCGGCGACAGGGCTGCCCGCCCCGGGAATAGACCCACACCCGGGCGCCCCGCCGGGTGTTGCCCGTCGTCGTGCGTTCGACCCGGTCTCGGTTGACGCGGATCAGTCGATGGGCCAGGCCGACGAGCGCGGGCAGGTCCGCCACCTCACCGATCGATCTGGTCGGGAGCAGCCCGCGTAGGAAGCACAGTTCGTTCACGTACACATTGCCGAGGCCGGCCAGGTTTCGCTGGTCCGCCAGCGCCACGGCCACGGGCACCGCCGGCCGACCGCCCAGCCGGCGCACCGCTTCGTCGGCGTCCCAGTCGGCGCCGAGCAGGTCCGGTCCCAGATGGCCCAACCGGCTCTCTTCCGCCGCGCGCGGAATCGGCTCAAGCACGCCGAGGTCGAAGCCCACGGCCATCCAGTCGAGCGTTTCGAGCACGATCCTGGCCTGAAATGCCGGCCGCCGCCACGTCGTGCCGTGCCGGTACAGGTGCCAGGACCCGTCCATTTTTAGGTGGGAGTGCACGCTCACGCTGTCGGTGCGGATCAGGATGTGTTTGCCACGACTGGCCACGTCGCGCACGGTCTGCCCCGACAGGTCGACGGTGGCCCATTCCGGTACGCGGATGTCGCTGCGGGTGAGCACGCTCCCCCTCAGCGCGTCGCCGAGCGAGCGTGCCTCGCGGAAGACGGTGTCACCCTCAGGCACTGAGCCTCAGCCCCTTGGGGGTGAGGGTGAAACCGGCCGCCTGCAGCTGCCCACCGACGGTCGTGCCGATCACGAAGGCTCCATTGACGGTCTCCACGGCGACCCTGTCGATTCGTCCCGTTTTCACCACGGCGGCCAGGCTTGCCGCTGCGGCGGCCAGCGGTGCTTCCTCGGACGAATACGCCAAAACGGTCTTGCCGCCCCGTTCGATGTACAAGACGAGTACGCCGTCCACGAGCACCACAACGGAACCGGACTTGCGTCCGGGGCGGTGGCCGGTGCCCTCCCCGAGCGGCGGCCAGGGCAAAACGGCGCCGTAGGGATTGGCCGGATCGGTGGCGGCGAGCGTGAGGGCAACCGGGCGACGGGGTCCGGCGCCGTCGGCCGCGGCGGCGAAGGACCGAAGTCGGTCGATGGTTCCCCCGCCCGCAAATTGGGCGGCGCCGAGGCCGTCGACGAAGTATCCGCGGCGACAGCGTCCGGTCTCCTCGAAGCCGCTGAGCGTGCGGTAGACGAGGGCGAAACCGCCGACGATGCCCTCCGCCTGAACCGCACCGCGGGTGACAACGCCGTACCGTTCCAGCAGGGTCTCACCGAGGGCGTGGGCGCGACGAGTCGCGGCGGAGTCGGCGAGCGGCAGGAGCGACCAGCGCCCCGACACCGTCGGCGGGCCGCCACGGGTCGGGAGGGCCGAACGCGGCACCGACCGACCGCGATGCATGCGGGCGCGCGGGGCCGAGCGGCTGGGCCTGTGGGACGTTCGTCCGCCGTTCAGGCGGGAGCGCATCGGAGCGAATGTGTCGTTGGTGACCAGCCCCGCCCAGACCAGGTCCCACAGGGCCTCGACCAGGTCGGCATCCACCGTGTTACCCACCGCGTCGGACAGCTGGCGGAAGAAGTACCCGCCTCCGCCGCCGAGGGTGGCCAGCACGTCGCGCTGCAGCACGGTCAGGTCGCGGTCGAGCGGCGGCGGCAGGGTCAGGGGCGCCGTCTCCGCCAGGTGCAGGCTGACCCAACCGTCGTTCCCGGCGAGCGATCCGGCCCCGGCCCAGATCACCTCCCCCGCATTCGTCAGCTCGTCGAGCATGCCGGGCAGGTACCCGTCGATCCGGGCCGGCAGGATCAGTGATTCCCAGGCCGAGGCGGGGATGCGGGCGCCCTCGAGCTGTTCGATGACCGCGGCGACGCCGTCCACGCCGCGCAGTCGTCCGCCCACGTGCTGCCATTCCGGCAGAAACCGCGCCATCGTCACCTGATCGACGGGTTCGACCTCGTGCCGCAGCGCCGCGAGCGAGCGCCGCCGCAGTCGGCGGAGCACATCCGCGTCACACCACTCACTGCCGGTGCCGTTGGGCCGGAACTCGCCCTCCACGACGCGCCGGGAATCGGCGAGTCGACGCAGCACCTGCCGCATGACGGCGGTGCCGAGTCCGAACCGATCGGCCGCCGCCTCCGTCGTGAACGGTCCGTGGGTGCGGGCGTACCGGCTCACCAGATCGCCGAGCGGGTCCGCGACAGACTCGCCGAAGACCCGGGGAATGCCCAGCGGGAGCGGAACACCGAGCGCGTCGCGCAGTCGACTGGCATCTTCGGTCACCGCCCACCAGTCGCGCCCCGCGAAGCTCGTACGGACGGCCCGTTTGGCGTCGACGAGTGCCTCGAGGTGAACGGCCCGGTCGGCCTCGGTCCCCTCCGACATGCGGGGGCCGAACTCGTCCCGGGTGAGGGGTCCGAGCCCCCGGAGAAGGTCGAAGATGCCCTCGATGCCCGTCGCCTTCCGGTCGGGGGCGAGGCGCTGCAGTTCCCGGTCCGTCGCCTCGATCACCGCGGGGTCGAGGAGTTCGCGCAGTTCGACCCGGCCGAGCAATTCCGCGAGCAGGCTCGAGTCGATGGACAGGGCCGTCGCGCGCCGCTCGGCGAGAGGGGTATCGCCCTCGTACATGAATGCGGCCACGTAGCCGAACAGCAGGGTGCTCGCGAACGGGCTCGGGGCATCCGTGTGCACCTCCACCAGTCGAATGGAGCGGGATTCGATCTGGGCGGCCAGCCGGGCCAGCGCCGGCAGGTCGTAGACGTCTTGCAGACATTCGCGCACGGTCTCGAGGATGATCGGGAACGTCGGGTAGTCCCGGGCAACGTCGAGCAGTTGCGCGGCTTTTTGGCGTTGCTGCCAGAGCGGTGAACGCGAGCCGGGGTTGTAGCGCGGCAGGAGCAGGGCACGGGCGGCGCATTCACGAAACCGGGCCGCGAAGAGGGCTGACCCGCCCACCTGCTCGGTGACGATCTGCTGCAGGTCGTCGGGTTCGAAGACGAACAGTTCCGCGCCGGGCGGCTCGGCACCCGTGTCGGGGATGCGCACAACGATGCCGTCATCGCTCGCGACGCAGTTGCCGTCGAGGCCGAACAGCTCCCGCACCCGCGCGCCCACGGCAAGGGCCCAGGGCGCATGTACCTGCATGCCGTACGGGGAATGCAGGATGACGCGCCAGTCCCCCAGCTCGTCCGTGAACCGTTCGACGACGAGGGTGCGGTCGGTCGGCAGGTGACGGGTGGCGGACCGTTGCTCGTTCAGGAAGGCGAGCAGATTGGTGATCGCCTTATCGCCGAGGCCGGCGGCGGCGCAACGTGTACGGGCCTCGGGCGCGGGCAGCGCGGACACCTCGCGCACGAACACGCCGATCGCTTCGCCGAGTTCGGCCGGCCGGCCCTGCCCGTCCCCCTTCCAGAAGGGCAGCCGGCCCGGTTCCCCGAATGCCGGGAGCACGAGGACGCGGTCGTGGGTGATGTCCTGAATGCGCCAGCTCGTGGTGCCGAGCGCGAAGACGTCGCCCACCCGAGACTCGTAGACCATCTCCTCGTCGAGTTCGCCGACGCGTTTGCCTCCCACCTCGTCGCCGCCGACCATGAAGACGCCGAAGAGTCCGCGGTCGGGGATGGTGCCGCCGCTGGTCACGGCGAGCCGTTGCGCGCCGGGCCGACCGGTGAGGGTACCGGCCACGCGGTCCCAGATGATGCGCGGGCGCAGCTCGGCGAATTGGTCGGACGGGTAGCGCCCCGCGAGCAGGTCGAGGGTGGCCTCGTAGAGGGAACGCGGCAGGCCGGCGAACGGTGCGCTGCGGCGGATGGTGTCGAACCATTCCTCCACGTCGATCTCGTCGAGGGCGACGGCGGCGACGGTCTGCTGGGCGAGGATGTCCAGCGGGTTGGTGGGAACGCGCAGGGCCTCGATCCGGCCGCTGAGCATCTGCTCTGCGGTGACGGCGGCGTGGATGAGGTCGGCGCGGTGCTTGGGATAGATCACTCCGCGGGAGATCTCCCCCACCTGGTGGCCGGCCCGACCCACCCGTTGGAGCGCGCTCGCGACCGACGGGGGTGATTCCACCTGCACCACGAGGTCGACCGCGCCCATGTCGATGCCGAGTTCCAGGGTTGAGGTGGCGACGACGCATCGCAGCCGACCGGACTTCAGGTCGTCCTCGATGACGGCCCGCTGTTCCTTGCTGACCGAGCCGTGGTGGGCGCGGGCGAGCACGGCGTCGGCGCCGGCGGTCTGCCCGCTCGCGCCGAGCAGTTCGGCCGGTGGACGCGTGCTCGGCGCGGATGGCTCGGCGCCGAGGGGCGCATCCGCTCCCCCCGCGTCGTCGAGGGCCGCGAGCCGGTCCGTGTAGATCTCATTGAACCGGGCGGTGAGGCGCTCGGTGAGCCGTCGGGAGTTGGCGAACACGATCGAGGAGGAGTGCGCGAGCACCTCGTCGACGATGGCCTCCTCGACGTGCGGCCAGATCGACCCGGTCTGGGCCGACGACGCCGCGGTGGATCCTTCGCGCGGCGCAACCGGCCCCAGCTGGCTCATGTCGTCGACGGGCACGACAACGCGCAGGTCAAACCGTTTCGGCGAGGCCGGCGCGACGATGTGCACCGGCGCGCTCCCGCCGAGGAAGCGAGCGACCTCGCTGTGCGGCCGCACGGTGGCCGAGAGTCCGATGCGCTGGGCGGGCGTGGTGAGCAGGGCGTCGAGGCGTTCGAGAGACACGGCGAGGTGCGCGCCGCGCTTGCTGGCCGCGACCGCGTGCACCTCGTCGACGATGACGGTGTGCACCCCCCGCAGGGACTCGCGTGCCGCGCTCGTGAGCAGCAGAAAAAGCGACTCCGGCGTGGTGATGAGAATGTCGGGGGGTGCCTTGACGAGGTGCCGGCGTTCGGCGGCTGGGGTGTCTCCCGAACGCACCCCGACGGTCACCTGCGGAACGGGCAGTCCGAGGCGTTCGGCCGCCCGGGTGATGCCGACGAGGGGCGCACGCAGGTTGCGCTCCACATCGACGCCGAGGGCCTTGAGCGGCGAGATGTAGAGCACGCGCGTGGAGGCGGGCTCCGGCGCGGAGGGCGAGGACGGCGCGGCGGCGAGCCGGTCGATGGCCCACAGGAAGGCGGCGAGCGTCTTGCCCGAGCCGGTCGGCGCGACGACGAGGGCATGGGAGCCTCCGGAGATGGCCTGCCACGCGCCGAGTTGCGCCGCGGTGGGCGCCTCGAATGTCTGGTCGAACCACGCGCGGGTCGCGGGCGAAAAACGATCAAGCACCGTCATGGTCCTATTGTCGCGCGCCGTACCGACATCCGCTCGTTGCTACTTCAGGAGATCCGCCCGCGCGAGCGTCCAGGCCCCGTGCCACGACGCGGATGCCGGTGGGTGCGGTCCCGGATCTCCTGAACTGGAAACCGCAGGCGGCACGGATGCGCGGGGCCGGTGACTCGGGGCTACGAGGAGGCGACGAGCTGCACCGTGAGGGAGTCGACCTGGGTGGCGATCACGTCGCTCGCGGCCCAACGGGTGGCCAGGCGTCCGAGGGTCGCGTCGAGCTCCGCCTGGGTGAGGCCGACGACGAGCTCCAGCCGCACGATAAGTTCGGGCCCGCTCATCCTGCCGTGCGGGTCCCCGGCGACGAGTTCCACGCCGAGAACCGAGAGTTCCGTGCCGACCGTGGCGTCGAAGGCGGCGCGTACCGGTGCGCTCGCGTAGCTCGGCGTCCACGGCAGGGCCTGTGCTATCGACCACAGGGCCGGGCGGCGAATCACGAATTCCGTCGGGGCCATCGGGTCGAGAATCACGAGGTCGGTGTTCTCCTGCGCCGCGGCGAGGGCCACCCGAACCGCGTCCGCCGGAACCGGGCGGGCGTCCGGGTTCCAGAGCGCCATGGCCGCCGCGGAGCTGAAGGCCGGCAACACGTTTCGTCCGTCCGGACCGGCGACGGTGATGATCGACAGTTCCTGGGTCTTGTCGATCGTCACACCGTGGTCGTTGGTGCCGGATTCACCGAGCGCGGTGACCAGCGGAATCAGCAGGCGTGAGGCGCGGACCGCGTCGATCACGCCCTCCTCGCCCGCTTCCCTGGCATGGAACCGGCGCAGCGCCTCCAGAAGAGGCGCGGGCGCGAGCCCGTCGTCGTCGGCACTCTCGTTCGGCCGGAAGTCCCGGCCGGTCCAGGACTGACCGGCGGAATCGGCCGTGTTGCCGGCGTCGCTCGGCCCGGACGGCAGACCCGTGGATCCGAGGTTACGAGCCCGAGACATCCAGCGCCTCGGCGAGGGTGAAGGCTCCCGCGTACAGCGCCTTACCGACGATGGCACCCTCCAGGCCGAGGGGCACGAGTTCCCGCAGCGCGATCAGGTCGTCGAGGCTCGAGACGCCACCGGAGGCGATGACGGGTTTGCGGGTCTTATCGAGGATCTGACGCAGCAGGTCGATGTTGGGTCCCTGCAGGGTGCCGTCCTTGGTGACGTCGGTCACGACGTAGCGGGCGCATCCGGCTGCCTCGAGCCGCTCGAGCACCTGCCACAGGTCACCGCCGTCCTTCGTCCAGCCGCGAGCGGCCAGGGTGGTTCCGCGCACGTCGAGGCCCACGGCGACGGCCTCGCCGTACTGGGCGATAACGCTGGCCGCCCACTCGGGGTTTTCGAGTGCGGCCGTGCCGAGGTTGATGCGCTTCACACCCGTGTTCAGCGCGGCCTCGAGCGACTCGTCGTCGCGGATTCCGCCGGACAGTTCGATGTTCACGTTCTTGACCTGGCGAATGACCTTCTTGATGACGCTCGTGTTGTTTCCACGGCCGAAGGCCGCGTCGAGGTCGACGAGGTGGATCCACTCGGCTCCCTGGCGTACCCAGTCCGCCGCGGCGTCGTCGGGCGTTCCGTAGTTGGTCTCGGTGCCGGCGCGACCCTGCGTCAACCGCACGGCCTTGCCATCGGCGACGTCGACGGCCGGGAGCAGAACGAGACGCGGGGTGGTGTTGAACTCACTCATATATTTCCTCGATTAACGTGGCCGCTGAGGCAGCCGACTTGAACACAAACACTGTGGGGTAATGCGCTACGCGCGCAGGCTGGTCAGCCAGTTTTTCAGCAAACGGATGCCGGCCTCGCCGGATTTTTCCGGGTGGAATTGCGTGGCCGACAACGGGCCGTTCTCCACGGCGGCGAGAAACGGCCCGCCGTGCTCGGCCCACGTCAGGCGGGGCTGCGGAAACGGCGGCTGAACGTCGAGCGTCCACGACTGGGCGGCGTAGGAATGCACGAAGTAGAACCGCTCGTCCTCGATACCCCGAAACAACACGGAGTCGGGGTCGGTGGTCACGGTGTTCCAGCCCATGTGCGGCAGCACCGGCGCGGGAAGCTCCGTCACCGTTCCCGGCCATTCACCGAGGCCCTCGGTGTCGACGCCACGCTCGACCCCGCGCTCAAAGAGCACCTGCATGCCCACGCAGATGCCGAGGACGGGGCGTCCACCCGCCAGGCGACGGTCGACGATGTCGTCGCCGCGTACGGAGGTCAGGGCCGCCATGACCGCGCTGAACGCACCGACGCCGGGGACCACGAGCCCGTCGGCCTCAAGCGCAAGCTTCCGGTCGTGGGTGAGTGTGACGTCGGCACCGGCAAGTTCGAGCGCCTTGACGGCGGAGTGCACGTTACCGGTTCCGTAGTCGAAGACCACAACAGAGGTCACAGGGCGCCCTTCGTGGAGGGGATGCCGCTCACGAGCGGGTCGAGCGCCTTGGCGAGCCGGAACGCGCGGGCAAAGGCCTTGAATTCCGCCTCCGCAATGTGGTGCGCATCCCGACCACCCAGAACGGTGACGTGCACGGTCAGTCCGGCGTTGAAGGTGATGGCCTCGAACACGTGCCGCACCATGGAACCGGTGAAGTGCCCGCCGATCAGGTGGAACTCGAATCCAGCGGGTTCTCCGCTGTGTACCAGATAGGGCCGGCCGGAGATGTCCACGACGGCCTGCACGAGGGCCTCGTCGAGGGGAACCAGGGCGTCGCCGTACCGGGAGATCCCGGATTTGTCGCCGAGTGCCTGCTTGATGGCCTGGCCGAGCACGATCCCGATGTCTTCGACGGTGTGGTGCACGTCGATATCGGTATCGCCGTGTGCGCGTACCGTGAGGTCGGTGAGGGAGTGCTTGGCGAACGCCGTGAGCAGGTGGTTGTAGAACGGCACGGTCGTCTGAATGTCGCTCACCCCGGTCCCGTCCAGGTTGATCGACAGGTCGATGCTCGATTCGCTGGTCTCGCGCTGCAGGTGGGCGACGCGCGGTGCAACCGGCGTTGAAGGTGAGCTCATGAACCTAGCTTATTCGCCCGCGGCCGAAGCCGGTCGCCCGAGGCGCCCCAGCGCCTCGAGGAACGCCGTCGTCTCCGTGCGCGTACCGGCCGTGACACGCAGGTGGCCGGGGATCCCGACGTCGCGGATCAGGATGCCCTCCGCCAGGAGCGCCTCGAAGGTGGCGTGCGGATCCGCCACGCCGCCGAAGAGTACGAAGTTGCTCCCGCTCTCATACGGGGAATAGCCCAGGCGGGCGAGTTCGACCACCAGCCGGTCCCGCTGACCGCGGATTTCGTGCACCATGGCCAGCATCTCGTCCGTGTGCGCGAGAGCCGCGTTGGCGGCCGCCTGGGTGAACGCCGACAGGTGGTATGGCAGGCGCACGAGGCGCAGTGCGTCGGTCACGGCCGGGTCGGCGGCCAGGTAACCCACCCGCGCGCCGGCGAAGGCGAAGGCCTTGCTCATCGTGCGCGAGACGAGCAACCGCTCGCGTCCCGGAAGCAGCGTGAGGGCGCTCGGCGCGCCGTCGGGTTCGAATTCGGCGTAGGCCTCGTCGACGACGACGATTCCGCGGCTGGCCTCATAGACGGCGGTGATCGTATCCAGGGACAGGGTCGTGCCGGTCGGATTGTTGGGGGAACACAGAAAAACGAGGTCGGGGTCCGTGCGTGCCACCCAGTCGGCGGCCCTCTCCGGCGACAGGGCGTAGTCGGCATCGCGGTCGCCCGCGATCCACTCGGTTCCGGTGCCGGAGGCGAGTATGGAGTACATGGAATACGTGGGGGCGAAACCGAGCACGGACCGACCGGGACCGCCGAAGGCCTGCAGCACCTGCTGCAACACCTCGTTCGAGCCGTTGGCGGCCCAGATGTTCTCCTGGGTGAGTCCGTGGCCGAGGTACGCGGCGAGCCGTTCCCTCAACTCGGTGAACTCCCGGTCGGGGTAGCGGTTCACGGTGAGAACCGCCTGCGCCAGGGCCCGAACGATGTCCAGGGCCACGGGCTCCGGTATCGGATGCGTGTTCTCGTTCACGTTGAGGGCTACCGGCACATGCAGTTGCGGAGCTCCGTAGGGAATTTGACCGCGAAGGTCGGCGCGCAGGGGAAGGTCGTTGAGACTGGTCACCTGTCAATGCTACGGCGACCGGGGCACTCTCCCCGAACCGGCGCCGCGCGGCCACGTGCTCTGGTCCGGATCAGTACCCGGCGGGCAATGCCAGACGCTGACCGGGCTGCAGGAATTCCCCGTGCAGCTGGTTCAGCTCCACGATGTCCACGATGACGTCTCGCGGGTCCGCAGTCGGCGCAATCTGCTCCGCGAGGTCCCACAAGGTCTGGCCCGGAGCGACGCTGACGTACCGGTATGACACGAGTTCCGTCTGCAGAACGGCACCGGGATTGGCACCGGGATTGGCACCGGGATTGGCACCGGGACTAGCACCGGGCGTGGTCGCCGCGGCGATTCCACCCCCCAGGGCCAGCATGACCGCCGCGATGACCAACGGGGTGGCCACGATGGTGGTGAGGACGATGCGTCCCCGCCGGGTGAGTCGAAATCGCGTCGTGGCCGTCGGGGCCGCGCGACCGGGTGCCGTGCTCGTGTGCACGGCAGGGTTGATGTCTACGGCGGGGCTGATGTCTACGCTCCTCATGCCTGCTGTGCTCATGCCTGCCGTGCTCACATCGAGTGTGCTCATGCGTACTGCGCTCATGCGTACTGTGCTCATGTCGAACCTCCGGGTGATCTCATTCGGCGAGTTCCGCATCCGACTCTCGGCCGGGAGAGCCGAATGCGAAACTATGTTCCGAATATAACTTCGAATATTCGAACAATCAACCCTTTCGGTCCCAAATTCGCCAAATTGATCGCGACACCCTCGAATAGATGTTTGTCTTACACGCGCAAACTGGATAAAGTTTCGACAAGGAAGTTGTTCAATCCGAACTCAACCAGACACCACCGACATTCCCCTCGCACGGCCCCGGGCCCGCGGCGGGACCCACTCGAGGAGCGAAAGCGTGACGAAAGACACCAGCGGTTCCCGCGACAAGGGCGGCACCAGACGGCGCAAGAGCCTGAGTGAACGCCAGCTCGCCATCCTTGACGTGATCCAGCGCTCCGTCAGCCAGCGTGGGTATCCGCCGAGCATGCGCGAGATCGGCGACGCGGTGGGCCTGGCCTCCCTCTCCAGCGTCACCCATCAGCTCAATCAGTTGGAGCTGAGCGGCTACCTGCGCCGCGATCCGAACCGCCCTCGGGCGCTTGAGGTACTGATCGAAGTCCCCCGGTCACCGGAAGACCCGATCGTGCGCGAGACCGCTGCGCTGCCCGCGCAGATCGGCGACGCTGCCATGGTTCCGCTGGTCGGGCGTATCGCCGCCGGGGTCCCGATCATGGCCGAGCAGCAGATCGACGAGATCTTTCCCCTCCCCCGGCAGCTCGTGGGCAAGGGGGAGCTGTTCATGCTCAAGGTCATCGGTGAGTCGATGATCGACGCGGCCATCTGCGACGGGGACTGGGTCGTCATCCGGCAGCAGAAGACGGCCGAGAACGGCGAGATCGTCGCCGCGATGCTCGACAACGAGGCCACCGTGAAGGTGTTCCGGCAGCGGGACGGCCACACCTGGCTTCTCCCCCGCAACTCCAACTTCGAGCCCATCGTGGGCGACTTCGCCGAAATCCTGGGCAAGGTCGTCGCCGTTCTTCGCTCCGTCTAATCACGACAAACACGACGCCGCGCGGGGACCTGCACAGCATGTGCAATTCCCCGCGCGGCGTCGTGTTGTGGGTTAAGCCGGTACGGCCGCGCCTATTCGTGCGCGCACGATCTGTGTCGCTTCGAGCATGTTCTTCAGCGAGTCGACCGTTTCGGCGTAGCCGCGGGTCTTGAGACCGCAATCGGGGTTCACCCAAACCTGGCGAACAGGAATGGAGCCGACGGCCGTTTCGAGCAGTTCCGTCAGTTCGGTGACGCTCGGAACCCGCGGGGAGTGGATGTCCCACACGCCCGGTCCGATGCCGTGGTCGAAGCCGCCGGCCTTGATGTCGTGCACGACCTCCATGCGGGACCGTGCCGCCTCGATGCTCGTCACGTCGGCGTCGAGGTTCGCAATCGCGTCGATGACGACGCCGAACTCCGAATAGCAGAGGTGAGTGTGGATCTGCGTGGCGTCAACGACGCCCGCGGTGGCCAGGCGGAACGATCCGACCGACCAGTCGAGGTAGTCCGGCTGCTGTGCCTTCTTGAGCGGCAGGAGCTCGCGCAGTGCGGGCTCGTCCACCTGCACGATGCCGATTCCGGCCGCCTCGAGGTCACCGATCTCATCGCGGAGTGCGAGCGCCACCTGGCGCGCGGTCTCGCCCAGCGGCTGGTCGTCGCGCACGAACGACCAGGCGAGGATCGTCACCGGGCCGGTGAGCATGCCCTTGACCGGCTTCGCCGTGAGGGTCTGCGTGTACACGGACCAGTCCACGGTGATCGGCTTCGGCCGGGACACGTCGCCCCAGAGAATGGACGGCCGCGTGCACCGACTGCCGTATGACTGTACCCAACCGTTCTCGGTAACGGCGAAGCCGTCGAGGTTTTCGGCGAAGTACTGCACCATGTCGTTGCGCTCGGGTTCGCCGTGCACGAGAACGTCGAGTCCGATCTGCTCCTGCAGCTCCACAACCCGGGCGATTTCCGCCTGCATGAGCGCACGGTAGTCGGCCTCGGTCAGCGAGCCCTTGAGCAGCTGGGCGCGTGCACGGCGGATCTCGCCGGTCTGCGGGAAGGATCCGATCGTCGTTGTCGGCAGCAGGGGCAGTCCGAGGGCCTCCTCCTGGGCGCTGAGGCGGTCTGCGTACTCGCCGCGGGAGAAGTCTGCGGCACTGAGGGCCGCCGTGCGCGCACGCACCGCGCCATCGCGCACTCCCGGGCTTGCCCGGCGAGACTCCAACGCGGCGGCGGCGGCGGCCAGTTCAGAGGCAATTGCGGCGGACCCTTCGGCAAGTCCGCGAGCCAGCACGGCCACCTGGGCGACCTTCTGGTCGGCGAAGGCCAGCCAGCTTGTGAGGTCCGCACCGAGAGAGGACTCGTCGGTGACGTCGTGCGGCACGTGCAGCAGCGAGGTAGACGTCGAGATGGTCACCGACGCGGAAAGCTCGCGCAGGGCCACGGCACGGGTCAGGGCACCCTGCAGGTCGCCCCGCCAGATGTTGTGCCCGTCGACCACACCGGCCACGAGTGCCTTGGTGGCCAGTCCCGGCGTCGGCGCGGGAACGGTTCCGCGCACCAGGTCGAGGCCGATGGCTTCCACCGGGGAGTCGGCGAGCACCGGAAGTGCGTCGTCGAGACTGCCGTAGGGGGCCGCGACGAAGATGGCGGGGCGGCGGTCCAACTGTCCGAGCGTCGCGTACGTCGCGGCCAGCGCCGTGAGGGTCTCGACTCGAGGCACGTCGATGCTTTCGCTCACGAGGCCGGGCTCGTCCAGCTGCACCCATTCGGCGCCGGCGGCCGCGAGGCGGCCGAGCAGCTCGGTGTAGACGGGGAGGAGATCGTCGAGGCGGGAGAGCGGCTGGAAGCCCGCCGGGGCTTCGTCGCTCGGCTTGCTCAGCAGCAGGAAGGTGATGGGGCCGACGATGACGGGCCGGGTGGTGAAGCCCGCCGCTCGCGCCTCCTCGAATTCGCGCACGATACGGTCGCTCGCGAGCGAGAAGACGGTTTCCGGTCCGATCTCCGGCACGAGGTAGTGGTAGTTCGAGTCAAACCATTTGGTCATCTCCAACGGCAGCTTGTCACCCTCGCCGCGGGCCAGGGTGAAGTAGCCGGCGAGGTCGATGCGACCATCGGCACCCACGAGGGAAGCAAAGCGTGAGGGCACAGCCCCGACGGTCACCGCGGCGTCCAGCAC
>Ga0307486_1002155_pt1 | contig 14066 bp, 12 predicted proteins | sample CBIW02metaG_FD_203663 | JGI IMG/M metagenome (GOLD analysis project Ga0307486, IMG submission 203663) | Sea-ice brine microbial communities from Beaufort Sea near Barrow, Alaska, United States - CBIW 0.2 | ecosystem: Environmental > Aquatic > Marine > Coastal | place: USA: Alaska | collected... | reverse complement strand
AAAGCTTCACTCTCTGATGCCCCGTCACCCGATGAGGTAACGCCCGCGTCGACGTACCAAATTCCTGAACTGTCTCCCACCGCAGGTGCCGCCGACGCGCTCTGAGCGATCCCGCTCAAACCCGCGGACGCTAGAACTATCAGGGTACCCATGGCGAGAATCTTGCGAAACCCCGTCCGGTGGGCTGAGTTTTGGGCGAACTTCGTAAACAATTGCAGCAATCCTCAATCGGGCTAGTCACAGGCGGTACATCGGAATTTAGTGAAAGTAAATCAGTTACCGGTCTCGCTGGCGGTGGACGGGACGCCGTCATCGGTCCGCCTGACCGGCGCGGCAGATGCTGGCACAGCAGTACGAACAACCAGCGCTGCGGCTAGCTCAACGGCAGAGAAACCCCCAAAGCGACGACGCACACCCACACCCATCTAAAACCAGGAACCGCGAAATCGATCCCAAGAGTCACGGTACCCGAGGCCGACGACCAGCCGCTAGCACCCAAGAGGGTGACAGGCCGGGCAGGCAGGAAGATTTAGGGGCCGGATCGGTCGAAGCGACGATACTGTGCAGTTTCTCCTACTGCGGGAACAAGCATGGTGACGGCTAGACGCAACGAGTCTGCGGCCAGACCGACAGGCGCGGTGTTGATGTCGTCGAAGCAAGCGATGTGGATTCTGCAATTCTTTGCGATCTGGTCACGACACTGGTTTTCACATTCCGTCAGTGTGATCTTCACTCTCTTACACCGACCGTCTGCGACCCTCAGGACCAAGCATGCACCCCATGTGCATCGCGGAGTTTGCCGCGCGGGCGCCGCCGAGGCAAAGGCGATGCCGTGTTGTCTTGCCTAACGATGCCGGGGTTGGTGCGACGCTGACACGGCGGCGAATTGGGCGTCGCTGGTGATTCGTTCGGGGTTGTCACCGATTGTAATCAGCAGACGGAGTGCGACACCGCGCTCGATCTCGCACCGAATTTGCACACCACTGATGTCAATGCAGGAACCCCCTACGGGACGCTCGACGTCAAGGCCCTCGCGAATGTGCTTATAGTTCGCCCCGGCCCTAAATGAGAATACGCACGGTTACGCCAGGTCAGGCGAGTGCGTTTTAGGCAAAGCTGAATCGATCGCGTTGAAAAGCCCCCAGATTTCAGCGGACCCGGGCGAAGCTGCACCTTCGTAAGGAGCATGGCTACGGGCGTAGATTTCGCTCCCAGCGCCCGAGACAGAAAAGGTCAACTGCAACCCGCCGTTTGGCTGTTTCCACTGGCTTCTGAACACCAGAAACGCTTGATCATCGTCCAAACTGACTCTCGTCAGCGCCGGCACGTGCACGAGCGCCTCCTCGATCAATAGCCGACACTCCGAGACGGGCACGTCAATTGTGCACGAGGCAACCACGGTCCGCGAGTCCAACCGCGTAACACTGGACGTCAGCAGCTTGGGCATGAACTCAAATTACGCCCTAAATTCACAAAATCTAAGGTCCGAAAATTGTCCATAGCGGGAACGATGACCGGCACATGGAACCAGGAGGCCCTACGCACCTGCCAGTAAGCCAATTGCCAATGAAACAGCGATGAGAGCGCTGGCGACGCCACCAACGCGAAGCCACAGCGCGGAGTTCGTTAGAGCGATGATTGTCGTCCCGAGGAGGGCGGCGATCGTAGCGAATGGCGCGGTCACAGCTACCCCGTACCGGAGACTGCCGTTCGGGTCGGACGGTGTAAGCACCACCCACGTCAGGATCCCTATCAACATCAGTAGCGTCAGAGCGATCAGCGGTGCAGCGATCCGCGGAATCGACACCCGTCGCTGAATACCGATCCCGATCCCACCGAAGATCCCGCCGACAACAGCCCCCATGACGATACCGAGCCACCCCGATGCCGGCGCTCTACCTTCCACTGACCAGCCGATAACGGATGCAATGTAGAGCGCCGCTAACAAACCACCGGTCACTGCGGCGGTCGCCGATCCCGCAGCGAACCACAAGGCATGCGGGTGGCCAGTTGTTGAAGCCCTTGCGTCGGTTCGCGTGCTCACTACATTCCTCGCTGTCAGGGCCGGTTCACGTTCTCCCGCTGCCTCCATGATGGCACTCCGCTGAGGACGGTATCTCGAAGACGCGCACGGATTCCAACGCTGTCTCCGGCCCGCAAGCGGGACGACCAACGCGACAGATCTGGGGCCAAACCACCCTGTGGCTTTTGGCGCTTGATGGCGGTGTTTCTTTGACGCTTGATGGCGGGGTGGGGCGTTGGCGATCGTCGGTGCACCAGCGACAGGCGGCACCACTTTGGTGGCCTACTACTTGGGGGTAAGTTCCGCGATCCTTGCGTCTAGCGGTGGCATCATCGGATGCCCAAGCATATTGTTAGCTCATTCGCCATGACTTGATCTCCTGGAAGGAGTATTTGATATGAATTTGCGAAGAGTTATCAGTGGGTCCATCTTCGTGATGGTGGCAATTGCCGGAGCCACGGTGACAATATTGGCGGTCCAGCACGGTCTCGGCGTGTTCATTTTTCTCGGGATCGTCCTGCTCGTACTAGGAATAGCTGGCAGCTTCTACATTGCGAGGATGGAGCGGCACCCGCATTGACCTTCACGGCTCTGTGCTTCCGCGCCGGTGCGACACTGGTGAGAGCTGGGTACCTGGCAATGAATTCTTGAGATGGGCAGAGGATTGACTAACAAACGACGCCACGGAACGCGCCAGCGTCGCCTACGCGGTGGATGGCGGGTCGTTCTTTTGAGCGGGGCCGCAATGTACTTCGCGTTTATTGCGGTCCGCTAAGTTGCCCCAGGCAAGCTGACGCCGGAGACCTCGCGTCGCCGACAGCCGGGTCCGAGGCCAGGCAAAACAGGGGCCGGGTCTCTGATCGGTCTTCCGCAACGACCGCAGCGGCGTGGACCTGAGGGCCTAGACAGATTCGACACGGACGGGGCGGACCCCATAGAATCACCCCGCTCCGTCGTCTCGAAGCCCTCCTCCTTGGCTATGCGGCGTATCTCTGAGACGTATTTGCTGAGCCTTAGACGGAGCTCGTTGACTTCGGATTCGGTGAGGCCGCGATTGATGAAGTCTTCGAGAGGTAGACGGTCAGAGATCGTGAGCGCCTTAGCCAGCCAGGCAAGGTCAACGGCCATCATCCGTACACGCAGCTCCCATATAAGCGGTGGTGCGTTAGGATGTTGACATGACGCCCGAAGCACGAGATCGCCGACCACAGATCTGCATGGGTGGGGGAATAACAGTCATCGTCATTTTTGGTGGTCTGTTTGTGGCTTTTGGCGCTTGATGGCGGTGTTTCTTTGACGCTTGATGACGGGGTCAGGTCGTTCCGATGACGAGTGTGCTGCGGGCGGCTTCGATGACGTCGTTGGTGATGACGTCGAGGTCGTTGATTTTGAGGACGCGTTCGATTTGCGGGAAGAGGCGTTCGAGGAGTCTGAAGTTGCCGCGGGTGATGCGTTCGACGGTGGCGAAGGCTTGGGCGTCGGTGAAATCGTCGAGGTCGAGCGTTTTGCCAAGTTTCTTCCATTGACGCGTGAGGACGAATTGCAGTTCGTCGTGGCCGAGCGTGCGGTATTGGTGGGCGAAGCCGAGCCTGCTGTACAGCTGGGGGTAGTGGCTGAATTGCTTCTCAATTCCGGGCATGCCGATGAGGATGAACGCGACGTTGGTGCGGTCGTATCGGTCTCGCATCAGTTCGAGACAGTTCGCGTTCAAGCGTTCTGATTCGTCGATGGTGACGAGTTCGACGAAGGGTTTCCACGGGATTCGGCCGGAGTGGTCGACGGTCTGTCCGTGGAGGCGGAGGTGTTCGCTTGCGCATTGATCGACTTGGGTGGTAGCACTGTCGAGGTCGTTCTCGAGCGCTTTCGTGGTGGTGCTGATGCGTGGTGTGTAAAAGACGGTACGGGCGCGGTGGGCTGCGGCGCAGATTTTCGGGTAGTCGTCGCCTCGTTCACCCCATGTGGTGATGAACGAGTTGATCACGTCCCAGTGCGCGTAGCGGCGGGCGGAGAGGGTTTTCCCGACGCCGGCGGGGCCGAAGCAGATCCCAATCGTGTGCTGTTTTCGGACGGCATCGGCGAACTCCGTGAAGCGGCGGTGCTCTTTGGTGACGATGAATGTTCCGGTCATGGTTCGTCCTCCTCGTAAACGCGTAGTTTGGGTTTTCTCGGCTGCTTCGGGTCGGGCGCCGGTACGGGGCACGTCATTCCGGGTCGGTCGCTGGTGACGACGGCGATACGTTCGTTGATCTCGGCGCGCAGCGCGCGTCGGCGGGCGTTGCGCGCGGCCTGGATGTCTTTCAAACTCACCGTTGTTGAGTCGTGTTCCGGATCGATCGCGGCACAAACGAAGGTGTCGCCGTCGTAGACGCGGATCTCGGTGATGTCACGGGGGTCGTATCGGATGGTGACGGCGACGCCAACGTATGGCGCGAGGGTGGGTGCTGTGTAGCGGAGTCCTTGGAAGTGGATGCCGTCGCGGCGAACCAGGCGGCTTCGCGCGACGGTGAGAAGGAATCCGTCGAGGTCTTCGAGGCTGTCGGGTAGGCGCGGCATCCAGCCGTCACCGATCCAAGCGCTCTTTGGCGAGACGCCGAGTTCGCTGTGCGGACGGTCGTTGTAATCGACGATGAAGTCACCGATCACGTGATCGAGGTCGCTGAGTGTGAGTTGTGGTGACGGCCACGTCCGATTCGGAATAATGTGCCCGGGCAGGGTGGTGAGGAGTTCGGTGTTGATCGTGCCAAAGAACCTTTCGATCTTCCCCCGGCCTTGGGGACGCACGACGGCGGAGTGAATGATGCGCAGATGTAAGTCGATGGCGGTCTGCTTGAGTTGGTGGCTGGTGAAATCGGAGCCGTGGTCGACGTAGAGAATGTCCGGGATCCCGCACATTGACCAGCCGGGGTTGGTTTTGTGCCAGATCGCTTGTCGGAGCGCGAGGGCGGTGTTCATTGCCGAGGGTGCGCCGATGAAGGTGAGGTAGCCGCAGATCGCGCGGGAGCTGTCGTCAAGGATCGTGGTCAGCCACGGACGTACGGGTTTGCCGTCAGTTCCGATGATGAGGATGTCGAGCATGGTGTGGTCTGCTTGCCACATCTCATTGGGCCGGCTTGCGTTTCGGCGGAGGATGATTTCATATTTGTCGCGGTACGACGCTGGACCTTCGAGTGCGAGCGTCACCATTCCGGCGTCGAGCCCGTCGACGATCGAACGCACCGTCGCATATGACGGGACAGTCCAGCCGCGAGCTGTGCACGCGGTGGTGATCGTGCGGTGCAGTGTCGCGATCGATGGGCGCGGCCTGGTCAGCGCGATGCCCTCGATGAGCTGTACCAGTTCGTGAGGGAATCGACTGGCCCCCTCGTCGGAGCGAGACGAATTCTCAAGGCCGGCGTAGCCGTCACTTTTGTAGCGAGCGTGCCAGCGTTCGAGGGTCCGCAAGCCGACTCCGGTGTCGCGGGCGAGGCCGGCGAGGCCGGCGAGCGGGATCTTGTCTTCGACGTGAAGTCGAAGAAGATGCCACCGCTCTTCCGCGCCGCCCATGATGAGCTACATCGACGGCGCCGACCGTGGCCGACGCGTCTGCGTGGGGGTGGCCTGGCGGTTCAGGGTTCGGTAGATCGTGGTCCGGCTGACTCCGAGGACGTCGCCGATCTGGGCGACGGTCATGTCTTGCTGCTCGTACATCTTCTTCGCCGTTTTCACCTTGTCAGCGGAAAGCGCCGACGGACGGCCGCCGGTTCGGCCCCGCGCGCGAGCGGCAGTGAGACCGGCATTGGTGCGGTCCTTTATAAGGTCGCGTTCGAACTCAGCCAACGCAGCGAAGACATGGAAGACCAATCGGCCACCAGGAGAGGTCGTGTCGATCGTCTCTTGCAAGGAACGGAAGCCAACGCCACGCTCGGCGAGGACATGGAGCTGATCGATCAGATGCCTGATCGACCGACCGAGTCGATCAAGCCGCCAGACCACCAACGTGTCGCCGGGCCGGATCTGGTCCAACAATTTGTCCAGCTCGGGGCGACTATCAAGCGAGCCAGATATGACGTCGATGTAGACCCGGTAACAGCCGGCCGCATTCAACGCGTCAACTTGAAGTGCCGCGTCCTGATCGGATGTCGACACTCGTGCATACCCCAGAAGATGACCCATGATCCGACTGTAGCGGAACTCATGTCATAAGCGAGCAATCGATGCATAGATTTCGGGCCTGAGTTTTGTTACAAAACCCGATTTCACTGCCCCCGAATTCACGCGACTAATGGTGACGGCGGAAATGGCAGGGTCGGTGTAGCAAATACGAACGATTTCGACACGTGAGAGTTGTCGCCTTCGACAAACCCCACCAGGCTTATGTCGGGCGGGACGAACGGCGCAGAACGAGATCCGGACTGGTCGATTGACTGGTGGCCCCTCGAAGGTGCGCGATAGGTCCGGCAACTGAGACACCAGGCAGGAGCGCTCTAGGTTGCGGTCGTTTCCACGCTAGCGGCGCGTCAGACGGTGGAACCGCTCGAACAGGTCCTGACTGGCCTCAGCCGCCACTGGTGACAGCTGACCGAGGCCTAGAAAACCATGGACAAGCCCGGAATACTCCACGTGTTCAACGTTGACGCCGTGAGCTCGCATGCGGGCGGCCAAGGCGGTCCCCTCGGTGCGGAGAAGATCGTGCTCGGCAGTCGCCAGAAGAGTTGGAGGGAGGCCGGAGAGTTTGGCAAACAGCGGGCTCACCGCTGCATCGGCTCGCTGTTCACCGTTGGGCACCCACTGCTCGATGAACCATCGCATGTCTTCCGCATCAAGGCCCCATCCCTTCCCCTTCTCCCTGACGCTCTGCTGCGAAAGGGTCATGTCTGTGTTCGGATACGCAAGGAGTAGACAACTCGGGGTCTGATGCTGCGCATGCAGTCGAACGGCCGCAAGCACGGCGAGAGCGCCGCCGGCGCTATCGCCCGCCAGAGCGACTCCACCATCGACATCGCCGCCAAGGTTCGACAGATTCCGCACAAACCAGAGCGCGGCGGAAACGGCGTCGTCCACTGCGGCTGGTGCCGGGTATTCGGGAGCCCGGCGATAGTCCAAGGCGAGCACCGTTACGTCGGCGGTCTGGGCGAGACGACGACAAATTGCGTCGTGGGAGTCGAGGTCTCCCATCACGAAACCGCCGCCATGGAGGTACAGAACCGCTGGTCTTGGCTCACTGACGGGCCTGTACAACCGGGCCGCAAGTCCGTCATCAGTGGACACGTCTCTGACTTCGGCAAGTTCCGGCCCCCGGGGACGCGACACTCCACGTGACCGGCTTGCAGCGCGGAGTTCCTCGGCCCCTAACTCACGGTTCGATGGGCCGGACTCGCGGCGGATGCTCAGCAGCCATCGCGCGAGTTGATCATCATGAATACCCTCAATGCCATCAGGGGTCGAGTCATTGCTAGGCACCGTCAGATATTACACTGGCGTCCAGTCTTCCCTCGAATGACTACCCAAGTAGCTGGCCACTTCTGATGAACAGCTTGGCCTTCCGCATCCAAGCCTGCGACGTGCGCAACTATGCCGCCATTTACTTCTGAAGAAATGCCGCCATCTAAATCGAAAAGCCACAGCCGCCGGATAGTTTGGCCCCAGATCTGTCGCGCTTGGCGTCCGGCTTACGGGACTCCACGACGGGTCGCATGCTGGAAATCGATCCTGCGCGGATTCCCCTCGGAGTGCGGGGGGCGTGCTAGTCGACAGGTGAATGATCGTGATCGTGTCGCTGGTGAATGCCGGGCAGCGTGGCTTGACGACGTGTGTGCGCGATGCTGCGTCATGTGTAGACGCGGCTGCTGGCTTTGACCGGTCGCTTGTGGTGGGCAAATAGGGGGTTACCGGGCCGCGTTCAGTTACGAGAACGGGCTCCCGAGGAGGAGAATGCAGCGCCCGGAACCCGAGCCGGAGGCGTGCGATAGTGTGACGTTGGGGGGTCATCGGATCCACTTTTTTGATTTTTGGATGGATGTCCCATGGCCTCGCCCTTGTTATCGTTTCGACGCAATCTCAGTTTCGCAACAGTGCTTGCCATCGGCTCTGTGGCGATAGTCGTTCCGGTGTTCGCTTCGGCGGCCGAGATCCCCGCGTTGAGCGCCGGGTGTGTGCAGGCGACTCCGGTGGGCACTGTGTCGTGTAGCTACGTGGGAACCGAGACGGAGCAAACGTTCATCGTTCCCGATGCCGTGTCGGCTGTGACCGTGGTCGCCACGGGAGCCGCCGGAATGGCAGCCCAGACGCGGTACATGGGCCCGGTCGCCGGGGGAGACGGTGCAACGGCGACGGGATCACTGCTCGTCCTGCCGGGTTCTACTCTCTACGTTGAGGTCGGGAGCAGCGCGGGATTCAACGGCGGCGCCCCCGGAACTGTTCCGTGGGCGGGAAGATATACGGGTAGCGGTGGTGGCGCCTCCGATGTACGAACCGTCAGTCGAACGGATATCGGTACGCTCGACTCGCGCTTGCTCGTAGCCGGCGGTGGCGGTGGTGGCGGTGGTGGCGGCGTGGATACCGGTTATACCTATGATTACCCCACCGGCGGCGCCGGCGGAGCAGCCGAGCAGCCGGGCCAGCCTGGTGAATCCGGGCAGCAGGGCGCCGGGGGTGGCGGAGGTGAACCGGGCACAGAACAGGCCGGGGGCGCGGGAGCTCCGGCTGCCAGATCCGGAACCGACGGCACGCTCGGTGCAGGCGGCATCGGCGGCGACTACGGCCGCGGTGCCGGCCAAAACTCGGCCGGCTATGGCGGAGACTGGGGCGGTGGCGGCGGCGGAGGCGGCGGAGGCTGGTTCGGCGGCGGAGGCGGCGGATCGGGAACCGGCCAGGGGCTCGGCAGCGGTGGCGGTGGCGGTGGCGGCGGATCTTCCCACGTTCCAGCCGGCGGCACAACAGATGCCGCTGGCGGCGCGGCCGCTTCGGTCGTGGTGACCTACCAACCGGGTGGAACGGCGGCCTACCTGAGCGCGCGCCAGTCGGCCAGCACGGTCGACGCAGGCACCCCGGTGTCTCTGCAATCAATTGAAATGAACGCAGACGGCGCCGGCATCGTCGAGGTGACCGCGCGTGCGGTGCTGGAGATCTCCCCGGATGGTTCATGTTCGGTGGGCTCTTGCACGCCGGCGTTTCCCGGCATCCACTCCATCACGGCCACGGCGGACAACCTATCGGCCACGGTGAGCGTCGAGGCGAGCATCGCGTCACCGGTGTTCACCAGCGGCGCTCCCAGCCCCACGGCAGGGATCCACGGTGCACCGTATGGCTATGCGTTCTCCGCGACTGGAATTCCGACGCCGACGTATTCGATCGGGTCTGGATCCCTGCCGGCCGGGATAAGCCTTGACAGCGCATCCGGGGTGCTTTCGGGAACGGCCGAGGTGGCTGGTATTTCAACGTTCACGGTCGTCGCCTCCAACGGTGGCACTCCGGCCAGCACGAAGCCACTCACGATCACCGTCGATGCGGCGCCCGGATGCTCGCAGCCTGAGCTGGCCGGTATCGTCACCTGCACCTACAACTCGACCGGTGCCGAGCAAGAATTCTCCGTACCGACCGATGTGACCGAGCTGCACGTGACTGCCGTCGGCGGCGCGGGTGGCGCCGGACAGGCAAATTCCCAGGGCACCAACCAAGGCGGACTCGGTGGTGCCGGAGGCAGCGCCACGGCGACTGTCTCGGTCGAGCCCTCTTCGACACTTTTCGTAGAAGTGGGCTCGATCGGCGTCGACGGGCACGAATCCTCCTTCCCTGGGTATTCTGCCTTCAACGGCGGTGGAGCTGCCGCAAGCAGTTACTACGAGCGCCTGGGTGGAGGGTCCGGTGGCGGAGCCTCAGATGTGCGGACAGTCTCCGGCGTCTCTGCGGAAAGCCTCCAGTCGCGACTCGTGATCGCGGCGGGCGGCGGCGGTGGTGGCGCGGGCGCCTTCACGGGCACCGACTCCAGCGGCGGATCAGGCGGATCAGCAGGATCTGTAGCTGTAGCGAGTGGGCCCTACGACCCCTACCCTGAGTTCACGGCTCAACCGGGGTCCCAGACCGCCGGCGGCCGGGGCGCTATCGGAACATACCGTAATGGGCAGGATGGATCGCTCGGTGTGGGCGGTTCGGCGGCAATCGATTACCGTAGCATCGGTGCGGGCGGCGGCGGCGGCGGACTGTACGGCGGCGGTAGCGGTGGCGATGGCGATGCTCGACCGTATTCCAGCTCAAAGGGTCCGACCGGTGGAGCCGGAGGATCGTCTTATGCGCCCGGGGGAACGACAGAAAACACGTCGTCCGTGCCGCCGTCGGTCACCATCAGCTATCAGCCGCCGATCGTCTTGACCACGGCCGCAAGTTCGGTTCCCATCGACGCGACCACGCACTTCACCCTCACCGGTCAGGATTCAACCGGTGAACCAGCGGATGTGACCCTGACGGCAGAATTGTCCATCTCACCAGACGGTTCTTGCGTCGACGACACCTGCACACCCGAGGTGTTCGGCCCGCACGTTGTGACGGCGACACTGCGAGACCTGACCACAACGGCGACGCTGGACGTCACTCCTCCGCTCACGACTACGACGTTGAGCATTGGCACCGACCCGACAGCGGGCACGCCGGTCACACTGACTGCGATGGTTGACCGTTCTGGTGCGAGCACCGCCGAGGTCACGTTCTTCGATGGCAAGACGGTTGTGGGAACGGCTGAATTGTCTGACGGTGTGGCTTCGGTGTCGGTTGTGCTGGCCGGTGGGCAGCACACGGTCTCGGCCGTGTTCACCGGTGACGACGCCCACAACACGTCTACTTCGGCCGACGCCGTAATTGTTGTTGCCGGAGAGCCGACAACAACAGCGTTGGCGACCAGCAGCAATCCCACAGCCGGCACCGCGATTACGGTCACGGTCACGGTGAACCCCGCTGGTGGGAGCACGGCCGAGGTGACGTTCTTCGATGGCACGACGGTGCTCGCAACCGCAGCGCTCTTGAACGGCGTCGCAACCATCACAGTGCCGTTGGCGGCCGGGCAACATACGCTTGTCGCCAGCTTCGCTGGAGACGTCGGCTTCGCCGCATCTACGTCACCAGAGCGCCCGATTGTGGTCGCGCCGCAGCCGACGACGACGACGCTGACCAGCAGCAGCGAGCCGATCGCGGGTGCTGCGGTGACACTGACGGCCGGGGTGAGTCCTGCTGGCACGAGCACTGCCGAGGTCACGTTCCTGGACGGCTCGACCGTCGTGGGTCGGGCAAACCTGGCTGACGGAATTGCCTCGGTGGCGGTGCCGTTGACCGGTGGGCCGCACACCTTGACGGCCGTGTTCGTCGGGGATATCAACTTTGCGTCGTCGAGTTCTGCCGATGCGGGGATCACCGTCACGGCCGCACCCACGACAACAACGCTGACGATCAGTAGCGACCCGACGGCTGGTGCCCCGATCACTCTGACGGCGACGGTGAGTCCGGCTGGGGCGAGCACGGCCGAGGTCACATTTCTGGATGGTGCGACGGTGCTCGACACGGTGGCCTTGTCTGGTGGAGTGGCTTCGGTGACGGTTTCGCTGGCGGCGGTCAAGCACACACTGACGGCAGAGTTTGTTGGTGATGCGGACCATGCGCCATCCACTTCGGGCGACCCACAGATCTATGTCGCGGCGCCGTTGACGACGCTGACCGTGACCACGAGCAGCGCCCCGACCGCGGGCACCGCCGTGACGGTGACCGCCACGGCTAACCCGGGTGGCGCGACCACGGGCGTGGTCATGTTCCTCGACGGCTCGACGGTTTTGGGCACCGCCACCCTTCTCGACGGAGTCGCCTCCCTGACAGTTTCCTTGGCCGGTGGGGAGCACCGGCTGTCGGCCGTGATCGCTGGAAACGAAACAATAGTGGAGGTCGCTGCAGCCCCGACTCCGACTCCGACTCCGACCCCGACTCCGACTCCGACTCCGACTCCGACTCCGACTCCGATTCCGATTCCGACCCCGACTCCGACTCCCGCAGCGACACCGACGGCCATTCCGGCGGTGACACCCACTGCGATACCGACTGCGACATTGACCGAGGCTGCCCGTGGCGGTGTTTCGACGCCGTCGACCACCCGGGCCGGCGACACGATCACAGTTGTGGTGGGAGGAGAGTACGCCGGTACCGAGGTCAATATTTGGCTGCACTCCACGCCGAGGCTCCTCGCCACTGCTGTGGTCGGCGCGGCCGGGCTTGTGGAGATTCATATTCCCTCCGACGCCCAGGTGGCTAATCACCGCATTGTCGTCACGACCACCGATGGCACGCTGATCGGTTGGGACGACATCGAGATCACGGCCGACAGCGGCGACTTGGTGAGCACCGGCGCCGACGCCACGGTTCCCGGGCTACTGGCCTTGTTGCTGCTGCTCGCCGGATTGGTCACCGTACTCAGCCGCCGCCGCGTTGGGCGTTCTTCTTGAATCGCGGGCACGTCGCAGCTCGCGAGCGTTTCGTGCAGATGGGCGATCAGGAGTACGGCGACGGCGACGAGCACGAGTGCGGATGTCGATGGCCGATGACGAGAGCGGCTCGCGCTCCGCTGCACTCATGCCCGGGTCTCGGCCTGCAGGGGAATAACGTCGCGCAAGACGGTGCCGCTGCGGTCGCGCGTGGTGGTCATGATGATCCTCTTTGAGGCAATGTGCAGATGCACGGGCAACTCAACGACGATCCTTACCTCTAGCGCACGCTGGCGCGCGTGAACGGCTGCCGTTCCGACGCGGTCGCGCAACGCGTTCCGTGTGCCGGCACGCGGAACTGCGAGGAAAACCGACCGCGATCTGCCCTACGCGTCCCGTCGACTGTCGAGGACAGGCGCATGCTGCCGCCCGAAAAGGGGTCGCGGAGGAACCGTGAGGTGCACGTTTCCCCTGCCAAGCTGAGCAGGCTGTCCTCGACGAAGAAAGTACACACTGGGCCTTATTGACCGGCATTTCGGCCGCCGCACATAGAACACCGCGGAGCGCAGGACTGGACCGTGTACGTCGATGAGTCCGATGCGGTGCAAAAGTAGAGATGATCGTGGATATGGTGGAGGCCACGAGTGATGGTGAGATCACGGACGGCTGGCTGAAGGCAAAGTCCGCGACGACAAGCCTCTGACCGACTGAGCGGCTTGCGTGGGTAGGCGCGCGCTGGCTCGTGTAAACCTCCGCCATTCCGACGCTGTTGCGCAGAGGGTTCGGCTTCCGGGACCCGTTCCACCGTGTGGTTCAGTGAGGAGGGCGCGCGGAGCCGACAGCACTCATGGGCTCGCAGCAGCACTTGGGAGGACGGGCTAGAGCCCGACAACATCGTCGCCGATACCATGAAGGCATGGCGAAAATCGATGATGATGGACACCCGGCCAAGGAACCTATCCGCTCAGCACCGCAAGATCCACCATTTCAGGCACTTTTCCCCAACCTGGAACGCTTCTCACCATCGACATTCCGAAAGGGAACGGTTAGCCGCCGCCGAGTTATTCGTGCGCTGCTTGTGCTCCTTGCCGTCACTGGACTCGCCGCAGCGATGATCGTCTCCTCCGTCATCTTCTGACTTCACCTTAGGAAGCAAACGAGGGCAGATGGCACCCCCGTATGTCTCGTTGATACCCGACAGGCGCCGTGTACCGTAGCGGGTTCCCCTACGAAACAGGGGATCCATCAAGAACAAGGCTCACAATGGATGTCACAAAGCGAGCGAGTCGAATTCACGGATCCCAGTGAACGTGGGGTCTCAAGTTGCTCTAGGAATCTCATCTTCCGTGAGAACTCACAGAAGCTTCTATATCTCGTCAACCCCCAATTTTGTGGCTGACGCGGTGTTGAGGTGCCGGTAGATGCTTCTGGCCAGGTAGCGTTTGAGGATGCGGCGGATCTCTCGGTCGGTCTTTCCCTCAGCGCGTCGGCGTTCGACGTAGTCGTGTGTTCCCGGGTCGTGGACCATTCGGACCATCGCTATGATGTTCAAGGCACGGTTGAGTTGGCGGTCTCCGCCACGGTTTAGTCGGTTTCGTGTGGTGTTGCCT
>Ga0307486_1002154_pt1 | contig 14075 bp, 11 predicted proteins | sample CBIW02metaG_FD_203663 | JGI IMG/M metagenome (GOLD analysis project Ga0307486, IMG submission 203663) | Sea-ice brine microbial communities from Beaufort Sea near Barrow, Alaska, United States - CBIW 0.2 | ecosystem: Environmental > Aquatic > Marine > Coastal | place: USA: Alaska | collected... | reverse complement strand
AGCGGTCGGGGTTGGCCTATCGCCTCGTCTTCAAGCGATTTCGTGACTGGCTCGTGTCATTCATCCCCTCGCCTACGATCGACTCGCGCTCGACTGTTGCCAGCGGCATTGCACGCCTTTATTCGGAACTTTTCGGATTCGACGAACCAAGGGTCGTTCGCAGCACTCCGGGCTTCGTCGACCAGAAGCCTTCTGCCGTTGACCCAGACCAGATTCGTCTAGTACACCATGGTGTCGTTTCAGCGACGCGCAGCCTCGACTTGCTAATCTCTGCGATCGCTCTCGCCGATGAGCGATTCACGCTCGACCTTATGCTCGTAGGCTCCGACGAGTCGATAGCTCCACTTCGACGTCTGGCGGAACCACTCGGCGATCGGGTCACGTTCCGAGCCCCCGTCGACGTGCGCGATATCGCGACTTCGATCAACGCCTATGACGCAGAGCTGATCTTCTTTCCGCCTGTGACCGAGAACCTGCGGTTTGCCTTGCCAAATAAGTTCTTTGAGTCCGTGCAGGGGCGACTTGCCATAATCACGGGTCAGAGCAGCGAAATGGTTGAGATCATCGAGCACTATGGCAACGGCCTTGTTGTGGAGGGCTGGACGGCCGCCGACCTCGCATCAGCCCTCAACTCGCTCGATGCAGCGTCCATCACATCTATGAAACGAGCGTCGGATGCCGCAGCCTTCGACCTCTCTTCGGAATCAGAGCGCGCGCGCTTCGTCGAGGCGCTCCGGCTCACAGAAGGGAGCTAAACCATGGAAAAATCACGCGGAACAGAAGCGCTGCTGGCTCTAGAGGATGCCGCACCAGACGTACTGTTCGAGACCGTGCCAGGCACCGACATCCAACTCTGGCCCCTTTTACGTTGGCCGATCACACGGTCGATGGCTGCCGCCGAGCTCAACACGGGGTCGGTACGACGAGCTGTAACTCGAAAAGATTTGTTGGAGCGGGCAGTGCGACGGCGCCTTCCTAACCCATTCGCCTCATCGCGGTTGCGCAGCCCCGCCCCCGCCTTGTTCGTCGTCGACGGCGGCACATTTGCGTCAGTTCCCGAAGGCCGCAAGAACTGGCTCGTCGAAGACCATGCCCTAGCGATACCTGGTTCCGTAATTCTGCAGGAGCGCGCCCTAGACCGCTTCACGCGAAGGGCCGATCGTCCCACCTTCGCCGAGACATACTCGTTTGAGGACGCCGCCGCCGCCGTGCGAGCACTCGCCAAATCGAACCCGCCGAACTCGGGGGTCGTTGCATTCGCGCAGACCGCCATCGCCGAGGTTTACCGGCGCCTCGAGTTCGACGTCGACGAGTCTGGAATTGCAGAAGCTCACCGACAACTCATGGTGCGCCTTGCTCGAGCACCGCACACCCTCAAATACTTTCAACGACTTCTAGACGCCACCCAACCTTCTCACGCATTCGTCCAAACCGGCGCATACGGGGACCGGTCTCATCTGATCAAGTTGCTCAAATCAGGCGGCACTCATGTCTCCGAACATCAACACGGTTGGATTGGCCCATCGCACGGCGCTTATAATCACGGTGCTGCCATGCGAGAGCCCGCGCTTTCGGCGTGTGTACCGGATACTCTGCTCACGTTTGGCGATTTCTGGTCGAGCAACGTGAGGTTTGCCAATCGGACTGTTGCAGTGGGTAAACCCCACATCGAAGAAAGGACGGTGGCCGCTCATACCTCGGGCGGGCCGCGCACCGAGGTCCTCATAATCTCGGGAATGTACGAGCGGGAAGAGATGATGAGATTCACTCTTCGTGTGCGGGACGCTTTGCCCGACGGATGGACAGTGGCACTTCGGCCGCACCCCGCTGAACGCTCTACAGTGCACGCACTATACCGTGGACTCGTTGGACAGTCTGGAGTGCGATTCGATCAAGCACCCGACGTTTATGAGTCAATAACCACTTCCGCGGGAGTTTTCGGTCTCGCGAGCACCGTACTTTACGAGGCCCTGGCGTTCGGATGCCCAGTCTTCGTCATAGATTCTCCTCTAGCCGACCTCACCACTGATCGCGAGATCTTCGGTGAGCGTATTGCCAACGACGACAGTCTCGCTACGGCCGTCGCGACGGTCGTAGAAACTCAGAGCACGGGTGACCGCCGCACCAAGGACCCCGCGCTTTTGGAGTACATCTGGAAGTCCGGATCAGTCCAGAACTTCGTCGACTTCGTAGGCAAAACGACTATAACCGGCACAACTCGATCGATTAACGGATGATCCGAGAATAATACTTGCTGTCGATGTCTTGAGCGTTCAGTTGACATCTCGAACAGCATTTTCGACAGGAAGACCACGGTCGTTTTCTTGATCAGGGAGCCACGTTTCCAAACGTAGACGAAGACGTTCATCTCTAAGAACCGCGAGGTGTCTTGACAAGAAGCGCGTCGCCCTCTTCGCTCCTCAGATACCGTGAGTGCGCCCTCAGACTGCAATTCGGCACGTTGAAGTGCCAGTTGCGGCATTTCTCAATTTCAATAATAAGCGAGTCGGCGTCGGCCGCATCGAACATCGCAACAGCGTTAACCATGACGCGTGTTGCCTGACGGAGAAGCCACATCAGGATCATGCCAATTTTCGAATCAGTACTACGCCTCAGCCTTGCCTCCATCACCGTGTGGACCTTGCGTGCAGTGCCTTTGGCCACGTGCGGGCACCACAACCAATGACTGTCGCCCCAAACTTTGATCTGCATTCGAGGATCTCTTGCGAGGCAGACGTGGCTAAAACTTGGTCAGATTGACCGGATGCTTCAGCTTGTTTCGCAGAATACCCACACAGCGATCAATCGGCAAGCACCCCCAGATCTCTACCCGGATCGCCTTTGGAAGTAGCGGCGCGGTGACATTCAAATCCTCACGACTTCACGACCTCACGACCTCACGACCTCACGACCTCACGACCTCAACCAACTATTAAAGCTGCAGGGAGTCTGGCGGAGATTTTCCGTGTGGCCCACGTCGAGCCACTGCTCGTGGGCCTGAAAAGCGCTCGTCATGTGCCCTCGCTTCATCGTCTAGCTGAAGAGTGTCGGCGTGTCGTAGCAGCTGACTGTAGGGAGTATCGACGCGATGGTCGGGTCAAATGCACAATTTCCCGCGTTGACGACGAGGGTAATCTGACCTCTGTTGGCGTCGACCGCAGCGTTGACGTCGCGTTCTGGGAGTCTGCTCCGAGGTTCGAGTCCTAAGCTGAAATTGCGCCTCAGGGGCCGACTCCATATAGGCACCGACCGTCACTCCCGAACCCACGAACGCGCTCGCGAGCACCTGACTTCCTTCAGAACGGCGCGTCAGCGAGGTCGAATCCGATGAGGCAATCGGATTCGATCAACAAGACTTCAACAGTCCAGTTGTCGGGCTTACCGAGCAGCACCCGACTAGGGAGTTGTGAGCGTTCCACCAGAAAACGCCTGCGTGCATTCGCCCCCAGAGGAGCATACCGCTGCGGCTATCGGCCAACCGAGGTATCCACGGACCCACTTTGCTGCGCTGTACTTCGTCATCATTGGTGTGAAGATCGCGAAGGTGCCCGCGGCACTCGAATGCACGATGCCATTTTGGAAGCGTTGCATTTTGCCATTGCCGTTAACACTCTCAACCACCGGCTCCAACTTATTGATCGCACGACCAAGTGATCCGCTCTCGCCACCCAGCGACTCATAGACCGCAGCAATCTCCGAATCCACAACGGCGTAGCTCAGATAGGCATCACCAGTAGAAGGGACGTTAATCGTGCCACCAGTGAACTCCTGAGAACACGTGCCATTCGACGCGCAAACCTGGGCACCTACGGGCCATCCCAGACTGCCACGCACCCACTTCTGGGCGCTATACGCAGTCATCACCTTCGTGAAAATCGCGAAGGTGCCCGCGGCACTCGAATGCACGATGCCATTTTGGAAGCGTTGCATTTTGCCATTGCCGTTAACACTCTCAACCACCGGCTCCAACTTATTGATCGCACGACCAAGTGATCCGCTCTCGCCACCCAGCGACTCATAGACCGCAGCAATCTCCGAATCCACAACGGCGTAGCCGAGAGTCGACCCAAACCAGTTGGTATAGAACGACCAGAAGTTGCGATTGCCGTAGGAGGAACACGCATCCCCCGTGGCTCCGAGGTTCGCAAGTGCAGCGCTGTTAGGGGTGTACGGCGTGTAGTTGTAGAGCGCGGCCGTGGCGTTGTTCGTGACGTAAACACGCTTGGTACCGCATGACGCATTGGGATGGTACTGAATGTACTCAGTGCCAGGCTGCACGTTTCCAAAAGGATCGGGCGGGTAGCTGTACCGCTTGAACTGCCAGGCAGCCTTATAGAGCTGGTTGTAAAGGCCATAATAATTGGCATCGCACGCACCATTGGTGTTGTCGGGGCAACCATAGCCCATAGCTCTCTGCAATGTGCCGTCACTCGGCGCTTTGGCTGTGACGAGACTTTGCTCTTTCTGGAGAGTGACGAGCAAAACCTTGGCGCTAATGCCACACGACTGTTGCACCTTGTAAATAATGGCCGAAGCAAGTTCGTTCGCGGCCCCCAAGTACTCGGCACACATCGTGCGGTCCGCGGGCCGAGTCGTGGTCGTCACGCGTTTGATGTTGAGACAGTTGCCGTTGCTGCAGGTGCCAATCTTTGCGTCCAAAAATGCTTGAATCTGGGCCTGTGTCATTGCGTTCTTGTCGTAGAACAAGTGATCGCTGATGATGTTGCCTGGCTCAAAGCTCGATCCGCTCAGGGCCGTCATGGTTGGTCCTGCAATGCTCGCCAGCGACTCAGACGCGGCGGATAATTCACGCTCGACAGTCAGCGTGATCGATGTTGGCTGCGGCTCTGAAGCATCAGCGCTCGATGCCCCCGTGAGCGCACCAGCTACCACTGACGCAACGACTAAAGCCGCAACAGTTGCGACAGCAGCAGTCGATATTCCCGCAACGCGATAAACCATGTATCCCCCGATTTGAGTCCCCTAGTATTAGATAGTAGGCCATTTATCAGAAAAAGCTGATAGGTGCCCAAGATATAAGGGTATAGAACGCACTCCGAAGCCGTCTCGACGGACGTGGCGCCCTCCGTTATAGACTCTGTACTTTGCGGCTCGCTGTCCAGACGACGCGCGACCTTCGGGTCCGTCCTCGAGTGCATGTTTGCGCCACGACTACCAGGAGAATTCGGTGACTGTAACCCCACGCGCACTTGTGATCGTACTCACGGATGTCGCGAACGACCCTAGAGTGCGAAGACAGATCCGGTGGCTCGCGGATGAGGGATATGTCGTCGACTCCTTGGGCTTCGGGGACAAACCAGGTACCGAAGTCGGCGACCACTTCGCTATCGCTGCAGACTCTCCGTGGACCACACGTCGCTTTGGCCACGCAGTCGTCCATAGCCTCATACCTTTTCGCCTAAGGTTTCGGCTTCTCGCTGAATCGCGCTTTCCTTCAGAGGTGGCTAAGCGTGTCAGCTCGGGGTACTACAGCCTGATTATCTTCAACGACACTCACCTCATCCCCTGGGTAGCGAACAGCGCAGTTTTCAACGCGAAGTCGCGGGAGGCTCGAATTCACCTGGACCTTCACGAGTACTTCGCGCCGCAATTGCCCGGCTCATCACTCTGGCGCAGAATCATACGTGGTTATTACGCTTGGGGCCGAGATTTCATAAACCACAGTGCTTACGACTCTCACTCTGTCGTCGCCGGAGGTATAGGAGATCTCTATGTCAGCGAGTTCGGGATCTCGAGACCGACCGTCGTGCGAAACTGCCCACCATTCGTCGACCAGCAACCCTCAGAGGTGAGCCCTGATCGGATTAAGCTCATCCACCACGGTGGAGCAGCATGGCCTCGCGGGCTCAAACAGATGGTCGATGCGATGCGTCTGGCCGATGACCGTTTCGACCTCACTTTCATGCTCGTCGGCTCACAACCTGTGATTCGCGAGCTCATGAAGTACGCCGAGCCACTCGGTGACCGCGTGCGCTTTGTCGATGCAGTGCCAATGGTCGAGCTAGCAACCGAGATCAACAAGTACGACGCAGAGGTCATGTTTTTTCCTCCGGTCACAGAAAACCTACGCTTTGCTCTCCCCAACAAACTGTTCGAGTCTGTGCAGGGGCGACTCGCAACTGTGATCGGCCCGACGCCCACAATGATGGAGATTGTGGACGAATTTGGCCTTGGTCCTGTGGCCCAGAGTTGGACTGCACAGGACCTTGCGGTAGCGATCAATTCGCTCACCGTTGACAACATACGGGAATACAAGTCGGCCGCACATAGGGCTGCCGCGGTGCTCAACGCGACGAACGAAAAGGCCGCATTCCTGCGAAGCGTCGGCATCGAAAGCCCTCGCTAGCCCCCAGTCATCAACCTCTGTAGCTGTGCTATTCGAGCCGCGATGGGCCCTCGGCTGGCTTCGTGGATGAATCGGGAGCGGCACCCGTCGCTCGCTCTGACGGTTTCGTTATAACGTGCACGAGCGCAAGCTGGCGTGCGAGTTCTGTCACGTCGTTCTCCAAATGACGGAAACGACGGTAGGTGCTTGCTACAAAGCCCAGAAAGAACAGCACGGTGAGGTAGAGCAAAAGGTCGGCTCCACGGCCGATACCGAGAAGGTTCGCTAGTGTCGTCCAGATTTGTGGAAAGAAGACGGATGACGCGGCCGCCACGATGAAGAACAACATCAGTATGCGACGAATTGCTTGGTGCCTTGCCCCGCCACCGCGGAGCATAAAGAACGCAGCAATGACGATGGCAATGGCCGCCAAGATCTGGAAAACGATCATCATGAGTTGGGTTACCTAAACAGTAGTTCGACGAGGATATTGACCGAGTTGAGCAGCGACTGACCCTTGGCTTTTGAGTAGTCGGTGTAAACAATGTGTGTCGGATACTCCGACCACGTTGCCTTGAGACCGCCGATTTGGTCGATAAGTTCGGAGGCGTGCGCCATGCGGTTCTGGCGAATCTTGACTTTCTCGAGCAGGCTCCGACTGAGCACACGGAGGCCGTTATGGGCGTCGGTTAGCGCCATGCCTGTGGTCACCCGTGTGTAAAACGCTGCTGTCCGCAGCACGGCTTTCTTAACTGGGGCGAGTTCGGTGCGGTCGTCGAGAAACCGTGATCCAACAACCACGTCAAGTTTCCCTGCGCGAATCTTCTCAACCATTCCGACCGCATCATCCACCTGGTGCTGGCCGTCCGCGTCGAACGTCACCACCTCGGTCATCAGAGGGTCGGAGAGCGCGTACTCGAATCCAGTCTGAAGGCTCGCGCCCTGACCAAGATTGATGGGGTGCTGGACCACCACTGCACCTGCTACTCGTGCCGCCTCGGGTGACCCATCGTTCGACCCGTCATCGACGCACACGACGTGCGGGAAATGCGGGAGCAAACCCTCAATGACACTACCGATGACAGTGGCCTCGTTGTACATCGGGATGACAACCCAGACTCGCTCCATGGCGTCAAGTGTGCCATATCGCTCATGGATCGCCTCGCCTGTAGGCGTCTCTGCGGTCACGACGTGACGTCAGCGAGATCCTCGGACGCACGCTCCCCAAAACTGCGGAAGAACGCCTTCTTTTCGTTCTCAGCGCTGAGCAACGGAGCCATGGTGTGAGAGATCGCTTTCATCCGCACAACGTCGTCGGCCGTAAGCGTATTGATTGTCGCTGCAAGCTCCTCAGGGGACCATCCGTCGGTGACACACCCGTTCCCATATTCGTTCACGACGTCGACCATCATTTTCGTCGGGCCGATGACTACCGCCAAGCGGCCTTGTACTGCTTCGAAAAGTTTATTCGGCAGAGTCGTCTCGAGGTTGCGAGTGACGGGCGGAAAGAACATCACCTCGACGTCATAGGGGTTTATCGTGCGAGCGAGATCGACCATGGCAGCGGGCGGAACGATAGTGATGCGATCAGACTGATCAGCTATGTACTCACCGAGCTCCGCGATGACCTTCTGTGAGCCCGCGAGCATAAACGTCAATCTGAATCGATCCTCGACCAGCCGCATGGCATCGACCATTTGGCGAAATCCGCGGGGCCAGGCAGCAAGACCGTGGTGAATGAGTTCGATGCGTTCCGGGACAACATCCGTTGGGTGGAGGTCTTCGAAAGGTGGTGCATTGCGAACAAGAATCGGATGTTCCACGCCAAACTCCGCGACGTACAACTCAGCCGTTCCGCCAGCAACAGAACGTGTATTCACGACAGAGTGCACGATGTGGTTGCGGGTCCAGCGATGGTACCCTTGGAGCAGGAACGCACCGCGGGTGCCCGCGGGCAGATCTGCGGAGAACCATTCGTGCAAATCGATGTGCACGTGTGTGACTGGCGGCCCCGGACGGAACGTGGAACGGTTAGACAACCACGGCAGCAAATGCGTGTCGTTGAGGATGACGACGTCATACTCCCCGGCCTTGACCCTCGCATTCACTTCCGGGGGAAAAAGTGATTCGGCCTGCACTCGGAACCGCGCCCGATAGGTCAGGAGAGTGTGAATGAGCGCGAGCCCGATGAATGTCTTAGTCCAGCGGGGTGGGGCGGCCATCGCAAAATGATCGCGCACCTTCGGCGTGGGGTGCTGGCCGCGGCCGAGCGAATCGACAACCCACCCCTCGGATGTCAGCCACTCGATCTGGCGACGCACACGCGGATCATTCTCTACATCGGCAAGTACCACGACTAGTGCTTTTTTATTGTGCCCACCAGAAAAGCTCACCTGTACCCACCTCTCGAAACTCGCCAACTCGCTCGCAATAAAAACCGTTCGATCTTAGCAGTTCGGTCGCTACCGATATCCCGCGTGCGCTCCCCCACCTCCACTTCGCCTAGACTCTCGACGTCGACACAAGCAACAACAACAATCGAGGTAAGTGAATGAAGTCACTATGGTCGCTTCACAGAGAAGTGCTGGCAGTATTACCGTCAGGCGCTCGACGCTTCCTAAAAGTTTATTCTGTGCTGCTCGGCCTGCTGTCCATCCTCGACGGGGTCGCGCTGGGCCTCCTCGCCCTCGTGCTATCCCCGATCATCTCGGGGAACGCACTTAGCCTTCCTGTTCTCGGGACGGTCGACCAGACCGGCCAGATTATTTTGCTGGGAGTGGTTTGCGGACTCATCGTGCTCAAAGGGGTGTTGGCCGTTACCTTGCTCTGGTCTGCAACTCGCCGATTCGCGAAGTACGAACTGGAGATCGGCGCGCGACTCTTTGACAGCTATATCCGTTCACCGTGGGTCGAGCGCCTCAAACGAAACTCCGCGATGATCGTGCGCCTCGCTGACGGCAGCGTGGGGGTCATGGTCGCAGGATTCCTGCTGCCAGCTGCCACGCTGTTCGGAGAATTACTGAGCTTTGCAACCGTCGTTATCGTATTGGCGATTGTTCAGCCCCTTATAGCCGTAATCGCCCTCGTATATCTCGGCCTGATTGGAATCGCACTGTTCTTCTGGGTGACTCGGCGATCGCGCCAAGCGGGCCGCGTCAATCTCCAATACACGCTCAAATCATCGCGACTCATCACTGAAATGGTGGGCGCGATCAAAGAAGTGACTCTGAGAAACAAGATCGAAGAGATTGCAGCGGTCGTGCGATCAAACCGTGTCCACTCGACACGCGCTCGCTCCAACATCCAATTTCTCGCCCAAGTTCCGCGCTACGTGCTCGAGTCCGGCTTGATCGGCGGCTTCGTGCTAGTCGGCGCCGCTGGATACCTGACCGGTGAAGCAGCGGGAGCCGTCATGGCTATTGCCCTATTCGGGCTCGCAGGATTCCGAATGGCACCGTCGATAGTGCGATTCCAGGCTGTCATTTCAACACTCTCGGCCAACGCGCCACATGCTCGAGCCGTACTCGACGAGATCCGCCGCTCCGAGAAATCAATTGAGCACTTGGAACACCGCACAACCCTCGATGTGCCCGAGCACCCCAAAAAGCTCACCTTTGACGATGTTACTTTCCGCTACTCGCCCGACGCGAGCGACGCACTATCAGGCGTCACTCTGTCCATTCCGTTCGGATCAACTGTTGCGTTCGTCGGCTCTTCCGGTGCCGGCAAGTCAACGATTATTGACCTTCTCCTCGGGCTCATCGAACCCACCGAGGGCACTATCGCGATCGATACTGTCAACCTGACCGAGCTCACCACCTCGTGGCGTTCCCGCGTTGGCTACGTCCCCCAAGACGTCGCACTTTTTGATGCAACAGTTGCCGAAAATGTCGCACTCAGCTGGTCGGGGGGGATCGATCGAAACCGAGTGCGCCACGCGCTTGCCCAAGCCCAACTGCTGGATACAATCGAGGGGCGAGAAGACGGCATCGATGGACCTATCGGCGAACGCGGGCTCACTCTTTCGGGCGGCCAACGCCAGCGACTCGGCATTGCTAGGGCACTGTACGCCGAGCCGCTCGTGCTCGTGATGGATGAGGCCACGAGCGCTCTGGACACTGCTACCGAGGCGGCTGTCACCGATGCAATCAAATCCCTTAAGGGGGAGGTCACAGTCATAACCGTCGCTCATAGGCTTTCCACAGTGCAGCACTCCGACCGCATTTACTTTATGAGCGGTGGAAGGATCGGCGCCGAAGGTACATTCGCGGAACTGGTGCGGGACGTTCCAGAGTTTGCGATCCAGGCCCGTTTGGCAGGCCTAGGAGGCACAGAAGAGTTTCTGTAGCCGCCGCGGAGCCTAAGAGCGAGCGATCAACCCGCTGAGCAGAGTACGGGCGACTTCAGCATCCGTTTCGAAGCTGAGGTCGTCGGATGCTGCGTCCGACGCCTTTTTGGCGCGCTCAATGTCTTCGCTCGTGAGGCTCGAAAGTGAGTCAAAGCACTCCTCGACAGTGAAGCCCGCCGAGACAGCACCCAAGTCGTACTGATCGACCAATCGCGCCATTTCAATACTTGGGCCGACTGCGATGGCAAGTCTGGCCTGTACGAAGTCAAAGAATTTATTGGGCAGGGCATAACGCGCATTCGTGTGGGTCGGGGGAATCCAGAAAACTCCCACATCGTAGGCATTGAGTGTGTCAGGCAGCGCCGTTGGTGCAACCGGAGCGCGGAAGATGATTCGATCGCAGTCGGCGGACCGCTGTTTGAGCGACTCGAGGTAGCGCCCGCCATCACCGCCGGGAACGAGATAGAGGTCGAGCGTATAGCGCTTGTCGAGCTTCTTGACCACGTCAATCATGATTTCGATCTGGCGTCCGTGCACGGCTGCACCCGAGTGGACGAGACGGATGCGGTCGCCGTCGAGCGGCTGTGGGGCGAGCTCGCGACGTGGCCCGGAATTGCGCATGACCTTAGTGTCTAGCCCGTAGTGTTCGTCGTACAAGTCAGCGATCGAACCGCACACGGCGGTTACGCCAGCAGCGCGCGGCAAATATTTTGCGCACAGGTGGCGCATGAGGGGCGCAACGAGCAGTCGCCAAGACAGGATGTGGGTGCGCTCCTCGGGGGCCCACTCGTGCATGTCCGCCCAAATCGGCGAGCCGTTTGCCACCGTGTTTGCGAGCGCCAGCACACGAGCCTCATTCGCTACTACGAGGTCAAAATGTTGTCCACGGAGCGCGGCAAGGGCGAAGCGTATTGCCGGTGCGGCGAGCTCGGAGGCGGTTAGCCTGCGCAATGCAAGATTTGCGACCCCACCAAGGGTCTGCGGCAGTGTCTTCAGGGCAGCCGGCACCCTGATGTGTTCGGTAGCGCCAGGCGGCTTCTCGCCAAAGCCTATCGTGGTGACATCACCGTACCCGGCGAGAACTCCGATCTGACGCAGCACTCTCGCATCGCTGCTGATGGGCGACAGCGAGATGCAAAGAATTCGAGGCTTACTTTTCATCAGAGTCGTTCGACAAACTCGCCACTAAGTCGGTTGCGGGTATCAAGCACTGGCGACTGCGATGAGTTCAGGACGTCAAGGTCGAATTCATCGTGGTCGGTGATGAGTACTGCGACATCAACACTCGCTAAAAGCTCGGCATTGAGCTCACCCCGCATCACACCATCAGGCCAACGGTGGGACTCAACGTGATCGTCGATTCCGATGATCTTCGCTCCGTATTCGTGCAAGAGTTCAATAAGGCGAAGCGCGGGCGACTCGCGAATATCCCCGGAATTCTTTTTGTACGCAAGTCCAACAAGCGCGACCGTTGAACCGCGCATGGCGCTTCCGGCGGCGTTGAGTTGCAACATTAGGCGTTGAGCAACGTACTGCGGCATGTGGTCGTTGATGTCATTGGCAAGTTCAACAAAACGGAAATTCTGGCCAAGTTTGCGCCGAACCTGCCACGACAGGTAGCTCGGGTCGACCGGCAAACAATGCCCGCCGACGCCCGGACCAGGAGTGAATTTCATGAACCCGAAAGGCTTCGAGCTCGCCGCATCGATCGATTCCCACACATTAACGCCCAGCTGATGGGCGAAGATCGCGAGCTCATTGACGAGCGCAATGTTGACGTGGCGAAAAGTATTCTCGAGTAACTTGGTGAGCTCAGCCTCTTTTGTTCCGCTCACGGGCACTGTGGTGTTGACAAGGCTGTCATAGAATCCCTGCACTGCCGAGAGCGAATCAGGATTTATGCCCGAAACAACCTTGGGCGTCTCGACGAAACCCCACTTCTTGTTTCCGGGATCGATTCGCTCAGGGCTGTATCCCACGAAGAAATCGACACCTGCAACCAAGCCCGATCCGCGTTCGAGGATGGGGACCAGCAATTCCTCTGTCGTTCCCGGATAAGTCGTGGATTCAAGCACCACTGTCGCGCCTGTGGTGAGAAGAGCTGAGAGGGAGTTGCCGGAGCTCTCGATGAAGCTCAAGTCGGGGAGCGACTCGCGAAGCGGCGTGGGTACAGTAATGACGGCGACGTCGAAGCCCGCAACATCGGCATAGTCGATGGTCGGTATGTACCGGCCACCCGCAAGCGCAGAACGCAACTGCTCGCTGGGAATGTCGTCGACGTAGGATTCGCCGGCTTTGAGACTATCGATGCGCCCCACGTCGAGATCGATGCCCACAACGCGGTAGCCCTGCTCGACCGCCCGCATTGCAACGGGGAGCCCTACATAGCCTTGTCCAACGACGGCAACTGTCTTCGTCTGATCTGTCATGTCTGCGAACCTCACGCTCTGCAATTAGCTTTGGCCGGAAAGCCACCCTGTACAGACTAGTTGTGCGGGGAGCGCCGTGTACTCAAGACCCCCGAAATTGCGTCAACGGCACGCTGCGCTACGGCGGTGAGCGAGACGTTGGCGACGGCCCAGGCCGCGATCTCCGACCGAACCTCCGGCAGGGGCGGCTCGCCCAGAGCAACTATCATCGCGCGGGCAACCTCCACGGTCGAATACTCGATCGCGGTGCCGAGACCCGGTAAGTTCGCGAATTCACGTCCCGGTCCGACTCCCGCATAGATCACCGGAGTCCCGCAAGCTACTGAGGCGTACATCTTCGTGGGAAACGCCCTATGGTACCCTCCCGGGCGCACACTAGCGAGGGTGGCGGAGGCACCGCGTATCCACTCGGCGACATCACGCGGTGGCAGTCGTGCTTCGAAGTGGACAGAACCAGTGGGAAGCTCGGCTGCGAGGCGTTCCAGCTCCTCGCGCTCTGAGCCCTGTCCGACAAAGACCAGTCGGCTTCTTGGTACTTCGGCGAGCACCTGCGCGAAAGCGTCAAGAAAAATTGTTGCACCGTGGACTTCGGATGCCGTTCCTGCGTAGAGAAGGTACGGTGCGCCTAGGTCGCGTGTCGGGCCTTCCTGTTCGAAAAAAGTGGTATCAACGCCGTTGCCGATATTCGTTACATTACCCTCTACACCCAATTCTGCGAGCCGTTCTGTGAACTCGGCGGACGCCGACATTACAACGGCGGCTCCACGCATCGCCCATAATTCGACAGCGCGGACGATTCCGACTATCGAGCGGGGAGCGGTCGTTGTCTGGACCGCATCGGACCAAATGTCGGCGGCGTAATACACGTACGGTACGCGCATGAGGGTACTTGCGATACGCACGAAAAACCCGGTAGTAGGCGGCGGTTCGACAACGAGAATGTCTGGTCGGC
>Ga0307486_1002152_pt1 | contig 14088 bp, 13 predicted proteins | sample CBIW02metaG_FD_203663 | JGI IMG/M metagenome (GOLD analysis project Ga0307486, IMG submission 203663) | Sea-ice brine microbial communities from Beaufort Sea near Barrow, Alaska, United States - CBIW 0.2 | ecosystem: Environmental > Aquatic > Marine > Coastal | place: USA: Alaska | collected... | reverse complement strand
TGTTCTAAGGCTTCTTTTTTCTCCACAAGAAGTTGCGGTGGAAAAAGCAGGACTTGTTTAAAAAGCCTAAAATGTATTAGGAAATCTTCCTTCAAAAGGAAAATTATGGGCTTGTGCAACGGTTACCTATGTTGTGCCACGTTATTTTTTCGGTTTTTAAAACTGGATTCCTAAGCTTAATCCATATGATTTAAATATAATATTGCTCGGTCTTTCATTAATTTCATTAAGAATAGGTTCTTTATAGATGTAATAATTATAATCTCCGAATACGTTCAAATTTAAATTGAACTTATCATTTTTTGTAATTGGAAATTGCAATCCAAGTCGGACATTCGCCATATCACTTTCAATATTGTCGCTCAAAGCTATATTGTAAGCAGTCATAAGATTTATGTTCACACTTTCGTAATTGACAAAGTGATACCTTACAATTCCTCCTAATTTTAATGCTGATATTTTTTGCTGTACTTGATGTTGAAAACCACCTATAGCACCTAAAGTCAGTTTATTGAAGATTGGATAATTTATACTATATAAAATACCGTAGGATGCTTTATTATCTAGTTCATTACTTTTTCCACCCAACAGATTTTCATTATTATCATATAAGGAATAATCATATGTAACTTCATTGGATACACCGAACTCAATTTCTATATTAGAAAACCAGCGTTTGGTTAATTTATCTTGGTTTGAACTTTGGGAAATACCTTTTCCAACATTAAATAAGTCAGAGGGACTTTGGGAGTAAGAGTAGAAGTTAGATATAAGTAATAGAGTAAGTAAAATTTTCTTCATTATTATTTTCAATTTATTTCTGGAGGTTTAGTTTTAATGTGGCACAACGTCTCGTATAAAAATAGTGCGGCGGTTGCCAGGAGTGATTTTCCGCAGGAAAATCAGACGTAGCAAATAAGCACAAATTTTGGATTGAGCACTAATTTAGCATTGTTTTTATACAACTTAGCACCAGTTGTTTATGAATCAAATTGTTATTGAGAATGGTCAATATTCTAATTTCATATCAATTTTCTCCATATAATTCTTTGCCTATTTCATAAAATTCGTCTCCCACTATCCAGAATGGCTTTTTATTATTAGCAATCAGTTTACAAGATAATATATACCCATTAATAAATCTCACTAAATAGTTATAATCCAACGTATCTGGATTATCAGAAACGTTATGGTAATATTTATAAATTTCATCATCAAAAGCAGTAAACCCCAAACTGTAAGTTGAAGTTGGAATGCCTTTCTTAGCAAAACTTATATTATCAGAAAAGTAAAACAACCCTTTTTCTTCCTTACGGGTCTCTATTGCTCTAAGGTTAGACTGTTTTACAGCATCAGTTATATTTTGATTAGCAGTTGTCCTTTCTAAACCAACTATAGTTACAATAGACGTATCATTGTAGCCACCGTTATCAATATTAAAGCAATAAACAGTTTTGTTTAAAGGAACTACAGGATGTTCTACAAACCATTTACTACCCATATAACCTACCTCTTCAGCAGTGAAAAGAATAAAAAGAGCTGACCTTTTCGTTGGGTATTTTGAGATATTTTTTGCTGCATTTAAAACAGCGACAACACCAACTGCATTGTCTCTAGCTCCATTATAAATAGAATCATTTTGCTCATTAGGTTTTCCAACACCTAAATGGTCATAATGTGCTGCAAAGATGACAAATTCATTTTTTAAAATAGGGTCGGTTCCTTCAACCATTCCAATTATATTTCTAGATAATATCTTTTCTTTTATGATACCTGAAACGGTGAGTTCCAAATTAATTTTTTTTGTTTGGGATAATTGTTCTGCAATACTTCCGTTGGCGTCTTGTAACCAAAAATGAATAAAAGAATCTTCTTCCGAATTGGATAACTTGATTTTTTCGACATTTGCGTTACTTAAATGGCGATTGAAGAAATCATCATTTGCCTTTGTTAGTTCAATAATACCGATAGCTCCGTGTTTTTTTGCTAATTTTTGTTTTTCGCTAATACTTGAAAACCCGGAATTAGGATCGTTAGATTCCTCAATGCCAGATTTAACAATTATTAGTTTACCATTTACATCTTTGTCTTTATAATCTGCTTCTAGACCAAAGTTTAGATATATCGCATCATTTTTTAGAGAAATGTTATTGGAAAATTGGATGGGAATGATTTTTTCGGAACTCAAATCATCTAATTTTATTGATAATTGTTTGGCTTGACTTGTTTTTTCTAACGGCACATATTGATAGTAACTGTTATTATCTCCTTTGGGTTTTACTTTATATTGACGCAAGATGTTAGCTAAATAGACAGCTGCAATATCAATTTCAGTAGAGCCAGTTTTACGACCTCTTAATTCATCCGAAGCTAAAAAGTATATTTGGCTTTCAATTTCACTTTTAGAAATGGTATAATTTTTCTGGTCGGGATTATTTTGAGCGTTTATAATATTTGAATAGAATAGAATAAGAATAAATAATATCAGTTTTTTCATTTTATATTTTGTTTGAAACAAACGTATAACTATTTTTTTAGTTATACAACTAAAAAAATAGTTATACACGAAATTCATTTTTCAAATTGGTGCTAACGGTTTCGGTTATCGCAAGTTGGCGGAGTAGGGGACGCGGACTTGTCGGCTTAGACCTGGTTTGTTGGTCAAGTTAATTATTTTCTTTCTAATGCTGCCGACTATTTGCGATGAACCGTTGTTGTAAAAAGTACTTTTGTTACAATTATAGTTTGTAGTTCAAAGGTAAAAGTTCTGAAATACGTTCTTTTGACATATCACCTTTTAAAATAATGGATTCGGGTGGAGAATGGTTTCCAAAATAATCAATCGTAAATTTACTTTTTGTCTTTAATCCAGATTGGTGGAAGTCATTATATAAAATGGCAATTTCATCAACCATCAATTCAACCATTTTAATGCTTTGGTTTTGACTAATATCGAAATATTTATACGTTGGTACATGGAATCTTTCATAGAAAATCTTAAAATTATCTTCATCAAGATTTTTTTCATATAGTGATCGCATAAAATGTAAGGATGATCCCAAATAACTCAATTTTCTGTTTTTTGTTATTTTTTTAGATAATTTCTTTCTTAAAGGTTCGAAAAAACTAAAACCTTCATAATATGTGGAAAATGGTAATGTCAAGCCGCCACTGCTAGTTTTGAACTTTACCTCAAAATCCGTTAAGTTATATCTTATAACATATCCCAAATATTTATTTTCTATAATTAAAGGTTCATCAGAACTTGCTACCAAAGTTTTAGATGATGGAATATATCTTAATTCAATTGAATCTTCATTGATAATTTTACATGATAGTGCTGGTTTATTTGATCCTAAAAACTCTTTTTTAAATACACGTAATTTTCTTAATCTAGTCCACGGATCAGTTTCCAGGTGTACCGTATTTAATTCTTCTAACTTTTCTTTTAGATAAATATTTGGTAACGTAATTGACGTATAGCCGTTGGTATTTATAATAACTGGGTCGTAGCCTAGAGAGCTTATAACTAGAGAAGAATTGTTTTCTTTAAATGGGATTTTATAATAACCTTGATTATTTGTAGAAACACCTATACTGGTTCCATCAAAATATACCGAAGCTCCAAAAATTGCTGTTGAATCTTTAGCGCTAAATACTTTTCCAGTTAATTGATTTTGTGCGTAGCAATTTTCTTGTGGAAATAATATTATGATAGTCAAAAGGAGTAATAACCTTAATTTCCCATTTTGAGATTTATAGAAGATTTCTTTTGAAAAATTAAAACCAATCTTCTTAAAAAGAGTAGAAATATTTTGCAGCCTAAACATTTATAACGATTAAATTAGTTGTATAACTACAAATATAGTTTATTGAATCTTTTATCTATGGTTTTTATCTAAATTCTTTAAAATTTTGGATCATCTTAAAAAATTCAATTATGATAAAGTATTTTTTACAACGTGTTATATCATGAGCAATTTACTCTTTTATCCCAAATTGTTACGGGATAAACGCATGTTTTTGTCTTCTTTATCGTTTTTTGTAAACAATCCTATATTTTATAAAACATGTATTATGGGCAATAAAACAATAGGATCAGTTATGCTAAGAGAAATTATCAGAATGTAAAACAATGGACTTCTTAACAGTAGAATATAAGGTTGTGGGGAAAATGCGGGGAAATAATCCCCTATACAAACCGAAAAACCCTGACAATCAAATGGTTAACAGATTTTAAAGTGCCCAGGACGGGACTTGAACCCGCACGCCCGTAAGGACACATGGCCCTCAACCATGCCTGTCTGCCAATTCCAGCACCTGGGCAAAAAGCGCGATCGAAAATTGAATTTTCAACTGGCTGCTTCAAAAAAAATAATTTCAGCAGGGGCTGAAATTATGGAACGTTAAAATAATTTAAGTGATCTGGCTGCGGCTTCCCTCGATTTCGTTTCACGATGTGAAACTCAACTCAGGATATCCCGATAGCAATCCGGACTCGCCAAACTAAATTAGAACTTAATCTTGTGATCTGGCTGGGGCTCGAACCCAGGACCCTCTCCTTAAAAGGGAGATGCTCTACCAACTGAGCTACCAAATCTAGTGTTTTGAATGTAAAGGAACTTATTCTTGTGATCTGGCTGGGGCTTCCTTCGATTTCGTTTCACCATATGAAACTCCACTCAGGATAAACTTCTCGCCAAAACTAAATTAGAACTTAATATTGTGATCTGGCTGGGGCTCGAACCCAGGACCCTCTCCTTAAAAGGGAGATGCTCTACCAACTGAGCTACCAAATCCTTACCGCATTATTTTCTGAACGCGGGTGCAAATATACTATCATTAATTTATTTTTCAAGGGGAATTTGATTTAAATTTGCTCATATTTTAAATTTATATATAAACACCTCTTTCTCAGTATGAAAATATTTCTAACCGGCTATATGGGATCCGGTAAATCTTTGATATCACAGCATTTGTCAGAAAAGATGCAAATTCCTCTTGTAGATTTGGACGATCAGATCTCCTTAATTGAAAGTCAATCCATATCTGAAATTTTCGAAAGTAAAGGAGAACTTTATTTTAGGAAGTTGGAATCCCGAATATTGGAAGACGTTTTGAACGAACCAGCTTCCCTAATAGTTTCTCTTGGAGGTGGCACTCCTTGCTATGGAATTAATATGGAATTGATAAAAAGTTTTCCCGACGCCAAAATGGTGTATTTAAAAGCTTCTGTGGGATTTCTTACCGAACGTTTATTTTCGGAAAAAGATTCCCGCCCGTTGATCAGTCACCTTACAAGTAAGGACGATTTGGAAGATTTTATAAGGAAACATTTATTTGAGCGCGGATATTATTATAATCAATCGGATATTATTGTCGATGTTGAAGACAAGGATCCTGCGGCTATCGCCACAGAAATTTTGAAAAAGCTAGAATAGCTCCACCTTATCTTTTCCTTTTGCAAATTGGACCTGAACTGTTTCGTTAAAGGAAGTAGATAGGGAGATGCCCTTAAAATCGGCTTTAACGGGGTATTTCTTATGACTTCTGTCTACCAATACCGCTGTTTTAAATTGTTTGAGCGGAACCTCTAAAAAATGCTTTATACCGTAAATAAGAGTGGCACCGGAATTTAATACATCATCTGCCAATACAATTGATTTATTGGTATAAGCAGAAGGGGGTAAGGACGTTTTCACCTCGTTCAACGGGTTTCTTTTATCGACCTCAACATTACATAATTCGATCTTCAAATCGGAGATTTCCTCTAACACAGTTTTCAAGCGTTGGGCGAATACAAACCCACTTTTTGAAATCCCGGCAAGGATGATCTCGGTTTCATCAATATTGCTCTCGTAAATCTGATAAGCAATTCGTTTGATTTTATGTTTGATCTGTTCGTTGTTAAGGATGATTTTAGATGTTGGCATGATTTTTAATTTTTTTTAAATATAAAAAATAATTCATTTCCCTGTCTGGGAAGAATCGAGTTAGTGCAGGTTTCAAAAATTTCTATGTCAAAATACGGACTAAAATAGGTTAAATATTCTTTTTTGCTTCCGCCAAATGGTGGTCCTTCCTCAGGAAATTTGACGTTGAAAAGCAAACCGACCAGTTTTCCGTTTTTTTTAAGAAGTTGGTGCATTTTTTTTGCATAAAGACTTCTTTTTTGAACCGGTAAAGCACAAAAGAATGTTTGTTCCAGGATCAGGTCAAATGATGCTTCAAATTCAAAAAAATCGGCTTGGATCAAATTTTTATCAGGAAATCCGGGAATCCGTCTTTTTAAATTCTTAAGAGGTTCTTCGGCTATATCCAGAACATATATGTTTTTAAACCCATTTATGTGAAGATATTCTGCCTCGTAGGAATTCCCTGCTCCTGGAACCAAGATCTTGATAGATTTATCCTTCAGTTGATCTATGTATTGTTTTAATGGAGGGGAAACACTTCCCAGATCCCAACCGGTTTTATTTTCCCTGTATTTTGCCTCCCAATACTCCTTATCCAACTTCATTCTTTTTCTTCTTTATCAGATTTTTCAGTGTTTTCAGGATCTTCAATCCAATCATCAATATCACGCCGATCCTTTTTTGTAGGTCTTCCGGCTCCTTTTTTTCGATAATATTCTTTAGAATATTTTAGTAATTCCAGTTTTGCAAAAGCTTCCTTTGGGGTAATATCATTTATATAAAGCCCCACCAGTTTTGCACCAACCCGGCTAGGCGGTAAATTCAGGACTTCAATTTGATAATCGATCTGGTTTTTTCTTATTGTAATAATGTCTGAAACATATACCTCTCTTGAAGGTTTTACATTTGCTCCCTTTATCTTAACTTTTCCCTGTTTGGTTGCATTTGTGGCCAGACTTCTGGTTTTAAAATAACGCACACACCATAAAAACTTATCAACTCTCATATTTAGAATCTTAAAACTAGCTAAATCTTAAGCAAAAATACAAGATTATTGTATCTTGCCGCCTTAAATTTAACTAATGATGAGATTGAACAAATTGTTTATAATTGGTGTGCTTGCAAGCACTTTTCTAATATCTTGTAAAAAGGATGATAAAAATCCTACTGAGACTGTTCCTCCAAGGGATCGTGGGGAACAAGCAATTGATGATGATGAAGCTATCCTTGCCTATTTGCAAACACATTTTTACAATGCCGAAGATTTTCAAAATCCTGCCGCCAATTTTGATTATATAGTGAATTTTGATACTATAACAGGTGATAATGCCAATAAAACACCAATAATCGATTCGGATTTGTTGACCACCAAAACCGTGCGAAAGGATAGTATGGATTACACAATCTATATATTAAAAATAAGGGAAGGAGCAGGGGTCAAACCAACATTTGCCGATTCAACTTTTCAAAATTATAAAGGCGAATTATTAAACCGGAATTTATTTGATAACACGGCAAATCCTGTATGGTTTGACCATCCAGGTACACTTAGCCAGTCAAATCCCGGAATTGCTGTGGTGGCACTTACCCAGGCCATGTTGGAGTTTGGAGAAGCCTCAGGGTTTAGCATAAATGAAGATAATACTGTGAGCTGGAATAATGATTTTGGGATTGGAGCTGTATTTTTGCCTTCCGGACTTGGTTATTTTAATGCTTCACCTCCGAGTATTCCCGCATATAGTCCGCTTATATTTTCATTCCAGTTATATGGTGTAAATGAAGCCGATCATGACCGGGACGGAATTCCATCTTATATGGAAGATCTGGATGGGGACGGAATTCTGTATAATGATGATACAACCGCAAGCGGGACTCCTAATTATTTAAATGCGGATGATGATCTAGATGGAACTCCTACCCTGGAAGAAATAATTATAAATGAAGATGGAAGTATTGAATTTCCTGATACCAATTCTAACGGAACTCCTGATTATTTGGATCCGGATTCCTTTTAATAAGAAATTTAAACCAAAAAAAAAGCCACGAAATTTCGTGGCTTTTTTTTTGGTTTAAATTGATGAATTTTTAATTGAAGCTGTAGGCCAAGCTAAAGATCCATTGCGAAGGTCTTGAATCTATTGAGAAATTTTCAGAGGCCGTTTCGTTAAAGGCGGTATTTTCTTTAAAAGCTCCTTCGTATCTCACATCCAATCCTAATCTGCCTAAATTAACTCCGGCGCCAAGTTGGTATCCTAAAGTTATTTTATCTTCTACTTCAGAGATTTTTAAAGTTGAATTGTCCAGTTCGTTATTCAAAATATATTGGAAAGATGGACCTGCTTTAATATTAAGAGGTCCTAAAACATTAAGGCCAACTAATAAAGGGGCATCTATTTTGTCAATTTTATATTCAAAAGTATCGTAATCTGTATTCAACCTTGTATAAACCAATTCGGGCTGCAGGAAAATTCCAAGAAATTCAAATTTTGCAAATCCTCCTAAATGGTAGCCTGTTTTGTTTTTTCCTTCTATTGTGGTGGCATCCGCATAGCCTTCAGAGATATTTTTATAATCTCCTGCCGCACCGTAATTCAAACCGCCTTTTATACCATAGGAGGATTGAGCAACAGCTGTTCCGCCAATAAATAACAAGGCTAATACAATTAATTTTTTCATGAATGTTGTTTTAATGTTTGATTGGTATAACGCAGTAAATGTGCCAGTTATTTCTGAAAAGAATTGAAAAACCCCTCAAACACTGAGTTTGAGGGGTTTAAAAATGTAATTTATATTGAAAATTTACTTTCGTTTTATTACTCTTTCTGAAGCCTTTACGATGGCATCGGCATTCAATCCGTATTTTTCCATCAACTCCTCAGGAGTTCCACTTTCCCCGAAGGTATCATTTGTTGCCACAAATTCCTGTGGAGTTGGGTGATTCAATGTTAAGGTTCGTGCAACGCTTTCTCCCAATCCTCCAAGAAAGTTGTGCTCTTCAGCTGTTACAATACATCCTGTTTTTTTAACTGAAGCTAGAATTGCAGCCTCATCCAAAGGTTTTATAGTGTGAATGTTGATTACCTCAGCACTTATTCCTTTTTCTTCCAACTGCTCCGCAGCTATCAACGCTTCCCAAACCAAATGCCCGGTAGCTATAATAGTCACGTCCTTTCCTTTGGTTAAGTTTACGGCTTTCCCGATCTCGAATTTTTGATCAGCAGTCGTAAAATTAGCGACTTTAGGTCTTCCAAAACGCAAATAAACCGGGCCTACGTGTTCTGCTATCGCGATGGTTGCAGCTTTGGTCTGATTGTAATCACAAGTGTTAATTACAGTCATTCCCGGCAACATCTTCATCAATCCGATATCTTCAAGGATTTGGTGTGTTGCACCGTCCTCACCTAATGTCAACCCGGCGTGGGAAGCACAAATTTTCACGTTCTTTTCAGAGTACGCAATACTTTGACGGATCTGATCGTAAACACGGCCAGTAGAGAAATTGGCGAAAGTTCCTGTAAACGGAATTTTTCCTCCAATGGTCATTCCGGAAGCGATTCCAATCATATTTGCTTCAGCAATTCCTGTTTGAAAGAAGCGTTCAGGATGATTTGCTTTAAATTCATCCATTTTTAGTGAACCGGTAAGGTCGGCACATAAGGCTACCACATTTTCATTGGTTCTCCCTAATTCTGCCAAACCATCTCCAAATCCGGATCTGGTATCTTTATTTCCTGTATTGGTATATTTTTTCATTTTAATTTTTTTGTTTTTAAGATTTCATCAAGGAATTAAAATTGAGCTATCCTGATTAATGTAGAATAATTAAAATCCAGATAATTTTCTTTTCAGGCTCTTTTTTCCAATTTCTACTTCTTTAAGTCTTTTCTCTTGACTCCTTGTTCTTGTTTCTTAGCTCTAATATAATATCTCAACTCTATCTAATAATCTCCTAAGGTTGCCGGATTTTGAGCTAAGGCATCTTTTAGTTGCTCATCGTTTGGAGCAACTCCGTGCCATTTATGAGTGTGCATCATGAAATCTACCCCATGACCCATTATGGTGTGTAAAAGGATACAAACAGGTTTTCCTTTTCCGGTGTGGCTTTTGGCTTCTTTCAGGCCTTCAATTATTTTAGTGATATTATTTCCTTCTTTTACTTCCAGTACATCCCAACCAAAAGCTTCAAATTTGGCTTTTATGTTTCCCATTGGTAAAACTTTATCAGTAGCACCATCAATTTGCTGTCCGTTTAAATCAACAGTAGAGATAATGTTATCAACCTTGTTACCGGCGGCATACATTATGGCTTCCCAATTTTGTCCTTCCTGCAATTCTCCATCTCCATGCAAAGTAAAAACCAGGTGAGAGTCGTTGTTCATCTTTTTGGTAAGTGCTGCACCAATTGCCACAGACATACCCTGACCTAAAGAACCTGAGGATGTTCTCACCCCCTGCAATCCATCGTGGGTTGTTGGATGTCCTTGCAGTCGAGAATTCAGTAAGCGAAAGGTGTTTAATTCTTCAACCGGAAAAAAGCCGCTTCTTGCCAAAACACTGTAAAATACAGGAGAAATATGGCCGTTAGATAAAAAGAAAAGGTCCTCTCCAATCCCATCCATATTAAAATTGCTGTTGTAATCCATTACCTCCTGATAAAGGGCGGTAATAAATTCGGCACATCCTAAAGAACCTCCGGGATGCCCGGAATTAACTTTATGGACCTGTCTTACAATGTCCCGGCGAACCTGGGTGACAAAATCTTCTAATTGTTGTGTGTTTGGCATTTCAGCGTTATTAATTTGAAATGCTGCTTCTTGTGTGTTTGGCATTTTTGAGTTATTAATTTGGAATGGGGCAAAAATAAGTTATTATATACGGAAGTCAAAGCCTGAAAGTGCCAATTATCAACCAATTGACTTTTTTAACTAACAATTTTTAAATTCTGCGTCCTTTAAATTGATGTTTAGTTAAGTATCTTTGCACCGAATTAAACAAAACTATGAAATTTGATCTTATAACTACCGATCCAGGTAGCCAGGCCAGGGCCGGAACTATTACCACAGATCACGGTACAATTGAAACCCCTATTTTTATGCCTGTAGGAACAGTTGGTTCCGTAAAAGGAGTTCACCAAAGAGAATTAAAAGAAGACATCAACCCCGATATAATTTTAGGAAATACATATCATCTTTATTTAAGGCCTCAAACAGAAATCCTGAAAAAAGCAGGTGGGCTTCACAAATTTATGAATTGGGACAGGAACATTCTCACCGATAGTGGGGGGTACCAGGTATATTCGCTTTCCGATCGCAGAAAAATCAAAGAGGAGGGAGTGAAATTCAAATCTCACATAGATGGTTCTTACCATACTTTTACCCCGGAAAATGTAATGGAAATTCAGCGGGTTATAGGAGCGGATATTATTATGGCTTTTGATGAATGCACTCCGTATCCTTGCGATTACAAATATGCCAAACGGTCCATGCATATGACGCATCGCTGGTTGGACAGATGTATGACCCATCTGGAAAAAACCCCTTATTTATATGATTATGCCCAGTCTTTTTTCCCGATAGTCCAGGGAAGTGTCTATAAAGATTTACGTCAACAATCTGCTGAATATATTGCTTCAGTGGGAGCGGAAGGAAATGCCATTGGAGGACTTTCCGTAGGTGAACCTGCAGAAGAGATGTACGCAATGACAGAAGTTGTTACAGCAATACTTCCCAAGGACAAGCCGCGCTATTTGATGGGAGTGGGAACGCCGGCTAATATTCTGGAAAACATTGCTTTGGGAATTGATATGTTTGATTGTGTTATGCCAACCCGTAACGCCAGAAATGGAATGTTGTTCACGGCGCACGGCACTATAAATATCAAAAATAAAAAATGGCAGGATGATTTTTCAGCAATAGATGAAATGGCAATTACCTTTGTGGATACTGAATATAACAAAGCCTATTTACGCCACCTGTTTACGGTAAATGAATTGCTTGGAAAGCAAATCGCAACTATCCACAATCTCGGTTTTTATCTTTGGTTGGTTCGTGAGGCGAGAAAACATATATTAGCGGGAGATTTTGCCACCTGGAAAAACATGATGGTTCAGCAAATGGATAAGCGCCTTTAAATTGAAAATACTTGATTGGTACATATTAAAAAGTTATCTGGGGACCTTTATCCTCATGTTAATTTTGTTTATTCCTATTGGAATTACGGTAAATCTTGCCGAAAAAATCGATAAAATCCTGGAAAATGAAGTTCCTTTTGTTGAGGTTGCTAAATACTACCTGGATTTCACCATTTATTTTGCCAACCTGTTATTTCCCCTGTTCCTATTTCTTTCGGTAATCTGGTTTACCTCCAAGTTGGCCAATAATACCGAAATCATTGCTTTTTTGAGTAGTGGGGTTTCATACATGCGTTTTTTAAGACCTTATTTGATTGGAGCAACCATTGTTAGTTTGGGTGCCCTTGTTTTAAGTATGTACCTGGCACCTCAAGCCAGTAAAGGCTTTAACGAATTTAAATACGAATACCTTAAAAAAGGGGCTGAAGTTCAGGAAACCAGCGATGTTTATCGTCAAATAAACGGATCGGAGTATATCTATGCCAGCAATTTTCAGCCTAAATCTAAATCGGCCCGCAATTTCACACTTGAACATTTCGAAGGAAATGTACTGAAGTACAAAATAAGTGCATCCCGCCTTCAGTTTAATGAGAAAGACACCACCTATACTTTAACCAATTTTGATAAACGGATTATTGGGGAAAATGAAGATATTATACTGCATGAAAGAACGATGGACACGGTCTTGCCTTTTGAATTTGACGAACTTACCCCGGTTTCTTATATAGCTGAAACCTTGAATTACAATGAACTCAATGATTTTATAAAACAAGAGAGCAGGCGTGGTTCGGCGAATATGAACCGATACCTGGTGGTAGCCTACAAACGGTGGAGTTTGCCGGTTTCCGCATTTATCCTGACAATTATTGCAGTTGCGGTATCATCTAAAAAACGCCGTGGTGGAATGGGGATAAATTTGGCATTGGGAATATCCCTTGCTTTTATTTTTATCTTTTTCGATAAGGTCTTTGGGACAATGGCAGAACAGTCTTCGTTCTCACCTCTTATTGCGGTTTGGTTTCCCAATGTAACCTTCGGCATTTTAGCGATCTATCTTTTGTATAATGCCAGACGATAAACTAAAAAGTTACCTGCATTTTCATTTTATTGTATTTATTTGGGGATTTACAGCCGTACTCGGAGCACTCATAACATTAGAGGCAATTCCCCTTGTTTGGTACAGAATGCTTTTGGCCAGTGGTTTTATTTTAGTTTGGATAAAATGGAAAAATGAAGATCTAAGGGTTTCGCCAAGAAAATTCCTGGTATTGGTAATCGCGGGAATTGTAATAGCACTTCACTGGCTTACCTTTTTTGGAGCAATCAAAGTTTCCAATGTCTCCATCACCCTGGCATTACTTTCAACCGGGGCATTTTTCACCTCTATATTGGAGCCCATTTTTTATAAACGAAAACTTGTTGGTTATGAAGTGGTTTTCGGTTTAATAGTGATAGTGGGCCTGTATATTATTTTTAAGGTTGAAACCGATCATTACCTGGGGATTGTACTTGCACTGATCTCTGCTTTTCTATCTGCCGTTTTTACTTTGATAAACGGAAAACTGGTAAAACAGGCTGTACCATCGGTAATATCTTTTTATGAATTATTTACAGGAATGGTGGCCATAAGTATTTATCTTTTAGTGATTACCATAACAAGTGATGGAGCCAGAGGATTTGGTTCCGAATTTTTCGTTCTCAGTGCAACCGATTGGATATATCTTCTTATTTTGGCTTCCATTTGCACTGCTTACGCCTTTATAGCTTCAGTAGCAGTGATGAAGCATTTAAGTCCTTATACTATTATGCTCACTATCAATTTGGAACCTGTTTATGGTATTTTTCTTGCATTTTTGGTTTTTGGAAATAAGGAACAAATGGATCCTCAGTTCTACTTCGGTGCAGCCATAATCCTTACTACTGTTATCTTAAATGGGTATCTGAAAACAAAACGAAAAATTAATAAGTTATCTGGGAAATCTTCCTTTTAAAGTTTGTTATATTTGTAAGCTAATAAAACCCCTCAACTTAACATGGAATATT
>Ga0307486_1002151_pt1 | contig 14090 bp, 10 predicted proteins | sample CBIW02metaG_FD_203663 | JGI IMG/M metagenome (GOLD analysis project Ga0307486, IMG submission 203663) | Sea-ice brine microbial communities from Beaufort Sea near Barrow, Alaska, United States - CBIW 0.2 | ecosystem: Environmental > Aquatic > Marine > Coastal | place: USA: Alaska | collected... | reverse complement strand
GCATTCCGACCCGGAATCCGTTTGAATAGGCGTATGACTGATTTGAACTCCAAGCCCGAAATTGACTTCCCCGAGGGTGCCGCGCCCGAACAGCTCGAGATCACCGATATCGTCGTCGGTGATGGCGATGAGGCTACCGCCGGCGCCACCGTCGACGTGCACTATTTGGGCGTCGAGTTCGACTCCGGTGAGGAGTTCGACTCTTCGTGGAACCGCGGCCAGTCGATCAATTTTCCGCTGCGCGCCCTCGTGGCCGGCTGGCAGCAAGGTATTCCGGGCATGAAGGTCGGCGGACGTCGCAAGCTTGTTGTGCCGCCGCACCTCGCCTACGGGCCGGCTGGCTCGGGGCACCGTCTCTCCGGCCAGACCCTGATCTTCATCATTGACCTGCTCGGTGTCAGCTAGCCACACACCAAGGTGTTGTGAACTGGCGACAGCGTTGTCGACGGACCGGGGTGCGGCGTTGTCGCATCCCGGTCTTCGACTTTCTACATCAACGTCGCTGAAGGCTCCGGACCGAGCGTGAACCGCCGCCCGGTGATCGTTTTCGGCACGATTTCGACGAAGATCGGTTTGACCGTGGGGATCAGCGGGCGCAAGGGGAGCGCTCCGACGACATCGACCTCGCGCTGCCGGTCGAGAGCCCGCGCCGTTCCATGGACGACAACGCTCCAGGCGTCGTCGCGACCGACCCCATCTGTTTCGAAGGCCACATTGCTGTTCACAGTGAGTTCCAGAAGCTTGGTGCCGGCCGCAGTTCGAAAGAGCAGTCGGCGATCCGCCGCGATGAAATTCACCGGAAAGATATCGGGGAGGCCGCCGACGGCCACGGCGAGACGGCCGAGGCTGGCCGAGAGCAGCGCATTCCAGCATTCTTCCTCGGAAAGAGTTTGCACGGGGTTCCAGGAAACATCGTCGTCGTTTGGCATGTTCCATCGTCACACGGTCCGGCATTTAGATCGAGGGGTCAACGACACTTTTCGGACTACCTCGTGAGGAGTTGCCGCCCCCACCTTGAGGGACAAACTTTCCGGTAGGCTGGAATTTTGCCCGGCCCGGCCCGCACCGGGCTTGCACCCGGTGGCGCGGCAACGATATTCCGTGCACGCCGCAATCGATGCTTGAAGAAAGTTCCACAGTGAGTGCATTGCCCGAAGCGCCGGAGAAAACGTCGAATACGAGCCCTCCGAAATCCCGACGAGTGGTCGTTCCGGCGCCTCGAGTGTTCTTTCCGGCTCTGGGCATCATTCTGGCCGTCGTCATCGTTGCTATCGCCTTTCCGGTGCGTACCGGCAGCGTTCTCGCCCTGGTTCAGGGCTGGGTCGTGGCAGGCCTCGGCCCGTACTACATGGTGATCGTGGCCGCATTCGTGGTGTTCGCCGTGTGGATGGGCGCGAGCCGCTTCGGCGATATCAAGCTCGGTCAGGACGACGACAAGCCCGAATTCGGCATTATGAGCTGGTTCGCCATGTTGTTCGCCGCCGGCATGGGCATCGGCCTGGTCTTCTGGGGCGCGGCTGAACCGCTCACCTTTTTCACCAACCCCAAGCCCGGTGTGACCGGAGATCCCCGGGAACTCGCCGCGGCGGCCATGTCGCAGACCTTCCTGCACTGGGGCTTCCACGCGTGGGCAATCTACGCCGTGGTCGGGCTCGCGCTCGCATACTCCATCCACCGCAAGGGCCGTCCGGTCTCGATCCGCTGGGCGCTGGAGCCTCTACTCGGCGACCGGGTCAAGGGCCGTCTCGGAGATGCCATCGACGTCATCGCCATCGTGGGAACCCTCTTCGGTGTAGCCACCTCACTGGGCCTCGGCGTCAAGCAAATCGCGGCTGGTCTGAGCTCCCTGGGAGTCGTCGGAGGGGTCAACGACGTTCTTCTCATCGTACTGATCACGGCCATTACGGCCGTCGCGACTGTCTCTGTGGTCAGCGGCGTCGGCAAGGGAATCAAGTGGCTCTCCAACATCAACCTCGGCATGGCCGGCCTGCTGCTGGTCGCCGTGCTGCTCCTGGGGCCCACGCTGTACCTGCTGCGCGTGCTCGTGCAATCCATCGGCGGGTATTTTCAGGATGTGGTCGGCCTCACCTTCGACGCCAGTTCGTTCACCGGTCAGGCCGGAATTGACTGGCAGGGTGCCTGGACGGTCTTCTACTGGGGCTGGTGGATCTCGTGGGCGCCGTTTGTCGGCGTCTTCATCGCCCGCATTTCGCGCGGACGCACCGTGCGCGAGTTCATCGCCGGCGTACTCCTTGTTCCAACCCTGGTCACGTTCGTCTGGTTCGCCGTTCTCGGCGGCAGCGCCATCCGGCTCGCCTGGGAAGGTGACGGCGGCGGACTCTTCGACCCCGAAGTCGGAATCGTCTCCGAGAGCGTGCTGTTCAACTTTCTCGGACAGCTTCCCTTCGGCAGTATTCTCTCGGTCATCGCGGTCATCGTTGTGGCGATCTTCTTCGTGACCTCAGCCGACTCCGGCTCGCTCGTCATTGACATGCTTGCCTCCGGCGGCGATACCAATCCGCCCAAGTGGAGCCGCATCATGTGGGCAAGCCTCGGCGGCATGGTGGCCATCGCCCTATTGTTGGCCGGTGGACTAGCCGCGTTGCAGACCGGAGCAATTCTGACCGCGATTCCGGTGAGTGTCGTCATGATTGGCATGTGCATCGCGACCTACAAGGCGTTCCGCATCGAACACGAAGTCCTCGTCAGTGCCGAACGCCGTCAACGCCGCGAGGAGATGGCCCGTCGTGTCGGCAAGTCCGTCACGGCGCATCTTGAGGAGAACTTCGATGACCACTTCGGTGATCAGGTTGACGGGCACATTGAAGCCGCGCTAACCGATGATCCGGCGCGTCGGCCGCGCTGGGGTCGGCGCCCGAAGGCCTGACGCCATCTGAGTCGGCCATCATCTGAGTCCGCGGTCGCCCGCTACATGCCGTTTGCGGCCCGGACTCGGTTGACCAGGTCGCGCCAGGGGCCGCTCACCTCCGGTTCGGCGAGAACAACCTCGTGCGGAGCGCAGCGAATGCGGTAGGCGAACCGGTCGGGGCCGACTTCACTGCTCGTGACGTTGTCCCACGGTAGAGAATTCAAGAATTCGGTCCACGTCTTCGGATCGGGTTGTTCTTCGACTCGGACTTCCCAGGTCACACGGATTCCGGCCATCCCGCCGCTACGCGAGACGATAACTTTCATACCGCGATGTTACTCCGGACGCGGCGCCGGGGCGGGAGCGCTCGGTGCGTCCGGCGGGAGCTGCGGCTGCCTCGGAACCGGCTGCGGCGATTCCGGTTCGCCCGGTTTGCCGGGTTCGCCCGGTTCGTTCGGCGGGCCCGGCAGGTTCGTGGTGCTCAGCAGCGGGCTGGGAACGGCCGCCACAACGCCCACCGTTGCCCAGGCTCGTAATACGGCATCGTGCTCGACGCCACCGCTGCCGAACTGCCGCGCGGCGGTGGCTGCCGTCGCCGCGGCGAAGGCAGCGAAGTCGCTCTGACGAAGCAGCCCCGCGCCGGTGAGCGTGTCATACCAAATGCGGCCCGGGATCTCCCAGGCGTTGCCGCCGAGCGCATCGGCGACCAGATAGAACGCGCGATTGGGGATGCCCGAATTGAGATGCACTCCGCCGTTGTCATCGTCGGTTTCGACATAGCCGGCCATGCTGTCCGGCTGCGGATCTTTGCCGAGAACATCGTCGTTGTACGCGGTTCCTGGTGCTTTCATCGAGCGCAGGGCGATGCCTTCGACCTGATCGGTGAACAGGCCCTCGCCGATCAGCCAGCTGGCCTCGGCCGTTGACTGCCCTTGGGAATACTGCTCGACCAGGGCGCCGAACACGTCGGACATGGATTCGTTGAGCGCGCCGGACTGACCCTCGTATTGCAGATTCGCCGTGAACTGGGTGACCCCGTGCGTGAGCTCGTGCCCGATCACGCTGGGCGAAATCGTGAAACGGTTGAAGACCTGACCATCGCCGTCGCCGAACACCATGCGCTCTCCGTCCCAAAAGGCGTTGTCATACTGCTCGCCGTAATGCACGGTCGCCTCCATCGGAAGCCCGTTGCCGTCGACGCTGTCCCGGCCGAACTGAGTCCAGAACAGGGCTTGAGTGTGGCCGAGACCGTCGTACGCCTCGTTCACGGCATGGTCGCTGCCAGCCGGTTGCCCCTCCGTGCGTACTCGGCGACCGGGCAGGCGCTCCCGGCCGTCGGCATCGGAAATGGTGCGATCAGAGTCGCCAGGGGCGCGCGTCGGCCGCGCGCGGGCTCCGGAATCGCGGGCTCCGGAATCGCGGGCTCCGGAATAAAGGGAAGGATGCTCGCCGTCCCGCAACTGTCGAATCTGCGAGTCCCGCAGCAGCGACTGCCGTGCCGCCGCCGCCGCCTCGAAAAACCGCGGATCATCGACTTTCGCCAAGCGCACCAGCAGGTACGGCGGAACGATGCTGCAGTGTGGGTGAAGCCCGAAATTGCGCTGCGGAGTGTTCATGTGCAGAGTCTGGCACCGGCCGCTGACATTGCAACCGCGTATTTTCACCGCGCTGAATAGACTCGGCTCATGCGCTTTGGAATCGTCATACTTCCGCAAGACCCCTGGCAAGTTGCCCGAAGGAAATGGCTCGGAGCAGAGCAGTACGGTTTCGACCACGCCTTCACCTACGACCACCTGTCCTGGCGGTCGCTGGCCGACGAACCGTGGAACGCGACCATACCCACCCTCACCGCGGCGGCGGCAGTGACCGAGCGCATCAGGCTGGGAACTTTTGTCTCGTCGCCGAATTTTCGGCATCCGGTGCCGTTTGCCAAAGAGGTAGCGACGGTCGACGACGTGTCGGGCGGGCGATTTTTGCTCGGAATCGGCTCCGGCGGCACCGGGTTCGACGCCGGTGTTCTCGGCCAGCCGGTATACACCCCTCGCGAACGGCACGAACGGTTCGCTGAGTTCGTCGCCGACCTCGACGTGCTGCTTCGCGGCGAGGAGCCGGGGTCGACGGCGGGTATCGGCTTCGCGGGCGAGTGGTACACCGCGATCCACGCGCGGATGGTGCCCTGGCCTGATCTTCCTCCGCGCCGTGCACGAGTGCCGTTCGTGATCGCGGCCAACGGTCCGAAAGGCCTCGGGCTGGTGAGTCGGTTCGGGCAGGGCTGGGTGACAACGGGGCCCGACGGCGCCGTGGGGGAGCGGTGGTGGGCCGGAGTGCGCGGTCTCACCGACCGATTGGAAGACGTTGCCGGCACCGAGGGGCGAGACCCGGCCACGATCGAACGGTATCTTTCTCTCGACAGCGGCGGCACGTATTCGCTGCAAAGCATGAACGCGTTTGAGGATGCCGTCGGGCGGGCCGCCGAGCTCGGCTTCACCGACGTGATCAGTCACTGGCCGCGCGAGAGGGGAATCTACGCCGGCGACGAGGGCATACTCGATACGGTCGCGGCCAAACTGAACTAAATAGGCCGAAAAGGCCGGTCGATCGAGGTTTCGGTGCAGCGCCTGTCTAGGCTGGGAGCATGCGCGCACAAGACGACCCCACGCCCCCGGTCCCTCGTACTCTGCTGACCGATCGGCTGGGCTGGCTCGGTTTGCGCAGCGGCCAGATTTTGCTCGTCATCATTCTCGCTTCGGCGTTCATTTACGGCCTGGTTCAGCTCAAGCTCGTCGTCATCCCGGTACTGATCGCCATTATTCTCGCCTCAGCTTTGAGCCCGGTCATCACCGGATTGCGTAAACGCGGCGTCGCCGCCATCCTGGCCACCTGGATCACCCTGCTCGGCGCTCTCACCGTTTTCGGCGGCATCATCACCCTGATCGTCTTCGCGGTGCGCGACCAGTGGGATGAATTGTTCTCGTCGGCCTCCGAGGGTATCGACCATCTGCAGCAGTTCCTCATTGATGGGCCGATCCAGGTCGATGAGACGCAGATCGAAACCGCACGCACCGCCATCGTCGACTTTCTCACGAGCAGCCAGTTCGGCACGGGCGCGCTGGCCGGGGCATCCGCTGTCTTCGAACTGATCACCGGCACCGTGCTGCTCATGGTTATTTTGTTCTTCTTTCTCAAAGACGGCGGCCAGATCTGGAACTTCTTCCTGACGCCGTTCCATGGCGAACGACTGGCTCGCGGGCGTCGTATCGGTCACACTTCGCTGCGCGTGCTCGGTGGTTACGTGCGTGGCACGGCGATCGTCGCAGCCGTCGATGCCACCGCGATCGGCGTGGGCCTGGCCATCTTGCAGGTGCCACTCGCCCTGCCGCTGGCGGTCATCGTGTTCCTCGGTGCGTTCATTCCCCTGATCGGCGCGACCGCAGCCGGGGTGCTCGCCGCCCTCGTGGCCCTCGTCGCGAGCGGACCCGGCGTGGCACTCATCGTCATCATCATTGTGATCGCCGTCAACCAGCTCGAGGGCAATTTTCTGCAGCCGGTCGTCATGGCCCAGTCGCTCAAGCTGCACCCGCTCGTCATTCTGGTTGCGTTGACCGCCGGCACCATCCTCGGCGGCATCGTCGGCGCCGTGCTTTCGGTGCCGATCGCGGCAGTCACCTGGGCCATCGCCAAAGCCTGGAACGCACCGGATGCCCCGCGGCCGCGAGCCGTACCGGCCAAGCGGCGCCTGCGCAAGCGCTGACCCGCAGCTTCTGATAGCGCTTCACGCGACTGGCGTACATGAATATTCAACGTCGGCGCCCGGAGCCCATCGAGATCGGCGCTGTCGCGGCCGTCGTTCGGCCGTGACGGCCTACGCCGTTCGGATGAACAGGTAGGCGAAGGGTGATTTCGTGTACCCGATGCCACGACCTAAGTGGTGGAGGGCATCGATCGAAAGGGTCTGCGGCTTCTTGGGGACCAGGTATGAGTCGAGCTCGGTGGTCTCGACCCGGTAATTTCCGGCCCGGGAAATGACAACGCCCGTCAGCTGGTAGCGAGGGTCGATGGATGCCATGGCGGCGTCGCCATGGCTTGAGTTGACGAGCAGAATGCCCCCGACTTTGAGGTGCCGGGTGCAATGTTCGGAGACGAACCCGGCGAATAGTGAGACGAGCACGTCGAAGTGCTCATCGGGCAGGTCGAGGCGGTTCGTGTAGTCGGCATGGATGAATGTGATGTCCGGATTTGCCGGCCCGCTGTGGTCGGCGACGATTTCGGCCACGCCGGCTGTGTCAGCAAAGAAGCCCGGCGCCCGACCGTCGCTGTCCAGATAGGTGACCGAATCGAACGCGAACGACGGGGCGATGTCGACGAAGCAGCCAGGGTAGAACACGGCCTTCGCGTCGATCGCTCCGGCTACGGCGCTGAACAGGCGCCAGCGGTCACCCTCGTGTTGGTCTTGTTTGGTCCAGAGCACGGCCGTTCGGGGTTTCATGCGGGTGCTCCTCGAATCTTCTGCGCTCCGGCAGCGACGGCTTCACGCCGCTTGCGTTCCGAAAGCGACGTGCGGTGACGGTCCACAGCTTAGACGTCGGCGTCGACTGTTCCGGGAACGCAGGCGCCGGCGCACCTCGCGGCTGTGGGAATGTTGACCTATTGACAGCTGCCACCCGCGTACTTGGAGAATCATGACCGACCACGGCCCGTTTCACCTTCCCCGACCGTGCTTGACGCTTGACCAAGCGACCGACCTCGCTCGCGACTGCTTCGGCGTCACGGGCACCATCAGGGAGCTTGGCAGCCATCAGGATCGCAATTTTCGCATTGAAACGGATACCGCCGCCTTCGTGCTCAAGGTGTCCAACCCGGCCATCGCCGCGGTCGAACTGGAAGCTCAAAACGCCGCCCTCACACATCTTTGCGGAATAGGGCTCGACTTGCCGATCGCCGTCGCCGGGATCGCCGGCGAAAAGATTGAACACATCAGCATCGACGGGCAGAGCCTCGACCTGCGCCTGCTGACCTACGTCAACGGGCATCCGCTGACGGATTCGGTACGTCTGACGACCGGGCAGATCTGGTCGCTGGGCGATGTGGCCGGTCGCGTTGCGCGTGGCCTCGCCGACTTCGAACACCCGGGAACGAATCGGTTTCTGCAGTGGGACCTGCGGCGCGGCGGGGCGGTCATCGACGCCCTCCTGGCCGAGGTCGACGACGAGGCTCACCGTGAGCGGCTCCGCACGGTCACCGACGCCGCTCGGCAGCAGCTCGCCCCGATCCAGGCCGATCTGCGCGTGCAGACAATTCACGGCGACCTGACCGACGACAACGTCGTGATCCACGATGACGCCGGCGACCTGATCACCGGTGTGATCGACTTCGGAGATGTGGCCCAGGGCTGGCTCGTCGCCGAGCTTGCGGCTACGTGCGCCTGCGTGCTGTACCGCAGCCCCCAGCATCCGCTCGCCGTTCTGGACACGATCGAGGCCTTCACGACGCTGGTACCGCTCAGCGATGCCGAACTCGAGGCGTTGTGGCCTTTGATCGTGCTGCGCACGGCGGTGCTCGTCGTGAGCGGAGAACAGCAGGTTCACCTCGATGGCGACAACGCATACGCCGACGCGAACCGCGCCCGTGAGTGGCTCGCCTTCGCCACGGCGGCCGACCTCGACGGCGCGCGGATTGCAGCCCTCATCCGCGCCACGGTGACCGGCACGGATGCGCCGATCAAGGCAGCCGCGCACACCCTGCTGGGCCGGCTCGACCCCACAGCAGTCATCGATTTGTCGGTGACGAGCGCCGCGTTCGACGCCGGCATCTGGCTCGAACCGGGCGTTGACGAGCGCGTGGCAACGGATGCCGCCGCCCGCCTCGGGCACGCCGTGACCCGCTATGGCGAATACCGGCTCTCCCAGACCCGAATCGACACGGGCAAGGAATCGATCACATGTGCTCTCGGTATTGAGGTGTATCTGCCCGTGGGTACCGTGGTTTCGGCACCGGTCGACGCCGCCCTCGTGGTCGTCGATGCTGACACGGTTCGGCTCGAGGGTGCTCAATACGATCTGTGGCTGACCGGTATCGACCTGAGCGTCGTCGACGGCGAGACCGTCGTGTGCGGAATGGTGCTCGGTACAGTTGCGCAGCGTTCGCCTGCGAATCGGCACGGCATCGCCCGGCTGACGGTGCAGGTCGGCCGGCTGGGCGGCATCCGTCCCCCGTTCTTTGTGGCGCCGTCTGCCGCAGCGCGCTGGCAGCGAGTCTGCCCCGACCCGTCCGTGCTGCTCGGGCTGGCTACGGCACGACCGGTCGCCGACCCCGCCGAACTCTTGAAACGCCGGGACGCGTCGTTCGCGCGCGTGCAGGAACACTATTACCAGGCGCCGCCACAAATCGAACGCGGCTGGAAGCATCACCTGATCGACACCCACGGGCAGAGCTACGTCGATATGGTCAACAACGTCACGACCGTCGGTCACGGACACCCCCGTATTGCGGAGGCGGCACGCAGCCAATGGTCGCTGCTCAACACCAACTCCCGCTTTCACTATGACGAGCTCGTGCAGTTCACCGAACGCCTCGCCGAACTCGCGCCCGACCCGCTCGACACGGTCTTTTTGGTCAACAGCGGCACGGAAGCCGTCGACCTCGCGCTGCGGCTGGCTCTCACCTACACCGGCCACGACACCGTGCTCTCGGTGCGGGAGGCGTATCACGGCTGGTCGATGGCAGCGGATGCCGTCTCCTCCTCGGTCGCCGACAACCCGCGGGCACTCGAGGGCCGGCCCGACTGGGTGCACCTCGTTGAGGCGCCCAACGCCGTGCGCGGCAAATATCGCGGTATGCAATCAGCCCCGCAGTACCTGGGTGATTTCGACGATGACCTGCAGGCCATCGACGAGGGCGGGCGCACGGTGGCCGCTTTCATCGCCGAGCCGGTGTTCGGCAATGCCGGCGGTGTATTGCTGCCCGACGGCTACCTCGCCGGCGTGTACGAGCGGGTGCGCGAGCGCGGCGGACTCTGCATTGCCGACGAGGTGCAGGTGAGCTACGCGCGCCTCGGCGAACATTTCTGGGGAACCGAACAGCAGAACGTGGTTCCCGACATCATCACCATCGCCAAGGCGATGGGCAACGGGCATCCGCTCGGAGCGGTGATCACCCGCCGCGACGTGGCCGAACGTTTCGCCGACGACGGACCGTTCTTCTCCTCTGCCGGCGGCAGCCCGCTCAGTTGTCGGATCGGCCTCACTGTGCTGGACGTGATGCGCGACGAGGGCCTGCAGCGCAATGCCCAGGTCGTCGGTCGGCACCTGAAGCAAGGACTCGAACGGCTCGGCGAACGATTCGATGTCATCGGCGCGGTCTACGGAATGGGGCTCTACCTCGGCGTTGAGCTCGTGAGTGACCGTGCCGAATTCACACCGGCCACCGTCACGGCCGCCCGAATCTGTGACGAGCTGCTGCTGCGTGGCTGCATCGTGCAGCCGACCGGCGATTTCAAGAACGTGCTCAAGATCAAGCCGCCGCTCTGCCTCAGTATCGCCAGCGCCGACCATTTTCTGCGCGCTCTTGCCGATGTGCTCGGCGATCTTGGGGCCTGAATCTCAGGTGGTTCGTTCCGCACCGTTTTCGTCGACGACGACCACGGTGACGCCGAGCGCCAGAAAAGGAGCGATTTGCTCGGTCGTGGCGGACGTGTCGGTGATGAGCGTCCAGGGCAGCGCGAGCACGGCCCAGGCGTGAAAGGGGCGCGCACCCAGCTTCGCGCCGTGCGCGAGCACGTAGACCTGATCGGACCGGCGGGCCATGAGCTCCTTGAGCCGGGTCTGTTCTAGGTCGGCCTCGCAGATGCCATTCTCCGCGGTCACCCCGTCGGTGCCGAGAAAAAGTCGGTCGAAGGTCATCCGTTCCAGGGCCGCCTCGGTCAGCGGTCCGAGAAAACTTTGGCTGAGATGGCGTAGCCGCCCGCCCAGACAGTCCACCTGCACACCTTCGGCATCGGCGAGCTCGTCAAGGATGCTCAGACCGATGGTGGCGACCCGCAAGTTGCGGATGCCGCGTAGCTCGTGCGCTGCTGCTCCAACGGTGGATCCGGCGTCGAGCAGCAGACTCTCGCCGGGCTTCACGATCCCGGCGACCCACCGCCCGATCCCACGTTTCTGCACGTAGGCCTCCCCGATGCGCTGCCGCAGCGATGCTTCGGGATGCGTGGCGAGCCCGATCGCGCCACCGAATGTCCTGGCCAGACGGCCCTTGTCGTGCAGCAGCGCCAGGTCTCTGCGAATTGTCGACGCTGTCACGTTGAAACGGTCCGACAATTCGTCCACGGTGGCGAGGCCGGTCGTGGTCGCCAACCGTACGATCTCATCGCGGCGACTGTTTGCCGAAACCATGACTCCTTCTTTCCTCACCTGACTCATTTCAACGGATGCCGCCGCCTCGGTTAACCTACCGCGGTGCGGGTTGCCATTTCTGCGGCCTGGTGCAGGGCCTCGATCATGCTGCGGGAATCCGCTATGGCCTTGCCTGCAATGTCGAAGGCTGTTCCGTGGTCGACGGAGGTGCGGATGACCGGCAGTCCGACGGTGATGTTGACACCGGCTTCGATGCCGAGGACCTTGACCGGGCCGTGACCCTGGTCGTGGTACATCGCCACGACGAGATCGTAGTCGCCGCGACCAGCCAGAAAAAACAGCGTGTCAGCAGGAAGTGGGCCGTACACATCGACTCCGGCTTCACGGGCAGCCCGTACGCCGGGTTCGATCTTCTCGGCTTCTTCGCCCTGACCGAACAACCCGCCTTCACCCGCGTGCGGGTTGATGGCACAGACACCGATTTTCGGGCGCGCCACGCCAGCACGCACGAGCGCATCGTGCCCGCGTCGGATGGTGCGTTCGACCAGACCGGGGTTGATTTTCGCCACGGCGTCGACCAATCCGATATGCGTCGTCACGTGGATCACCTTGATCGTCGGGGTCGACAGCATCATGGAGACTTCGTCGATGCCGGTCAGGGTAGCAAGCATTTCGGTGTGGCCGGGAAAGATATGACCGGCCGAATGCAGTGCTTCTTTATTGAGCGGGGCCGTGCAGATGGCCTGCACTTGGCCGCTCATAGCAAGTTCGGCGGCTTTCTTGATGTATTCGTAGGCCGCGTGACCGGCAATCCGGGAGAGCTGGCCCCACGGCAGATCCTCCGGCAGCAAGGCGAGGTCGATGACATTGACGCGGCCCGGCTCGAATACGGCGTCCTGCACCTGTTCGATCGCGACGATTCGGGCGTCGACACCCAGAATTGTGGCGGCTTGGCGCAGACGCAGGGCATCGCCGATGACGACGGGCCGGCATTGGGCATTCGATTGCGGGGCCAGCACGGCAGCGACCACAATTTCGGGGCCGACTCCCGCGCCGTCACCCATCGTGACGGCAACATAGGGCAGTTCGAGTAGATCGACGGTGTTCATAAAGCTCCTGGTGAGTGTGGGCCGCACTGCGGCGGAGGCGGTGGCGGTGACGAATGGGGGTGTCGCGCTCAGCGAGCGCAGGTGAGAGTAGATGACGTGCAGGCTGTCTGGCCCGCCGAAACTTCCCGGACGGGTCACGACCAGGCCGCCCTGGTCGGTGCGGGAAAGCACGGCTCCGTGTTCGATTTCATGAACCGGCTCCATCCACAGCACGCCGAGCGACTGCAGAACTGCCCGGGCGGTCTCGCCGCCGGTCAGTACGAGATGATGACCGTGCGTGAGAGGGGCGACGAACGCAGCGAACGCGTCGGCGAGGCGACCCGAAACTGCCGGATCCAACGACTGCCGGTCTACACAGACCGCGGCCGATCCCAGCGCGAGAGCACTCGATAGCGCGGCCGGATTTGCTGTTTTGTTCAGTAGGTCCGCCGGGTGCAGCGTGACAACGGTCACACCGGCGGCGGCCAGGGTACGCAGTTGCTCGCGGCTCTGGCTCGATGCGGTTCCCACAACCACAAGCACCGAACCGGATGCCCTGTTCCCGGGTGCGTCGTCGTCGCGACTGCCCCATGGAAAGAAAGCCGGGTCCGGCGGATTTGGCGAAGGCGCAGGCTGCGCGGTCGGCTGGTGCTGAGGCGTCCCCCTGACGGCGCGCCCGACCGCAGCTGCGAAGGCCGAGGCACCCACCAGGTGGGTTCCGACCTGCCGCAGCGCGGCCGCTGCCAGGGCATCGAGATCGTCTGCGGTTTCGGCATCGCAAACGGCTATGACGCCGGCCGTGGCGAGTTCACGAAGCCGGGCTGCCAGAATGCTGTGCGCGCCGCGTACCGTGTGGAGATCGACCAGGGCGACATCAAGCGGGGCCAGGGAAGCCGCTATCGTCGCCGGCACGGCCGTCGGCTCAGCGTGCCAGAGCGTCGTCTGGTGCAAGGGGGTCCCTGCCGCGTGCACGACGCCGCCGATCGTGCTGCGGGCGAGCGCGGGCAAAGCCGGCGCGAAGACAATGGGTCCGTGTGCCGACAGGGCGCCCAGCGAGTCCGCAAGATGACCGCGCAGCAAGGAATCAACTTTGAGAAACACCAGTGGCCGCGCATCGGAACCTACGCTGCCGAGCAGATTCTGCAGCAGCACCCCTAAGCGTCGGGTGGAGTATTCGGCCGAAAAACGCCGGCTATCGGTATCGAGAATGAGCAACTGATCGGGTATCGCGTCGGCCCGGCGCGACGGCGCGTCACCCGACAGAAGCACGATGCGCGGAACCATGCTGCCGTGCGGCGCGTGCCGTGTGTGCGGCGCAGCGGGCGGAGCCAACGCGATGGCGGTTTCGGCGGCACCTGAAAGGTCGTCTGCGATAGCGACAATGCGCCTCATTCCAACCTCCTGGGCGATCTAGGTAGAGAAATACGCGAAGAATTCGCGGTTTCGCGTGCTCGTGTGAACTCATCGGCGATGATCATCCGTGCTCCCACACACAGGGAATAAAACTGTCCTGCACGAAACACGCTAGTCGTCTTGCGCGTTTCGCGCAATCATGACAGTCTGATTTTCACACAGTTGGAAACGCGACCATCGAGTGATGCGAAGCAGGTCCAGCGCCTTGTCAGTTCCATACCTGGAGGTCAATGATGACTCGTTCCGAGAGCGCCGTTCCCGGCGCCGCATTCTTTGGGGCTCTTTCCGAGCGTTCCTACCCGCGCCGATCAATCCTGCGTTGGGGGGCTGCCGCCGGTGCCGCCGCGATCTTTGCGCCGACGCTGACCGGAT
>Ga0307486_1002148_pt1 | contig 14109 bp, 12 predicted proteins | sample CBIW02metaG_FD_203663 | JGI IMG/M metagenome (GOLD analysis project Ga0307486, IMG submission 203663) | Sea-ice brine microbial communities from Beaufort Sea near Barrow, Alaska, United States - CBIW 0.2 | ecosystem: Environmental > Aquatic > Marine > Coastal | place: USA: Alaska | collected... | reverse complement strand
TTCGGGGTACGCGGATTAGCGCAACGAAGGGGATCAACTTTTTTTCCTGTGTCCAAGACCTTTTCAACGAAGCGCTTTCCCCGCAATACGGTCCATGTTGTCATTTGGGAAGTGACAAGTTAAAGGGGAATGTGCTGAGGGGTTGTGAAATGGCAATTGTGCCGAAGGACAAAATACGTTATTTTAAGGCAGTAAAAGTAAGGTTAACCGTAATAATTGGAAGGTTTATTTTTAGAAAAATGGATTTCAAAAGATTAATTTTCCAATAATTATTAATTTAAAAACCTACTTATGAAAACAACCAAATTTTTATTTCCGATTTTAGGAGCTGTATTTTTCATTATTTCATGTGAAAAGGGAGAGGATTCATTAACTAATGATGAGTTCTCTGTAAATCAAGAGGAGAAAATTTCCAAAACGGATTTGAATACAATTTCTTCATTGCATTTTAATACTGATAATGCGCAAATTATTGACTTTCTTTTGCCTGATGGATCAACTGAAAAAACCTATTTAATTGAGGGTGATATTTTAATGAATCCGGAGAAGTTGAATGAGTTTTATTCTGGAAATATTACCAGTAAACAGTACCGAACTTATAATTTAGTGTCAAGTCCCAGGAATGTTAATGTAATTGGATTCACAGGGGGTGGTGGTCAGGGATTGACTTCAAAACAAAGAACAGCTTTACAAGGAGCAATTGCTAATTACAATGCTCTTAATATTGGACTAAACTTTACTTTAACCTTTGGGACGAATTATGACCCTTACGACATTGTAGTATATCAAAATCCAAATGGACAAGCAGGGGGTGTTGCAGGTTTTCCGAGTGGAGGCAATCCATATAAGTATGTTCAGATATATTCAGGGATGGAAAATTACAGTACTTCTACTAATGAGCATGTGATCACTCACGAGATTGGTCATACTGTGGGGCTGCGTCATACGGATTGGTATAGCCGACAAAGTTGTGGCCAGAGTGGGGAAGCTGCCGACCCTTCAGGAGCGGTTCATATTCCGGGTACTCCAACAGGATATGATTCCAATTCTGTGATGTTAGCTTGTTTTAGTGCAAGTGAGGATGGAAATTTCGGTTATTACGATGAGGTTGCTCTTGAGTATTTATATTAACTTTTTGTTTTATTGTTAGATGAAAAAGGATGCTCTAACCGACATCCTTTTTTACTATTTTCTAATAAATTTCAATTATATCCCATACTTTTTACTAATGATCAGGAAATTTTGCATATTAAATTGTGATATTACGGATGAAGTAAAAATTTTGGAATTTTTTAAAGAATTTTCTGAATATTTTTGTGTTGGTGTTTCAAAGGAGTATGATATATCTTTAAATCTTGTTTTAAAGGATTCACCAGATCTGATTTTTATAGATATAGATCAAAACTCAGGTAATACATTTGAAACTCCTTTTAGTTTGATAAATGAGCTTTATCATTATCTGGATTATTTGCCTACACTTATTGCTATTTCCTCTTCTACCGAAAAGGCTTATGATGTAATAAAATTAGGATTTTACGATTATTTGCTTAAACCTCTTCCTGAACTTCACCTTAGAAGATGCCTCTTAAGGCTAAATACATCCTTTAAAAAAACCTTTCCAAAGAAACTATGCATTAAATCCTTCTCCGATCATCAGTTTATTGATTTGAATTCTATATTATATCTTAAAGCAGATAATAATACTACCGATATTTTTCTCAAGGACCACAGTAAAATTGCGGGATTCGAAACCCTTAAATATTATGAAAATATCCTTCCTAAATATTTTTTGAGGATACATAATAGTTATGTGGTAAATACCAATTTTTTGGCACGAATTAATTTTGCCAAATCAAGTATAAGATTGTTGGGTAATAAAACAAAAATACCATTTTCCCGATCCCACAAGGAAAATGTTAAAATATTAAAAGAGTCTTTATACACTAAGTGTTGTATAAATTAAAAACAAGTCAACTACCCTTCAAGTCAGGTTAATTACACCCCACTCTATACTGACTGCTAAAGGAACCTTCCTCATCCATTATATCAAGTAATACGCCACTACTTTTGAGTGTGTTAACATTTATTTAAGAACAGCTTTCAGGTTCTAAATAATAAGGGATTAAAAAATTTCATTGTGCACGATGAAAGGATTTCTTCCAGAACCGGAGCCGAACCACTTAACTATTGTTCAATTTAAAAACTCAAACCATGAAAAAATTAAAAATTTTATTATGCCTATTATCCCTGCCTTTATTTTTAATATCCTGTGAGCCAGAAGAAATTGATTTAGAAAATGGAATAAAAAATAAAAATCAGCCAAAAGAAATTATAACTTTTTCAGATACGGGTGATCAGGAAACACCACCTGTAGAGAAAAAACCATAACATTTTTAAATAATAAAAGCTTCCATTAGGAAGCTTTTATTATTTTTCTTTATTTTTGAGCTATAATTACTATAGTGAATCATCAAACATTTTTTTCAATTTTATTAGTCGTTTTATTTTTTGCTTGTACTACCGAGAATAGCCACAATAAAATAAATCCTACCATTTTAGCCAAGCAAACTTCTTATCTTGAATTGAAAAAATTAATAATTGAAGATGTGGGTCTCACGGATTCAATTCAGGTCAAAATATTAAGTCTTGTAAATGATTCATTAAAGAATCATTTAATGTTTGATATTTCATCTGTTTATAAAAGTAAGGATTCTACAAATTTCAGATTTTGGAACAATCAAACTTTTGAGTTATCGGAAAAGTTAAATGATTCTTCAAAATTAGCTGAAAGCAATTGGGATTTAGCTAGTTTTTTTTATCAGCAAAATGTTTCAGACAGCTCTTATTTTTATTATAACAAAGCTTATAATTTATATGAGCGAATTGGCTACTCTGCTCAATCTGGCGGTGTGCTATTAAATATGGCGCTTATACAGAAAGATATAAAAGATTTTGTTGGAAGTGAAGTTACCGCTATCTCTGCTATAAAGAAATTGGAACCTCTGCAATTGAATGCACTATTGTATAATGGCTACAATCTTTTGGGAGTTTTAAACAATGAATTAAAGGAATATGACAAAGCCTTGAGTTTTCATCAAAAGGCACTTAGCTACGAAGAGAAATTTAATAATAGTGTTTTAAAGGCAACATCATTTAATAATATTGGAGTTATATATAGAAATAAAAAGAATTATAAAAAATCCTTGGAATATTTCAGAAAAGCTATTTCAATAGACAGTATTTATTTACAAAATTCTCGTCTTTTTGCAATGCTATTGGAAAATTCTGCATATTCCAGGTTTAAGCTAAATGACACTATAGGATTAGAAAACGATTTTTTATATGCTTTAAAAATTCGAGATAGTATAGATCATAAAGCAGGCATGATAACAAATCATTTGCATTTAGGAGAGTATTATTTAAAACAGTCAGATACTATTAAGGCCCTAGATCAAATTCAGATAGCTAAGTCATTATCTGAAGAATATCATAATTATGGAGATTTATTGGAATCATTATTATTTCTTGCTAAAATCATTCCTGCTAAATCAAAGCAATATTATTCCAAATACATAGGTCTAAACGATAGTTTACAAAATCAAGAAAGGTTGATTCAAAATAAATTCGCTAGAATTCGATTTGAAACTGATGAATTTATTGCTCAAAATGAACAATTAAATTTTCAGAAAAGATGGATAATTTTAGGTTCTTCAGGGTTAGTTTTCATTATTATTTCAGTTTTTGTAATAATAATCCAACGGAAAAAAAATAAGGAATTAGTATTAATTCAACAACAACTAAAATCAAATGAAGAAATTTATAATTTGCTGATAGATTCCCAGATTAAAATTGAAGAAGGCAGGGAAATGGAGAAAAACAGGATATCACAAGAATTACATGATGGGGTTTCAAGTCAATTATACGCAATAAGATTAAATTTAGAATCATTAAATAATAAATCAGATCCTGCATCATTAATTAAAAGGGAGAGGTTTTTAGAAGTAATGAGAAAATTGGAAGTAGAAATCAGAACTATTACTCATGATTTGAAAATGAATTTTTTCTCATCTAATATTGGTTTTTCAAAAATCTTAGAGGATTTAGTTAAAGAGCAGGAAAATATTGGTAAATTTAAGGGGAATATTATAGTGGATGAAGAATTTAAATGGGATGAATTGACTTCTAAGGTAAAAATAAATTTATATAGGATTATTCAGGAAGCCCTTCATAATATTAATAAATATGCCGAGGCAAAAAAGGTAGAGGTTATTTTTATAAGAAAAGATGAAAATGTGTTTTTAACAATCAAGGATGACGGTAAGGGGTTTGATGCAAAAACCAATACAACGGGTATCGGGATCAATAACATGAAATCCAGAATTAAAGACCTGAATGGCCAGTTTACTTTAAAAACAGGAGAGAATGGGACTTCAATTGAAATTAATGTCCCTAAATTAAGAAATAAGATAGCGTATGATAAAGCAAATTAAAATATTAATGATTGATGATCATGCACTTATTATTGAGGGATATAAAAGTATACTCGAGGAATATACCACTGATAAAACAGATCTTATAATAGATACCGCACTTGATTGTGATGAAGCACTTGCAAAAATTGAAAATTCTCCTGGTAATAAGATTTACGATGTTGTTTTTTTAGATATAGGTTTGCCACCCTCAATTCTTCGTAATATATATTCCGGAGAGGATTTAGGGATAAAGATCAGAGAACTTTCCCCGGATAGCAAGTTGATCGTAATTACTTCCTATAACGAGAATTCCAGAATTTTTAATATAATGAAAAATTTAAATCCTGAAAGTTTGCTTATAAAAAGCGATATTAAGAATTCAGAATTTATTGCTGCATTTGAGAAGGTTATGGATGGGGATTCCTATTATAGCCAAACGGTTAACACCTTGATGAAAAGGCGATTCAGGAACGATATTTTAATTGATCATATTGATCGAAAAATATTGTTTTATATTTCTAAAGGAGTTAGGACCAAAGATCTTAACAGTAAAATTAATCTCTCCATTCCAGCCATTGAAAAACGAAAACGTAATATGAAGTTAGCATTTGGTGTGGAAAATGGGGGCGATCTTGTACTTATTGAAAGGGCCAGGGAACTTGGGTTTTTGTGATTTATTCAAATTCAGGTAAATCTTCTTATGATAAATAAAACCTGTGTAAAGCTGGAGAATATGATTTTCCTGCGGGATTAACATATAACTTCTCTCCGGAATGATGTTTCCAGTACCAACGAAGAATTATAGATGCACAATTGAGCCTAATCGAAGCCATTCGGGGACTATTGAAATCTTCTTCCTAATTATACCTTGTGATTTGCACCAATCAATTTATTTCTTTAATCAGAGATATCTTTGAATAATTTAACATATACAATATTTTCGCTAAGAAAATAATCGCTCATCTAAAAATAGCGGAAGAAACTTCACAGACTGAATTTATTTTTCAATACTTCTACGAGCAATATTCAAAAGCTGTCTAATATCAATCCCGAGCCAATGTTATAAACATCTTTTGATTTTTAAGTTGTGTTATATTGTAGGTTTTATTCTGATTGTTAAGTATTTACTTATGTTATGTTTCGTAGTGTGGTTGGGTGATATTCTAGATACGGCCTTATAGAAATTATGGTTTATTTGTTTAAAGTTCCAAATTCCTTGGAGAAACCTTACTTATTGTATGGTTTCTCAATACAATTAACTTCTTTGCAATCCGTAAATTTGATCTCACCAGATTGTTAATATTCTTAAATAATTTCGTTAAAATGAAGAATATCAAATTTATTGTAAATAATTATTGTCGAATATAGTTGTTATTAATGCATGACAAAAAAACTTGAAAAATGTAGCTTAACCTTTTGTAGGGGTATTTATTTGCAAGTCCATAATTCAGAAAAAAATCACAAACTTATAAATGCTTAAATAATGTTTGAAAAATTGTTATAAAAAAATGGCGGAAACTGAAAAGCCAACAATGAGTAGGTGTAACCTAAATATTTTAATTATGAAAAAATTAGAAGATTTTTCTTGTGAAAAAGTAGAAATTAATTCCATTTATGGAGGAAACGAAGCAACTTTTGATCAAGACACAGTAACTATTGGTGCTAATTGCTCATCATGTGATGGTAGCGATGAAGGTTGGGATAATTAATCTCAAATTTCTAACTAAAGTGTGGGGTATTACCCCACACTTTTAAAAATAATTTTAATATGATTTTAATATTAAGTACGCCGGCTGATCATGACACGCAAACAGTAATAGATTGGTTATATGACAGGAATGCTTCTTTTTTTAGATTAAATGACGAAGATATAATGACGGGTGATACCTCTTTTAATTTGAATCCAAAAAATATTCAGAATGCATATATTCAAAAAGGTAATCAAAAAATATTTTTTAAAGATATAAAAGTTGTATGGTTTAGAAAATTTGGATTTTTCCAAAGTTATAAAGATACTTTTGGAAAAAACAGTGATATAACAAAATATATTTATTCTGAATTCGCTGTTTTAAGGACAAATATTTTAAGCCTCTTAAGAGATAAAATTTTGCTTAATAACAGATTAAAAATGCTTACTAAGCTAGAGATAATTCAATTGGCGAATGATTGTGGTTTAAATACGCCTAATAGTATAATAACTTCTCAAAAAGAAATTTTAATTCCCTTTTTTTTACAAAATAACTCCTCACTTATTACTAAATCACTTGGTGATGGTGAACATATTGTCTTTGAAAATGTAAAATACCCTTGTTTTACTCAACATATAACTGATTTAAATGATATTACGGAAAAATTTGGACCATCATTGTTTCAATCTCACATTGTTAAAAAATATGAATTAAGGATCTTTTTCCTAGATGGTGAATTTTATACTATGGTGATTTTTTCTCAAAATAATGAAAAAACTAAAATTGATTTTAGAAATTATGATTTTGATTTTCCAAACAGAAAAGGCCCCTACAAATTACCAAATTCAATAGAATCAAAATTATCAATATTAATGAATAAAATAGGTTTAAACACCGGATCAATTGATATGATAAAAGGGTTAGATGATAATTATTATTTCTTAGAAATAAATCCTTCAGGTCAATTTGGAATGACGGGTCTCCCATGTAATTATAATTTACATGAGAAAATAGCAAATTTTTTAATTAAAAAATTAAATTCACTTTAATGGAAAAAAAATTTTCAAAAGTTGTACCAAATGATTTTCTTGATTGCCTTCCTGTATTTATTTTTTTTGTAAAAGGAATTGAAAATGTGCCAAGAGTCAATAAGGACTTATCATATGCCTGTTCTATTTTTTATAATACAAAAAAAATGAAGTGTTACGAATTTTATAAACCATTCATTTTATGATTGACAAAAATAAATATTTCAAATTCTATGCATCTTGCATTCCTGTCCAAGGAATAAATAGGGGTGTTATTTATGATTTACAAAGAGGATCATTTTATTTTGTTCCAAATTCTATAATTAATGTATTAAATGAAAATGAAAATGAAAAATTAATCAATTTATATAATAAATATAGCTCACAAGAAAAACTTATTGATAAATATTTAGATTATTTAATTGAGAACGAATTGATTTTTTTAACAAATGAACCAAGCCATTTTATTCAATTAAATACAGGATTTAAAAGTCCTTTCCTTATAGATACCCTTATATTAGAGATTGATACAGTTCAAAGTTCTATCATTAATTTATTGGAAAACATAGATTTATTAGGTTGCATAAATCTTGTGCTTATAGTGAAAGAAGTACATAATCATAAAAATATTGAATTTATCATTGATGCTTGTAAATTTTCGAAAATTGAAATAATTAATGTACTTGCAAAATATAATGATGCAATTTCAAACGAATTATTGGCAATTAGATACGAAAATCTAAGATTAAGATATGTTACTCTTTTTGAAGCTGATAAAGGCGAAAAATTAAACGATGAGTTTATAACTAAAACAACTTTAAATTTAAAGAATTTATTGACAAAAAGAATTTATGGTTATGGTGATTTTACTTTAAATATAAAGGCGTACACCGAATCATTGAATTATAATTTATTTTTTAATAGAAAAATATATATTGATTCTGAAGGAAATATAAAACATTATTTTACAGAAAATGTTTCTTATGGAAATATAAAGAAGGACAAAATTAGAGATGTCATACTTTCTGATAATTTCCAAGAATTATGGAAAATAAATAAGGATAAAGTTGAAATATGTTGCGAATGTGAATTTCGCTATATATGTCCAGACAATCGTATTCCAAACGGTATTAATAAAGATAATCAATATGTTAATAATTCAATTTGCAATTATGATCCAAAAACAAATCAATGGAAAATCTAGATTTTTTTATTTTACCTTTTTTATTTTCGCTACAATTATTTTAGCATCTTCCTGTAGTTCTCCTAATCCATACATAAAATATAATTATATTAATGGTGAAACATTTTTAAATGATAGCTTAAATATTTCGGCCAATTTTTTTGCAGATGTTAGTTATTATCCTGTAAAAAGAAAAGATATAAATAAGAAAATAAAAGGCGTTAAACGATTAAAATATAAGGATTTATTAGTGTTTGGAACTACATACATACCTCCTTTTTATGATATCCTTTTGTTTTATAGTGAAAAAAATAAGAATATTGGAGATAGCATACAAACTAAACTATTAATAAAAGATACTCTGAACAATCGCGTTTTATTCAAAAAAAGCTTAAATAATAAAACTATTTATCTTTATCTAAAATCATCAGTAAATGCATCTAAAAAAAATGCCTTCTTGATTTTAGATGCCAAAAAAATTATTAATTCAGTAAGGTTTGATACTTTAAAAAAGTCAGAATTGACTTACCAAAAAATCTTCTATGCTAACATTGATAATGACAACTATCTATTTGTCAGAAATAAATTTGAAACAGCCCCAATAAAACCAGGTAAAAAATCTGATTGGGATAAATTTCAATATCTTACTACTATACTCTCTCATGATGCTTCTTACAAAGAACACGAAAAATTACTTGCTAATTTTGAATTGGATAAAAGGGTGTATTTTCAAGAAAAAATAGACAGTTTATTAATGGTTAAAGAAACTGCTACCGTTGGTAAGAAAATTGTAATTCAAAAGTTGAAAGAAATTTCAAAAAATGAAAAAGTTTTTATGCTCAATGAAAATCATTGGTATCCAAATCACAGAGTTTTAGCAACTAAATTGTTAGCTCCATTAAAGGAAAATGGTTATAATTATTTGGCAGTTGAAGCGGTAGCTACATACCAAGACACTTTATTAGTTAGTGACAAAAACACGACCCAATTTGGAAAGAGGCATTATCCAATTAAATCTACTGGATACTACACTCGTGAGCCATATTTTGGGGCATTAATTAGAAAAGCATTAGAGCTGGACTATAAAATTATAAGTTATGAAAATTTTGAAACAGATAATCGAGAACTCGGACAGGCTGAAAACCTAAAAAAAATTATTGACAATGATCCTAACGCAAAAATATTTGTTTATGCCGGACTTGCACATATATATGAGGGCAATTCTAAAGGACCAAAGAGAATGGCTACCTATTTTAAAGAACTTACAAACATCGACCCTATTACAATAGACCAAACACATTTATTTGGAAACACAAACAATGATTTAACATTATTCAAGGCTGATTTATTTAATGATGTTGAACGACTGAATACGAATGTAGATTATTTGTTAATTAATCATATAAAACCTTCGCTTTCTGAAATTTACCCCAATAAAACGATTAATAAGTATGCTATAATTGATGATAAACTAATTCCTTATTTAAATCAAGAGCTACTAATTTCCATTTATATTATTGATGAATACACAAAATATAAATCGTCAAGTATTCCAATAGTAAACAAGATTTTTACGGTAGATAACAATAAAATTGAATTGTTATTGCCAAACGGAAACTATTTTTTAAAAATTAGGGATAAAAATGATATTGATGTTTTGTCAATGGAATTAAAAATCAATGAATGAGCTTTCCGTTCTATAAACAATCAGATCGCAAAGATTGTGGGCCCACCTGTATTAAAATTATAGCCAAGCATTATGGTAAAATAATTAATACTCAACAATTGCGTACCCTTAGTGAAACTACTAGGGAAGGAAGTAGCCTGCAAGGACTGAGCGAAGCTGTAGAAAAAATAGGCTTTCGTTCTTTGGGCGTTAAGCTCTCCTATACTAAAGTATTAGAATCACCATTACCATACTTAATACACTGGAATAAAAACCACTATGTGGTTGTCTATAAAATTAAAAAGGGAGTAGTTTATATCTCCGATCCGGCTCACGGATTAATATCTTATACAAAGGATGAATTTATAGATCATTGGATCGGTAATAATGCCGATGAGAATACAGAAGAAGGTATTGCCCTTTTGGTAGAACCAACGCCATTATTTTATAAGGAAGAATTTGATGAAGATGAACCCTTTGGTTTTAGTTTTATATTTAAATATTTATTTAAATATAAAAAATTTATTCTTCAGTTAATTGTTGGTCTGCTTGCAGGTAGTCTTTTGCAATTAATTCTTCCTTTTTTAACTCAAAGTGTTGTAGATGTTGGTATAAATAACCAGGACATCAATTTTATTTATCTAATTCTTTTTGCACAATTATTTCTATATATAGGAAAGGCAAGCCTTGAAATTATTAGAGGTTGGATATTGTTGCATCTCAGCACTCGTATAAATATTTCGTTAATTTCTGATTTCTTTATTAAGCTCATGAAATTGCCAATTTCTTATTTTGATTCTCGTATGACCGGAGATTTACTGCAACGTATCAATGACCATAAACGGATTGAGCGAATTTTAACAACCTCCTCTTTAACAATCTTATTTTCGCTTTTTAATTTAGTTGTTTTCAGTTTTGTACTAGGCTATTACAGTATTCAAATTCTAGGAGTTTTTGTTTTTGGGAGTTTTCTTTATGTTGTTTGGGTTTTATTTTTTTTTAAAAAGCGAAAAGAACTTGATTACAAACGTTTCTCTCAAGTAAGTCAAGAACAAAGTAAAGTTATTGAACTTATTAACGGGATGCAGGAAATTAAATTGCATAATGCAGAAAGGCGAATGCGATGGAATTGGGAGTATGTTCAAGCACGTTTGTTCAAAATCTCTACAAAAAGTTTGGCGCTGGAACAGACACAAAGTGTTGGGTCTAATTTTATCAATGAGATTAAAAATATGTTCATTACAATTTTGTCTGCTAAATTGGTTATTGATGGGGAAATTACTTTAGGGATGATGGTGGCAATTAGTTATATTGTTGGTCAATTAAATGCCCCTGTAACCCAATTAATCACCTTTATGAGAGATGTACAAGATGCCAAAATCTCTTTAGAGAGATTGGGTGAAATTCACAATAAAGAAGATGAAGAACAAGAAGGTGATGAAAAAGTGACTAATATCCCCGAAAATGCTGACATTACTTTAAAAAATATTTCATTTAGATATACCGGTGGATTAGAATCCGTGTTAAAAGATGTTTCTTTTACAATCCCTACAAATAAAACAACAGCCATTGTCGGTGTTAGTGGTAGTGGCAAAACTACCTTAATGAAATTACTGCTTCGTTTTTATGAGCTAGATAAAGGCGAAATTTCAGTAGATAATTTTAATTTAAAAGATATTTCTCAAAAAGTTTGGAGAGCACACTGTGGAGTTGTAATGCAAGAAGGCTATATCTTTAATGATACAATTGCTAAAAATATTGCTGTTGGAGAAGACTATGTGGATACCAAAAAATTACTTCATGCGGTTAATGTTGCAAATGTTTCGGATTATATAGATGGGCTTCCACTAGGTTATAATACAAAGATTGGAAATGAAGGCTCAGGCCTAAGTACAGGGCAAAAGCAACGTTTATTAATTGCAAGGGCAGTATATAAAGATCCAAGCTTTTTATTTTTTGATGAGGCCACTTCGGCATTAGATGCCAATAATGAAATGGTGATAATGGAAAAGTTAAATACTTTTTTTACAGATAAAACAGCAGTAATTATAGCTCATAGATTGAGCACTGTAAAAAATGCATTTCAAATAGTAGTTTTAGATAAGGGGGAAATTGTAGAAGTAGGAAATCATGAAGAATTGATACGGCAAAAAGGAAATTATTATCACCTAGTAAAGAATCAATTAGAATTAGGGAATTAACAGAATATAATAAATGCCACAAGCACAGGAAAACATAGAAATACGCAGCGAAGAAGTTCAGGAAATATTAAGTTATGTACCTAACTGGATGATTCGCTATGGTAATACATTTGTATTTTTATTGTTATTATTACTATTAGCAATCTCTTGGTTTGTGAAATATCCAGATGTAATAACTGCTGAAGTTGTGGTTACAACAAAAATACCACCTGAAAAAATTTATGCAAAATCAACGGGTCAAATAGGGTCAATATTGGTGAATAATAATAGCCAGATAACTAAAAACTCTATTATTGGGGTAATTGAAAATTCAGGGAATTATAAGGATGTATTATTGCTTAAAAGTATATTGGATACAATTTCTATTGAGAAAATAAATTTTACTTTTCCCATGGATCAATTACCATTTTTAATTTTAGGTGAAATTGCAATGGATTTTTCGCTATTTGAAACAAACTATTCTGAATATGTTTTAAATAAAAAATTACAACCTTATTCCAGCGAGTTTTCAGCCAATAATTTATCCCTAGCTGAAATTAAAAACAGGCTGGTTATTTTAAAATCTCAAAAAGTATTAAATGAAAAAGAATTAGAATTTAATAAAAAAGATTTAGATAGAAATGAAATATTATTTGAAAAAGGGATAATAGCAGCTCAAGATTATGAGCAAAAACAGTTGGAGTATACCCATTCAAAACGGTTACTTCAAAACATGAGCACTTCAATTTCCCAATTAAATGAGGCGGTTGGTAACTCAAGAAACACCATAAAAAGTTCTAAAATTCGTAAAACTCAAGATGATACCAGACTATTAAAAAAAGTAATTCAATCATTTTATCAATTAAAAAAATCAATAAATGATTGGGAGTTGCGTTATGCATTAAAATCTTCAATAGCAGGAAAAGTTTCTTATATGTCTTTTTGGAATGAAAACCAAACGGTAAATATTGGTGATTTGGTTTTTACAATAATCCCATCTACAAGTTCAGGTTATGTAGGTAAAATTAAAGCCCCAATTCGGAATGCCGGAAAAATTAGATTGGGTCAAAAAGTCAATATCAGATTGGCAAATTATCCTGATACTGAATTTGGAATGCTTAATGGAAATGTTGAAAACATTTCTCTTTTTCCTGATAAAGAAGGAAATTACTTAGTGGATGTTTCACTTGATGAAGAATTGATAACTTCATATAATACGAAAATAGAATTCCAACAAGAAATGAGTGGAAAAGCTGAAATTATAACAGAAGACTTGCGTCTTATTGAGCGTTTCTTTTATCAGCTTAAAAATGTTTTTAAAAGATAAAAGCCTAAAAGATATATTTGCAAGTCCACTCTGTAAAGCCTGGTTTGGTTGTTGTGCTCATAATCCTAAAGGTTGTAATTAAAGTTTTTTGGCTAAATATCTTCTGTTATCCAGGGTTGTTTATTCTGTCCTAATCAACTTTAGCGGTGCCTAACAAGGATTATTTTAATCTCTTAAAACCTTACTAAAAGTAAGGTTTGCCTATACCTCAATTACTTTTAAACCCCTTATCTTCCTCCATTCATCTTTCTTTTTTATTGAGAATAAAAAACCTGGCAATAATATGGTTCATAGAACAGTTTATTTCTTAATTATTATCTTTTTTACCTCCTGCAAACTTATCTCAGTAGGGCAGGGAAAAGCTTTGGCTTCAGAACCTTTAATTGGGACTGTGGGAACTTTTGATGAAGATATATTTTCAGCTGAATTTACCCAGGCCGGTCTGCCGCAATTAGATGAAAAAATAAAATTGGCAGTGGGCTATAGATTCTTTAACAACAGGTCCCTCAGAAAGTTTAATTCAAGTGTTGGGAAAGAAGAGCAAAGACTCCAAATTGTAGATTCC
>Ga0307486_1002147_pt1 | contig 14110 bp, 8 predicted proteins | sample CBIW02metaG_FD_203663 | JGI IMG/M metagenome (GOLD analysis project Ga0307486, IMG submission 203663) | Sea-ice brine microbial communities from Beaufort Sea near Barrow, Alaska, United States - CBIW 0.2 | ecosystem: Environmental > Aquatic > Marine > Coastal | place: USA: Alaska | collected... | reverse complement strand
GGTTGCCGCTGTCTCGCCACGCGGTAGACCGCGACCATGTGAGCCGCGGTCTTCCAGGCTTCGTCGACCAGCTCTGGTCAGAAGCTGCCACGCGCGTTCTGCCGGTCTGGCAGGGTAAGACACTCCTTGCACGCAGCGCGCCCGCACCAGAGGCAGCGACAGGCGCGAATGCCATCGAGGCGACCAGCGTTCACCTCGGCCTCCTGCCCACCGACAGCTTGCCTGCCGGAGGCCTTCGCGTGTATCTGGGGCGTTCGTTGCCGACCGACCTTGCCGAACCGGCTGGCACCGGCATTGTCGCCGTGCAATTGGATGATGCCGCAGCCGCCCAGCTGGAACCCGATGAACAACGATGGGTGAACCTGCGGTCGTTAGCGACGGTGCTGAACGATCGCGATGCCGGCCTGTTTACCGAAGCGCTCGGCGTGCTGAACTGGCATGCATCACACACACACTGCCCTCGTTGCGGCGCCGCCACCAGTGTTGAAGAGAGCGGCTGGGTGCGTCTGTGCCCAGTGGATAACAGCCAGGTTTTTCCGCGCACGGATCCTGCGGTTATCGTTCTCATCACCGATGACAACGACCGAATGTTGCTCGGCTCCAACGCCCTGTGGGAGAACAACCGGTTCTCGCTGCTGGCCGGTTTCGTCGAGCCCGGCGAGGCGCTGGAGGAGGCCGTGATTCGGGAAATGCATGAGGAATCCGGCTTACGGGTGACTGATCCCAGCTATGTCGGTTCGCAGCCGTGGCCCTTTCCTGCCTCGGTCATGTGCGGGTTCACGGCTCGACTCGCCGACGATCAGGATGCCGGTGACCTGCTGCCCGACGGTGACGAGATTTTGGCGCTGCGATGGTTCAGCCGCAAAGAATTGCGCGATGCCGGGGAGTGGATGCTGCTGCCCGGTCCGTCGTCCATCGCTCACGCCATGATCGAACAGTGGCTGGGCGGCCCCGTGCCGGCTGGTCCTGAAATGATTCGTCCGTGACGGCATCGCAAACGGTCACAACCGATTCGCTGATGAGCGGCCTCGATGACCAACAGCGGATCGCCGCCGAGGCCCTGATCGGCCCCGTGTGTATGCTCGCCGGTGCTGGAACCGGCAAAACCCGTGCCATCACTCACCGCATCGCCCTTGGCGTTTTGACGGGCGCCTACGCCCCTAACCGGGTCATGGCCCTCACCTTCACTAGCCGGTCCGCCGCTGAACTGCGAGGTCGGCTGCGCCAGTTGGGAGCCGGGGGAGTGGCTGCTCGCACCTTCCACGCGGCAGCGCTGAGCCAGCTCAACTATTTCTGGCCTCACGTGGTCGGCGGGCAGGCGCCGCGCATCCTCGATGGCAAAGGCCGCATCCTCGGTCACGCCGCCGAGGCCCTGCACCTCAAAATTGATACGGCTACCCTGCGTGACCTGGCCGCCGAAGTGGAATGGCGCAAGACCTCCGGTCTCAGCATCGAAGCCTATGCAGCGCAGATCGCACGGCGGAGCCTGCCCGGTCGGCTCGACATCGATCAGGTCATTGCCCTGCAGCAGACCTACGAAAAACTCAAAGACGAACGTAAGCAGATCGACTTTGAAGATGTGCTGCTCGCCATGGCGGGCATGATCGAGGCCGAGCCTTCGGTAGCCCTACAGGTGCGAGAGCAGTATCGGTTCTTCGTGATTGATGAGTACCAGGACGTCTCCCCGCTGCAACACGATCTGCTCGCACTGTGGCTGGGTGACCGCCGCGACCTGTGCGTTGTTGGTGATGCCAGCCAGACCATCTATTCCTTTGCTGGCGCTCGCAGCGACTATCTTCTCGACTTTCCCAAACGCTACGAAGACGCCACGGTGGTGCGCCTCGAACAGAATTATCGGTCGACCGCACCCATTGTGGCCACTGCCAACCAACTCATGCGCGGTCGCTCCGGGGCGCTCACGTTGCACGCCACGACTTCCGCTGCCGGCCCAGATCCAACCGTTCGCGGTTATGTCACGGATATGGCTGAAGCGCGCGGCGTCGCTGAGCAGATTGTGCAGCTCATCGACAGCGGCACCAAGCCCGAAGATGTTGCTGTTCTTTTTCGTGTCAACGTGCAGGCGGCCCTGCTCGAAACAGCCTTGACCGAAGTGGGGGTGAGCTACCAGATTCGTGGCGCTAAACGATTCTTTGACCTGCCTGAGGTGAAACAGGCCGTTATGAGCCTGCGCGCGGCATCCGTTTCGATTCTCGGGGAGCCGCTGTTTAAATCGGTCAGCGACGTGCTGCGTTCCCTCGGCTGGAGCCAGACCGCTCCAGAGACGCGCGGGGCCGTGCAAGCCCGGTGGGAATCGCTGAACGCCCTCATGGGCCTCGTCGACCAGGCTGCCGCCGGCACTACTTTTCGCGAGTTCACCGACGAACTCATGGAGCGACAGGCGGGCCAGCACGAACCTACGGTATCGGCGGTCACGCTGGCCACCCTGCACTCGGCTAAGGGCCTCGAATGGGATGTAGTTTTTGTGGTGGGGCTCAGCGAAGGACTCGTGCCGATTAGCTACGCGAGCACTTTCGAGCAGATCGACGAGGAGCGTCGCCTGCTCTATGTGGGTATCACCCGTGCTCGTCGACGACTTGCGCTCAGTTGGTCGTCATCGGGGGTGCAGGCACGCGCAGCTCGGGAACGCTCGCGTTTTCTGCAAGAGATTGGCAGCCGCATCGCTCGTGGAACCGATGCGCGAAAGGCGCAATAGCACCCGTGGTGGCGTCAAGACGAAGCGATCGTGAGAACACCCCAGACGTCCCCGTCTCGAGGCGGTCTTGCACCAGCCCTGCCACCCGCGCAGCAACCTCAAAACTCAATCTGGGCGTTTCGCTCGGAGCTTGACGGGGAGCCAGCTGGCAGGCCATAGCCGGCCATGCCGGATCGCTATCGATATGCGCTAACTCAAGACAGGTGAGGCAGGGACCCTGGCCCGGTTCGACCAGCGGCCCGATACGCGCAGCACTATCGCTGAAAATCACCGGTAGGTGCGGAATGTCGCGGCGTAGCCAGTGTCCGTGACGCTCGGGAGACAAGACGTATTGACCGATCAACACGACCAGTTGCGGCGCGGCATCGGCTGAGGGCTCCTCGATGTCGAGGTTGGCCAGCAGAACCCGCACGCGCAGAGCAGTGGGCCCGACGCCATCGACCAATACGGTGTGCGGCTGTCGGGTGATGGGCGTTGGCGCATCGTCGCTCACATACAGCAGCGCGGGTTCCAAAATGTCAAGCAACTTTGCCACCTCGGTGGCGGATGCCCCGGCGAGCGTTCCGAGCAACATCGCCCCAGAGCGGTGCACCCCCGCCATGAGCGCAGACAACACAACTTCGTGGGCAGGTGTGAGCCCATTGATTGTCACGACAGCCTCGTCGATGCCGAGCTGAACACAGTTCGGTGTGCGCCACACCAGGGGGTATCGAGGATTGAGTCGGAGGGCCATGCCGCCATACTGGCGCACCTCACCCCCACGCGAAAAAGTTATCCACAGGCACAGGGGGTGAAAGAGGTGCGGGCGCGTTCCTGCTGAATATTGGGATTGGCAGTTCACGCCGCCCGCACCGCCCGAGTCGGCCCTGTGGGCAAAAAAGGTATTTAGATCAGGATCAGTAGCGGATGACGACGCGACCGTCGATCTTGCCGTGTTTCATCTCGTCGAGAACGTCGTTCACCTCGTCGATGCGACGTTCAGAGACCGTGGGGTGAATTTGACCACGAGCATAGAACTGTAGAGCTTCTTCCATGTCTTGGCGGGTGCCGACGATAGAACCGCGAATGGTTAGTCCCTTGAGCACGATGTCGAAAATGGGAGCGGGAAAATCTCCCGGCGGCAAACCGTTGAAGACAATGGTGCCACCGCGACGGGTCATGCCGATGGCCTGGCCGAAAGCCGCCGGGTGCACCGCGGTCACAAGTACGCCGTGAGCACCACCGGTGGCTTTCTGGATAGCGGTGACCGGGTCTTCGTCGAGGGCGTTCACTACGAGTTCGGCACCGTGCTTGAGAGCCAGGGCGAGTTTGTCGTCGGCGATGTCCACGGCCGCAACGCGCAGCCCCATCGCCTTGGCATACTGAACGGCGATGTGGCCGAGGCCGCCGATGCCGGAAATAACCACCCATTGTCCAGGGCGGGCTTCGGTCATCTTGAGGCCCTTGTAGACGGTAACGCCAGCGCAGAGAACGGGAGCGATCTCGATGGGGTCGGTGCCATGCGGGATGCGTACGGCGAAGCGAGAATCGACGAGCATATATTGCCCGAACGAACCATCCACGCTGTAGCCGCCATTCTTCTGGGACTCGCACAGTGTCTCCCAGCCGGTGCGGCAGAACTGGCAGCTGCCACACGCACTCCAGAGCCAGGCGTTGCCTAAGAGATCGCCGATGGCGAGGTCCGTGACGTCGGAGCCGAGGGCAACGACTTCACCGACACCCTCGTGGCCAGGGATAAACGGTGGACTCGGCTTCACCGGCCAGTCACCCTCAACGGCGTGTAGGTCGGTGTGGCAGACTCCGCTGCTGATGAGTTTGACGAGCGCTTCGCCCCGGCCCGGAATCGGTACGGCAACCTCATCAATGGTGAGGTCGTGACCGAACTCGTGCACGACGGCAGCCTGCATGGTGGTGGGCACACTACTAGCGGTGCTTGTGGTGTTCTGGGTTATTGTCATTGCCAAACTCCTTCGTTTGGGACGTTTCGTCCGTTAAACAACGGTAGGACAACGAAGGTTGCGGCAACGTTGCGCCAGCAGAGAACTCGGCGTTATTGCTTCAACCCGCAGAGTGCAAAAAAGATCGACTGCGGCGCGTCTTACTCCTCGTGCGGTCTCTCAGCACCGTCGTCCCGCAGCAGATCCTCGAGCGCCTGATCGACGTCATCGAGCACTTCGGGCTCACCGCGAGCTGCACTCGTCAGGCGAGCAATCAAGTTCTGCGGGTCGTCAATGTCTTGTTCCGTGGGCAATAGGTCAGGGTGCGCCCACAGTGCGTCGCGCGCTTCGTTGCCCACGGCATCCGTTACGGCTTGCCACATAGCAGCAGCTTCGCGTAGTCGGCGCGGTCGAAGCTCCAGACCCACGAGTGTGGCGAAAGCAGATTCCGCCGGTCCGCCGGAGGCCCGGCGGCGTTTGACCGTCTCAGCGATGGCATCCGCTTTGGGCAGCCTAATCGTGGCGCTGGCGGTGACAACGTCTACCCAGCCCTCGACCAGAGCAAGCATGGTTTCCAAACGCGACAGCGCGGAAATCTGCGACTCGGACTTCTGCATGATGAGGGAACCGTCGACCATGGCTTGACGTAGGTCTTCGGGATTCGACGGGTCGAAACTGCCCGCCAGTTCCTCGAGCCGGCTGGAGTCAATGCTGATGCCGCGCGCGTAATCGGTGACCGCGCTGGTGAGATGCAGTCGCAGCCAGCGGGCATGCCGGAACAAGCGCGCATGAGCAATCTCGCGAACGGCCAGATAGATTTGTACCTGATCAGCTGGCACATCAAGGCCGGTTCCGAAATCGCCAACATTCTGGTGTAGTAAAGCGGCCTGCTGTTCGCCGAGCAGGGGAATGCCAACATCGCCGCCGCTGACCACTTCACTGGACAACTGTCCAACAACCTGGCCAAGCTGCATGGCAAAGAGAGTGCCGCCGATACTGCGCACGAGCTGACTCGCATTGGCCACCATGCCCTGCATCTCTTCGGGCACCTGCTCGGCGAACACCCGCGTCAGGGCATCTGAAATGCTTGTGGCTACGGGTTCGGCCAACTGGGTCCAGAGCGGCATCGTGGCCGTGACCCACTCGCGGCGGGTCATCAGGCGCGGTTCGTCGGTGAGTTCAGCCACCGAAATGACATCATCGAGCCAGAGGGCCGCGATATGAAATGCCTGGCGGAGCTGGGTCTGCTGTTCCGTGGTAGCCGTGAGCTGGCCATTGGCCGCCCGCTCTTGGCCCTGCGTGAGAGCAATCTTCCAATCCACGCCGGTGCCCTGGGTGTTGAGAGCGCCTTGCAATTGCTGCATGAGCGCAGCCACACTGGCTGGATCGCTCGGCAGGCCTGCAGCGCCAGCGAGCTGGCTCGGATCGATGCCGCTCTTGCCGCTCAGAATGTCGCGCAGCATGTCACGAAACTCATCGCTGGGTTCGTTCGGGTGTGAATCGTTCGGGGGTAGGGAGTCGTCGGCCACTTCAGGCCCCTCTCAGTCGCATCCTTCTACGCTAGTGCGAGTAGCCCGTTCGGGGCTGGGAAATATCCTAAGCTCAAGAGCTTGCTGTGCGCCCGTCGCGAACACGCCGCTGATTTCGCAGCACAACACCTGCACCAACTCGGAAGGAGAACGGTGGCTCTCTTCACCGAAGACGCACCAGCACCCCGGGTGCCACGACGTCGCCGCGCGTCCGTTGGCTGGTCTGCGCTGCTGATCGCTTTGGTGGCCGGGGTGATCTTGGGTGTTATGCCCGCTCCGTACGTTGTTGAAAAGCCGGGACCGGTCTACAACACCCTCGGATCGGCAACCCACGATGACGTCGAAACGGCGCTTATTACTATTCCCGATAAGACGGTCTATCCCACCAGTGGCACGCTTGATCTGCTTACCGTGTCACTTCTCGGAAATCGCGAGAACCGTCCCAGCTGGCTCAGCGTCGCTGGAGCCTGGCTCGACCCGAGTGAGGCGGTCCTCCCCATCGACCGGGTTTTTCCCGCCAATGTGAGCACCGAACAACGCGACGCGCAGAGCAGTGCTGCCATGATTAATTCCCAACAGGATGCCATCGCTGCCGCCCTCACGCAGCTCGGCTACGACTATCCCACGACGGTGTCGGTGGTGAGCCTCTCGGTTGTTTCCCCCGCCACGGGTGTTATCGAAGCGACGGATCAGATCACTGCCGTCAACGGAACAACGGTAGTCAATGTGGCGGAGTTGAGAGCGGCCCTTCAGCTAAACGGAGCAGAGAAAGCCGCCAGCATAGACATTGTCCGAGATGGTGTGGCCCAGACTGTATCGCTGACGCCCGTCGACAAGAACGGAACGATCGTAGCTGGAGTCAACGTATCGGTGGCTTATGACTTTCCGTTCGAAGTGCAAATTCAGCTCGATAAAGTTGGAGGTCCGAGCGCCGGCATGATGTTCGCACTGGGAATTATTGACAAACTCACTCCTGGAAAGTTGCAGGGTGGCGAAAACGTGGCCGGCACAGGAACAATCGACCAGTCCGGTGCAGTCGGGCCCATCGGCGGTATCGTGCAGAAAATGCACGGCGCAGCGAACAACGACGCCACCTGGTTTTTGGCTCCCGCTAAGAACTGCAACGAGGTGACCGGCAATATTCCTGATGGCCTGACGGTATTCTCCGTCGCCACCCTCGACGAGGCGCTCACTGCACTCGATGGAATCAAAACCGGTGACACAAGCGGCCTGCCGAGTTGCCCGGTTAAATAGCATCACGCCTGTCACCTAAAAAACAGGGCAGTGATAACTCTCTCAGCAGTGCATTAGTAGGATAGACGGCGACCCTGATCACTTAGAGCAAGAGGCCAATACGTGAGTTCATCAGCAGCCGACAACGCCCCACGGCGCAGCCGGGCCCCGCTAGCAATCACCGCAGCAATAATCGCGGGGCTGGTGATTTTATTCTTTATTTTCGCCGGACTTTACACCGATGTGCTGTGGTTTGATCAACTCGGGTTCCTGAATGTGTTGACTACCCAGTGGATCGCTGGCACAGTACTGTTCCTCATCGGATTTGTGGCCATGGCCGTACCGGTGTGGGTGAGCATTCAACTGGCATACCGGTTGCGTCCGGTCTATGCGAAGCTCAATTCCCAGCTCGATCGTTACCAGCAGGTCATCGAGCCGCTTCGTCGCCTCGCCATGTTCGGCATCCCGACACTGCTCGGGTTGTTCGCCGGTGTTGCAGCGGCGACCAACTGGCAGACCGTGCTCATGTGGCTGAACCGGACTGAAACCGGGCGGGTTGATCCACAGTTCAACTTTGACATTTCTTTTTACCTCATGGACCTGCCGTTCTATCAGGCCGTTCTGGCCTTTGCATCCGCTGTTGTGCTTATCGCGGCGCTCGTTTCGGCGGCTACCAGCTATCTTTACGGGTCAATTCGAGTATCAGGCCGCGAACTCATCATTGCCAAAGCCGCTCGCGTGCAGATCGCCGTTACGGCGGCGCTATACCTCATGCTGCAGGCCGTGAGCATTTGGTTCGACCAGTATTCCACCCTGACCAACCAGGGCACGCTCCTTACCGGTGCTGGTTACACTGACGTGAACGCCACTATCCCAGGTCGCGCGATCCTCGCCGGTATCGCCGGCGTTGTGGCGTTGCTCTTCATTCTCACCGCCATCATCGGACGGTGGCGCCTGCCGGTCATCGGTACTGCGCTGCTAATCGTGTCCAGCCTGCTGATTGGGTCGCTCTACCCGTGGATTGTCGAGCGTTTTCAGGTGGAGCCCAGTGCAAAGGCGCTTGAGTCTAAATATATCGAGCGCAATATCGACCTCACCCGTGACGCCTATGGGGTCGCCGGTATTGAGGAGATCCCCTATGACGCCAAAACCACCGCCGAGCCCGGCGCGCTGCGCGCCGACGCTGCAACCACGGCAAATATTCGAATTCTCGATCCTTCCCTAGTCAGCGACTCGTTCGGTCAGCTGGAACAGTTTCGTCAGTACTACCAGTTCCCGAAAAATCTCGACGTCGACCGCTACACAATTGACGGCACCTCGCAAGACACCGTTGTTGCCGTGCGTGACCTGAACCTAGATGGCCTGAACACCGGTAACACTTGGGTGAACTCGAAGACCGTTTATACGCACGGTTACGGTGTTGTCGCTGCCTACGGTAACCAGCGCTCAGTCGACGGTCAGCCGGTGTTCCTGGAATCCGGCATTCCCACCAGTGGCGCCCTCGGCGACTTTGAGCCGCGCATCTACTTCGGTGAGACTTCACCGGAATATTCCATTGTTGGTGCCGAAAAGGGTGCGAAGTCCATTGAGCTCGACTACCCGTCGGGCGCTGACGGCGCCGGCCAGACCTACACCACATTCTCCGGCGATGGTGGACCGAAGCTTGACAACGCGTTCAAAAAGCTCATCTACGCGCTCAAGTTTCAGTCCGAGCAGATCTTCCTAGCTGCCTCGGTCAACGACAAGTCCGAAATTCTCTACGATCGCGACCCGGTGACTCGCGTTCAGAAGGTGGCGCCGTACCTCACGTTGGACTCCGAGGCTTATCCCTCCGTCGTTGACGGTCGAGTAAAATGGATTATTGACGGGTACACCACATCCGCTAAGTACCCCTACTCCACGCCGGTAAGTCTCAGCGACGCAATTGCTGATACCCAGACGCCGCCCCAGCCGTACGCGCTGGACAGCATTAATTACTTGCGCAACTCGGTCAAGGCCACCGTTGACGCTTACTCCGGCGAGGTTACCCTGTACTCGTGGGACGACAAGGATCCGATCCTGCAGACCTGGCAGAAGATCTTCCCTTCAACGCTCAAGCCCATGAGCGACATGAGTGGCGACCTGATGAGTCACGTGCGCTACCCGGCGGACCTGTTCAAAGTTCAGCGCGCAATCCTCGGCCAGTACCACGTAACCGACCCGGGTTCGTTCTACAGCAAGGACGACGCCTGGATCTCGCCGAATGACCCCGACTCGCCGCCGTCCAACCCCACCCTGCAGCCGCCGTACTATCTCACCATGCAGGTGCCGGGCGCGGATAAGCCCTCGTTCTCGCTCTACACCACCTTCCAGCCCGAGGCCACCGGTGAATCTAGCCGCAATGTGCTTTACGGCTATCTCGCGGTAGACGCCGATGCCGGGTCGAAAGACGGTGTTCGTGCCGAAGGATACGGTCAACTGCGGCTGCTGAACCTGCCGAAGGATGGAACTGTACCCGGCCCCGGTCAGGTGCAGAACGTGTTCAACGCCGATCCGACAGTATCGACCGAGCTCAACCTGCTGCGACAGGGTTCTTCGACGGTGCTGAACGGCAACCTGCTTACCCTGCCTGTTGGTGGCGGGCTGCTCTACGTGCAGCCGGTTTACGTGAAGTCCACCGGTGAGACCAGCTATCCGCTGTTGCAGAAGGTGCTCGTGGCCTTCGGTGATCAGATCGCCTTCGAAGACACCCTGAACGGTGCCCTCGATGTTCTGTTCGGTGGCGACTCAGGAGCGACGGCCGGTGACACCAACGTGCCCGACTCGGCCGCCACGGGTGGCTCGACCACGGGTGGTACCACGGGAGGCACCGACGTGCCGGCCGGTTCAACCGGTGACCCGGCAACGGATGCCAAACTCAAGACGCTACTCGCGGTCGCTAAGACTGCGCTGGCTGATAAGGCAACCGCACTGGCTGCCGGCAACTTCGCCGACTTCGGTACGGCGGATGCAAAGCTTTCTGAAACGATCAAGAGCATGCTCACTCTGCTCGGCGAGTAACGTCACCACAACGACTGCAAGCCCTCATCCGTCTCGGGTGGGGGCTTGCGCTCTGTGTGCTGGTGGTGTTTGATGCGAGAAGAGCGAAACAATTCGTGGTTCAGAGCGCTATCGACCCAATATGGTCACGAGCACTTCTGGGGTGTGCTAAGTTTGTACATGTAGCGCGGGGTGGAGCAGTTCGGTAGCTCGCTGGGCTCATAACCCAGAGGTCGTAGGTTCAAATCCTGCCCCCGCAACAAGTGAAAGGCCCGGAACCCAGGTTCCGGGCCTTTTTTGTATTAGCGCCGGTAATCGGCCCGGATCTTCTGGAAACGTCAGCACGCTGAGCGAGACGGTCCATAACTCAGGTCTTCTGGCCGCGCAGTCTATGAAGACGTAAGTTCTTTCCTGGGATGGCCTGAGTGTGCTGTTTCCGGGATTCAAGCCTTGTGGTCTCCGTGCATGAGACCAGCCCATTCGATGGGATGGTCAATTGACAACACTGTTGGTCCAGCGGCAACCGCTGGACCAACAATTAACTTAGCGCCTGCAGCGCAGCCGAACTAACTCTGCCTGATGGATCCGCAAAATAAGTGACCGTCACGGACATCAACCGCTAGGTCACCGCTGCCAAAGAATTTTGACCCGATGGCGGGACTGGCCAAAGGATGAGTGGCCGAAGGTCCTCGCGGTATGAAGCTGTCGACGCCGCCGCTGACATGTATTGAGCCTGTGATTGGCGACGCGGTCGCCTTGCACTGGCTAACCGTGCATGTGACGCCTCTGGACTCGAATCAGTAGCTGGGTGGGGTGGCGGCGAGGATGAAGCTGGCGACGACATCGCCCTCGTTAACCAGTCGATGGGGCAGCTTGGAGTTGAAATGGCAGCTATCTCCCTCTGCGAGAGGGTAGCGGTTTCCCTGAACCTCCGCGATGAGGGCACCTTCAATAACGACGATGCATTCTTCTGCCGGGTGGCTCCAGGGTTCCGCGCTCGAAGCGCCACCGGGCAGTAGCGACCCACGCAATACTTCGAGTTGACCGTTCACAGCGGAGTGCCGCGCGTAGGTAATGTCCGTTGACGGCGAGGAGATGCGCACCTGGTCTGCCTTTCTCACCACCGAGACCCCGGAGCCCTCCGGAGCCTGATCGAAGAGCTCAAATAAAGGAACGTTCAAGGCCCGAGAGATCTTGCGCAGCGTTTCCAGACTCGGGTCAGTACGCCCTCGCTCGACCTGGCTGATCAGTCCGGCAGACACCTGTGTCGCCAGTGCGAGTTCCGCAATGGTCATCCCTCTATGGGAGCGCAACTCTCGGATGCGAAAGCCGTCCACAGGCACAATCCCTTCGTGCACAAGAAACTTCAGATAATGAAATAAGTTAGTCACAGTAAAAAAAGTTGACTCTACTAAACATAAGCGCATACACTCGCCCTCATGGATCATTCGGGCACTGCCGCACACAACGTAGAAAACTTCGATGTCGAAGAATTCCGCCGTCACTTTCCACATCTGCAGAAAATGGTGCACCTGGCCAGCTGCAGTCAGGGTGCCCTGTCGAACCAACTCAACTCTAGTCTTGGTCAGCTCACCCAATCCCTGACCGATTCCGGAGCACCGTGGGGCACTTGGATGGGCGAGGTGGAAAAACTACGCGAACGGTTTGCGCGTTTTATCAATGCTGATATCGACGAGATTGCCATTATTTCTTCAGCCTCTGAAGGCGCGTATCAAGTAGCTTCCAGCTTCAATTGGAAGGACCGACCGGGAGTCCTGACCTCCGCACTTGAGTTCCCGTCGGTGGGACATGTCTGGCGGGCGCAGAAAGCGCAGGGTGCCCAGGTGCATGTGATCGACGAGCGGGCCAAAGCCCTGGATGGGCGTGAGTGGGAGAACGCGATTGACGAGTCCCTCAGCGTCGTGTCGGCGCCGTTAGTGAGCTATCACGATGGTGCCCTTCCGCCACTTGCAGACATTACCCGGTTTGCTCACGCGGCCGGGGCGCGCATGTTTGTTGACGCGTACCAGGGCGCCGGTGTTGTTCCGATCGACGTGAAAAAACTCGGTTGCGATTACCTGGTGACCGGGTCATTGAAGTACATGCTCGGACTCGCTGGAGTAGCTTTTCTCTACGTAAAGGACGGGGTCACCTCCGAACGGGCGCCGGAACTGACCGGATGGTTTGGTCGGGTAAATCCATTTGCCTTCGACGCCGATCTTGTCGATTACCCGTCGGCGGCTCGACGGTTCGAGAGCGGAACGCCCGCCATACCCTCAATTTATGCTGCCAACGCTGGCTTGGAAATTCTCGAGCTCGTCGATCAAGTCCAGGGCTATGCGCACGTGTCGCGACTGGCAGACCAGCTCGCTTCCGGACTCAGTGAGCTTGGTATTGAAATGAGTCGACCATCAGATGCGAACCAACAGGGCCCCCAAGTCGCCATTTACGACAGTGATCCGGCCCAGCTCTCTGAATGGCTTTTCGAGCGGGGGATCATGACCGCCGCGCGCGGCCAGCTTCTGCGACTTTCCCTGCATTACTACACGACTGCTGCCGATATCGAAACCGTGTTGACAGCTCTTGGCGACTACAAGACGCATCGCTAAGCACGAGCCCGGTGTCTTCTGCCGTTCGTGAACGGCGGCCACTTTCGAAGTTTTTACTAAGCACGTATACGGGCAAAGGAGCCTAACCATGAATGAGACTTCTGAACGACTCCAATTTAGGGGTGGCATGATGGGTGCCCTCATAGCTCCCGCCACTTTTCTCGTGGGAGTTATTGCGTATTTCGTAATCTTTCGGGTGTTCGACATGAACGCGCTCACGGCATCGGGGCTTGCTGGCCTTCTAATCGCCGGATTGTTCGCACGCCGCTACTCAAAATTCTGGGACAGCGTGATCCTGGGCGTATCGTCGAGGACATCAATCACCCTGCTGCTGATCCTTCTGATTGTAAGTTTGGTTTCAGCCCTCATTAAACAGACGGGGGTCTCGTCGGGCTTTGTCTGGTTGGCCAGCACTCTCGGCGTCACCGGGGGCTGGTTCATCGCTGTGACGTTTATTGTGGTGTGCGCCATCGCCATGGCCACCGGAACTTCAATCGGCACACTTTTTACTACATTTCCGATTTTTTACCCGGCCGGCGTCATCCTCGGAGCAGATCCGCTACTTCTAGCCGGGGCGATTCTCTCTGGCGCTCTGTTTGGCGATAACCTCGCCCCCATCTCCGACTCAACGATTGTTTCATCGTCGACCCAGCGTTACCGCAAGCGCGAAGGTTCCGCGGAGATTGGCGGCGTCGTCAGGTCTCGTGCCAAGTACGCACTGGTCGCCGCCGCCATCAGCGCTGTTTTGTTCCTGGTCGTGGGTTCTATGCGCTCCAAGGGTGGAACGGGCGCTCAGCTCGACGGTGCGGGAGAACCGCTCAGCCTGGTCATGATCGTTCCCATTGCTATTTTGCTCTTCGTGGCTTTCTGGAAGCGAGATATTTTTCTGGCGGCAACGATCGGTCTTATTTCCGGGATCGCACTCGGACTACTGACCGGGCTACTGAGCTTTGCCGACATCATGTCCGCGAACGACGACGGAACTCCGGGCGGGTTTCTTGTTGCCGGAGTCGCCAATATCCTCCCTCTTATCGGGCTCGGAATTGTGATCTTCGGCATTATCGGCGTTCT